>FSTQ01000526.1_pt1 | contig 35796 bp, 29 predicted proteins | sample 1637281 | NCBI WGS metagenome assembly FSTQ01 (sample SAMEA3914818, study PRJEB12502) | metagenome | biome: forest; material: soil | place: Canada | collected 2010-06-26 | depth 0.1 m
CGCCGGCCCCGCCCCCGCCCCCGAGCGCGAGCCCGGTGCAGCGGGTCTGCGCCGACCCCACCTGCGGAGGCGCAGGCGCGGTCGTGCAAGCCTGGCGCGATGGAAGCGGCGCTGTCGCCCGCTGGGAGATCGTCAGCAGCGCCCGCTGCTCGCACCTCGCGGGGCTGTTCTACGATCGAGAAGGGCAGAACCCGGTGCTCTTGCCGCTGCCGTTCTACCCTCCCGGGAAGCCGAGCGAAGAGCGGGCGGTGCGCTCGATGCACGACGCGCAGGTGCGCGGGCTCGTGGCAGGCGAGCGCGTGGAGTGCGAGCGGTGAAGCGAGCCGGCCGGCGGAAACGCGTCGCGCCTTGGCGCGCCGGCGTCTCCTTGGCCGGCTCGGTCCGGTTGGTACGGCGCTCTTATTTTTCGTCGAAGGCGCGCTGGAGCGTGGCGAGGTCGAGCTTCTTCATCTGCATCATCGCCTGCATCGCCCGGCCGGCCGCTGCCCGGTCCTTGCTCGCGATCATGTCCATGAGCGCGCGCGGGACGATCTGCCAGGGCAGGCCGAACCTGTCCTTGCACCAGCCGCACATGATCTCGCTGCCGCCGTCGGCGGTGAGCTTCGCCCAGTAGCGATCGAGCTCGGCCTGGTCCTCGCAGGTGACCATGAGCGAGACGCCGTTCGAGAAGTGGAAATCCGGGCTCGGGCCGGCGTTGAGCGCGACGTAGCGCGTGCCGAAGAGGTCGAAGGTGACGGTCATCACCTTGTCGTCGGGGCCTTTCACCGTGTCGATCACGCGACACTGGTCCTCGAAAATCGAGACGTAGAGGCGTGCGGCCTGCTCGGCCTGGTCGTTGTAGGTCAGAAACGTGGTGATCTTCTGCATAACTGTACCCTCCGCGGCCGGTTTTCGGCCGCTTCGAAGAGCGTGTCAATCGAGTGGGCCCGATTTCGACACGCTCCTCGGAGAAAAGTGGCGGCGGGTCGCGGGTCAGGGCGGCGGCGGTGGCAGGAGCAACGAGGAGGCCGGAGATGACGACCCCGAGGAAATCGCCGGCGAATCCTCAGCGCTCGGCGAGCGCCTGATCGACCTTGGGGCGAAACGCGGCGATCGGCTGCGACCCCACGACGGTGCGCCCGTTGACGAAGAACGTCGGAGTGCCTTTGACGTCGAGGCGGTGCGCCTCGGTGATGTCGGCCTCGACGGCGATGTCGAGGCGGGTGTCGTCGAGCGCGGCGCGGAAGCGGCGGAGATCGAGGTCGAGCTCCTCGGCGTAGCGCTCGAGCGAGGCGCGATCGAGCTCCTTTTGGTGGGCGAAGAGCGCGTCGTGGTACTCCCAGAATTTTCCCTGCTCGCCCGCGGCAAGCGCGGCCTTGGCGGCGAGGCGCGCGTGCACGTGGAACGGGAGGGGCTGGTTCTTGAAGACGAAGCGGATCTTGCCGGGATACGCCGCCTCGAGATCATGAATGGTCCCTTCGGCCTTGGCGCAGAAAGGGCACTGGAAGTCGGAGAAGACGACGACAGTCACCGGCGCGTCCGCCGCGCCGCGGCTGGGCGAGGAGCCGAGGGCCACGGTCTCCACCTTGTCAGCCTCGGGCTCGGCCTCCTTGCCGTCGCAGCCTTCGCAGGCTCCGAGGTGATCGCACGGCTCGTCCATCGCTTCCGCCTCGGCCGGCGCGGGGGCCGGTGCGGGGTGAGCGGCCCTGGCGGGCGCCGCGGCCTTGGCGGGCGCCGCCGCCGCGAGGGGTGCCTTCGCTTCGGCTCGCTTTGCCGGCTCGGCGCCGACAGATACGCTGTCTCCGTGGGGCGCGCGGCCGCAGCCGGAGGCCGTGAGGACGAGACCAAAGAGCACACCGATGCTGTGAGATCGCTTCATGTTACCTGTTCTCCTGTCGACAGCGACCGCCGGAGCGCGGCGTCTTGGCTATCAGTTGGGGAGTGGCGAAGAGCAGGCTTCGGTTACACAGGAATCGTGACCGCAGGTGACGATTCCTTCGGTCGGCTCGGGCGCGCACGAGCCGCACTCCAACGTGTCCACCGCGGCCGGCGCGCGAGCCGCGGTGTGCGCGGGCATCTCGCAGGCGTTGGGGCCCTTCGGCGCGCTGGTGATCCCGATGTCAAAAACCTCGTCGTGACAGAAGTCCTCCGATCCGGGCTCGGCGACGATGGTCAGGTCGGCGGGCTCCTCGATCCGGGGCGCACCTCCGGGAGGCACGAGGAAGAGGCCGGCGAAGGCCGCGGCGGCGGCGACCCCGAAGGCGGAGACGGCCCAGGGGAAGCTCGGCTTGGCGGCCGGCGGAGGAGCCTTTGGCGCGACCACCGGAGGCCCGCTCCAGCGCGACCGCGCCAGCACCGCCGCGAAGCCGGGGAGAGGGGCAGAGCTCTTGGCGCGATCGGCGAACGCCGCGCGCTCGGCGCGGAGCAAAGCGAGCTCCTTGGCGCAGGCGGGGCAGGCGGCGGCGTGCGACCGGGCCTTGCCCGCGAGCTCCGGGGCGAGCTCACCGGCGGCCAGAGACTCGAGGGTGTCGAAATCACAGCCGCTCATGAAGAGCCTCCTTCGTAGCCCGAGAGCTCCTCGCGCAGCACCTCGCGCGCGCGGTGGATCTCGACCTTGACCTTGCTGAGGGTCCACCCCATCAGGCCGGCGATGTCGTCGTACGAGAGGCCATGATCGAGCCGCAGCATCAGCACGGCGCGGCGATCGGTGGAGAGGCGATCGAGCGCGCGATCGACGACGCCCATCGCCTCGCGCCCGAGCAGCTCGGCCTCCGGTGTGTGCGCCTCCACTCCCCCGCGATCGTCGCTCTCGTCGGCCTCGATCTCGGGTAAGACGAGGCGCCCGATGCGGCGGCGCGCCTTGCGGGCCTCGAGCGCGACGTTGCGCGCGATCCCGAAGAGCCACGGCGCGATCCGCGCGGGATCGCGGAGCGTGTCCATGCGCCGGAAGGCGCGGGCGAACGTCTCCTGCATCGCGTCGTCGGCGGCGGCGCGATCGCCGAGCAGGCCCTGGAGAAAGCGGCGGATCCCGGGGCCGTGCTCGGCGTAGACGGCGGCGAGCGCCGCGGGATCCGACGAGGCGAGCCGGGCTCTTGGCCGCCCGTTCGCGGCCTCGGGCGCGTCGTCGGCGATCACCGCCGGAGAGACGAGCCACGCGTCGGGGATCAAGGCCACGTGCGACTGTGGCGCGAACGCCCCGCGGGTTACAGATCGAGGACGATTTTTTCGCGGAGAGGCGCGCCCTCCTGCGCGCGCTCTACTCTTCGACGACCACCGGCGTCTCGGGAGCCGGCGCGGCGACCGGGCCCTGGCCAGGATCGGCGGCGGCGCTGAGAGGGGCGATGGGCGTGGGAGCGACCTTGGCTGCCGGGAGCTCTTCGCGCTTGGCGACGGCGGCGCACACGGTCTTGACCTGGCTGATCTCGGGGTCGCTGCGGATGACGCGGCACGCCTGGAGGAGCAGGCCGTCGGACGTCGCGGGGAACACGCGCACGGTGCTGTCCCAGCTGGCGACGGCGAGGCGCTTGCCGTTGGGCGAGAAGGCCACCGAGGAGACGCCCGAGGCGGGGCCGGTGAAGGCGCCCAGCGCTTTACCGTCCTTCGCGTCCCAGAGGCGCGCCGTCGCGTCCCAGCTCGCGGTGGCGATGCGCGCGCCGTCGGGGGAGAAGACGACCTGCGCGATCAGGTCCTCGTGGCCGCGGAGCGCGGCGACGAGCTTGCCGTCCTTCGCCTCCCAGATCCTCGCGGTGGCGTCGGCGCCGGCGGTGACCACGCGGGCGCTGTCGGGCGAGAAGGCCACCGTGGTGATGCGCTCGATGTGCCCCGGGAGCGTCGCGAGGAGCTTGCCGTCGACCTTCCACAGGTTGGCGCTGCCGTCCTGCCCGCCGGTCACGATCCGGCTCGCGTCGGGCGAGATCGCCACCGCCGTCACTCCGCCCGGGTGGCCCTGGAGCGTCGCCTGGAGCTTGCCGTCGCGCACGCTCCAGAGGCGCGTCGTCCCGTCCTCGCTCGCGGTGGCCACGAAGGCGCCGGTGGGCGCGTAGGCCGCGGCGAGGATGCGGCCGGTGTGGCCCTCGAGCGAGCTTATCGGCTTGGGCCCGCGGACGCTCCAGAGCAGCGCGGTCTTGTCCCAGCTCGCCGTCAGGAAGCGCGTGGCGCGCGGCGGGAAGGCCACGACGCCGAGCTGGTCGGTGTGGCCCGCGAACACCGTGACGAAGCGCGCGTCCTTGGCGTCCCACGAGCCGTCGCGGTTGAGCTCGAAGATGCGGGCCTTCTTGTCGTCGCCCGCGGTGAGCACGTGGAGGTTGTCGAGCACGAACGTCGCCGTGTGCACGCGCTGCCCGTGGCCGGTGAGCACCGCCAGCGATTTGCCGTCCTTGGCGTCCCAGATCCTCGCGGTCCCGTCGTCGCTGGCGGTGGTGATCCGCGTGCCGTCGGGGGAGTAGGCCACCGCGTTCACGCCCTGCGCGTGCCCGTGGAGCAGCAGTAGCTGGCGGCGATCGCGGGCGTCCCAGAGGCGCGCGGTGCGGTCCTCGCCCGTCGTGAGCAGGCGCGCGCCGTCGGGCGAGAACGAGGCGGACGTCACCGCGTCGAAGTGGCCGCGCAGGGTGGCGAGGGGGCTCCCGTCTTCTGCGGACCAGAGGCGCACCGTGCGATCGGCGCCGGCCGTCACCACCTGCGACCCGTCGGGCGAGAACGAGGCCGACGTCACCCGGCTCTCGTGGCCGCGCAGCGACGCCGCGAGCTTGCCTTCGCCCACGCTCCAGAGGCGGGCGGCGCCGTCGGCGTGGGCGGTGACGATGCGCGCGCCGTCGGGCGAGAACGCCGCCGAGGTGATCGCCGAGGCCGGCGCGTCGGGCTCTTGCAGCGTCGTGCGGAGCGCGCCGTCCTTCGCGCCCCAGAGCCGCAGCTTCCCGTCGGCGCCGGCGCAGGCGAGGATCGCGCTGTCCGGCGAGAAGGCCACGACGCGCAGCGCCTCTTCGCCGTGCCCCTCGAGCACGAAGAGGAGCTGGCCCTCGGCGTTCCAGACGCGCACGCTGTGGTCGGCGCTGCCGGTCGCCATCGCCGCGCCGTCGGGCGCGAAGGCCACCGTCGTCACCGCCTCGCTGTGGCCCTCGAGCGCGACCACGAGCTTGCCGGTCGCCGTGTCCCAGAGCCGGGCCACGTGATCGCGGCTCCCCGTGAGCGCGCGCTTGCCGTCGGGCGAGAAGGCCGCCGCGCCCGCGAAGCCCACCGCGCCCGCCGCCCCGATCTCGCCCTCGAGCTTGAACGCGAGCTTGCCCGTCTTCGCGTCCCAGAGCCGCGCGCCGCTCGCGCCGCCCGTGAGCAGCAGCGCGCCGTCCTTCGAGAACACCAGCGCCTCGATCGCCGCCGGGACGAGCGCCGCCCCGGGCTCGCTCAGCGTGAAGAGCGAGCGCCTCGTCTTGAGGTCCCAGATCCTCGCTGTCCCGTCGGCGCTCGCGGTCGCGGCGCGCTCTCCATCGGGCGAGAAGCTCGCCGCCTTCACGCCCCCGGTGTGGCCGTGGAGGATCTGCGACGACTTCCCGGTCATCAGCGCCGCCGTGAGCGCCTCGATCGCCGACGGCGCCAGCTTGCTCGGCTCGTCGGCGTGGCTGCCGACGAGCGCGATGCCGTGCACGAGCGCCTCGTTCCCGCGCCCGGCCTGCCCGGCGAGCCGCAGCACGTGCTCGGCCCGGGCCACGCCGACGGCCTCCTCCGCGTCCTGCTGCCGCAGAGCGTTGAGCTTGCCCTGGCTGCGCGCCTTGCGAAACTGGTACGCCCCGAAGCCCACGGCGACGACGAGGACCGCCGCGAGCGCGCGCGACGCCGTCCGCAGCCGGGCAAAGCGCTGCTCCAGCGACAGCGGAGGGCGCACGGGCGCGCGAGGTTCGCCGACCTCGCCCTCGCGCTCGGCCGCGGGGCCCTCGCCTGCCAGCGAGTCGGAGGAAGGGGGAGGAGCCATCGCGGGGTCTGCGTATTGGAGGCGCAGGCTGCGCAGGAAGGCAAGCGCGGAGCTGGATTTCCGGAGTGACGGGAAGGCGGGAAGACGAGAAGGTCGGAGGAAGGTCGGAGGAGACGTTTTTTATTTTCCCTCTCCTACCTTCCTCCTCTTCCCCCCTTCCCGTAACTCTCCTCTCCCTCTCCTCTTGTGCTCCGACAGCCTGTATCAGGTCGCCGACGGCGCACGCCCATCCTGAGGAAACAGGATCTGGAGCGGCACCGCGATCCGCGCTTGCCAGGAGGGCGCGTCGTGCGTCGCCCCGGTGTAGACGAAGCGGTGGAGATCGACACCCGCGGTGTAGCACTGGGCGGTGAGGGCCCGGAACATCGAGCGGGTGTGGTGAAAGCCGTCACGCACGTTGGCGTCGCGCTCCAGATCGCTCCGCGCAGCGCCGGAGTCGATGTAGAGGAGCGGCTTGGGCGCGGGGCACGCGCTCCGCTGCACCAGGCGCACGGCCGAGCGGTCTGCCCACCAGAACGAGCTCGACAGGCAGGCTGCTTTGCCGAAGACGTCGGGCCGAGTCCAGGCGGCGAAGAACGAGAACAGGCCGCCCATGGAGGAGCCGAGGAGGCCAGTGTGCTCGCGCTCGGGCCGGGTGCGGTAGGTCGCGTTGATGAAGGGGATCAGGTGATCGACGATGGCCGCGAGGTGGGCGCCCCCGCCGCCGCCGCCGTGGACGCTGTCGGCGACGGGGCTCAGGCGCTCGATGCGGCGCTCCGAGGTGTCGATTCCCACCACGATCAGCTCCTCGATCGCGCCGAGCTCGTAGAGGCGGTCGAGCTCGGCGTCGAGGTACCAGACCCCGAAGGGGTCCGAGGACGAGCTCCAGAGAGACTGACCATCTTGCACGTAGAGCACGGGATAGCGCTTGCTGTCCTGCTCGGTGTAGCTCGGCGGCAAGAGCACCTGGACGCGGAGCGAGCAGCCCTCGATCTCCACGACCTTCGGGTCTTCGAGCGTGACGACGTGCTTCTCGAAATAAGGCTCGAGGCGGAGGTGATCGCCGGAGTGAACGATGTAGTTGCGGCCGCCCGCCCAGTCCTCCTCGTTGCGGACCACCTTGAGCTCCAGCAGCTCGCCCTCGGGGATGCTCAGGCGAAAGAGGTGGCGCTCGCCCTCTTGCTCGTCCGGAGGCTGGGTGTGATCCCACGAGAGGGGCGCGTGGTTGCCTCGAACGCCGATGCGCCCGCGGTGCGGCGGGTAGTACACCTCCACGGTCGTCGTCTGCGTGGGAGGCGCGGGCTCGGGCTGGTCGGTCATGGGGCGGGCTATCTAGACAGCAACGCGCGTTCGAGCAAGGCGCCCAGGGTCACCAGGCGCCGCGGAGCAGCATCGAGGCGCCCGCTCCTCGCGCTGGAACGACGCCGAGCTCGAGCCGCCGCGCGGTCGCGCTCGTCGCGGGCCTCGGCGACGCGGGCTCGGTGGCGAAGAGCACCACCGAGGCGACCGCGAGCGCGCCGCCGGCGACGAAGCCGAGCGTGCTCGCGAGCGCGAAGGTCCCGAGCTGATCGGCCGCCGCTTTGCCGTCGTGATCGCAGGCCTCGGCCACGCCGCCGACGTCGCAGTGGGCGTCGACGACGCTCTTCCGCGCCAGCGCGACGCCGCCCATCGCGCCTCCGAGCACCAGGCCGGCGAGGCCGACGCCGCCGGTCACGAAGGCGGCGACGCGGCGCGCGCTCGGCCCGCGGCGCGCGTCGGGCTTGCCTTCGGACGAGCTCGCGGGCAGCGCGGGGAGCGCCAGGACCACGCTCCGGTGCTCGCCGCGCTCGAGCTTGACGCGCGTCTCGCCGAGCGCGCCGCCGGGGACCGAGACGCGGAGCACGTGATCGCCGGGCTCGACCGGGAGCGACGTCCCCAGCGCCGCCGCCGCGACGACGTGCCCGTCCCGCTCGACCACCACGCCGGGGGGCGCGCCCGGCGCCAGCGTGACCACCAGCTGCGGCACCTGCGGCGACAGCGCGGCGAGCTGCGCCCGCGCCGCCTTGGGCCGGCTGGTCTGGAGCTTCTTCTTGGCCGGCGGGAGCGCCTCGAAGAGCGCCAGATACTCGCTGTAGCGCGCGACCGCCGCGGCGATCCTCCCGCGCTTGGACTGGCACTCTGCCAGCGTGAAGAGCACCCCCGGCCGCGGATCGAGATCATAGCTGTGCTCGATCGACGGGCAGGCCTCGTCGTAGCGCCCCGCCTCCATCAGGAGCACGCCGGCGTCGAAGAGAGCATTGGAGTCGTCCCGCCCCGCCAGGGCCGGCAAAGGGACGAGCGCGGCCAGGGCGAGGCCGGCCAGGCCGGAGAGAGCATGTCTCGGGCTCATGGCATGTCGAAGTTGTCGAAGATCCCCACGCCGGCCAGATCGGCGGCGAGGGGGATCACCCCGAAATCCACGCGCACCGACGAGGCGAAGGCCGGTGTCTTCTCGCGGCGCCGCACCGTCCAGGTCTGGCCGTCCGGCGCCGTCTCCCAGAGGAGCTGGCCACCGGTCTCGCGGACGCGCCAGAAGCGGTGAGCGGACGGGAGATAGGGTATCACGCAATCGTCGGTGGCGACGCCGCCCGTCACCAGCGAGAAGGCCAGTGACTTGTCGACCTGGCGCACCTCGACGAGATCGGCGCCGCTCGACGGATCCGGCGAGAACGACACGTGAGCGACGGTGAAAGGGTGCTGCGGCGCCTGCACGACCTCCATCGACCCATGGCAGCCGAGGAGCGAATAGGCGCTCTTGGAGACGAAGCCGGCGAATTTGGCCGGGGCGCCGGGGATCGAGATCACGGCTTGATGGTTGGTCTCCATCGCTGTCCCGCTGATCTCGTAAATGCCCCAGAGCGGCCCGACCTGGTTGTCGTTGAAGTTGTCGGCGAGGACGGCGAGCGACGACGGCCCGCAAGGATCCGTCCCCCCGGGGTCGGCGGGCTCGCCGTGCCAGCAGGTGTCGTTGACCGCGCCGCCCGTCCCGCTGCTGCTCGCGGACGACGACGCCGACGCGCTGCTCGTCGCGGAGGAGCCGCCGCCGCCGCTGCTCGCCCCGGTGCTCGCGTCCGCGCCGGTGCTCGCGTCGGCGCTGGTGCCCGCGCTCGTCCCGCCGCCGCCCGCGTCGCCGGGGATGGCCTCGTAGTAGGCCTTGTCCGCGCCGAGGATCACCGAGCACCCCGAGGCCAGCAGCGCGCCGAGGAGCGCGGCCCCTCGACGCGCGGAGCGGGACGCGGCGCCGGGGATGGCTTCGTTTCCCGACCCGGGGGACATCGGCGGCAGCCTCACCGGGGCACTATACGTGGTCCGAGGCGCGGCTGGGACGCGGCGTGAGCGCTCGGCTGATCGGCCTTTTGCCTCACCGCTTCACGAAGACGTGCTGCTCGCCGATCGCCAGGATCTGCACGCTCGCGCCGAGGCCTCGCTCCGCGGTGAGGCGCGCGAGCTCGTGGACCTCGTAGTCGGGGGGATCGATGGAGTTGATGAAGGTGCTGTGGTGCATGGGCACCATCCAGCGCGCGCCGAGGTCGTGGAACATGTCGAGGGCCTCGGCAGGGTCGATGTGCATCGGCTCCATGAGGCTGCGAGGCCGCGCCGGCGCGATGGGGAGGATGGCGAGATCGAGGTCGGGGAAGCGGGCGCGCGTCGCCTCGAAGCGCTCCCTGGAGTAGGCGGTGTCGCCGCCGAAGTAGACCTTGAGGCCGTGGTACTCGATCACGTAGCCGCTGAAGCCTTTGCCCTCCATCCAGAAGGCGTCGACGCCCCAGCGGAAGCCGGTGTGCCGCACCGGCACCGCGGTGATGCGGAGCCCGTCGCGCTCGATGCTCTTCCACCAGGCGAGCTCCACCGTCTCGAAGGGGAAATCGGGCACGTGCGCCGTGCCCTGCTCCGGGACGACGAGGTAGCCGAGCTTGCGCTCGACGCGCTGGAGCGAGGCGAGCGAGAGGTGATCCGGGTGCAGGTGCGAGATGATCGCGGCGTCGATGCGCGGGAGCACCTCGGGATCGAGCCCCGGCTCCACCAGCCGCCGCGAGAGCTGGCCGACCGTCTCGGTGAAGACCGGATCGGTGAGCACCAGCTTGTCGTCGAGCTGGAGGAGCATGCTGGCGTGGCCGATCCACAGCACCGCGAGCCGGGCGTCGGCGCGGTACGGGCGCTGGATCTTGTCGGGCACCGGCGCGGGGTCGCGGAAGAAGGCGCCCGCGTTGCCGGCGATCATCGTCGCCGGAGCGCAGGCGGGCGCGGTGAGGGCGAGGGCGAGGGCGAGAGGGAGAGCGAGGAGCAGGCGGCGCATCAGAACACCCGGATCTCGAAGGCGACCGTGGTCATGCGCACGCCCGGCGTCGGGGTGTAGCCGACGCGCAGGCCGAAGAACCCGCCGAAGGTGTGGAGCCCGATGTCGAAGCCCGCGCCTGTTATCCCGCGCGTGCGGAGGAGCGAGCTGCCGAGCGAGAGGGAGAGCTCCTCGCCCCGAGCGAGGAGCGGGAGGTACGAGCGCAGCCCGACGCGGCCGATCCAGCGATCGGCGTAGCTCCCGAAGTCGCCGGCCAGCACCTCGGGCGAGAGGTAGAGCTCGATCGATCCGGAGTGGCGGACGATCGGCTCGACCACCAGGCTCCGCCAGGGCGAGAGCTTGCGGTTGATCCCGAACGAGTAGAGCAGCGGCGTGAGCTGCCAGCTCGCGCCGAAGCGGGCCCGGCCGTCGGCCACCACGATCTCGGGGCTCGGCAGGAGCTGGAGCGCCATCCAGGGGAGCGTGGTCTCCGCCGCGGGCTCGGCCGGCGGCGGCGCCGCCGCGGCAGCGAGGAGCGGGACAGCGAGGAGGAGGTGCGGCACGGCGCGGCGACGCTAAGCGAGCACCTTTCGCGTGTCGACGCGGCGGGGCGGCCGCAACATTATTTCACAGAGGAGCGAGGCTCGGCCCGCGATCAGCCGGCGCGGTAGGCCTCGAGGATCTCGTCGGCGCGCTGCTTCACCAGGGCGCGCAGCGGCGGGAAGCGCGGGTCGCCGCGGACGGCGTCGAGCATCGGGCAGCCGTCCATCCAGCCGATGTCGAGGAAGCCGTCGTCGATGATCCGCGCCACGCGGCTGATCACCGGCTCGATGTCGTCGCCGAGGTAGGCGAGGATCTCGGCGTCGATCTGGGTCATGAACATCCGCCGGCGGGCGTTGCCCGGAGTCTCCGGGACGAGCGACGGGCGATCGCTGAGGGCGTCGGGCAGGCGCCTTCGCGCGACGACCTCGTAGAGCAGCCTGGCCATGGGGATGTTGGCCTCGCAGGCGAGGAGCTCGGCGAGGGCGATCTCCGCCGCGGCGGGGTCGCGCTTCCAGAGCAGCAGGCGCGCGCGGATCGTCCAGTAGGTGATGTCCTTCTTCGTGTGGCGCGTCTGCGCCAGCGCCTCGTCGACGCGGCTCCAGCTCCGGCGGAGGGCGTGGCAGCGCGCCAGCGAGGCGAAGGCGAGCGGGGTGCGCGGGTCGAGGGCGAGGGCGGTCTCGATGCGGCGGACGGCCTCGTCGAGATCGCCGACCTCGAGGAGCACGCGGCCCACCGCGCCGTGGGCGTCGGCGAGGCTCGGGGCGCGGCCGATGGCGCTGCGGAGCTCGCGCACGGCGGGCTTCCAGTCGCCCCGCTGGAGCAGCGCCGCGCCCAGGGCCAGGTGCGCCTCGCCCAGGTTGGGCGCGACCGCGACGGCCTGCTCCGCCGCTATGAACGCGTCTTCCACGCGGCCGGTGAAGAAGGCCAGGCGCGAGAGCGCCAGCGCCTTGCCGGAGAGGATCAGCGGATCGCCGGGCGCCAGCGACTCCGCCTGCCCGAAGAGCGCCAGCGCCTGCTCCTGGTTCTCTTGCCAGAACTTGCGGTACTCGTGGCGCGCGCGCAGGTAGAGGTCCACCGCCTCGGGGCTGCTCGGGGCCTCGCGCGTGGGCGCGTCCCGATCGAGCGTCAGCGCCGCGGCGATGGCCTGCGCGGCCTCGTCGTTGATCGCGAGCACGTCCTGCTCGGGGCGCTCGAAGCGCTTGGCCCAGAGCTGGAACCCGTCGGCGACGCTGATCAGCCGCGCGCTGATCCGCACCCGCCCGAGCCCGCGCCGCACCGAGCCCTCGATGACGACCTGGACGCCGAGATCGCGCCCGATCTCCCGCGCGTCCTGGCCGTCGCTGCGCTGGCTGAGCACGCCGATGCGCGACCGCACCTTGAGGCCGCGGGTCATCGAGAGGCTGTCGATGAGATCGTCGGTGAGCTCCTCGGCGAGGTAGGCGTCCTCGGTCGGCCCCGCGTTGCGGAACGGGAGCACGGCGACGGTCCTGTCGATGCGATCGAGGCGCGACTGCGACACCGCGGGCGGCGGCACGATCGAGCGCGGCGGCGGCGGCGCGGAGAGCGAGGTCCAGGCGATGGTGTCGAGCGCGGCGACGATGGCCTCCATGCTCGGGTAGCGATCCTCGCGGCGGCGCGCCATGCACTTGAGCACCAGCGCGCTCACGGCCGACGAGATCGCCGGGTAGACCTGGCGCGGATCCGGCGGGGGGTTGACCAGGCGCGCCGTGGCGACGGCGAGCGGCGCGCCGCCGGGCCAGGCGCGACGGCCGGTCAAGAGCTCGTAGAGCACGACCCCGAGCGCGTAGACGTCGGCGAGCGCGTCGACGTCCTGGCGGCCCTCCACTTGCTCGGGCGCCATGTACGCGGGCGTGCCCACGAGGAGCCCCAGGGTGCTGCCGGCGCCCGTCTCGGAGAAGGCCCGCGCGATCCCGAAGTCGGTGAGCACCACGCGCCCGTCCGAGGCGATGAGCACGTTGTCGGGCTTGAGATCGCGGTGGACGACGCCCGCCGCGTGCGCCCCGGCGAGGCCCGCGCAGATGCCCGCGGCGATCTCGGCGACGCGCGGGAACGGGAGCGCGCCCTCGCGCGTGATGCGCGCGCCGAGCGACTCGCCGTCGATGAGCTCCATGGTCAGGAACTTCTCGCCCTCGTGCTCGCCGATGTCGAAGACGCGGGCCACGTTGCGGTGAGTGACCCGGCGCGCGAGCTTCACCTCGCGGCGAAAGCGCTCGAGGATCCCCGGCGCGCTCACCAGCTCTTTGCGGAGCATCTTGACGGCGACCAGCTCGTCGAGCTCCCGATCGTGGGCGCGGTAGACGCTCCCCATCCCGCCGACGCCGAGGAGACCGAGGAGCTCGTAGCGACCGGCGAGCAGCGGCGCGGGGAGATCGCGGCTCACGGTCGCGTTCGAGGAGACCGAGTCCGGCGCGGGCTCGGTGTCGTCCTCCGGCTCTGTGTTCGCCCTCGTCAGGGACGAGACCATCGTCTCGCCCCGATACGAGGCTGGATCGTGCTTTGACGAAAAAGCGATTGCGTGCGGATCAGCCATCGACACTGACGAGAATATCCGAAGTCGAGCCGCTTGGGATGATGCTCGCGCCGTGCCGGACAGATCGCAGAAAACCTCTACCCGGCAGCCTCCTTGTCGAGGACCCAGACCACGCGCCCCTTTGCACGTTGAAGCAACCGCGCCGGGATCTCCTCTTCGCTCCCGGCGTGGCGCGCCGCAGCGGCCGGGGCGCGCTTGCCCTCGCCGCGCACGATCATCACCACGAGGCGCGCCTCCTGGATCACCGGCGCCGTCAGGGTGATCCGCGCCTCCAGCTTCTTCTCCGGCTGCTCGGGGATCGCCGCGACCAGGCGGTCGTCGATCCCCACCACGCCGAGGCCCGGGAACAGCGAGGCGGTGTGGCCGTCATCGCCGATGCCCATCGTCATCACGTCGAAGGACACCGCGCCGGCGATCCCGAAGGTCCGCCGCAGCAGCGCCTCGTAGTCGCGGGCCGCCGCCGCGAGATCGGGCGACTCGCTCGCCATGCGGAAGATCTTGCCGCGATCGGCGCGGATGAGATCGAGATCGCGCGCGGCGGCGGCGTAGTTGGAGCGCTCGCCGAGCGGGTCGCCGGCGCGCTCGTCGACCAGGTACCACTCGATTTTGCTCCAGGGGAGCGTGAGGCCGGCGAGGTGGCGGTAGGTGTCGCTCGGCGTGCTCCCGCCGGAGAGGGCGACGCGGGCGACCCCGCGCTCGTCCACGGCCGACTGGACGGCGCGCGCCAGGAGCTCGGCCGCGAGGGCGGTGTGCTCCTCGCGGCTCCCGGCGACGATCGACTCGGCCATCTGCGCGCTCGTGTTCTCGCTCATCGTCCGCTCCAGTCCGCTGCGGCGAGGACGGCCTCGCGGTACACGTTGTCGCCCTCGGTGGCGTCGATGCATTTCAGGATGACCCACGAGTCTTCCCGGAAGCCCAGCGCGTGGTGGTGCGCCCCGGTGCGGGCCCCCTCGCGCTTCCAGCAGACCGCCTGGTGGTTCGAGGCGAGGCGAGCGCACGAGAGCTCGAGCGCGGCGCCGTCGATCGACGTGGAGAGGTGGATGGCGGTGATCTCCCCCGGCCCGAGGCCGTCCTGGGGCTCGCTCACGCCGACCTCGATCGCCACCTTCTCGCCGGCGGCGTTGACCGCCGCGGTCTTGCTCTCGAGGCGCAGGCCGAGCCGCGAGGCCAGCCAGCCGATGATGAGCGCCGCGGGATCGTGCTTCCAGCCCGCGGTGCGCTCGATCCGGATCCGCGTCACGGCCCGGGTCGCCGGCACGGCGTCGTCGAAGAACCGCGCCACCATCTCGCGCCAGGAGAAGGTGCGGACGAAGGCGCGATCGGCGACCGGCGCCCGCGTCTTGCCCGCCAGCTCGGCGACCTTGCGCACGCCGAGCTCGGCCGTATCGACGAGGATGCGATCGGCGCGGCTCACCAGCGCGTCGACGAGCGCGCTCGGCGCCCCGATCCCCGCCTCGAGGATCGTCGGCACCTCGGGCAGCACCAGCGCCCCGAGCACCGAGGCCGCGCGCCCCGCCGCCATCGCCCCGAAGCCGAGCTCGATGCGGTCGTAGCAGACCACGGAGTCGCCCTGCTTGTGGCAGACCGCGCTGACATCGGAGCTGACCTCCCACGGCGCGAGGTGCGCATCGAGCGTCATCAGGAAGGCCCGCCCCGCGCGGGTCTGCGAGAGGGTCTCGACCTCGTCGCGGAGGTGATTGACCTCCGCGGTGCCGCCGACGACGACGAAGTTCATCGTCGAGGCGCGCGCCTTGGGCTCGTCGCCCTCGTTGGCGGCCGACCAGAAGGCGTTGAGCTCGGTCTCGACGCGGGCGACCGCCTCGCTCACCGCGCCGCTGCCGGCGGGCGTCACGGCTTCCTCCAGGTGTCGCCGGCGACGAGGAGCTTGTCGGCCTCGGCCGGCCCCCAGCTCCCCGCGGGGTAGTTGGCGACCGGCGCGCTGTGCTCCTTCCACGCCGCGAGGATCGGATCGATGAAGCTCCACTGCGCCTCGACCTCGTCGGCGCGGGTGAACAGCGTCGCCTCGCCGCGCATGGCGTCGAGGATCAGGCGCTCGTAGGCCTCGGGCGTGCTCGCGCCGAACTCGGCGCCGTAGCGGAAGTCCATGGCGACCTCGCGCACGGCCATGCCCTGCCCCGGCACCTTGGTGGCGAAGCGGAGCGAGATCCCCTCGTCGGGCTGGATGCGGATCACCAGCGAGTTGGGCTCGTTGGTGGCGCCGCGCGTCTCCTTGAAGAGGCCGTGCGGCAGGGGCTTGAAGTGGATCGCCACCTCGGCCACGCGCTTGGCGAGCCGCTTCCCCGCGCGCAGATAGAAGGGCACGCCGCCCCAGCGCCAGCTCTCGAGCTCGATGCGCATCGCCACGTAGGTCTCGGTCTTGGAGTCCTTCGAGAGCTGGGGCTTCTCGGCCCGCGCCGCCTCGATCTCTTCCAGGTAGCCCGGGACCTTGTCGCCGCGCACCGTCCCCGCGGCGTAGCGCCCGCGCACCGTCTGCTCGAGGACCGCTTTCCCGCGGATCGGCCGCAGCGTGCGCAGCACCTTGACCTTCTCGTCGCGCACCGCGTTGGCGTCCCACGACGAGGGCGGCTCCATCGCCACCAGCGTCAGGATCTGGAGCGCGTGGTTCTGGACGATGTCCCGCGTGATCCCGACCTCTTCGTAGAAGTCGATGCGCCCCTCGATCCCGATGTCCTCGGCCACGGTGATCTGCACGTGGTCGATGTGCTGGCGCGACCAGAGGGGCTCGAAGATGGTGTTGCCGAAGCGGAAGACGAGGAGGTTCTGGACCGTCTCTTTCCCGAGGTAGTGATCGATCCGGTAGATCTGGCTCTCGTCGAGGAACGAGAGCAGCTCGCGGTTGAGCGCCCGCGCCGTCGCGAGGTTGGTGCCGAAGGGCTTCTCCACGATCACCCGCTGGTAGGGCGCGTCCTCCGCGTCCGAGGGCGCGACGACGAGCCCGCTCTCCTTCAACCCGCGGACGATCTTGGCGACCTCGTCGGGCCCGACCGAGAGGTAAAAGAGCCGGTTACCGCCGGTCCCGCGCTCCTTGTCGACGCGCTCGAGCTCCTCCTTGAGCTTGGTGAACGTGGCCGGATCGTTGTGATCGCCCTGCACGTAGGAGATGCCCTTGGCGAGCTCGTCCCAGGCCGCGTCGTTGAGCGGCTTGCGGCGCGAGTACTTGGCAACGTTGGTCTTCATCTCGCCGGCGAAGTCGGGCTTGGGGCGGCGCGCGACCCCGACGAGCGCGAAGCCCTGGGGCAAGAGCCGGCTCAGCGCCAGGTTGTAGACCGCGGGGACCAGCTTGCGCCGGGTCAGATCCCCCGAGGCCCCGAAGATGATCAGCGCGGTCGGCGGCGGCGCCTTCTCTTCGGGCATCCCCTCGCGCAGCGGGTTCGGGGCTATCGAAGGGCCGGCTTTGGATTCGGCGTTCTGCTCGGTGCTCATCAGGTCGCGCTCCAGTCGGTGTGAAAATCGCCTTCTTTATCCAGGCGCTTGTAGGTGTGCGATCCAAAGAAGTCGCGCTGAGCCTGGGTCAGGTTCGCGGGCAGGCGCTCGCGGCGCGACGAGTCGTAGTAGCCGAGCGAGGCGCCCGTCGTGAGGAGCGGCACGCCCGCGCTGGCGGCGGCGGCGATCACGCGACGCCAGCCGCCCTGACGCGGGGCGAGCTCGTCGCGGAACGAGGGATCGAGGAGCAGGTTGACGAGCGCGGGATCGCGATCGAACGCGGCCTTGATCCGCCCGAGGAACTTCGCGCGGATGATGCAGCCCGCCTGCCAGATGCGGGCGAGCTCGCCGAGGCGAAGGCTCCAGCCGTGCGCGTCCGAGGCGACGCGGAGCAGGTTCATCCCCTGCGCGTAGCTGCACGCTTTGGCGGCGTAGAGCGCGGCGCGCACGTCCTCGATCAGGCGAGCCCGCTCCTCGGCGCCGAGCTTCGGCGCCTGCGCGGGATCGGGGCCGGGCAAGAGCCTGGCCGCGACGAGGCGATCGGCGCGGGCGAACGAGAGCACGCGCGCGTCGACCGAGGTGGCGATCGTCGGCGCGGCGACGCCGAGCTCGGCGGCCTCCTGCACCGTCCACTTGCCGGTCCCCTTCTGCGCGGTGGCGTCGACGATCATGTCGACGAGATCCCCCTTCCCCTCCGGATCCTTGGTGCGGAAAATCTTCGCGGTGGTCTCCACGAGGTAGCTCTCGAGCTCGGCCTCGTTCCAGGCCGCGAAGACGTCGGCGAGCTCGGCGTTGGAGAGGCCGCCCAGCGTCTTCAGCAGGTCGTACGCCTCGGCGATGAGCTGCATGTCGCCGTACTCGATCCCGTTGTGGATCATCTTCACGTAGTGCCCCGAGCCGCCCGGGCCAACGTACGTCACGCAGGGACCGTCCTCGTGCTGCGCGGCGATCCTGGAGAAGATCGGCTCGAGCTCCTGGTAGCCCTCGCGATCGCCGCCGGGCATGAGCGAGGGCCCGTTGCGCGCGCCGAGCTCGCCGCCGGAGACGCCCATCCCGAAGTAGCGAATGCCCCCCGCCCCGAGCTCTTTCGTGCGGCGCTCGGTGGTGAGGTAGTGCTCGTTGCCGCCGTCGACGAGCAGGTCGCCGGGCTCGAGGAAGGGGCGCAGCGCCGCGATGGTCTTGTCGACGACCTCCCCCGCCTTGACGAGCAGGATGATCCGCCGCGGCCGGCGGATCGATTTCACGAACGCCTCGAGGTCCTTGAAGCCGGCGATCTGCTTGCCCGCGCTCGCCGCGACGAACCTGTCGACCGGCTCCGGCCACGCGTCCCACGCGGCCACGGAGAAGCCCTTCTCCTCCATGTTGAGCGCGAGGTTTCGACCCATCACTCCGAGCCCGACCATCCCAATCGCCATCTCGCCCATCGGTGTCTCCTGCCCCTCCTTCGGCGGCCGGAGCCTACACCCATATGCCCACTACGGGAGCCCTCTCGGCCCCTCGGAGCACGACGCCGTTGGGCAGCGGACCGGCCTCGAGAGCCCCTGCTGACGCCGCCCAGCAAAGCTCGTCGGGCCTTCAGCGGCGCGGGTTTGCTGCGCTCCTTCACGCGAGCGCTCGCTCTCGCGTCACGACGACGCGCGCGGGCTCCCGCCGCGACGACGCGCGCGGGCTCGCGAGTTTTGTGCGCGCATTTTGTCGAGCGCTCAAACCGCTCGCCGCGCTAGGCTCCGCCGCGGAATGGTCGAGGCTCCGCTCCCGCGTATCCGTGTCCCCCACCCGCACGTGCGCTGCGACAGCGACGTGCTCGCAGGCAGCCCGCACGTCGCCGGATCGCGCGTGCCGGTGCGCCGGCTCTGGGCGTGGCACCGCGGCGGCGCCGCCGTGGAGACGCTGGTGAAGCGCTACCCGAACCTCGGCCCCGCGCGCATCCTCGACGCGCTGGCGTTCGCCTACGACAACCAGGACCTCATCGACGCGGACATCGCGCGCGAGCAAGCGCTCTTCGACATGCAGGGCCCCGACATCGGCGCGCGCCCCCTCGCTCAGATGACATTTCCGTTCGAGGCTCCCGCGGGCCCTCCTTCGAGGGGTTCCAGACCGCCGCGGAGGCGCTGAGCGTCCAGAGCGTCAATTCACCGTCGATTTTGCTTCCAATCCCGGGACGATGGAGTGAGCCATCGGGGACCTCTCAGGCGTCAATGAGGTCGTCGGAATTCGGTTGGGCTTTACAGGCCCTTGTGGTTGGTGCATGAGGGCGACCGCTGAACGGTGCCGAGGCGACCAGGCTCGCCTCCCCATCCGTCAGGCGCTCCCATCCTGTTGTGATAGCGGATGGGGCTCGGGGTTAAGCGGCGACGCAGGGTGGAACGAATTCTTTTGGTCATGGTCGCGACGTCGCACCGGTGAAGGCCGGCACGACCGCCGCGGGCTCCTCTCAAGGAGCCGGCTTGGTGGTCTCCTTCGCAGTTCCTTTCATCCATAGCGGGATGGCCAACTGGCCATTCCTTCCAAGGCGCGGCGGTCTGTTGTAGGGTCCGCGCCCCAAAAACGGGGTGCCCGTCGGGTGCCGGAGGTTTCTCAAGATGAGCGTCAATCGTTGGAAGTTGATCTCGATGCCCGTGGTCATGCTCGGCCTGGCATCTCCGCTGCTCACCAACTGTGGTTCCCTCCCGGGTGGCCTGAAGCCGCCGGGTGCCCTGGGTGATCTCGCGGACGCCGCCGGCGGCTGTGACGAGATGAAGGACGGCGACTTCGCCAAGCTCCAGATCAAGGGCGGCGCTGCCGTCGAAGGCAAGATCAAGGGCTTCCTCGACGCCGCGTACAGCTTCAACAAGGTCACCCTCGAGATGCAGGCCGACCTCACGGCCTCGTGCATCGAGCTCGGCACCGCCCTCGGCGTGCCCGAGGCCGACATGAAGTCGGAAGAGCCCGGCGACAAGGCCGTCGAGAAGGCCTGCAAGGCCGTCGCGGACAAGGTCTCGGCCCTCTTCAAGGCCAACGCTTCGGCGAGCCTCACGGTCGAGATCGAGGCCCCCAAGTGCTTCGTCCCGATCGACGCGATGACGGAGTGCCTCGGCGCGTGCGGCTCGCCCATCAAGGGCGGCAAGCTCGAGGCCTCGTGCAAGGGCGGCGAGATCGCCGGCAAGTGCGACGCGGAGTGCAAGGGCAGCTGTACGGCCGAGGTCGGCGGCGAGTGCTCGGGCTCCTGCAAGGCCGCTTGCCAGGGCAAGTGCGACGTGAACTTCAAGGGCACCTGCGGCGGCAAGTGCGACGGCCAGTGCGACGGCAAGGCCTCGAAGGGCGCCGCTTGCAAGGGCACCTGCGAAGGCAAGTGCGACGCGGGCGCCTCGGGCTCCTGCGGCGGCAAGTGCGAGGGCAAGTGCTCGGGCACGTGCGAGATCGCGGCCAAGGGCAAGTGCTCCGGCACCTGCTCGGGCGGTTGCAGCGCCGAGATCAAGGCCCCGAAGTGCACCGGCACCTTCGAGCCTCCCAGCGTCGATCCGAGCTGCCAGCTGAGCTGCACGATGAAGACGGTCAAGGACGTGACCTGTGACCCGCCGAACGTGAAGATCGGCTTCAAGGGCCAGGCCTCGACCGACCTCTCCAAGCTCGTGACCGCGCTCCAGATCTCGCTGCCGAAGATCGTCAAGATCCAGCTCGGCACGGGCAAGCGCGTCGCCACGATGGCGGCGGGCGTCGTCAAGGCCGGCGTCGAGGTCAAGGACGTCGCGCTCTCGGCCGGCGGCAAGGCTGCGGCGTGCATCGCGACCGGCATCTCGGCGACGGCCAGCGCGTCGGTCTCGGTCGACGTGAACATCAAGGCGAGCGCCAGCGTCGGCGGCTCGGTTGGCGGCGGCGCCAAGGGCGGTTGAGTTTCGATGGGGCCGCAAGCGGCCCCAAACCCCGGCGTGCTACGCACGCCAAGACAGGGTTCTTGAGTCCGGTGCGCTGAGCACGGGAGTCGGGTAAACGAGCGGCGACCTGGGAGACCGGGTCGCCGTTTCGTTTTCCATGCAAGCCATGGCCAAGCCCAAGCGATCAGAGCGCCGCGCCCAGGATCGAGCGCAAGCCAAGCTCGGGAAGGATCTCGAGCGGCTATGGAAGCTCGGGCCGGGCGGCGGGCCGGAGCGGCCGATCGCCGTCACCTCGCCCTCCGAGGTCGAGGTGATCGCCCGGAGCACCCGCTGCCCGATCTGCGAGGGCGAGCTCCGGATCGAGGATCACGTGGCCGAGACGCTGGGCTCGGTGCGCCTCCGCGTCGCCAGGGTGGCCTGCGTGGTCTGCCGCGCGCGGCGCTCGATCTACTTCCAGCTCCGCGCGACGATGCTCAACTGAGCGCGTCGATATCGGCTACGATCCTCGCCGATGCCGGAGCGACCCGAGCTCGACTACGTCGTCCCCATCCTCGCCCGCGAGCTCACCGGGCTCACGATCGCCGCCCTCCGCGTCGACAGCCCCGTCGTCCTCCGCGTCGCGCTGCGCGAGCCCGCCGCCGAGGTGCTACCGGGCGCCTCGATCGAGGGCGTGACTCGCCGCGCGCACTTCGTCCTCTTCGCCCTCCGCGGCGCCGCGGGGCGCGCGCTCGAGCTCGTCGTCGCACCGATGCTCGCCGGCCGCTTCTCGCTCGACGCGCCCACGACGCGGCGGCCCGCCGATCTCGCGCTCACCCTCACGCTCTCGGACGGTCGCGAGCTGCGTTACCGCGATGACGTGCAGATGGGAAAGGCCTACGTCATCGAGGCCGGCGGTCGCCGCAACGTGCCCGGCCTTTCGGCGATCGGCGTCGACGTCCTCGACGCCAAGGCCTTCACCCACGCCGCCTTCCGCGCGCTCGCGAAGACGCGTCGCGATCAGGTCAAGGTCTTCCTGATGGACAAGAGCGCGCTCGACGCGCTCGGAAACGCCTACGCCGACGAGGCGCTCTTCGAAGCGCAGATCCACCCGAAGACCTTCGTGCGCAGCCTCTCGCCGCAAGAGATCGATCGCCTCCACGACGCCGTGACCAAGGTGATCGCCGAGGCCAGCGCCGAGGTCGCGCGGCGAGCGCCCCCGCTCGACGAGAAGGTGCGCGATTTCCTCAAGGTGCGAAATCGCCATGGAAAGCCCTGCCCTCGCTGCGGGTCGACCATCCGCAAGGCCGGAGTCCACGGGCACGACGCGTTCTTCTGTCCAACCTGCCAGCCCGACGAGCGAGGCAGCTCCATCGTCGATTTCCGCGCCCCCTCGCCCCCCGGCGCCGCGCCTGTCGACGCGCCCACCAAGGCTCCCGGAAAGCCGCGAGGCCGCCGCCGGTCTTGAGCAACAACAAGCCTCCACGCTCCAGCGCGGTTATCCGCAGCACAGGTATCCGCGGCGACAACGAGGCTCCCCGCCGCAACGAGGATATCCGCAACAGCAGAGTTATCCGCGGCAGCCACCCTCGCAGCCCGGCTGGGGCGCCGGGGTCGCTCGCCCTAGCTCCGCCCGCCAAAAGTCTTGCCAGACTTTTGAGCCGCTGCGCGGCCGCTTCGCGCGGACGAACCTAGCCTTGTTTCGATGGGGCTGTGCCCCATACCCCGCGACCGCTTCGCGGCCGCCCTAGTACCGACCGGACTTCGTCCGGCCAGTACTAGGCGGTCCAAGGGCGTTGCGGGCAGGACCAGAATTGGCTACGTCGCGACCGACGACTGTCGGCTTGCTCGACATGCTCGCGCTCGTCCGCGACAGCGGCCGAGGGTACCTCCTCGCTCCCCCCTCCGCCGCGCCCCTCGCTCCCGGCGAGCGCCCGCGACGCGCTGTGATCCCCCGAACCGTCCGCGCAGGCCGGGCGATCACCGCGGCGCCACGGTCTCTTGATTCCATCGGGACGGCCGCTAGGATGCTTACTGAATATGAATATCATCTTCGGAAAGAGCCGCAGGGTCGCTCAGCGCGTGGTTGTCCTGCTCCTGCTGCTCCTCGCGGCGCCGCGCCTCGCTCGGGCTGACGCCGGCGACTCTCCGGAGATCGAGGCGCAGCGCCTCGTCCACATCCTCGGCTACACCGCGTCCGACTATGGCGGCGCCGTCACCAACGGCGCGGTCACCAACCCCTCCGAGTACGAAGAGCAGATCTCGCTCCTCGGCGACGCGACCCGGATCGCCGCGCACCTCCAGCCCAAGGCGGCCGCGGGCGTCGCGCCGCCCGACCTCGCCGCGGGCGTGGCCAAGGTGCGCGCGCTCGTCGAGAGCAAGGCTCCCGAGGCGCAGGTCAGCGCCGCCGTCGCCGAGGTGCGCGGCGCGGTCACCGGCGCGTTCCACCTCGCCGAGGCGCCGAGCGCGGTGCCGGACGCGACGCGCGGGCGCGCGCTCTTCATCGAGCACTGCGCGACGTGCCACGGGCAGAGCGGCAAGGCCGACACCGCGCGCGCCGAGAGCCTCACGCCGCACCCCGCCAACTTCCACGATCCTCGCGTCGGCGAGGCGCTGACGCCGCTGCGGGTCGCGAGCACCGTGCGCTTCGGCATCAACGGCACGGCGATGGTGCCGTTCACGTTCCTCTCCGACGACGATCGCTGGGCCCTCGGCTTCTACGTCACGGGTCTCCGCCACGAAATGGCGCCGGGGGACGGCTCGCCCGCGTACACGCTCGCCGAGCTCTCGGTCCGCTCCGACGCCCAGCTCGCGCTCGACCTCGCCGCCGCGGGGATCCCGGCCGACCAGCACGCCGCGATGATCTCCGATCTGCGCCGCCGCGCTCCCTACGAGGACCGCGCCGGCAAGAGCCCGCTCTCGATCGCGCGCGCCAAGCTCGATCGCGCCCGCGTCGCCGCGGCCCGCGGGGATCGCGCCACGGCGCGCAACGAGATCATCGACGCCTACCTCGAAGGCATCGAGCCCGCCGAGGGCCCCCTCCGCGCCATGGACACGAGCCTCGTCAACGGCCTCGAGCGGAGCTTCAACGCCCTGCGCGCGCGCCTCGAGTCCGGCGCCTCCGCGGCCGAGATCGACGACGGGATCGCCGCGCTCCTCGGCGAGGTCACGCGCGCCGATCTCCTCCTCGCCCGCCCGGAGGAGCGCGGCTTCGTCTCCACCGCGATCTCCAGCGGCGGCATCCTCCTCCGCGAGGGCGTCGAGGCCGCGCTGCTCATCGCCGCCTTGCTCGGCATCGCCACGCAGGCCGGCCTCGGCGATCGCAAGCGCTGGATCCACGCCGGCTACCTCTCGGCGCTCGCGCTCGGCCTCGTCACGTGGTTCGCCTCGTCGCGCCTCATCGCCGTCTCCGGCGCCAAGCGCGAGATGATCGAGGGCGTCACCGCGCTGCTGGCGACGCTGGTGCTCTTCTACGTGAGCTTCTCGCTCCTCGCGAAGAAAGAGGTCGCGCGCTGGATGAAATTCCTCCGCGCCCAGGTCTCGCCGGGCCGCGCCGCCGCGTCGCTCTTCTTCGTGGCCTTCCTCGCCGCCTACCGCGAGGCCTTCGAGACGGTGCTCTTCTATCAAGCGCTCCTCTCTTCGAACGCGAGCACCGCCGCCGCCCTCGTCGGCGCGCTCGGCGGCGCCGTCGTCCTCGCGGTGATCGTCCTCGCCTACTCGCGCGCCGGCCGCTTCGCCCCGCCGCAGATCTTCTTCAAGGTCTCGAGCTACCTGCTCTACGCGCTCGCGGTGGTCTTCATCGGCCAGGGCATCGCCGCGCTCCAGCTCACGGGCACGGCGCCGATCCACCCCTTGCCGATCCCGTCGATCCCCGCCCTCGGCCTGCACCCCACGATCGAGACCTGCGCAGCGCAGCTCTTCCTGATCACGCTCGCGGTGATCGCGTGGATCCGGAGCTCACGCAAGACCAACACGCCCGAAGCCCCGAGCGCTTCTTCCACGATCGCCAAGCCCACGGCCTGAGCTGCTCGCGCGATGAGGCGCCGGCGAAGAGCGCCGGCGCTCATCTCCTCAAGGGACGCGGTGGATCGGCGCGACGTTCGGGTGCAGCGGCCGCAGCGCCTGGCTCGCCACGTCGCGCGCGCTCTCGGCGGGGCACGCCAGATCCCACTCCAGGTAGAGCTTGTCGCCGTCGAAGCAACCGAAGCTCGTGGAGAGGCAGAGCAGAGGCTCGCGCTCCACGGCGTAGCCGGCGCGCGCCACGTCGTGGCCGTAGATGGCGACGCGGGCCTCGGGATCGATGGCGTGGATGAACGCGTAGCCGCGCTCCGTCGATGTCGTCCGCGCCCAGAGCAGCGCGCCGAGGATGTTCTGCAGCGCCATGTCCGAGACCGTGGGCTGCGGGCCGCCGGCGAGATCGGGGAACGAGAGATCGAAGAAGCCGTCGAGGGGCAAGCGCTCCAGATCGTTGGCGCTCTCGATGCGCGCGTGCGGCGCCGCGTGGAGCATCACCAGGCGGGCCTTCTTGGCGACGGCGACGAAGGGCCACGTGCGCATCCACGTGCGCATCTGCCGCGTGCCCTCGGCGCCGAGGAGATCCTCGAGCCGGCGGGCCTCGTCGGGGAAGAACTTGGAGACGACCGGGCCGCCGACGTGCGCGTGCTCGTGGTTGCCGAGGAGATAATGAACTCGCCCGGGGTAGCGCGCGGCGAGGACGCGCGCGTGCTCGACCACCGTCTTCGAGTCGCCTCGATAGAAGGTGCCGAGGTAGTCCGGCCACTGCGCCTCGGTGAGCTCGGGGCCGTGGACGAGATCCCCCGTGACGACGAGGTGAGCCCCGTCGGAGTCGCGCGCGGCGGACTCGAAGATCGACGCCATGCGATCGAAATCCTCGACGTTGCCTTGCATGTCGGTAGCAACGAAGAGACGGCCCCGATCGGGCAAATGAACCACTCGAGGCACGGCCGAGAAGGTTACCCCAAACGGCGCGAAAGCGCGAAGAACGCGCGCGCTCCGGCGCGAGATCGCCGCGGTGTCCTGCCCGACGCAGGGCGATGCCGTGGTGCGTAACTTCATGTGCGGTCCCCGAGCGCCAACGCCTGATTTTTTCCAGTGATCCAGCTTGGCGCCTCAGGGGCCGAGCACTAGGCTCCGCGCCTACTATGGAGAACCCGAGCCTCACCACATGGGTCGACGACGTCGCACGACAAACCCAACCTGATCGTGTCGTCTGGTGTGACGGTTCCGAAGAGGAGTATCGCTCGCTCGTCCGCCAGATGCTCGCGGACGGAACCCTCCTCGAGCTGAACCACGACAAGTACCCGAACAGCTTTCTTCACCGCAGCCATCCATCCGACGTCGCCCGCACCGAGCAGCTCACCTTCATCTGCTCCGAGCTCGAGAAGGACGCCGGCCCGACCAACAACTGGCTCTCGCCCGCCGCCGCCCGCGCCAAGGTCGGCCCGCTCTTCGACGGCGCCATGAAGGGCCGCACGCTGTACGTCGTGCCTTACCTGATGGGCCCCGTGGGCTCGCCCTCTTCGAAGGTGGGCGTGGAGATCACCGACAGCCCCTACGTCGTCGCCAACATGCGGATCATGACCCGCATGGGGAAGGTCGCCCTCGACGCGCTCGGCGCATCGGACGACTTCTGCAAGGGCCTGCACTCCCTCGGCGACCTCAGCCCGGACCGCCGCTTCATCTGCCACTTCCCCGCCGAGAAGCTGATCTGGAGCGTCGGCTCCGGCTACGGCGGCAACGCCCTGCTCGGCAAGAAGTGCTTCGCTCTCCGCATCGCCAGCACCATGGCCCGCGACGAAGGGTGGATGGCCGAGCACATGCTCATCCTCGGCCTCGAGGATCCCGAGGGCCGCGTCACGTACATCTGCGCGGCCTTCCCGAGCGCCTGCGGCAAGACCAACCTCGCGATGCTCGTGGCCCCGCTCTCGCAAAAGGGCTGGAAGGTGTGGACGGTCGGCGACGACATCGCCTGGCTGCGCGTCGGCCCCGACGGGCGCCTCTGGGCCGTCAACCCCGAGGCCGGCTTCTTCGGCGTCGCCCCCGGCACGAGCGAGAAGACCAACCCCAACGCGCTCGCCAGCCTCCACGCCAACTCGATCTTCACCAACGTCGCGCTCGCCCCCGACAAGACCCCGTGGTGGGAGGGCCTCACCAAGGAGCCGCCGGCGGACCTCATCGACTGGAAGGGCAACCCCTGGGACGGCAAGAGCCCCGCGGCGCAGGCCAACAGCCGCTTCACCGCGCCCGCCAAGCAGTGCCCCTGCATCTCGCCCGAGATGGACTCGCCGAGCGGCGTGCCGATCTCGGCGATCATCTTCGGCGGCCGCCGCGCCAAGCTCGCCCCGCTCGTCTACGAGGCCCGCGACTGGGAGCACGGCGTCTTCGTCGGCGCGACGCTGGCCTCCGAGACGACGGCCGCGGCCACCGGCCAGGTCGGCGTGGTGCGCCGCGACCCGATGGCGATGCGCCCCTTCTGCGGATACAACATGGGCGACTACTTCGCCCACTGGATGAAGCTCGGCGAGGGCAAGACCGCCTTCCCCAAGATCTTCCACATCAACTGGTTTCGCACGAACGAGGCGGGCAAGTACCTCTGGCCCGGCTTCGGCGATAACATGCGCGTGCTCCGCTGGATCCACGGGCGCGTCCACGGGACGGCGACGGCGCGCGACACGGAGATCGGGCTCCTCCCGGCCGCGGACGGGATCGACGTCTCGGGCCTCGATCTGGCGCCCGGCGCCATGGACGAGCTGCTCTCGATCGATCGCGCCGCCTGGCTCGCAGAGGCGCAGGATCAAGATGGGTTCTTGAAGAGCTTCGGCGAGCACACGCCGCCGGGGCTGTGGAAGCAGCACAACTCGCTGCTGGAGCGCCTCGGCGGCTGACGCCGACAGCGGGGCCCATCGGGGCTCCATGCGACGAGGAGATCGCTCCCCGTCCTCGACCACGCCGAGTCGCGATCGCCCCTTCCTTTACCAGGGAGGGGCGATCGGCGTTTGTGGCCGGAGCCGCGGCAAAACACGCTGATTTCACTCGCGAGGGAGCGGCGCAGAAGCGCGCCGCGCGGGGGCGCGACGCCGAGATCCGAGGTTTGCCCTTGACGGGCATCCGGTTCAGGACCATCAATTGTTTCAGAAAATATTGAAGGTTCATAATGAACGCCGACCCCATCCACGAAGCTGAGCTGCTCGCCGCCGACGCCATCGGCGACGTGATCGAGCACTGGGGGTTTCGCAAGGGGCTGGGGCGCCTCTGGACGGTGCTCTTCATCGCCGGAGAGCCGCTGCCCGCGCAGGCCATCGGCGAGCGCCTGACCATGTCGGCCGGCGCCGTGAGCATGTCGCTGACCGAGCTCCAGCGCTGGGGCGTCGTCCACCGGGTGTCGCGGCCGGGGGAGCGGAAGGAGTTCTTCGAGGCCGAGACCGACTTCTGGCGGATGATCTCCAAGGTCTTCGACGAGCGCGAGCGCCTCCTCGCCCACTCGGTGCGCGGCCGGCTGGAGAAGGCGGTGACCGTCCTCCAGAAGCTCCCTCCCAGCGCCGAGTCGGCGCGGGCGGTCGATCGGATCAACCGGCTGCTGGCCTTCGTCGTCGTCGCTCAGACGGCGCTCGACGGCTTCATCAAGTCACGCCAGGTGGACTTCACCCGCTTCGGCGATCTCGTTAGATTCCCGCTCCGAGCCCTTCAATCCCGCCGGAAGGGCGAGCCGTAGCCGCGCCTCGGGCGCGCGGCGCGGCCCCGGAGCCACCGAAGTAAACAGGCGATCTCGACGCGGCGCGATCTTCGCGCCGACGAAGAGCGGAGTTGCGACCTCGTTCCGGAGCATGACGATGACCACCACCCTCCCCACCGAAGCGTCCCCGTCCCCCGACGTCTTCCAGAGCCTCGAAGGCGTCTGCGCGGGCCGGGGGCTCGACGCTCTCACCCAGCGCCTCATCGAGCTCCGCGTCTTCCTCGAGGACGACCTCGTCCAGGTCGAGCGCGGCATCACCGACGTGGGCGGCGGCGACACGCCCGCGCAGCAGAGCGTGCGGCACCTCCTCGATCAGGACGGCAAGCGCCTCCGCCCCATCTGCGTGGCGCTCGCCGCGCGCGCCGGCTCCGGGTTCAACTCCGCGGCGCGCGTCTACGCCGTCGCCGTGGAGATGGTGCACAACGCCACCCTGCTCCACGACGACGTGGTCGACGTCGGCGATCGTCGGCGCGGGGCCGACGCGGCGCGCGTCATCTACGGGAACGCGGCGTCGATCTTCGGCGGCGACTGGCTGCTGGTCGACGCGCTCTGCCGCATCCAGGCCGTGGGCCAGCCCGGCGTCCTCGAGCGGATGCTCGCGGTCGTGAAGGAGATGGTGATCGCCGAGTCGCTCCAGCTCGCGCGCCGCGGCAAGGTGCGCTCCTCGGCGGCGGACTACTTCGCGATCATCTCGGGCAAGACGGCCTCGCTCTTCCGCTGGGCGATGTTCGCGGGGGCGCGCGCCGGCGGGCTCGACGAGCGGTCGACGTCCGCGCTCGAGCTCTACGGGCAGAAGCTCGGGGTCGCCTTCCAGATCGTCGACGACGTGCTCGACGTCGCCGGCGATCCCAACGCCACGGGCAAGGCGATGCTCACCGACATGCGCGAGGGGAAGATGACGTACCCGCTCATCCTGGCGATGGAGCGCGACCCCTCGCTCGCGCCGATCCTGGAAGAGGCGATGGCCGCGGACGAGTCGGGGATCGATCCGGCGGCGTGCGAGAAGGTGGCGCGCGCGGTGGCCGCCGCGCGCGCGGGGGAAGACAGCCTGGAGCTCGCGACGAAGTTCTGTCGCGAGGCGGTGAAGAGCCTCGAGGTGCTCCCGCAAGGGCGCGCGAGGTCGTCTCTCGAAGCCGTCGCCATGTCGACGCCGCGGAGGAGGAAGTAGTCATGATCGTATCCCTCAAAGCCGACGCGAACCCCGCCGAGGTCCTGCGCGCGCTCGTGTCGCGCGGCCTCTGGGTGACCCAGGTCGAGCGGAGCGCCTCGGGCGAGCCCCGCCACTACGTGATCGCCGCGCACTCGGCGGCGACCTCCGCCGAAGAGCTGGCCACGATCGAAGGCATCGCCGGGGTGACGACGGCCAAGGCCGAGCACCCCAAGGTCACGGCGCAGGGCCCCGTCGTCGACGTCGCCGGCGTCAGCGTCGGCGCGGGCAAGCCGGCCTTCATGGTCGGCCCGTGCAGCGTCGAGTCCGAGGCCCACGTGCGCGAGATCGCCGAGCGCCTCGCGCCCCTCGGCGTGGCCTTCCTCCGCGGCGGCGCCTACAAACCGCGGACCAGCCCCTACGCCTTCCAGGGCCACGGGGAGGTCGCGCTCGGGTGGCTGCGGCGCGCGGCCGAGGCGACGGGGATGAAGGTCGTCACCGAGGCGCTCTCCGAGGCCGACGTGCCCGCGGTGGCCGAGCTCGCCGATCTCGTCCAGGTGGGATCGCGCAACATGCAGAACTACGCGCTGCTCAAGGCCGTGGGGCGGAGCGGGCGCCCGGTGCTGCTCAAGCGCGGCATGTCGGCGACGCTGGACGAGTGGCTGCACTCGGGCGAGTACCTGCTCGCGGGCGGGGCGCGCGGCGTCATCTTCTGCGAGCGCGGCATCCGCAGCTTCGACGACGCGACGCGGAACCTGCTCGACCTCGGCGCGGTGGCGCTGCTCGCCCACGTGCACCAGCTCCCGGTCATCGTCGATCCCTCGCACGGCGTGGGCCGGCGCGATCTGATCGTGCCGCTCGGCCGCGCCGCGCTCGCCGCGGGCGCCGCGGGGCTGATGATCGAGACCCACCCCGATCCGGCCTCGGCCCTCAGCGACGGGCCGCAGGCGGTGCCGCTCGCGGAGATCGGCGCGGTGATGCGCGAGCTCCGCGGCGGCGCGCCGCGCGCCTCGAATGGAGGTGCCTCGTGAACGAACGAACGAGCGCGACGCCGCGCGCCGGCAGCGGCGAGATGTTCGACTCCATCGCCGAGCGCTACGATCTGCTCAACCGGATCATCTCGCTCGGCCTCGATCAGGGCTGGCGCAAGCGCACCGTGGCCGCGCTCGATCTCGCGGCCAAGGAGGGCGCGACGGTGCTCGATCTCGCCACGGGCACGGGGGATCTCGCGCTCCAGATCGCGCGCACGCACCCCTCGGCCAAGGTGATCGGGACCGATCCCTCGCGCGGGATGCTCGACGTCGCCGAGCGCAAGGCGCGCGCGTCGAAGAGCAAGGTCGCGCTCCGCGTCGGCGACGCGCAGGCCATCGATCTCGGAGGCGGGACCGTCGACGCGGTGAGCATGGCCTTCGGGATCCGCAACGTGCCCGATCGCCCCAAGGCGCTCCGCGAGATGGCGCGCGTGACGCGGGCGGGCGGGCGCATCGCGATCCTCGAGCTCTCCGAGCCCAAGCAAGGCCTGCTCGCCAAGCTCGCGCGCTTTCACATCCACGAGGTCGTGCCCCGCGTCGGCGCGATCGTCTCCGGCGGCGGCGGCGAGTACAGCTACCTCCAGCGATCGATCGCCGCGTTCCCCCCGCCGGCCGCCTTCGCGGCGCTGATGGAAGAGGCCGGGATCGAGGTGCTCGAGGTCGCGCCGCTGACCTTCGGCGTCGTCTGTCTCTTCGTCGGCACGCCCCGCCGCGACCGCGTCGCGAGCAGCGGGGGCGCCCGGGAGGAATGACCGTGGTCCGCTTCTTCCTCCACGCCCTCGACGAGCTCGCCGCCCCCACGGAGCCGCGCTCGTGGACGGTGGCGCGCGTCTCGGCGCCGGCGAAGGTCGCGGCGATCGACAGCCTGCTCGCCCAGGATCCGAGCCTGCTCTGGGACGCGCCCGCGCTCGAGGCCGACGGCCGCAGCTGGACGTTCCTCGGCTGGGGCGAGGCGGCGCGGATCGAGGGCGACGGGGAGGCGCGCCTGGCGATGGTCCACCGGCAGGCCGCGGAGCTCTTCGCCGGCCTCACCGAGCGGCGCCACCCCGAGCTCGCCGCGGCCCCGTCGGCGCGTCTCTTTGGTGGCATCGCCTTCCGCCCCGAAATGGCGCGCGCCGCGCCGTGGACGGCGTTCTGCGACGCGAGCTTCACGCTGCCGCGCTGGCTCTACGCCACCAACGGCGAGCGCGCCCTGCTCACGCTGGCAGTGCGCCCCGGCGAGCGCATCGCCCCCGCCGAGATCGAGGCCGCGCTCGCGCGGATCGAGAGAGAGGCCGCCGCGAGCGAGGCGTCCTCGCCGGCCTCCGCGGTCCGCGGCGCCCGCCTCGATCGCGTCAGCCTCGCCGACTGGGAGCGCATGATCGAGGACGCGCTCGCGCGCATCCGCGCCGGCGAGATGGAGAAGGTCGTCCCGATGACGCGGTGCCACGTCACCTCGCCCGCGGTCCTCGACATCGCCGCCGCGCTCGGCCGGGTGCGATCGGCCTACCCGGAGTGCGCGCGCTTCGCCTTCCGGCGCGGCGAGACGACGTTCATCGGCGCCTCGCCCGAGCGCCTCGTCACGCTGCGCGGGCTCGAGGTCGAGGCCGACTCGCTGGCGGGGACCTGCGCCCGTGCCCGCGACCCGGAGGAGGACGCGCGCGCCATGCGCGAGCTCAGCGAGAGCGACAAGAACCTGCGCGAGCACGCCCACGTCGCGCACGCCATCGAGGGCGCGCTCCGCCCGCTCGCGCGCGAGGTGCGCGTCCCCGCGCGGCCGGTGGTGCGCTCGCTCCGCAACGTCCACCACCTCTGGACGCCGATCTCGGCCACGCTCGCGGCCCCGCTCCACGCGCTCGATCTCGTCGCCGCGCTCCACCCGACGCCCGCGGTGTGCGGCACGCCGCGCCGCGCCGCCATCGAGTGGATCGCCGCGCACGAGCCCTCGCCGCGCGGCTGGTACGCGGGCGCGGTCGGCTGGTTCGACGCCGCGGGCGACGGCGCGTTCTCGGTGGCGATCCGCTCCGGCGCGCTCACCCGCCACGAGGCCTGGCTCTACGCGGGCGCGGGCATCGTCGAGGGCTCGGATCCCAGCGCCGAGTACGCCGAGACCCGGGTCAAGCAGACGCCGATGCTCGCGGCGCTGGGGCTCTTGCCGTGAGCCGCTCCAACCTCCACCTCGCCTGGGCGCGGCTCTTCCTGCGCTCGGCCGCCGCGGCCGGCGTGACCGACGTCGTGCTCAGCCCCGGCTCGCGCTCGACGCCGCTGACCATCGCCGCGGCGACGACGAGCGAGCTCCGCGCCCACGTCATCGTCGACGAGCGCTCCGCAGCCTTCTTCGCGCTCGGGCAGGCGCGCGTCACCGGCCGCCCCAGCCTGCTGATCTGCACCTCGGGCACGGCCGGCGCGCACTGGCTCCCCGCGCTGATCGAGGCCTCGCAGAGCTTCGTCCCGCTCATCGCCGTCACCGCCGATCGCCCCTGGGAGCTCCAGGACAGCGCCGCTCCGCAGACCATCGATCAGCTCAAGCTCTTCGGCGATCACGTCCGCCACTACGCCGAGCTCGGGCTCCCCGATCCTTCGCCGGGCGCGCTGCGCGCCGTGCCGCGGATCGCCGCGCAGGCCTTGGCGCGCGCGCTCGGTCCGGTCCCTGGACCCGTCCACATCAACGCTCGCTTTCGCAAGCCGCTCGAGCCGGTCGAGGTCGACGGACCCGAGGCGTGGCAGCCGCTCGTCGACGCGCTGATGGCGCGCGGGCCGACGCGCGTGATCACCCCGCAAGTGCGCGCGGACGAGGCGGCGATCGTCGAGATCAGCGACCTCGCGGCGCGCGCCGAGCGGGGGCTCCTCGTCTGCGGCCCGGCGCCGCTCGCGAGCGCCGCGGGGCGCGCGGCGATCCTCGATCTCGCGCGGGCGACCGGCTTCCCGCTCCTCGCCGAGGGCCCGAGCCAGCTCCGCTTCGGCGGCGATCGGCGGGGCGTGATCGCGCTCTCGGCCTTCGACGCCATCCTCCGCGACCGCTCGCTGCGGGCTCGCCTCGCGCCCGAGCTGGTGATCGAGCTCGGCGCGCCGCCCACCTCGGCGGGCTACGCGCAGCTCCTCGCCGAGCACCCCGCGCTGCCTCGCTTCGTGATCGCGCCGCACGGGTGGAACGATCCCGCGGGCAGCGCCGCCGCGCTCGTCGTCGCCGATCCGGCCGAGGCCGCGGCGCGCATCACCGAGCGCGTCCGCGCCGCGCGACCGACGTCGCGGACCGCGCCGAGCGCGTGGGCCGAGGCGCTCGGCGAAGCGGATCGCCGCGCCCTCTCTCTCGCCTCGCGCGCGCTCGCGGGCGAGGCGCTCTCCGAGGGCAGCATCGCCCGCGCCCTCGTCGCCTCGTGCCCCGAGGGCGCGATCCTGGCCATCGGCAACAGCACGCCGGTGCGCGATCTCGACGCCTATTGCCCGGCGGGCGAGCGCGAGCTCCAGGTCGTGCACCAGCGCGGCGCCAGCGGCATCGACGGCCTGGTCTCGGGCGCGGCGGGCGCGCACAGCGTCTCCTCGGCGCCCGTGGCGCTGCTCCTCGGCGACCTCAGCCTGCTCCACGATCTCACCGGCCTCGCGCTCCTCCGCCGCGTCGCCGCGCCGTTCGTCGTCGTCGTCGTGCAGAACGGCGGCGGTCGGATCTTCGACCACCTCCCCATCGCCGAGAGCTGGGAGGCCGCGCCGTTCGAGCGCTACTTCGCGACCCCCGAGCCGGTGCGCTTCGATCACGCCGCCGCCGCGTTCGGCGTCGCCTACGCGCGCGCCGAGACGCGCGCCGAGCTCGCCCTCGCCCTCACCGCCGCGTGGAGCGCCCGAGGCCCCACGCTGATCGAAGCCGTCGCCCCTCCCCGCGAGGGCGCCAAGAAGATCGCCGCGCTCTGGTCGGATCTCCACGCCGAGCTCGCCGATCGTTTCCCCGAAGGAGCCACATCATGACCGACGTCACCTGGAAGCCCACGCCCGGCTTCGAAGACATCAAGTACGAGAAGAGCCCGGAAGGCATCGCCAAGATCACCATCAACCGGCCCGAGGTGCGCAACGCCTTCCGCCCCAAGACGGTGAAGGAGCTCATCCTCGCCTTCGCCGACGCCCGCGACGACAGCGAGGTCGGCGTCGTCATCCTCTGCGGCGAGGGCCCGCTCGCCTTCTGCTCGGGCGGCGATCAGCGCGTCCGCGGCGAGGGCGGCTACGTCGGCGACGACGGCATCCCCCGCCTCAACGTGCTCGATCTGCAGCGCGATATCCGGTCTCTCCCCAAGCCGGTGATCGCCATGGTCGCGGGCTTCGCCATCGGCGGCGGCCACGTGCTCCACCTCGTCTGCGATCTGACCATCGCCGCCGACAACGCGCGCTTCGGGCAGACGGGCCCCAAGGTCGGGAGCTTCGACGGCGGCTTCGGCGCGAGCTACATGGCGCGGATCGTCGGGCAGAAGAAGGCGCGCGAGATCTGGTACCTCTGCCGCCAGTACGACGCCAAGGAGGCGCTCGACATGGGCCTCGTCAACACCGTCGTCCCGCTCGCGCAGCTCGAGGCGGAGACGGTGAAGTGGTGCCGCGAGATCCTCCAGCACAGCCCGACGGCGATCCGCCTGCTCAAGAGCTCGTTCAACGCCGACTGCGACGGGCAGGCCGGCCTGCAAGAGCTCGCCGGCAACGCGACGCTGCTCTTCTACCTGACCGAGGAGGGCAAGGAGGGGAAGAACGCGTTCCTCGAGAAGCGCAAACCCAACTACAAGAAGTTCCGGCGGCTGCCGTGAGCGACGCGGCGACGTCCGTGGACGCGCGCGCCGCGACCGTCGTGCAGCCGGGCTCGCTCCGCGCGTGGGTGCTGGCGAGCCGGCCGGCGACGCTGACCGTGGCCTTCGTCCCGGTGCTCGTGGGCTCGGCGGTGGCGCAGGTCTCGGGCGGGTTTCGCCCGGGGCCGGCCGCCGCGGCGCTCTTCGGCTCGTTCATGATCCAGATCGCGGCCAACTTCGCCAACGACGTCTTCGACGCGGAGAAAGGAGCCGACACGCACGAGCGGCTCGGCCCCACGCGCGCGGTGCAGTCGGGCCTGCTCACGCCGCGCCAGGTCCGCTTCGGGATGCTGGTGACGATCGCGCTCGCGACGATCGCCGGCCTCTACCTCACCGCGATCGGCGGCTACCCGATCGTGATCATCGGCGTCCTCTCGGTGCTCTCCGGCATGGCGTACACCGGCGGGCCGTATCCGCTCGGCTACAACGGGCTCGGGGACATCTTCGTGATGGCCTTCTTCGGCTTCGTCGCCGTCTGCGGCAC
>FSTQ01000120.1_pt1 | contig 35653 bp, 25 predicted proteins | sample 1637281 | NCBI WGS metagenome assembly FSTQ01 (sample SAMEA3914818, study PRJEB12502) | metagenome | biome: forest; material: soil | place: Canada | collected 2010-06-26 | depth 0.1 m
ACGACCGCCAGTACCGCGACCGTCAGGGAGCGGTGCAGTGGGCCATGGCGATCCACACCGCTCCCTGACGGTCGCGGTACTGGACGCTTGGCTATCCGAGCGATTTCTTTGAACTTGAATTCAAGTCGCTGCGGCGGGTGGCCAGCGATAGGCCTTCACGCGCCACGACTTCTTCGCGAAGTTCGACACCTTGACCGAGTCGCTCTGGTTGCCGCCGAGCAAGACGAGGTGAGTCGAGGTCTCCTCGAGGAGGAAGGCCACGTGGTTGCCGGAGCGTGACAGGGAGCTGTTGGCGCTGCCTGGGTTGTAGATCACGGTCACCGAGCCGGGTTTTCCCTGCGACGCGACTCCCCAGCCGGTCCAGCTCGCCGCCGCGGCGGAGCGGGTGCCCTTGATTCCTGCCTTGGTCATGCACCAGTTCACGAAGGAGGAGCACCACGCCACCTCGTCGGACTTGGCCTTGAGATCCGTCGCGGCGTGGTACTCGAGGATGCGAGGGTTGGCGGATTTACCGGCCACCTCGTGCTGGCCGACCTCTTTCTTGGCGATATCCATCCACGCGAGGCCGGCCGAGGCGCTCGTCGAGGGCGGGGCGACGACGACGGGAGGCTGGTTGGTGCCAGGCGGCTTGAAATCGGAGCCGGCGCCGTTGGGCGTGGCGCGATCCGAGAGCACGGAGGCCCAGGTTATATTGCCCACGATACCGTCGTCGCGGAAGCCCTGCCTGCGCTGGAAGGAGCGCACGGCGGTCTCGGTCTTCGGGCCGAACTCGCCGTCGGCAGGCACGGTGTAGCCCCAGCGGCCCAGGGCGCGCTGGAGGATCTGGACCTCGCCGCGCAGGTACGGGGAGAGATCGGGGTAGCCGCTGCCGAGACGGAGGGTCGGATGAAGCATGGAATCACCTCAGCGCAGAGAGGGGGTGGAGGGACGGACGATCATGGCTCATCGCCGCGGAGGAGGGGTTACTCGGGAGAGGGCGAGGACGCGGAGGGCGAGGGGGTGAGACTCGTATTGATCCTCCTGCTGGTGGATCTCGACGATGAGGCGGGCGCGGAAGCGCTGGTACATGGGGAGCTTGGCGCTCACCGCCTCGGGGATGTACGTGGGGTACGCGGAGCCCGAGAGCGGGAGCAGGGCCCGGAGGTAGCGCTCGCCGAGGACGGTGCGCTTCTGGTAATACCGCTGCTCGAGGAGCACGCGCTCGGTGTGGGTGTCGATGTAGCCCGCCGGCACGCTGCGGCGCCCCTGCCCGAAGGCCTCTTTGATCCGCGCGGTGAGGCCGTCGGACACCGCGGGCGCGCTGGAGAGCCCGGGAGTCTTGAGGAACTCTCTGGCGTTGTCCAGCGCGGCGCGGAGGCTCTCGTCGTTGGGTGTCGCCAGCGGCGATACGGTGGTGACGGTAGCCTTGAGGGTCTCGAGCTCGTCGAAGGAAAAGGCGAGCTCGCCCGCCACGAGCACCAGAGGAGGGACGAACTTCCCGTCGTCGCGGATGGCCGCCAGGTAGGTTTGCTGGACCGTGTCGTGGGATTTCGCGGCGCCGTGCGTGAGGATCTCGAAGACCTCGCGCCGATCCTCCATCTCCATGGCGTCGTCGACCAGGGCGGGATCGTCGAGCTCCTTGTCGCGGGGCTTTTGCTCGAGCGCCTGGAGAAGGACCTTCCACTCCGAGGAGCGACGGAATCGGGCCACGCTCTGCGGGTGATACCAGATCAGCTGATTGATGTCCGGGGGCTCGGTGCGGTACGAGGCGCGGGCGATCGGGTGGACAGGCGCGACGGCGACCGCCGCGGCGACGGGGCTCGGCGTGGTCGCCCAGGGTTGAGCGGCGGTGTTGGAGGCGGACATGGCGCTCACCAGGCCGCTGAACGCAGGGCCGGGCGGCGCGCTCACCTGCTGTGAGCTGTCGACGTGCGACGGCGGCTCCACCGAGGACCGGAGAGAGCCAGGAGACGAGAACGGCGCTGGAGGGACAACGCCGGAGGCGGTGGCCCAAGGGCTGCTCTCCTGGGCTGGGGGCGGGGGTTGGGGCGCAGGCGGCTTTGGCGCGAAGGGCAGCGCCGCGTCGGCGCGCTCGGGCTGGCTCCGCGGCGCAGAGCGGGGCGCCGAGGGCGCGAAGGGGAGATACGATGGCGCGTCTTCCTTCGTTTGCCCGGCCGACGACGTCGGGCTGGTGGAGAAGAACGCCGTGGACTCGCCGCCTTGCGAGGGCAACGAGGCCTCGGTCTTGTACTGGGGCTTTGGCGGCTTCGGCGCCTCGCTCTCCACATCGGGGCGCGCGCTCACGGCGGCGCGGACCGCGGGTGATGGTGAGGGCGAGGGCGAGGAGGCCCGCGAGCTCGGAAGCTTGGCCTCCAGCTCTGCCCAGGAGATGGCCTGATTGCCAGTCTCCATCGACACCACGGCGCGCGCGCCGTCGCCGCGGTGGCTCATGGCGAGCCGGCCTCGCCAGGTCACCGTGAAGATCTGCTGATCGGTGTCGATCCAGATCGTGTCCATGTGCATCGCGAGGCGCTGGGGAGCGCGCTCTTGCATCTGCACGAAGACCGCGGGGCGGAGCGCGGGGAGGCCGACGCGGAGCTGCGGATACTCGGGGTGCAGGTTCTCGAGGAACAGCCAGTCTGACTCGCGAATAGCCGCGATTTGCTGGTCGGGTGGGGCCACGTTGAAATACGCGGGATCCATCCCCTGCGGGAGCGGCTCGCTGCGAAAGGACCGAGGAGACCAGGACTGCGCGCGCGGCCCCAGCCGCTCGAGCCGCTGGGGCCAGTGCGGCGCGATCGGCCCGAAGCCCACGGGCTCCGGGAACGCGGAGCTGGAGGGGCGCGCGTCGGGGCGCTGCAGGTTGGGCAGGATGATCCGACCGTAGGCGTCGCGCGCGTCGGCCCGCATGCCGACCGGGTTGGAGGTGCCGGGGCCGCCGGCCGCGCGCTCGTAGCGCAGGGGCATGCGCACGAAGCCCGACCCCTCCTGGATGCTGTCGTCGAGCATCATGGCGCGGTCGCAGAACACCTCGATTGATTTGGAGAGCTCGCCCAGGGTCAGACTGGCAATCACCGAGCGGACCGGGGCGCGCTTGGGCGCGAAGACGGCCCCTACCAGCACGACATCGGCGCTGGGCTTGAAGGGGACGAGGTCGCACGGGGCGCAGAGGCTGCGGGCGACGTCGTCGTCCCAGTAGTTGTCCTGCTCGAGGATCGGAGTCTGCTCGGCGGCGAGCGTCGCCTCCCCGGGGCGGAGATGAAACGTGGCCTTGCTGGCGATCGTGAGCGCCCAGGCCATGGGGCTGGGTTGCCAAACGAGATACTCTGCCGGGAGCGGGCCGAAGGAGACGATCTCCATGACCGCCCATGTTACCAGAGACCGCCCGGGGACCCGGGGAAAATCGCTTTGGAGCCTCTCCCGTTAGGTCTCCCGTCGCCGGGTGGCCGATCTGCGGCGCCGCGCGTCGTTGCTCCTCGTCAGCCTACTTCTAGTAGGCTTCCTCGTCACGCCTAGCGCGGCTTGCAGCTCGGCCGCCCGGCTCGGTCCGACCTAACGGGAGAGGCTCTTAAAAGATGCCGGCGACGCCAAAGGTAGTCACGTCGCGCGTGATCTTGAGATCAGGAAGGATCGTCCACCCCGGAGAGCGCTTTGACAGGCGCGGGCCGACAGCCTCTGTCTCCTCGTAGGAGAGGACGGTCACGTCGATGATCATCGCGGCGAGCAGCCCGGCGGCGCCGCCGAAGGAGGTGCCGAGAAAGATGCCGACTCCCGAGGAGCTGCCCCTGCACCCGCCGGCGGCGCAGCCGACGCCGATGCCGGCGCCGGCGGACACCAGCGTTGCGCCCACGTTGATGCCGAGCACGGCAAAGCCCTTGCCGGTGTGGCCGTGCGCCCAGTGGATGATGGGCCCGCCGAAGAGAGTGCCTGTCCCCCCCGCGAAGCCGCCGGCGATGAACAACGGAGTCGAGTTGCTGAAGCCGCCGCCCACCACGGCCGCCAGCCCGGCCGTCAGCGTGGTGCCATAGATGAGGAGGTTTTGCCAGCCGTACCAGACGCGGTGCCGCGTCGGCGCGGGGATCCAGGGCATACCGGGGACGAGGGGGGGAGTCCACTCGGCGGCGTTGTAGACGTGGAGTGGATACTGCGGCTCCGCCGAGTCGCTTGGCGAGGAGCGCGCTCTCCGGGCGCGGGGCGGAGGCGCCGGGGTGATTGACGTGAGAGGCGCCGGCGAGGCGACGGGATCATCGGCGAGGGCGCTCGCGGAGGCGAGCGTCACGACGGCGGCGAAGGCTCCGCCAACGAGGGCGCGTCGCGAAGGCGGCAGCGAAGAAGAAGTCATGAGAGAGACGATACCAGCCGGAGCGGCGCGGCTGTCGAATCCGTGAGGAGCGCGCGCGGGAGGCCGAGATCAGGGCGGATCAGGCTCTTCGCGATCGGCGAGGAGGGCGAGCACCGCTCTGCCTGGCAGGAGCAGGCGGACGCGCACGGTGCCCTCGATCTGCTCGATTGACACCTTGCGAATCACCGCGGCGAGGCGGGCGTCTTCGACGTTGTCGCGGAGGGCGGTGAGGAAGCGGAGGGCCTTCTCTGCGCCCTTGGTGGTGGGGCTCAGGATCTGGACGTCGATCTGCACGCCCTCGTCGACGACGACCGCGGTGCCGCGGACGCGCTCGAGGCCGGCGAGGATCGCGGCGATGGAGGGGAATTTCTGCTCGAGCGAAGGAGGCAAGCGGTCGGCGCGGACGTCGAGGCTGACCACGCCCTCGGCGACCGGGTTGCCGCGGCGCGCGTCGGGGCCGACCTCGAGGACGCGGGCGACGCTGTCCATTTCCATCGGCGAGACGAAGGCGGTCGCGTGATCGCCGAAGACGATGACGCGGCCGGTGCCGGTGCGCCGGGCGGGGTCGACGCGGTCGGAGATCTTCACCGACTTGTTGCGCGAGGGCTGCTCTTTCCAGCCGGCGAGATCGAGCTCCGGCGCGCACGAGGAGCCCTCGACGAGGACGACGTGATCGCCGGCGTCGAGGTCGCGCACGCGGGCCCCGAGCCAGACCACGTCGGCGCAGGCGAGCGCGGCGCGGAGGACGTCGTCGCCCGCCTCGCGCGCGGCGCGGGCGGCCATGGCCGAGGCGGCGGCGGGGCCGATGCTGGAGCGCATCCGCGCGACGTCGAGGCGGACGACGAGATCGAGATCGGCGGGGAAGATCTCGGCGGGATCGAGGCGCCGATCGATCGCGGGCGCGGCGGCGGACGCGCGCGAGCCCTTGGCGGTCGCGGCGCTGCTGCCGCACCCGGCCAGCGCGAGGGCGAGGCCGAGGAGCAGCGGCGCCGCGCTAGCGAGCTTGAGCGCGCGCCTCGACGACACGCGCCATCTCCTCGATGATCTCGTCCACGGGGCGGTCGCTCGAGTCGACGAGGATCGCGTCTTCGGCTTGCTTGAGCGGGGCGACGGGGCGCTCGGTGTCGGCGCGATCGCGGCTCACGACCTCGTCGAGGACCGCTTCGAAGGTCATGGTGGTGCCGCGCGCGGCGAGCTCTTCCATGCGGCGGCGGGCGCGCACCGTGGAGGAGGCGGTGAGGAAGAATTTGGCCTCGGCGTCGGGGAGGACCACCGTGCCGATGTCGCGCCCTTCGAGGACCACGCCGCCCTCGACGCCGGCGCGGCGCTGCATGTCGAGGAGCGCAGCGCGCACCGCGGGGATAGCCGAGACGCGGCTGGCGCCGAGGCTCATCTCGGGGGCGCGGATCGCGGCGGAGACGTCTTCGCTGCGGAGGAGCACGCGCATCCCGCTGCCGCCGATCGCGGCTGAGGAGGCGGCGGCGGGCGAGGGCGGGTGGAGGCTCACCGGGGCGGTGTCGCTGGCTTCGATCGAGATCGCGGCCTCGTCGGCGAGCTGCTGCGCCAGGGCGCCGACCGAGGCGCTGTCTTCCCAGGCGAGGCCCGCGCGCCGCGCGGCGAGCGCGACGGTGCGGTAGAGGGCGCCGGTGTCGAGGAGCACGTAGCCGAGGCGCTTGGCGAGCCCGCGCGCGACGGTGCTCTTCCCGGCCCCCGCCGGCCCGTCGATGGCCACGCGCAGCCGAACGCGACGCGAAGAGTCTCTGTCCGCCGATCGATCCGTCACGCCGCGCCTTCTCCTTCAATCACGTCGATCCGCGCGCCGAGGGCCCGCAGCGTCCCCACGAAGCGGGGGAAGCTCGTCGCGATGCAGGCCACGTCGCGCACGCGCGAGGGGGAGTCGCCGAGGAGGCCGAGGACCACCGCGGTCATCGCCACGCGGTGATCGCCGGCGCTGGTGACGTCGGCCGCCGTGAGCGGGCGATCGGGGACGCCCTGGATCACGAGCCCGTCTTCGCGCTCGTCGCAGGGGACGCCGAAGGCGCGGAGCACGCGGGCCATGGCGGCGAGGCGATCGCTCTCTTTCACGCGGAGCTCGGCGGCGTCGAAGATCGTGGTCTCGCCGCGGGCCCGCGCGGCGAGGGCGCAGGCGATGGGGATCTCGTCGATGGCTCGCGGGACGATCTCGCCGCCGATGCGCCCGCCGATCAGCGATGACGCCGCCGCGTGGACGTCGCCTACCGGCTCGCCCAGCTCGTCGCCGATCGGGACCGCGTCGATCTGGCCGCCCATCGCACGGATGACGTCGAGGATGCCGGTGCGCGTGGGGTTGAGGCCGACGCGGCGCACGTCGACGCGGCTGCTGGGGACGATCTGCGCGGCGACGATCAGGAAGGCGGCGGCGGAGAGGTCGCCGGGGACGCGGATGGAGAAGGCCGGGAGCGATCCCGACCAGGCGACGGCGTCGAGCTCGACCATGGATCCGACGGCGCGGATCGGCACGCCGAGCGCGCTGAGCATGCGCTCGGTGTGATCGCGCGAGACGATGGGCTCGTGCACGTAGGTGGGCCCGTCGGCGTAGAGGCCCGAGAGCAGGAGCGCGCTCTTCACCTGCGCGCTCGCGACGGGGAGCTCGTACTCGAGCGAGGCGAGCACGTGCGGGCTGGGCAGCGGCCCGACGTAGAGGGGCGCGGTGATCTCCCCGATGCGCCGCGCGTCCGCCGTGCCTTCGATGTGCGCGCCGCGGAGGCGGAGCGGGTTGGCGACGCGGCTCATCGGCCGGCGCGAGAGCGAGGCGTCCCCGATCAAGGTCGTCTGGAAGCGCTGGGCGGCGAGGACGCCGGAGAGCAGCCGCATCGTCGTGCCGGAGTTGCCGCAGTCGAGCGGCCCCGGCGGAGCGACGAGCCCGTGCAGCCCCGCGCCGTCGAGGATGAGCGCGCCGCCGTCTTCTTCGGTGACGCGGACGCCCATCGCGCGCAGGGCGGCGAGCGTGGAGAGGTTGTCCTCGCCCATCGATCCGCCCTCGACGCGGCTCACCCCGGTGGCGAGGCTGGCGAGGAGGATCGCGCGATGGGCGATGCTCTTGTCACCCGGGACGGGAACGCTGCCGTGAAGCGGCGCGGCGGCAGGATGCACGAGGAGGTCCGTCACGCGCTGCGATCTAGCAGAAGCGAGGGTGCGCGCCGAGAGGGATCAGGGACGCGGCGCGACGCGGCCGGGGAGAGAAGATTTCACCCAGCTGATGCAAAGCCGTAAAGGCGTAGCTCCGCGCGTCGTCGCCGCGAGCATGGCGCGCCCCTCTCTTTGGCCCCAGGAGCGCCTCGCGCGCTCGTCCGAGCAGCTCTCTCGCCCGAGCCGCGCTCTCTTTTGTTAGCGTTGCGCCGGACGCATCGAACCGGCTGCTCGCGCGGCGACGAGCCCTACGCGCGGCCCAGCGTCGGCAGGAGACAAGCAGATGGACGACATAGAGATCCGCGTCACGTGGAAGGGCAAGAAAGCCAAGATGGTCCTCCGCCAGGAGGATAACGGCATCAACGGCTATATCGCCGGCAAGACCCGCGTCTTGACCCTCGAGGTCGACGACAGCGAGGACGAGGTCTCGACCACCGAGACCTTCCACCACGACGATCTCGAGTGCGACAGCGACGAGGTGAGCGAGGCCGTCCTCGATGCGCTGGAAGAGGAGGAGGAGGAGGACGAGGAAGAAGACGACGAGGACGACGAGGAAGACGACGAAGAGGACGACGACGACGACGAAGAAGACGAGGAGGACGACGACGAAGAAGACGAGGAGGACGACGACGAAGAAGACGAGGACGACGACGAAGAAGGCGACGAGGAGGAAGAGGAAGGCGAGGTCGAAGAGGACGCTGACGCCGACTACGGCGAGGCGATCGAGAACGCCGCGCGCGCGGGGGTGCCGACGCTCCACGCGGTGATGGTCGCGTACGGGACGGGCATCGACGTCGACTCCGATATCCGCACCATCCGCAAGCTGCTCCGCACGCTCCAGGATCAGAAGATCGTCAACGTGTCGGAGGTGCTCCTCAGCGGCGCCGAGGCCACCGGGCAAGGCGCGCTCGACGCGGTCGGGGCGATCGAGGCCGAGGGCGACGACATCGTCTGCTTCTGCTACTCGGGCCACGGCTGCATGGAAGAGGGCGATCGCCTCTTCAACACCCGCGGCAAGATGCTGCGCCGCGACGCGGTCGTGAAGGCGGTGAAGGCCAGGAGCGCGCGCCTCCACCTCGTGATCAGCGACTGCTGCGCCGTGGAGATCGGCCGCGTCGCGCCGCAGGAAAAGATGGGGGCGAGCCACGGGGCGCCGCCGACGGAGAACCTGCGCAGCCTCTTCCGCGACTACCAGGGCGTCTTCGACGTGAGCTCATCGGACAGCTACCAGTACTCGTTCGGCGGCGTGTTCACGCCGACGCTGATCGAGAAGGTGCTCCTCAAGAACACGCCCGACACCTGGGAGGCGGTCTTCGAGAAGACACAGAAGATGACGATGGCGAGCGCCGACGGGGCGCTGCCCGAGGACGCGAAGAAGAAGCTGCGCAAGGAGGGGAAGAAGGCCGAAGACAAGCAGAAGCCGGTGGCGTTCACCTTTCCGCGGCGAGTGTGAGCCCCGGCGATCCGGCGGCGAGCGTGAGGGCGCCGCCGCCGGATCGTGAACCGCGCGAGCGCTGCGGCGGTTGAGTCCCCTCCCCCGCTCCCGTATGCCCTTGGAGGCCATGCGCCTGCTCGCCCTCGTGCTCCTCCCGATCCTCGCCGCCTGCGGCTCCACGCCTCCGCCGGTCGAGCCGGCCGCCGCGCCTGCTCCGGCCGCCGCGGTGGATGCCGGCGCTTCCACCGCGACCCGGGACAGCGTCGCGCCGCCCGCCTCGGCGACGGCGGCTGTGGTCGCTGCCGACGCGCCTCCGGAGCCGCCCGCGGCGCCCGAGCCTCTGCCGCTCACCGCGGCCGAGCAGAAGGAGACTCAGCGCCTCTGCAAGCCGCTGATGAACGCGATGGCCAAGGCCAAGGCCAAAGGGAGCCAGCAGTCGCCGGTCGAGGCGCTGCAAACGGCGCTGGCCAAGCCGCCGCCGTCGATGAAGGCAGCGGACGTCGAGCGCTGCCGTGATCTGCTCGGCCGCGGGATCGGCGGGTATGTCGCCGCGGCGCGCGAGGTCGAGGCCAAGGTCGTCCTCGGGCAGATCGCCCTGCGCGCTGTCGGTGCTTATCGCGAGACTGGCAAGCTCTGCCCGGACGCCGCCAAGGTGCCTGCGGATCGCGCCCTCGTCGCCAAGGGTCCTTACGAGTCGACCGCCGCGGACTGGGCCTCACCGGGCTGGGCGTGCCTCCACTTCAACTTCGAGGGTCAGCCTCAGCGCTTCCAGTACGAGATGCGCGCCGACGCCGACGGCAAAGGGTTCGAGCTCCTCGCCCACGGCGTTCCGGGGGAGAACGGCCGCTTCGTCACCCTGGTTCAGCGGGGGAAGGTCGGGGAGAAAGGGATCGAGATCGGCGGCGTGGAGCGACGCTGAGGGCGGCGCTCCGGAGCTCGCCGGCGCATGGGAAGGCAGCAGAGAGCTCGAGCAACTCGATACCTTCTCAGCCTGGTGGCAAAGGCATGCTCCACGATCGCTGTCTGTGCCAGTCTGCGCCTCATGGCAGATCCGCATGACATGGCCGTTCGAAGCGGTCAGGCGCTCTGAATCAGAAGGAGCCGCCGAGCGACGCGCCGCCCGCGCCGACGGAGAGCGTCGCCTTTGCAGGGACGCTCGCGCCGCCGATGACCCAGAGCGGGATCCCCGCGAAGGAGGTGCCGAGGCCCACGGCGCCGATCATCAGGCCCTTGAAGCGCTGTTCGCCACCGTCGTCCTCGCTGCCCGGCGGGCCGTTGTGCGCCGCGAGGATGAAGACGCCGCCCACCGTCGTGAAGACCGCGCCGATGGCGACGAGCGAGACGCCGCTGATCATCATCGTCGGGCTGCGCCGCTCCATGACCGGCTGCACGAGCTCGGGCAGCGGCGCGAGATCCGGCGAGGGCGGCAGCGGCGCCTCTGCGGCCGCCGGTGAGGCGACCGCGACGAGGGCCGCGGCGGAGAGCAAGGCCGCGAGGCGAGCGCGCAGCGGGGCGCGGGAGGTGGAGATGGAGAGAGAACGAGAGGAGGAGTCGTCAGCACAAGAAAGCATGGTGGTCCATCAAGCAAGAGATGGACCACCATGACCAAGCGCGAACGACGACGCAAGAGAGACGACGACGACGTCGACGACGACGACGTCTCCGCGATCAGCCGACCGACTTGAGGACCCAGACGCCGTCGTCGCCCTGCTCGCGGCGGAGCGGGCCGGTCTCGGTCACGCGCGCCGAGCGCGTGCGGCGCGAGGGCTGGTAGAGCCGGGCGCTGTCGACCATCGCCTCGCAGAGGCGGCCGAAGTCGTAGCCGGCGCCCGCGGCGATCTTGGGGAGCAGGCTCGTCTCCGTCATGCCGGGGAGGGTGTTGACCTCGAGCACGTACTCGTTCTCGCTGCTCGTCACGAGGAGATCGACGCGCGCCGCGCCGGTGCAGCCGAGGGCGCGGACCGCGCGGTCGGCGAGGTTGAGCACGTTGCGGTAACGCGTGGGCGGGAGGCGCGCCGGCATGAAGTACTCGGTCATGCCCGGCGTGTACTTGGCGGCGTAGTCGTAGATGCCGTTCTTGGGCGCGATCTCGATCGCGCCGAGGACGCGGCCGTCGAGCACGGCGACGTTGATCTCGGTGCCGGTGATGAAGCGCTCGACGATCGCGGTGTCGTCGTAGGCGAAGGCCGCGTCGAGGGCGCGCGCGAGCTCGGGGAGGTTGTGGGCCTTGGTGATGCCGAGGCTCGATCCTTCGCCGCGGGGCTTGACGATCACCGGGAAGCCGAACGAGCCGTGGATGCCCTCGAGGTCGGCCATGTCCTGGTTGTCGTCCACGGTGTAGTACGCCGGGGTCGGGACGTTGTGGAGGCGGAACATCTCCTTCGCCTTGAGCTTGTCCATCGCGAGGGCGCTCGCGAGCACGCTCGACCCGGTGTACGGGATGCGCGCCAGCTCGAGCAGCCCTTGAACGCAGCCGTCCTCGCCGAGGCGGCCGTGCAGCGCGAGGAACGCGACGTCGAGCTGCGCCAGCTGCAGCGTCTGGCCGAGCTCGACGCCGAAGGTCTCACCGAGCGCGATCCGCACCACGTCGTGGCCGCGCGCCTCGAGCGCCCGGGCCACTGCGGCGCCGGAGCGGAGCGAGACTTCACGCTCGCCCGAGGAGCCGCCCATGATGACGCCCACCCGCCGCTGACGTGTGCCGTTCATCGTGACGCGGAGATCCGAATGCCGCTTCTTCATCGCCAATCCTCCGTCGCAGGGCAGAGCCCCGCACCGCGGGGATCGCGTGAGAGCGATCCCGCGCCTTGTTCGCGCGCCTCCGCAAGAAGCAAACCGGGATCACGTCCGGGCTCGGTTCGAGAGAAAGCTCGGCTCGGTGGAGGAAGGAAACGAAGGGTCGACGACGCGCTCCGTGTCCGGCCGCCCACGGTGGGCCGTCACGTAGGACCGGGTATCAAGCCCCGACAGGAAGGTCAATAAAACGGGGCGAGGAGATCGCGACCGGGGCTACGTGATCTCGACGAGCACCGCGGTGATGTTGTCGCGGCCACCGCGGCTGTTGGCCACGTCGATGAAGCGGTCCACCGCGACGTCGCCGCCGAGCGCCGCGATCGAGGCGACCTCGTCGAGTTCGAGGTAGCCGTGGAGGCCGTCGGAGCAGAGCAGGTAGCGATCGCCCGGCTCGATCGTGAGGACCGAGGTGTCGACCTCGACGTAGTCGCGGTTGCCGACGGCGCGCGTGATCACGTTGCGGTGCGGCGAGATCTTGGCCTCGTCGGCGGAGATGATCCCCTGCTTCATTTGCCAGGCGATGAGCGTGTGGTCTTCGGTGATCTGCTCGGCCTGCGAGCCGCGGATCTGGTAGATGCGGCTGTCGCCCACCTGCCCGGTGACGAGCGAGCGGCCGACGACGAGCGCCGAGCTTATCGTCGTGCCCATGCCGCTCTTGTCGCGGTCGACCTCGGCCATGGCGAAGAGCATGTACGTCGCCGCCTGGATCGCGCCCTCGATCAGCCGGCAGGCGCGGGCCTCGTCGATGACGACGCCGGTCTGGCTCAGCCCGCGCTTCACCATGCCGTGGATGGTGTCGACGGCCTCGGAGCTGGCGACGTCCCCGGCGGCGTGCCCGCCCATCCCGTCGGCGACGACGTAGAGGTTGAGCGAATCGTCCCGGAACATCGCGTCTTCGTTGGCGCGACGATGGCGACCCACGTCCGTACGAGCAAATGATCGAAGGGTCAGGGGGCGTGCCATCCCTGGAATGTCCGCGGATCGAGGTTGAGTCGGGAAGATTAACCGAAACTATGCCGTTCGCGGCCGCTTGTCCATCGTGGAAACCTCCCAGGGTTCGCCCGCTTCCAGCCGCCCGGGTCGGCCCGCCCTCGGGCGCGCTCGCGAGAGGCGTGCCGGCGGGGGTATGGTTTCGAGGGATAGAGGGCTAGACTGATCACAACTCAGCGATGGCGGCGCGCAGCTTCAACATTCCGGTCACCAGCATCGACGGCATCGTCCGGCCTCTCGCCGCGGTGAAGAGCGACGTCGCGGCCCCGTCGGGCGGCCTCGTCTTCGTCTCCGGCGCGCCGACGCAGGACCTCGGCCCGATCGCCGATCAGATCCGCAGCGCGTGGAAGGGCGTGCCCACCTGCATCGTCCCCGCGGCCGGCATCCTCACCGAGCGCGGCGAGGTCGAGGGCGCGGCGGCCATCGGCGGCATCCTCTGGTCGGGCGGCAAGGTCGTCCCTCTCGTCATCAGCGACGGCGCCCCGCAGACGGCGCTGCGCGACGCGATCGTCGAGGCCACGGCGGGGCGATCCGCCACCGTGCTCCTCTTCCCGCGATCCGACTTCTCGCCCGAGCTGCTCGAGGGGCTCGGCAGCGCCGCGCCCGGCGTGCGGCTCTTCGGCGCGGGCACCGTCGGCGGCCCCGCGCTCGCGCTGACGGCGACGGGCGAGGTCAAGCGCGGGCGCGCGGTCGGCCTCGTCCTGCTCGGCTCGGCGCCTCCGCTCATCGAGTCGAGCGCGGCGTGTCGCCTCCTCTCGCCGCTGCGGCGCATCGACGAGACCAGCGGCGGGATGGTCCTCACCATCGACGGGACGCCCGCCCTCGATCTTCTCTCCTCGTGCGCGCCCGGCCTCCGCGACGCCGGCTCCGGCGGCCCGCCGCCCGTCGTCTTCGCCGCCCTCGCCGACGCCGACGACGATCGCTACGTGATCCGCCCCGTGCGCGGGATCGATCCCGGCCGCCGCGGCATCCTCATCGGCGCCGACGCTCGCCCCGGCCTGCGCCTCGCCTTCGCCGTGCGCGACGCCGCCGCCGCGCGCGCCGGCCTCGAGGCTTCGGCGCGCAGCCTCGCCCAGCAAGCCCTCGGCGCCGCGCCGCGCTTCGCCGTGTACCTCACGTGCGCGGGCCGCGGCCAGGGGCTCTACGGCGCGCCCGACGTCGAGGCGCGCATCCTCCGCCAGCGCTTCGGCGATCTGCCCATCGCGGGGATGCACTCGGCCTTCGAGATCACGCCCTGGTCCAAGGGCGAGTCGCGCGTCGCGCTCTACACCGGCGTGCTCGCGCTCTTCCGATCGCCGAGCTGAGAGCTTGTCTACCAGGCTCTGAAAGGCTGAGCGCCCATGAGGAAGGATCGCCCCAGCACCACGGCGGCGCTCGTCGCCTCGCTCCGCGCGATCTACACGGCGATGCCCGAGCCGTACCGCCTCGCGCCGGATCCGCTGGCGCGCGAGCTCGTCCCCTTCCCGCTGGCGATCCCGGCCGAGGCGCTCGCCCGCGCGCCCTGGGCCGCCGCCGCCGTTCACCATGCCCTCGGCCTCGCGACGCGCGGCCTCAGCCACTACGTCGCGCTGCGCACCCGCGCCATCGACGACGCCGTCCGCGAGGCCGTGCGCCTCGGCGCCGAGCAGCTCGTCGTCCTCGGCGCCGGCCTCGACAACCGCGCTCTCCGCCTCGACGAGCTCGCCTCCGTGCGGGCCTTCGAGATCGATTACCCGAGCACGCAGCGCTACAAGGCCGCGCGCCTCGCCGCCCTGCCCTCGCCGCCGCTCCCCAAGGCTCGCTCGCTCGCGCGCGTCCCCGTCGACTTCGAGCAGGATCGCCTCGATCAATCCCTGCTCACCGCTGGGTTCGACCCCGCGGCGCGCACCTTCTGGATCTGGGAAGGCGTGGTGGTCTATTTGACGAGAGAGGCTATCTCCAGCACCCTCGCCGCCGTGAGCGCCCTCTCCGCCAAGGGGAGCCGCATCGCCCTCACCTACACGCCGAGGCGCATGATGCGGGGCATCGCCGTCCCCTTCGCCCGGCGCGCGTTCAACCTCCTTGGAGAGCCCTTTCGCAGCCCGCTCACCCCCGACGAGATGAGAGGCCTCCTCGAAGCCGCGGGGCTCGCGCGCATCTCGGACGAGTCGAGCGAGGAGTGGGCCCGGCGCTACTGGCCGGGGATGGGCGGCTCACGGGCCATCGAGCGGATGGCCATCGCCGAGAAGCCTTGATGCGTTGATACGAGAGAGGGGCTCGCCGTCGAGCCCCCGTTCGAGAGTACCAGTCTACCGCCGAGAGCGACGGATCAGTAGACCGCCCCCGCTCCGCCGGCAGCACCGTTGTTGCCCATGGAGACGCCGCCGAGGCCGCCGGTGCTGCCCACGAGGATGTTGTTGACGCCGGTCACCGTCGTCACCACGCGGAACACCGCATACGAGGCTCCGCCGGCGCCGCCGCCGCCGTGACCGCCGCGCCCGCCGGCGCCGCCGTTGCCGCCGTAGCCGCCGGCGCCGACCTCGTTCGTGCAGACCTTCCCGCCGAGGCCGCCGCCGCCGCCCGCGCCGCCGAGGCCGCCCGCGCCGCCGTTGCCGCCGTTGCCGCCGTTGCTGCTCGCGATGTTGTTGTTGTCGAACACGAAGCCGGTGGAGCTCACCAGGAAGAGGCCAAAGGAGCCGCCGCCGCCCGTGCCGCCCGTCGCCCCCGTGCCGCCGCACCCGCCGCCGCCGCCGCCGCCGCCGCCGTTGCCCGCGCCGTTGGCGCTCGCGCCGCCGCCGCCGCCGCCGCTCGCTCCGTTGCCGGGGTTGCCGGTGGCGCCGATGAGGCCGGTGGTGGCGGTCCAGAAACCCGCGGTGATCGTGCCGCCGCCGGCGCCGAGGCCGTTGGCGCCCTGGTTGCCGATGAAGCCGTTGGTGCCGTTGCCGCCGGTGGTGCCGATGTTGCCGCCGGGGCCGCCGAGGCCGGGCGCGGTGGGGCCGACCCCGGCCTCGCCGGTGATTCCATCGATGCCGCCGATGTCGCCGCCCTTGCCGCCCGAGCCGCCGTTGCGGCCGCACGGCGACGTCCCGGCGATGCCGCCCGCGCCGCCGACCGACTTGTTGGTGCAGTCGCCGATCCCGCCCGGGGTCGCGTTGCCGCCCATCGCGCCGGTGGTGCCGTCCACGCCCGCCACGCCCGGCCCGGCGCTGCCGGCCTCGAGCGTGCTGTTCTTCAGCGTCAGCGCGGTGCACTTCTGGCACTCGAAGGCGTAGTTCGACACCTCGGGAACAGAGGTGCTCATCGTCTGTATCGTCAGGCGATCCACGGTCGTGGGCGAGGTGAGGTTCGACCCCTCGACAGCGCTGATGTGCCCCCCGATGATCGCCCCCGACTGGATGGTGGCGACGTAGGCCACCGAGCGCGCCCAGCCGTTGGCCTGCGAGTAGCCGCCGTAGAGCGACACGCCGTTGGCGAGCGTCACGCGACCATCGTAGATGCCTTGAGAGATGTAGACCTGAGCCTTGCCGACGCTGACCGCCTTGGCGATACCGCCGCTCACCGTCAGCATGGGCGCCGCCATCGTGCCAGGGTTACCGTCGTTGCCAGTCGTGGCGACGAAGACGGCCTGGGTGATGTCACCGTCGATCCCGTCGCAGTTCTCGTCGACGAAGCCGTCGTCGGGCACGTCGGTCGCGCTGACGAAGGTGCACGCGTACTCGCAGCCGTTGGCGAGCGAGCTGTCGAGATCGACGTAGCCGGGGAGGCAACCGCCGAACACGCACACTCCCCCGCTCGCGCAGGTCACCGCGACGTTGGGAGAGATGGCGGTGCAGTCGTTACCGCAGGTGCCACAGTGCTGCGTGTCGACGGCGAGATCGGCCTCGCAGCCCGTCGCAGCGTCCTTGTCGCAGTCGGTGAACCCGGGCTCGCAGGCGCCGAGCAAGCACTTGCCGCCGGCGCACGACTCGGCGGCGTTGGCGAGGGCGCAGGGGACATTGCAGCCGCCGCAGTTCTCCAGGCTGGTGGCGATGTCCTGCTCGCAGCCGTCGCCGGGGAGGAGGTTGCAGTCGGCGAAGCCCGGCCCGCACCCCTGGACCTTGCAGGTCCCGCCGGTGCAGGCGGCCGTGGTGTTGGGCTTGGTGCAGTCGACATCGCACGAGCCGCACGACTTCACGCCGCTGGTCAGGTCGGCCTCGCACCCGTCGGCCGCGATCTTGTTGCAGTCCTCGAACGGCGCTTTGCAGGTGCCGACCGCGCATTTGCCGTCCACGCAAGCGCCGGTGGAGTTGGCGAGCTGGCAGGCCGCCTTGCAGCCGCCGCAGTTGAGCGGGTCGGTGCCGAGATCGGTCTCGCAGCCGTTGAGCGGATCGGCGTCGCACGCGCCCTTGCCGGTCGGGCAGCCCTCGGCCGTACCGATGATCGGAACGACGATGTCCGATGACGGCGAGCCGGCCAGGCCCGCGTCGACATGCACGGCGTTGGCGGGCAGCGGGCCGGCCACGCCGGTCGACGTATAGGTGACCTCGAAGTAGATCGCCTTCCCCGTCGGGCGCGTCACCGGCAGCGTCTGGAGAGCGCGGACGAGCACGCCCGGGTCCTTCGGATCGGGGTCGTAGCGGACCGTCACCACCGAGAAATCGGGGCTGCTCACCTTCACCGACTTGAAGACCGCGTCCTCGCCAGAGGTGTTGTCGATGCGAAAGAGCCGCATCGCCTGGGCGCCCGCTGGCACAGCGCCGTAGTCGAGCTTCTCCGGCGTCACGCAGGGATCCTCCGGGATACCCTGGTTGAGCACGCAGACGTCGAGCCCGTCGGCGCCGCCGCTCCCGCCCTGCCCGCCGGTCGTCGTCGTCGACGAGCCGCCCGCGCCGCCCTGCCCGCCGGTCGGCGCCTCCCCCGACCCGCATCCGCCGAGGACCAGCGAGGCCAGACAAAGCACAAAGGGAAATTCGAAGCGCGCGAACCAACCAGCCCGTAGGGGATGCCTGTTCATGCTGCCAGTTGACTCTATTACGCGCCATTTGTCACGCTACGTGAGAGCCGAGGTCTCCGCCTGCGCCGCGCTTCGTTCACAGATGAACCTCGTCCACCCACAAAACGGCGATCCCGGGGACGATCCGGGCGGGGTCCCCTCGATCCGCCCGTCGCGTCAACCAGTTTTCTTGACGGTCGCGAGCGACTCGGCGAGGGCGCGGAACCAGGCTTCGGGCGCGCCGGCCGCTCGCCCCACCGCCGGACGCGCCGCGAAGATCCCGTCGGCGAGGTGCGAGCCCAGGGCGCGGTGGGCCTCGAACTGGCCCTCCTCGAACATCTGATCGGCGGTGGACTGATGGGGGAAATCGGGGTTGTCAGCGCGGTACTGATTCACGATCTCCTCTTCGTCTCCGGTGAGCGAAGGCTTGATGTAGAGCAGATAGCCTGTCATCTCCGGGGTGTCGCCGTCGGCCGGATACCACAGAGTCCCCAGGACGAAATGCTGATGGCAGCGCGCGGACGCGCCGAGGCGGAGCGCCTCGAGATCGATGTCGATGCGGACGCCGAGATCGGTCCGCGCATACCGCATCACCTTGGAGAAATCGGCGAACACGTGGGTGGGGTCGGCCCCCGCGTCCGAGGCGACGATGAAGCGGCAGCGGCGGCGCAGGAGCTCGAAGATCCCGGTGTTCTCCAGGTGCCCGCCGTCGGAGATGTTGACGTGCCGGCTCTCCTCGTGGAGGAAGCTCCCGAGCTCGCGCAGGAAATAGAACAGGCTCGGAGCCCAGAAGATGCGGACGAGCACCCGCAGCAGCAAAGGCACCTTGCTCACCCCCTCTTCCCGAAAGCGGCGCGCGAGGGTGGAGGCCTCGGCCCAGGCGCGGTAGCGGTGCGGGCTCGGCAGCCAGTAGCCGACGCGGATGTTGAGCAGGCTCATCAGGAAGATGATCGGCCGCACCGTCAGCGATCCCATGTTGGGCGTCGTCGCCGCGCCGGAGATGGCCATCGCCGTCGCCAGGCCGAAGCCCGGCAGCACCTGCTCCATGTGCCGTGTCGGGCAGTAGCCGGTGCGCGCGCTGCCGACGAAGCGCTTGGTGAACACGAAGAAATCCGCCTTGCGACCGCGGAGGCGGATATCGGAGCTGCCCTGGAGGTTCAAGGTCGCGTTGAGGATCGGATAGGGCGCGAAGGAGCCGGGCCCGCAGACGCTGGAGAGCGGGAGATCGTCGTCGGGCTCGAGATCCCCGTTCTCGTCGCGGCCGACGAGGAAGGCCTCGCTGAGGCGATCACGATAGAAGCTGTGCATCGAGAGGGCGTTGAGATCCCCGGTGACGAAGCCGCCGACGACGATGAAGAGCGCGAGCGCCACCATCCCCTGGGCCAACCGCGGCTCGCCGAAATTGATGACGTCCGCCGCCCAGAGATAGACGATGTACGGGAGCGCCAGGCCCGCCGCGGCGGCGAGCGTGAGCCCGACCGGCCGCACCAGCAGGCGCACCGAGAACACGGCGCGCGCCGTGGCGATGATCCCGCCGAGCAGCGTCATCACGCCCACCGTCTTCGACCACAGCACCCCTGACGACTGGGTCAAGCGCCAGTGGTGAAAGACGCGGATGAAGAAGGGCTGGAGCTCGGCCAGCGCGACGAGGGGCAAGGCAGTCCACGCCCAGGCGAAGGTGTACTCGAAGTTCCGCCGGCCCTTGAGGTTCCGCTGGAAGAAGGTGGAGATAGGGAAGCTCACCAGCGTCCAGGCGAGGGCCAGCGCACCGAGCCAGGGAGTGAGATGGAAGTAGTTGGTCCACACCCACACATCGAACTCTTGCCCGCCGGCGACACGATACGACCAGCGGCCCACGCCGACGGCGACGCCCATCGCGGCGAGGAACGGAAAGATCATCAGGAAATTACCGATGACCCCGCGGAGGAGCAGCGCGGGGATGCGGAGCACGTCGAGCAGGCCGCGCGGAGCGAGGTAACGCGCCCGGTCCCGCAGGTAGCTGAGCGCCCGCGGCTCCTCCGCCTTGTCCCCTTGATGGAAGGGAAAACCGGCGCCCTTCTCGCGCATCAACGAGGACAAGCAGGTGCCGATGAAGCCGCCCCCCGACACGGTGGAGAGGTAATCGGCGTGATCGAGGAGGCCATTCCGGTGGAGCGCCTGGAGCACGCCGAGGCTGAAGGTCGCCGAGCGGATCCCGCCGCCGGAGAGCGCTACGCCGAAGAGATCCGACTCGGGTCCTTCAACGTCGCTCTCCGGGAGCGCCAGGCCGAGGGCCTCGGCGCGGGCCCGGCGACGCGCGCGGATCTCCTCCATCTCTGCGGGGAAGACCTCTTGACGGAACTCGCGGTTCCCCGCGGCGACACGCTCCGCATACTCGACTTGCTTCATGGGCCACCCCGGCGCGCGCGACGAGCCCGCGCGGCACCGCTCCCTCCGTCGTATCACATCGCGCTCAGCGGCGGCGCTCCGGCGAGCCGGCCGGCGGCGAGGGCTGCGGCGCAGGAGGCGAGGCGCAGCAGCGGAATCCCGTCGAGTAGTCGTGGTAGGTCGGCTCGTGAGCCACGGTAGTGAACTTGCAGCCGGGCCCGAGCTCTTGATGAGTGCTGAAGAAGCCGCCGAGGAACACGCCGTTCCCCGTCCGCGAGGGCTGGTGATTGCGCGTGACGTCCTCGGCGTCCATGGCCTCGATCAGGGCGTCGTCCACCGTGTCGCTCACCCACTCGTGGAGGTTGCCGACGAGATCGTAGACGCCGTAGTCCCCACCGCACTGATCGAACGCGCCTGTCTTCTCGAGGAACCCGGGCTCCTGATCGAGCGTGGGATCATTGAAGTCCTCGTAGCGCCAGCGGCGCGCGTCGGGGCCGAAGCGCAGAGAGAGCAGGTGCGGCCGGTCCGAGTTGCATTTCCTGGCCTGCCAGTGGTTGCCATACGGGTAGAGCGAGCCGCGCTTGCCCCGGCAGGCGCGGCTCCACTCCTTCATCGAGCAGAGGCGTTTACCGGCGTTCTTGCAGGCGCGCGCCGACTCGACGCGGCTGATGTACGCCTGCGGGAAGACGCCGGGCTCGCTCCGCGCCTCGTAGTCGCCCTCCGCAGGTGGCCTGTCGCACGGAGAGAGAGAGGCAATCTCGCCGGCGGGACCGCGCTTGACGAGGTGCGCCTCCCAGCGATCGATGCAGAAGCTCCCCGCGCGCGCCATGCCCTCGGGGCAGCCGGGGTCAGTCCACGCGCCCGCGTCGACGCCGCCGTCGCTACCCGCGTCGTCGTCGCCCGCGTCGGCCGCGCTCGCGCCCGCGTCGGCCGGGCACGCCTCGCCCGCGCTGGGAGCTGCTGCTGTTGCTGCTGATGTGGAGGCAGACGCGAGAGGAGCGCTCGCGGACAGCGAGCTCGGCGGTGTCGCCGCGCGGGGCGCGGGCTCGGGGACGCGCTGCTCGTTGGCGTTGCACGCGGCGAGCGCGAGCGTGAGAGCGGCGACGTGCAGCGATCGCGAGAGAGGCAGGCGCAAGGCGTTCATGCGTGAGGCAGGCGACGAGAGCGGCGACAACGCCGCGCGTGCTCTACCGCATTCCTCGCGCGGGAGAGAAGCTCATGACGCGGGAGGCGCCTCGGACTACGTTCCCGCGTCATGCGTATCGTCAGCGTCGGCGGCGGCCCTTCCGGCCTCTATTTCGCGATCTTGATGAAGAAGGCCATGCCGAGCGCCGACATCACGATCCTCGAACGCAACCGCGCTGACGACACCTTCGGCTGGGGCGTGGTCTTCTCCGACGAGACGCTCGGCAACTTCGAGCGCGAAGATCCGGAGAGCATGGCCCGCATCCGGGCGAGCTTCCGTTACTGGGGCGACATCGAGACGCACTACCGCGGCTCAGCGGTGACCTCGACCGGCCACGGCTTCTGCGGCCTCTCGCGCAAGGCGCTGCTGACGATCCTCCAGGAGCGCTGCCGCGAGCTCGGCGTGACGCTGGCCTTCCAGCGCGAGGTCACCGACATCGACGCGGTGGCGCGCGAGGCCGACCTCGTCCTCGGCGCCGACGGCGTCAACAGCGCGGTCCGCGCGCGCTACGCCGATCACTTTCGCCCCTCGATCGAGCCGCGAAAGTGCAAGTTCTGCTGGCTCGGCAGCACGCAGACGCTGACGGCCTTCACCTTCATCTTCGAGATGAGCGAGCACGGGCTCTTCCAGGTCCACGCGTACCCCTTCGAGGAGGGGCGATCGACGTTCATCGTCGAGTGCCACGAGGACACCTGGCGGCGCGCCGGCCTCGCCGACGCGACCGAAGCGGACACGGTGCGCTTCTGCGAGGAGCTCTTCGCCAAGCACCTCCGCGGGCACCGGCTGCTCACCAACCGCAGCGTGTGGCGCACGTTCCCTACCGTCCGCAACGAGCGCTGGCACCACGGCAACGTCGTGCTCCTCGGCGACGCCGCGCACACCGCGCACTTCTCGATCGGGTCGGGCACCAAGCTCGCGATGGAAGACGCCATCGCCCTCGCCGACACCTTCAAGCGCCTGGGCACGAGCGACGTCCCCCGCGCGCTCGCCGCCTACGAAGAGGCCCGCCACGTCGAGGTGCTGAAGACGCAGCGGGCCGCGCAGACCAGCCTGGAGTGGTTCGAAAACTCGGCGCGCTACCTCGGCCAGGATCCGCTCACGTTCACCTTCAACCTGATGACGCGCTCCAAGCGCATCACCTTCGACAACCTGCGCACGCGCGATCCCAAGCTCGTGGACGCCGTGACGGCGCGCTTCGCCGAGGCCGCGGGCACGCCCAGAGACAGCCTGGGGAAGCCGCCGGCGCCGATCTTCACGCCCTTCGCGCTGCGCGGGATGAAGCTCGAGAACCGCATCGTGGTCAGCCCGATGTGCCAGTACTCGACCCACGGCGACGGCGTGCCGACCGACTGGCACCTCGTGCACCTCGGGAGCCGCGCCGTCGGCGGCGCGGGCCTCGTGATCACCGAGATGACCGACGTCTCGCCCGAGGGCCGGATCACGCTCGGCTGCGCGGGGATGTGGAGTGACGCGCAGGAGGCCGCGTGGAGGCGGATCGTCGACTTCGCGCACGCGAGCTCGAAGGCCAAGATCGGGATCCAGCTCGCGCACGCGGGCCGCAAAGCCTCGTACACGAAGCCCTGGGAGGGCGATCGCCCGCTGCGCGAGGACGAGGGCGCCTGGCAGACGCTCGGCCCCTCGGCGCTGCCGTATCAAGCAGGCTCGCCCGCGCCGCGCGCGCTCGATCGCGCCGACATGGATCGCCTCGTCCTGGCCTTCGCCGACGCCGCCCGCCGCAGCGAGCGCGCCGGCTTCGATCTGATCGAGCTCCACTTCGCGCACGGCTACCTGCTCTCGAGCTTCCTCTCGCCGCTCTCCAATCATCGCGTGGACGAGTACGGCGGCTCGCTCGAGAACCGCGCGAGGTTCCCGCTCGAGGTCCTCGACGGTGTCCGCGCCGCCTGGCCGAACGACAAGCCGATCAGCGTCCGCATCTCGGCGAGCGACTGGGTGCCGACCGGGGGCGTCACCATCGAAGAGTCGGTGCTCTTCGCGCGGATGCTGAAGGAGCGCGGCTGCGACATCGTCGACGTCAGCAGCGGCGGCAACGCGCCGGAGTCGAAGATCGTCCCCGGGCGCATGTACCAGGTCCCCTTCGCCGAGCAGATCCGTTACGAGGCGGGGATACCGACGATGGCAGTCGGCGCCATCTTCGGAGCCGACCACGCCAACACGGTGATCGCGGCCGAGCGAGCCGACCTCTGCGCGCTGGCCCGCCCCCACCTCGCCGATCCGTACCTGACGCTGCACGCAGCGAGCGAGTACGGGTATGCCGATCAGCACTGGCCTGATCAGTACCTGGCAGCCAGGCCGAGGCCCGGGCGCGACATGGCGTGAGCCGGCCAACATAGCCACACGCTCACGGTTCTTTTCCGCGTCGGCAACAGGGCACGTGCCGGGCACAGGCCGGGCACGTGCCCGCAGGCAGCGAGCGGGCTCACCGAGCTCATCCATTATTTCCCCGCAATTCAAGGCGGTGAGAAAGCGTGCATCGTTGGCACCTCGTGTGCCTCGGGACGGAACGCAACCGACCCACCGAGGAGACGACGAATGACGACCGATGCCACGCTTGACTCGGAACGCTACGAGCTGATCCGCGCGACCATCAAGAATGCATTCCCCGGACCTGGCAACGAGGTCTCCAACGAGATCGTCGACGCGTTCATCCGCGAGATCCGGCGTCGCGCGCTGCCCGGGACCGAGGCTCTCCTGCTCCCGACCCCGCCGCCCCCGGCCGAGGAGCCGACGACCGCGATAGCCACCTATCCCCTCTACCTCGCCAGCGCGGCCCACGATCGGGTCCTGGCGATGGACTCGACCAAGCCGTTCAACTCGGCCTTCGTCGGGCACCTCCCCAACGTGCGCGTGCCCCTGCCGCAGGCGCTGAGCTACACCAACACCAGCGTCTCGACGGAGATTGGCACGGTGAACTTCGCGCGGGATCACCTGGCCGGCTCGGTCGAGCTGATCGGGCGGCTCTACGCCGAGCAGCTCGGCTACACGCCTGCGCGCGTCGATCTGATCACGCCGGCGCGGAAGCTCGGAGTCCGCTTCGGCGCCATCGCCATTTACCTCGGCTACCGCAACGAGAGCGACACTTCGCCGAGCTTCTACGTGCTCGAGGCCGGCCTCGCCACCGGGCAGGCGGCGATGCTCTATCTCGGCAAGACGATGGAGACCACCATCGTCCAGCCGAGCGGGTATCTGCCGACGCCCTTCGCCTCGCCGGACAACACCTATACAGGCACCCTGCTCGTGGAGAACGACCAGCCCGTCCAGCTCGTCGTCAAGTCCAACGCCCCCAACCTGCCGCACTACATCCAGGTCACGATCAACTATGCTCCGGTGAGCACCAACCCGGGGATCTGGCCGGGGACGCTCACTGTCGACGCCATCGCGCGGGTGGCCGCGATCGGCCAGGCGATGGCTGTCCCCACGGGGATGCCCAGGGCCTTCGAGGACGTCATGGCCGAGCTCGGCCGCCTCTTCCTGCCCTGGATCGAGAAGCCGGGGTCGGCGCCCAAGAGCTCTGTCGCCGCCCAGGGAGTCCTGGCGGTCACTCCGCGCGTCGTCGATACGCCGCTCGACAGCACCAAGAGCTACCTGCAAGGGACTCCCCCTCTCACGCAGAGGCTCCTCGCGCTCGCCGAAGAGCTGGTGCGGAACTTCCAGGCTACAGGGGTCAACAAGGGAGTCTCCTCGGCGTCCGGGCGCGTCGTCGAGCTGCCCATCGACGTCAAGAACGAGCTGGAGAAGGTCCTCGACGAGGTCGCCCTCGGGACCGAGAAGGACCCGGCGCCCCGCATCGCGCTGCTCCTCGGCAGCGTGAAGCCGCAGCGGGCCGCGACCTCGCGGATCTCGCTGCCGAACGGCGCCGAGGTCGTGGCCGCGACCGTGGCGCTCCACGTCGGCGCCGGCCCCGACGGCTCGATCACCGGCTCGGGAACGCGGCAGACCTGGGCCAACCAGCTCGCCAATCAGAAGGTCCAGCCGCTCACCCTCTTCCGCCCGACCTCGCTCAACGACGCGAGCGACAGCCAGTCCATCACGACGATCCTCACGCAGGCGCTCGCCACCGGGTGCGCGGTGAAGGCCGCGGGCTCGGGTCACTCCTACTCCGACGTCGCCACCACACCTGATTTCTTCGTCGACACCCACGGCCTCGACCAGGTCGCGGACCCCGAGCAGCCGCTCACCGGGCAGCTCTCCCCCGACGTCCTGCGCAGCCGGCTGCCCCTCTCGCTCGGGCCGATCACCTGGCCCAACTACGATCCAAAGACCGTGGAGAGCAACCGCGCGCTCATCGAGGTCGAGGCGGGCATCACCATCCGCGCGCTCAACACCGCGCTCCAGGCCCGCAACCTCGGCCTCACGAACATGGGAGGCTACGACGGACAGACGATCATCGGCGCCGTCTCCACGTCCACGCACGGCTCCGGCATCACCCTCGCGCCCTTCCCCGACATGGTCCAATCGCTCGTCCTCGCGACCACGGGGCGCTGGAACGGCAAGACCATCAGCGGGAGCACGCCCGGGAACGGCGTCTATTACTACCGGATCGAGCCCACCGAAGGCATCACCGATCCGAGCAAATACAGCGATCCTCTCATCGAGCTCATCCAGGACGACGACTGCTTCAACGCGGTTATTTGCAGCATGGGCTGCTTCGGGATCATCTACTCGGTGGTGATCGAGGTGATGCAGTTTTACTGGCTCGCAGAGAAGCGCACGCTGACCACGCTCGACAAGGTGATGAGCTCCCTCGCGCCCAACCCGAGCAACCCCGGCAGCGTGCCGGACATCCTGCTCAACACGCGCAACTACGAGGTGCTGATCCAGCCTTATCCCCTGAACTGGTTCAAGGTCGTCGACATGGATCCGAGCGCCGATCCGTCGACCTACTACAAGTACTTCAGCTGCATCGTCACCGAGCGCAACATCGCCGCTCAGCCGGAGAACCCGCAGGATCACGCGGCCATGGCCGACTGGCTCGGGACGCTGCTGAACCTCCTCCTCAACGAGGAGCCGGGGTTCACGCCGGAGGCGCTCAACATCTCGCTCCTGACGCTCCAGGACAGCATCGTCGGCGACTCCTACGACATCTACAACCTCGGCCTGGGCGGCGGCATCGGCTTCGCGGCGGAGATCGGCTTCGCGCTGGAGGACAGCTACGGGGCCTACACCGACGCCAACTTCAAGGCGGCGATCGACAAGATCCACAAGATCGCCCAGGTCTCCCGCGTGCAAGGGACCCAGTACCAGACGTCGCCGTTCTCGCTCCGCTTCGTCAAGCAGTCGCGCGCTCACCTCTCGATGATGCAGGGGCGCAACACCGCGATGATCGAGATGGACATGCTGACCGGGACCTACGCCGGCGAGGAGATCATGTTCCGCTACGAGACGAGCATGTACCCGCTGGGCGGGCGGCCGCACTGGGGCCTCGAGTTCGACTTCCTCTCCGGCAACAACGGCCTGCTCGAGAGGCTCTATCCGAAGCTGAGCCGGTGGATGTCGGTGTACAGCCAGTTCAACACCCTCGGGACCTTCAACAACTCCTTCACGCAGCGCATGGGCTTCACCGGGCTCAATCCGGCGTAGCGGCGCCAGGCCGAGGCGGCCTCGGAGGGACGCTGCGGGTGGTGGTGACCACCGGCAGCAGCCCTTCGAAGGCCGCTGCCGGTGGTCACGGCCCAAGTCGGTGGGCCGCGCAGGCTGCCGAGGGTGGACGAGACCACTCCGGCGGCCCCTTGAAGGGCAAAAAAATTGGTTTCAGACCAATCCGGGGGGCCTTCGAAGGCCAGAAGATTGGTTTTTGCGCGGGAAAGAGGGCTCAGCCCGTGCGGTAGGCGGCGAGGATCTCGTCGGCGCGCTGCTTCACCTGGGCGCGGATGGCCGGGAAGCTCGGATCGCGGCGGATCACCCCGAACAGCGGGCAGTGATCGACCCAGCAGAAGTCGATCAGGCCGTTGTCGGCGGCGCGCTTCACGCTGACCAGGGCCTGCTCGTGCTCGCCGAGGTAGGCGAGGTGCTCCGCTTCCATTTGCATGAAGAACATGCGCCTCCGGAGGCTGCCCACCCGCTCGTAGGTGAGCATCTCGCGGGACTCGGCGTCCTCGGGCAGGCGCCGCGAGGCGACGATGCCGACCAGCAGCGCCGTGACTTGCACGTTCCTGGGGTTCTCGGAGCGCAGCTCGGCGAGGAGCGCCTGCGCCCCGGCCTGGTCGTTCCGCCAGAGCAGCATGCGTGACCGCGTCGTCCAGTAGGCGGACTCTTCCTTGTTGCTGAGCAACAGATCGAGCTGCTCGTCGACGCGGGCCCACTCGCCGCGGAGGGCGAAGCAGCGGATGAGGGCTTCGGCCGCGAGCGGCGCGCGCAGGTCGAGGCCGAGGGCGGCCTCGAGGCGGCGCACGGCCTCGTCGAGGTCGCCGACCTCCATCAGCACGCGGCCCACGGCGGCGTGGGCTTCGGCGAGGCCGGGGCCGCGGTGGATGGCTTGACGGAGCTCGCGCACCGCGTGCGTCCACTCGCCCTGCTGGAGGAGCACGGCGCCGAGCGCGAGGCGGGCCTCGGCCAGGGTCGACGAGGCGGCGACGGCTTGCTCCGCCGAGGCGCGCGCCTCTTCGACGCCGACCCCGGTGAAGAAGGAGCGACGCGAGAGCGCCAGGGCCTTGCCAGAGAGGATCATCGCGTCGCCGGGCGCGAGCGCCTCGGCCTGGGCGAAGAGCGCGAGGGCGTGGTCCTGGTTGTTCTGCCAGAACTTGCGGTACTCGTGGCGCGCGCGCAGGTAGAGGTCGACGGCCTCGGGGTTGCTCGGCGCCTCGCGCGCCGCGGCCTCGCGATCGAGGGTGAGGGCGTCGGCGATGGCGTGGGCCGCGTCGTCGTTGATGGAGAGCACGTCCTGCTCGGGGCGATCGAAGCGCTTGGCCCAGAGCTGGAAGCCGTCGGCGACGCTGATCAAGCGCGCGCTGATCCGCACGCTCCCGCGCGCGCGCCGCACCGACCCCTCGACGACGACCTGGACGCCGAGATCACGGCCGATCTCGCGGGGATCCTGGTTCTTTCCCTGGTAGCCGAGGACCACGCCGCGCGAGCGGACCTTGAGCCCGCGCGTCATCGACAGGCTGTCGATGAGGTCGTCGGTGAGCTCGGCGGCGAGGTAGTCGTCCTCGGGCGAGCCGGCGTTGCGGAACGGGAGGACGGCCACCGTCTTGTCGGTCTTTGGAACCGGCGTCGGGCCGGGCTCGCGCGGCGGGACCGCGGGGGTGCCGCCGGCGAGGCCGCTCCAGGTGATCGCGCTGAGGGCGGTGACCACCGCCTCCATGTTCGGGAAGCGGTCCTCGCGGCGGCGCGCCATGCACTTGAGGATGAACTCGCTCACGGTGGGCGGGATCTCGGAGCAGATGCGGCGCGGGTCGGGCGGCTCGTTCATCAAGCGCGCGGCGGCGACGGCGAGCGGCGACTCGCCCGGCCAGGCGCGGCGGCCGGTGACGAGCTCGTAGATGACCACGCCGAGCGCGTAGATGTCGGCGCGCGCGTCGATCTCGCGCTGGCCCTCCACCTGCTCGGGCGCCATGTACGCGGGCGTGCCCACGAGGAGGCCGATGGTGCTGCCGGCGCCGCCGTCGGTGAAGGCGCGCGCGATGCCGAAGTCGGTGAGGACCACGCGCCCGTCCTCGGCGAGGAGGACGTTGTCGGGCTTGAGATCGCGGTGAACCACGCCGGCCGCGTGCGCGCTGCCGAGGCCGGCGCAGATGCCCGAGGCGATCTCCACGACGCGCGCGAGCGGGAGCGCGCCGTCGCGGGCCACGAGCGAGCCGAGCGACTCGCCGTCGACGAGCTCCATCGTCAGGAACTTGTCGCCCTGGTGCTCGCCGATGTCGAAGACGCGCGCCACGTTGCGGTGGGTGACCCGGCGCGCGAGCTTCACCTCGCGGCGAAAGCGGTCGAGGATCCCCGGCATGCTCACCAGGTCTTTGCGGAGGACCTTGAGGGCGACCAGCTCCTCGAGCTCGCTGTCGCGGGCGCGGTAGACGCTGCCCATCCCGCCGACCCCGATCAGCCCGAGGATCTCGTAGCGACCGCCGAGGAGCGGCCCGGTCGCGTGGCTGACGACGCCCGACCCCGGCTCCAGCGTCGGGGTGCTGGTCGGAGCGATGAGCGTCGCGCTGTCGTGAGAGACTGGCTCGTGGTGCGCGAACGAGGCGCGAGTGACGGGGTCCACCATCGCGGGCGAGCGTAGCCCAAGTGAGGCGAGGTGCACCCCGCTGGGGGGATCGACTTAACAACGTTTCACGATCGGCGGCGCGGGGGATCCCCGGATCGACCCGGTGCTACGCTCGCCGCGCCATGCCTCCCCCCCTCGCCGTCGAGGTGCGCGCCCTCGGAAAGACCTACGAGGTCCACGAGCGAAAGCCCGGCCTCGCGGCGGCGCTGCGATCGGTATTTCGTCGCACTTACAAGACGGTGCACGCTGTCTCGGATCTCTCGTTCACGGTGGAGCCCGGCGAGCGCGTCGGCTTCCTCGGCCCCAACGGCGCAGGCAAGACCACAACGCTGAAGATGCTGGCCGGGCTGCTCCATCCGAGCGCGGGCGAGGCGCGCGTCGCCGGGTTCGTGCCGCGACGGCGCGAGGCCGAGTTCCTGAAGAGCATCACCCTGGTGATGGGGCAGAAGCAGCAGCTCCTCTGGGATCTGCCCCCAGCGGACACATTCACCATGAACCGGGCGATCTACGAGGTCTCTGACGCCGACTTCGCCGCGACGCTGGGCGAGCTCACCGAGCTGCTCGACCTCGGCGAGATCATGAAGAAGCCGACGCGCCAGCTCTCCCTCGGCGAGCGGATGAAGTGCGAGCTCGCCGCGGCGCTGCTCCATCGGCCCCAGGTGCTCTTCCTCGACGAGCCGACCATCGGCCTCGACGTGGCCATGCAGCTCACGGTGCGCGAGTTCATCCGCAGCTACAACGAGCGCCGCGGGGCGACGGTGCTGCTGACGTCGCACTACATGGATGACGTGGCCTCGCTCTGCCCGCGCGTCGTCGTCATCGATCAGGGCCGCCTCCGCTACGACGGGGACCTGCCCTCGCTGGTGCGATCGATCCAGCCCGACAAGCGCGTCGCCCTTCGCTTCTCGGGCCCAGCCGACCGCGCCGCCGTCGAGCGCGCCGGCAAGATCGTCGAGATCGACGCGGCGCGCGCGGTGATCCAGGTCGCGCGCGCCGATCTCCGCGAGGCCGTCGGCCACCTCCTCGGCCAGGCGTGGGTGGCTGATCTGACCATCGAAGATCCTCCGCTCGAAGAGGTGATGCGCGAGCTCTTCAGCGCCTCGAAGGCCGCCCCCGCCGGCGAGGCCAAGGCCGAGGCCGAGAGCGCATGAGCGCGCTCGACGATCTCCGCCGCGCCGCCCGCGCCTACCCCACGCTCCTCCGCGTCGGACTCGCCGAGGCCGTGGCCTACCGCGCCGAGATGCTGGTCTGGATGCTGACGACGATGATGCCCCTCGTCAGCCTCGCGCTCTGGTCGGCCGTGGCCGAGACGGCGCCGGTCGGGCGCTTCACGCAGCAAGGGTTCGCCTCGTATTTCCTCGCCACGCTCCTCGTCCGTCAGCTCACCGGATCGTGGCTGGTGTGGGAGCTCAACACGGAGATCCGCAGCGGCACGCTCTCGCGCCGGCTGCTCCGGCCGATCCACCCGCTCGTCGGCTACAGCGCGGAGAACCTCGCGGCCATCCCGCTCCGCGCCGCGCTCACGCTCCCCGCGGCGATCGTCTGGCTCTGGGTGCTCGAGCCCGGCGCCTTTCCCAGCAGCCCAGGCCTCCTCGTCGCCGCGGTGCTCGCGGTGATCGGCGCGTGGCTGATCAATTTCTTCATCATGGCGCTGATCGGATCGATCGCCTTCTACCTCGAGAGCTCGACGGCGATCTTCGAGCTCTGGATGGTCGCCTTCATGCTCCTCTCCGGCTACCTCATCCCGCTCGAGCTCTTCCCCGCCCGCCTGCGCGGCGTCGCCCACGCGCTGCCGTTCCGCTACACCATCGCCTTGCCCGTGGAGATCCTCACTGGCCTGCTCCGCGGCGACGCCGTCCTGCGCGAGCTCGCGATCCAGTGGACGTACGTGGTGAGCGGCGGCGCGGCGGCGATCCTCGCCTTTCGCGCCGGCGTGCGGCGCTTCTCCGCGTTCGGGGGCTGAGCGACAGGCATGCTCCGCTACCTCCGCCTCCTCGGCCTCGGCCTCCGCATCTCGATCTCGCTCGGGATGCAATATCGATGGAACTTCGTCCTCGATGGAGTGGTGTCGATCCTCTGGACGTCGCTCGGCCTCGTCCCGCTCTACATCGCCTTTCACGCCCGGCCGGAGCTCGAGGGGTGGACGTTCGCGACAGCGCTGGTCGTCGTCGGCTGGTTCAGCCTGCTCAAAGGCATCCTCGACGGCGCCGTCAATCCCTCGCTCTTGACGGTGGTCGATCAGATCCGCCAAGGCACGCTCGACTTCGTCCTGCTCAAGCCCGCTGACGCGCAGTTCCTCGTCTCCACGGCCAAGTTCGAGCCGTGGAAGGTGCTCGATGGCATCGCGGCGCTGGGCATCTTCGTTTACGCCTTTCACCTGCTCGGGCGCGCGCCCAGCCCGCTCCACGTGCTGGCCTCACTGGCGCTCCTCGCCTGCGCCACGCTGGTGCTCTACTCGATCTGGATCCTGGTCATCGCCGCGGCGTTCTGGGTGGTCCGCCTCGACAACCTCGCTTACCTCTTCAACTCGGTCTTCGACTTCGCCCGCTGGCCGGTGAGCGTCTTTCGCGGGGCGCTCCGCGTCGTCTTCACCTTCGTGATCCCGCTCGGGATCATGACCACCTACCCGGCCGAGGCCCTGCTCGGGACGCTCTCGCTGCAAACAGCGCTGCTCTCGGTGGCCGGCGCGCTCGGGTTCGCCGTGGCCTCGCGCGCGGTGTGGACGCGCGCGATCGGCCGCTACACCTCGGCGTCGAGCTGAGGCGAGGCCAGGCAGAAGTCTGGCCGCCCTCTCCGACCCGAAAGCGGGCGGCGGGTCCGGCGACTGAAGCCACGGCTCTGGCAGCGCGACGTGGTAGGTTCCGCCCATGAGAGGGCTCCGATGATCTCCCGCTTGCATCTCGAGAACCTCGGGCCCATGCCCGATCTCGAGGTCGACTTCTCTCCTCGGCTCAACGTCATCACGGGGGACAACGGCCTCGGCAAGACACTGATCCTGGACATGGTCTGGTATGGCCTGACCCGAACCTGGCCGGAAGAGCGCAAGGCCCTCCCGAATTTCGACGCGCAGGGAGCGGCCGTGATCGAGTGCGCGGTCCGCGGAGCTACCGGGAAAGAGAGCACGATCTCGTCCACCTACGATCGCAAGCTCCAGGATTGGCGGGTGAGCAAGGGCAAGCCCACGAAGCCTGGGCTCATCGTCTATGCGCGGATCGACGGGGGCTTCTCCATCTGGGACCCGGCTCGCAACTACGGCCAAGGCGAGAAAGACGATCCCCACGTCCATGCCAGAGAGGCGCTGCGCTTGAACCGCGCCGAGGTATGGGAAGGCGGGGACCTCTGCCTCGGCCTCCTGCTGGACTGGGAGTCCTGGCGGCTGAGCAACAACGGGGCATGGAAGCTCTTTGGCGAGGTGCTCCTGGCGCTCTCTCCTGCCATTGCGAACCGCGACGACCCGGCCATCTCGGCCGAGCGCCTCGTCCCGCTCCCCGCCGAGCGCCTGCAGATCGGTGAAAAAAAGCCAACCCCGTTCCTCCAGATGCCCTATGGCAAAGTGCCTGTCACCCAGTGCTCCGCCGGGATGCGGCGGATCCTGGCCATGGCCTACATGCTCGTCTGGGCCTGGCTGCGACACCAGGAAGACGCCAAGCTCACGGGCGAAAAGCCCACGAGCAGCATCGTGCTCCTCTGGGACGAGGTGGAGGCTCACCTGCACCCCCAGTGGCAACGGCTCATCTTGCCCGCCATGATGAAGGTGGTCTCTGCGGTCTTGCTCCAGGAGAAAAAATCGAACGTTCAGATCATCGCCACCACCCACGCTCCCCTGGTCCTCTCCTCGCTCGAGACTCACTGCACCGACGAGCAAGACCGACTGCTCAATCTCCAGATTGGCAAGAGCGGCGCTGTGGAGCTGGAGATCATACCCTGGGCGAAGTACGGAGATGTCACGGGCTGGCTCACCTCTCCAGCGATAGACCTCGCATCGAGCTATCCGAAAGAGGCAGAGGAAGCGATGTCCGTTGCCCGGGATCTGATCGCCGGGAGATCGCCTGGCCTGCACGGCAAGCCAGCCACCAAGCAGAGCGTGCATAAAGAGCTGCTCCGCACGCTGCGTGACACCGACCCCTACTGGCGCTTCTGGATGGCATTCTATCGAGAGAAGCAATGATGCCTGTCGCCAATCCCATCGAGGAGCCACCGCATTTCGACACGAACTGCCGCGTCCCCGGCGCAGCCTGGCTCGTGGCCAATCCGAAGAAGGATTGCCATGAAGCCACCTACCTGTGGAGCCCGTTCAGGCGGGCCCTCCGGCAGGGATTCTCCGAGCGATGTGGCTACCTCGCCATCAAGCTGCACGTCGGAGGCGTGGTGGATCACCACGTGAGTTGCAGCGAAGACCGCTCCAAGGCTTTCGAGTGGGCCAATTATCGCTACTCCTGCGGGACCGTGAACAGCAGGAAGCAAGCCCTGGATCGGCGGAATATCCGGGTGCTCGACCCCTTCGCCATCCAGGAGGGCTGGTTCCGGGTGCTCCTGCCATCCTTCGAGCTCGTGCTCACCGACGCGGTGGACGCCGGCTTGCGCGGGCTTGCTCGAGATACCCTCGATAAGCTCCAGCTGGGCAAAGGTGACGAGGCCATCCAGGCACGATGGTCGGTGTACGAGAGCCACTGGAACAACGGCGATATCAATCTGGTCGGGCTGCGGAGAGACGCTCCGCTGATCGCTGACGCCGTCGAGGCCAGGATGCGGGAGGGGAAGCCTCTCCCGAGCCCCGAGGACTCCCCCGCGGCGCCTCCGGTGATCGCGCCTCGAAAGCGGACCTACGCCACGCGCACGAGGGCGAAGAAGCCCAAGTGAACGGGGCTCACTTTCCGCTAAGCTCCGCGCCATGGAATCGCTTCGCCCCGGCGACACGGTGGATCGCTACCAGCTCCTCTCGCCCATCGGCGAGGGCGGGCAAGGCAGCGTCTGGCGCGCGGAGGATCCGCTCCACCGCGGCGCCACCGTCGCCCTCAAGCTGATCTCGCCGCTCCTCGTCCCCGGCGCCGCGATCGATCGCCTCCGCCGCGAGGCGCGCGCCCTCGCCAAGCTCTCGCACCCCTCGCTCCCGCGCTGCCATGCGTTCTTCGAGGACCTCCAGAAGGACGTGCTCGGCTTCGCCCTCGACTTCATCCCCGGCAGCTCCCTCGCCGAGCTGATGCGATCGAGCGAGCTCACGCCCGAGCACCGCTTCTGGATCTTGCTCCACCTCGCCGACGCGCTCCGCTACATCCACGAGGCGGGCCTCGTTCACCGCGATCTGAAGCCGGCGAACGTGATGATCGCGCGCACGTTCCTCGCGCACCCGGAGGACGCGGCGGGCGTCAAGCTGGTGGACTTCGGCATCGCCGCGGCGGCCAACAATCCCTCTCCGCTGACGCAGACGGGCGGGCTCGTGGGCACGATCGAGTTCCTCGCGCCCGAGCTGCTCGATCCCGGCTTCTGGAGAGAGGGCGGCGACGGCGCCGAGCGCGACAGCTTCGCCTTCGGCGTCGTGGCCTGGGATCTCCTGCGCGGCGGTCACCCCACCGGGCTCGGCGAAGAGGCGACGATGGGCGACTACCTCGTCGCGTACCGCGAGCGGGCCGAGGACAAGGACTGGCCTCACGCCGGCGCCGGCGACGATCTCGCGCACTTCTACCACCGCTGCCTCGCGCTCCGCCCCAGCAAGCGCGCCGAGAACGGCGCGGAGATCCTCGCGCTGCTGGAGAAGGCGCGCCCTCACCCGGCGCGCCCGCCCGCTCCGGCCATCGTGGGATCGACGACGCTGGTGAGCGAGCGCGAGGCGGTGCGGCAAGAGGTCGTGCGCGAGATGGCGCGGCAGTCGAAGGAGTCGAACGAGGCGCTGGCGCCGCTCTCGCGCCGCTTCTACGTGGCCTTCAGCGTCTTCGCCGGCGCGGTCTTCGCGGTGACGTTCTTCTACGCGTACGCCGGCCACCCCGCCGCGCCGGGCGCGCCGATCCGCGCGGCGTTCTCCCCGCCTGCGTCGGCGGAGATGCCCAGCGCTCCCTTCGAAGAGCCGCCGAACCCCGAGCCGGCGCGCCCGACGCTGCGGCCGGCCGTCGCCGGTCGCCCCGAGGCGACGGCCGCCGCGGCGACGGTGATCACCTTGCCGCGCTGCTCGGCCGAGATGACGGCGATCCCCGGCGATCCCGGCTTTTGCCTGGACAAGAACGAGGTGACGGTCCGCGATTACTGCA
>FSTQ01000080.1_pt1 | contig 34918 bp, 31 predicted proteins | sample 1637281 | NCBI WGS metagenome assembly FSTQ01 (sample SAMEA3914818, study PRJEB12502) | metagenome | biome: forest; material: soil | place: Canada | collected 2010-06-26 | depth 0.1 m
CTGGATCGAGGAGCACCTCGACAGCCTCGTGGTGACGGGGTTCCTCGTCCTCGGCGAGGCCGACGCGCGCGCGACCTACAGCTACGCGCCGTCGACGGACGACGTCAGGCGGCTGGCCGACGGCGTGGCCTGCGCTTACGAGGAGCGCCGGCTCGGCGTGATCAGCCTCGTCTACGCCGGCTCCTCCATCGATCGCGCGCCGACCTCGGCGAGCGCGAGGCTGGCGATGGAGCGCAAGAAGCCGGACGAATGAAGCGCCGCGGGCTCGCGCGCAATCACGCGCCGTGCGTGCTCTCCGGTGACGGCGAAGGCGCGGCGTCGACGCGGCGATGGAGCACCATCCCGAGGGCCATCGCGCCGACGAACACCAGCGCCGTCGGCGCGCCGGTCGCGAGGTTGGTGAGCGCGGGCCCGGGGCACTGGCCGGAGAGCCCCCAGCCGACGCCGAAGAGGGCGGCGCCGCCGACGAGGCGGAGCGTGATGTCGCGCCGGGTGGACACGTCGAAGCGGTCGGCAAAGAGCGGCGCGCGGAGCTTGCGCACGAGGCGGTAGAGCACGAAATGGACGGCGACGGCGCCGAGCATCACCAGGGCGAGCGTCGGATCCCAGCGGCCGGTCACGTCGAGGAACCCGATCACCTTCGCGGGCTGCGTCATCCCCGAGATGCCGAGCCCGATCGCGAAGAGCGCGCCCGCGGCGAAGGCGGTGAGCGCGGGCCTCACGGCTCACCCCCGGCGAGGTGACGCGCGACGAAGACCGTGAGCATCCCCGTCGCGAGGAAGGTCGCCGTGGCGACGATCGATCGCGTGGAGAGCCGGCTCACGCCGCAGACGCCGTGCCCGCTGGTGCAGCCGCCCCCGAGGCTGGTCCCGAACCCGACGAGCAGCCCCGCGGCGGCGGTGAGCAAGAGCGGGGCGCTCGCCGCGGAGGCGAGCAGATCGGGCTTCACGAGCGCGAACACGAGGCCCACCACGAGGAGGCCGGCGAGGAACCAGGCGCGGTGGTCGCGCTCGCGCGCCGTCGGGTCGAGCAGCCCGCGGACCATGCTGCTGATGCCAGCGACCTTCCCGTGCGAGAGCAAGAGGAGCGAGGCGGCGAGGCCGATGAGGGCGCCGCCGAAGGCGCCCCGGAGGAGGTTCGAGAGCATCATCGTCGAGGTTCCTCGAGATCGCGTGGAGGCCACGGCGACGAACGGTTTGACCGTTCGACCAAATGCGCGGAGCGCCCGCGTGGGGAGGGGCCCCGACGAGCTTTGCTCGGCGGGGAGGGGCGGCGCGTGCCGCCCCTTGGGACGGCCACGAGCATTGCACGCGGAGCGCCGATCCGCCGAGGAGGTCGTGCAAGAGGCAGACGAGCAGAGCGTCCGTGACGGCGACGGCCAGAGGGATCAGCGCCGACGCGGTGGTACGCTCGCCCGACCCGCGATGCTGACTCGAAGAAAAGCCCTGATCTCCGGCGCCGCCGCGCTCGCCGGGAGCGCCGCCCTCCTTCGGAAGGGGGAGGCCGAGGCCGCCAAGCCGGGCGCCGTTGCCGCCGGTAACCGAGCGTTCACGCCGGTGACGATGCCCAACGGGGCGACCCTCCCGTGGACGATGGTGGACGGCGCCAAGCAGTTTCACCTGATCGCCGAGCCGGTGAAGCGCGAGTTCGCCCCGGGGATGATCGTCAACTGCTGGGGCTACAACGGGATGACGCCCGGCCCGCTGATCGAGGCCGTGGAGGGCGATCGCGTCCGCCTGATCGTCACCAACCGCCTCCCCGAGCGGACCAGCGTGCACTGGCACGGGATGCTGCTCCCCAACGGGATGGACGGCGTCTCGGGCCTGACCCAGCCGCACATGGAGCCGGGCGAGACCTACGCCTACGAGTTCACGCTGCGCCAGAGCGGGACGCTCATGTACCACCCGCACTCGGACGAGATGACCCAGATGGCGATGGGCATGATGGGCTTCTTCATCGTCCACCCGAAGCAGGGAGAGAGCCCGCGCATCGACCGCGATTTCGCGATCATGCTCCACGAGTGGTTCGTGCCGCCGGGCGCCTTCACGCCCAACCCCAACGTGATGCTCGACTTCAACCTCTTCACGTTCAACAGCCGCGTCTGGCCGGGCACGGCGCCGCTGGTGGTGAAGACCGGCGAGCGCGTGCGCGTCCGCCTCGGCAACCTGAGCATGGATAACCACCCGATCCATCTGCACGGCTTCCGCTTCGAGCTCACCGGCACCGACGGCGGGAAGATCCCGCCCGCCGCCCGCTGGCCCGAGACGACGGTCGACGTGCCGCCGGGCACGACCCGCGACGTCGAGCTCGTCGCCGACGCGCCCGGCGACTGGATCTTCCACTGCCACAAGTCCCACCACACGATGAACGCGATGGGCCACGACGTGCCCAACATGATCGGCGTCAAGCAGGGCGGCGTCGAAGCGAAGGTGAAGAGCGTGCTGCCCGGCTACATGGCCATGGGCGAGAACGGGATGGGCGGGATGATGGAGATGGGCCGCCCGAAGAACACGCTGCCGATGATGGCGGGGCAGGGGCCCTTCGGGCCGATCGAGATGGGCGGGATGTTCACGGTGCTCAAGGTCCGCGACGGGATCACGAGCTACGACGATCCCGGCTGGTACAAGCACCCGGACGGGACGCAGGCGAAGAAGATCCCGACGCCGCCGCTCCCGAAGCCGTGAGCGTCGCGCGTCGAGCGCTCTCTCGCTACTCGACACGCACACGGTAGCTCTGCCAGCCGACGCCGCCGCGATCGTCGCGCACCACCAGCCAGATCCTCGCCTCGCCGGCCGCGCTGGGCGCGGTCCACGCGTTGTCGGTGCTGTGGCCGTCGGCCTCGTCCTCGGAGAGGCCGCCGCTGTCGGTGTCGAGCGCGCCCGCGGTGGTGAACCACGCGACGCGGATCGCCTCGCGGCGGAGAGAGACGACGCGCGACTCGGGATCGAACCACGCGTACTGCTCCGAGCCTTGGCAACCCTTCGGCGTCTTGCAGTCGACCTCGCAGGCGGCGAGGGTCTCGTCGGCGCCGCAGACGCCGTCGCCGCACGCGGGCGCGGTCGGGCACGCGTCCCACGCCGCGCGCAGCGTGAGGTGCTCGCCGCGCGCGACGGTCGCGCCGACCTCGGCGCCGGGCAGGTCGGGGGCGATGACGGTGCTCGAGCCCGCGCGCGCGATCGTCAGCGCGGCGATGGCCGGGTTCTCGTTGTGCCGGTAGCGCTGGCCGAAGTCGACCGCCTGCTCCGGCGTCGCGCCGCTGATGCCGCAGGCGAGGCGCGCCGCGCCGATCGCCGTGGAGACGGCGCTGTCGCGCACGCGCAGGCGCACCGGCTGGTAGAAGCCGCCCGAGGGATCGGGATCGACGGCGCGGCCCACCGGCTCGCCGGCCACGGGCGCGGGGCGATCGGGGCCGAAGAGGCGGCAGCCGTCGTCGGGGAGCGCGCCGGTGATCGACGCGCCGGAGCCGAGCGCCGCGAGATCGGGGCCGCTCTCGAGGACGCACGCGGAGCTGACGGTCCCCTGCTCGGTGAGGGGCTTGCGCGCGGTGCAGAAGGCCCAGGCGAGATCGCCTCGGGCGCGCTCGCCCTCGGGATCGACGTAGAGCGCGCGGAAGGTCACCTCGGCCTTGGGCTCGGCCTCGGCGGGCGTCGCCGCGATGGCGAGCAGGCGCGGGCCGGTGATCTGGAAGGCGCGATCGTCGAGCTCCGGCGTGCAGGACGCGAGCAGCGACGACGCCGTGATCGCCGCCATCGACGCGAGGCGCGGCGCGCGGATCACCACGCGAAGCGAGCCCCGAGCGAGGGCAGGATCGGGAGGCCGGTGATGGCGCTCTGCTGGCTGTAGTCGCGGGTGTACACGAGCTCCTCCGGGTTCTGGCGGTTGGTGGCGTTCTGCACGTCGAGGTAGATCTCGAGCTCGCTCGCGCCGATGGTGAAGCGCTTGGAGACGCGGAGATCGAGCGCGAAGAAGGCCGGGATCCGGATCGAGCTCCGCGGCCCGAGCACCGGCTCGAACGTGTCGGTGCGGGCGTCGTAGTAGGCGCCCTGGACCGGCGTGCGCGGGAAGCCGGTGGCGACGCGGGCGCGCGCGCCGACCTCGAAGCCCGCGCCGATCCGGTACGAGGCGAGCGCGGTGAGCACGTGCGTCTGATCGAAATCGAAGAGCCGCCACGCCGCGCCCTCGCGATCGCGGCGCTCGCTGCGGAGGATGCTGTACGAGATCCAGCCGAAGAGGCCGGCGCCGATCTCCTTGCGCGCCAGGATCTGCGCGCCGAACGATCGCCCGCTCCCCGTCTGCTCCAGCGCCTCGGCGAGGAGCGGCGCGGGCGAGGCGCTGCGCGCGGCGAGGTCGGTCGACGAGGTGTAGAAGACGGTGGCCTCGACGCTGATGGTCTCGGTGAGCCGGAAGAGCGCGCCCGCGAGGAAATGATCGGCGCGCGCCGCGGTGAGCAAGGGGTTGCCGAAGACGGCGGAGAGGTCCTCGGCCTGCGGCGTCTGGTGGTAGCGGCCGTAGGCGGTCTTGACCTTCACGCGCGGCGAGAGGTCGGCGGTGACGGCGAGGCGCGGCTCGAAGAGCGCCTCGCTCGTGAAGTAGCCGATGCTCGGCGTGGCGCCCTCGACGGGCGTGCGCCGGCTCCCGCTGATCACGTACGGATCGAAGCGCAGGCCGGGGATCACGTGGAGGCGATCGCTCGCGAGGCTGATGTCGGCCTCGGCGAAGGGCGCGGCGCCGGCGACGACCGCGCTCCAGCTGTCGGCGTTGACGCGGTCGGAGGGCGCCTGGCCGAAGACGCGGATGTCGCCCTCGCGCGGCGGCGAGGTGATCGATCCGGCGCGGTGGATCGACGAGCTCACCACCTCGACGTCGAGGCCCGCGGTGACCGCGACGCCGGCGAGCGGCTTGCCGCGCCAGCTCGTGCGGAGGCCGAAGAGCGTGGAGTCGTTGGCGAGCTCGGAGGGCGTCCCGCCGAAGCGGCTCACCCGCGTCGAGGCGTCGGCGCCGACCCACGGCGTCACCGTGAGCACGCTCCCGTCCGCGATGTCACGGCGATAGCGCGCGTAGACGCGGCCCCACCTCAGCGTGGTCGACTCGGTCTTGCGCTGAGCGGGATCGGCGCTCGCCGTGGACTTGTCGGTGGCGTCGGAGGACGCGAGCCCGCCGACCTCGATCGAGGTGTCGGCCGCGGGCCGGTAGACGACGCGCGCCTGCCCGTCGGCGTAGCGCGGGATCGGGAAGAGCGAGCTCGTGTCGCGCGAAGTGAAGACCGGCAGCAGCGCGTCGAGGTAGCTTTTGCGCGCGGCGACCTCGACGTGGACCTTCTCGCCGAGGGACGCGCGGACCGAGCCCGCGGCGTCGAGCACGTCGGCGGCGACCGAGCCGTGAAACCCCTTCTCTTCGAGCGGATCGAGCGACACCGTCACCAGGCCGCCGAGCCCGCGGCCGTAGAGCGCGCCGTACCCGCCGGGCGCGAGCTCCACCGATCGCACGAGGTCGGAGTGCACGACCGAGCGCAGCCCGCCGTCGTGGTAGAGGCGCGGGACGCGGACCCCGTCGACGTAGACGCGCGTGTCCTCGGGCGACGCGCCCCAGACGACGAGGGCGCCCGATCCCACCGTGGAGCGCGCCACGCCCGGGAGGTTCTCGACGACGCGGAGCACGTCGCCCTGCGCGCCGGGCACGCGGCGGCCTTGCTCGGCCGAGACCTCGGTCGACACCACCTGCTTCCGCAGCGGCGGCGCGGTGATCACGATCTCCAGATCGTCGCCGTCGCCTTCCTTCACCGCCTCCTCGCGCTCCTCGACGTCGTAGGTCACGTCGAGCCGCTTGCCCGCCTCGAAGGTCTCCTCGGTCCGCAGCGCGGTGAGCTTCTCGCCCTCGAGCGTGAGCGCGTGCTTGCCCGGCGTGACGACGTCGACGTGAAAATGGCCGGCCGCGTCGGTGGTCACGCGCTGGCCCGAGTCGAGCTGCACGGTGACCCCGGCGAGCGGCTTCTTCGCCTTGCGCGAGCGGACCACGCCGTCGAACACGCCGGTGGTCGGCACCTCGGCCTTGAGCGTGAACTCGTAGCGGTAGAGGATCTTGATCGGCGCCGATTTACCGTCGATCTCCGCCGGCTCGAAGACGAAGCGCTGCGCCGCGGCGACGGCGGCGGCGTCGAACGAGGGCCCGCCCGACTCGGCGATCGTCGCGCTGTCGATGGTCCCCGTCGCCGAGATCGAAAGCTTGAGGACCACGACCGCCGTCTTGCCCGAGGCGCGCTCGGCTTCGGGGTACGTCGCCTCGACGAAGGTCACGAGCTTCGGCGCCCGCGTCAGCTTCGGTGCGGCGGCGGGCGTCGCCTTCGGCTGAGCCGCGGCCTTCGAGGGCGCGAGCAGCGCGAGGGCGGCGACGACGATCGCGAGCGAGCGGGCGCGCGCTTTCATAGCGAGAAGCGCATGGCGATCACGAAGGTGGCGCTCACGGGTCTGCCGCAGCGAGTACCCGGCTCGAAGGCCGCGCGCTTCGCCGCCTCGAGCGCCGCCTCGTCGAGCCCGTAGCCGAGGCCCGCGAGGAGGCGCGCTCCGGTGACGTGACCGTCCGCGTCCACCGAGACCTCGACGCGGACCTTGCCCTCGACGTTGGCCTCGCGCGCGCTCGAGGTGTACGCGGGCTGCGAGATCGACTTCGGCCTCGGTTTCACGAGCGGATCGGAGCACGCGTCGTCCGCGGGCTTCGGCGCGAGCGCCTTCGGGGCCAGCACCTTGGCCGTCGCGCTCGGCTGGGCCGCGGCGATCGGGCCCGCGCCCTGCGGGATCGCCATGCCGCCCGGCCCGCCGTTGCCAAGGGTGAGGCCGAAGTCGGGGAGCGCGTCGTTGCCTGCCGGCGCAGCGGCTGCATTCGCGGGCGGCGGGGGCGCGTCCGATTTGGCGGCAGCCGCGGGTGCCACCTTGGCCTTGGCCTGCGGCCTCGGCGCGTCGGCGCGCGCGTCCGCTGCCCTGGGCGCCTCGATCACCTTCGCCGGCTCGACCTTGGCCGGCTTCTTCGGCCCCTCGCTCATGGTGATGGCGATCGTCTCGGTGCGCTTCGGCTCCTTCAAGAACGCGACCGACACCGCCAGCGCTCCGTGCGCGGCGATGCTCAGGCCGTAGATCAACGACAACCTCGCCACGGTCCTCGGGCCCTCAGCGCGACCGCTCGACGTTGATCGCGAACTTGGAGATGCCCTCGATCTTGGCGAGATCGATGACGTGGACCACCTGGCCGTGGAGCGCGCTCTGGTCGGCGCTGATCACCAGGTTCACGTCGGCGTTGCCCTCGTGCGCGGCGTGGAGCCTGGCGACCAGCTTTGCCTCGTCCACCGGCTCGCTGTTGTAGAGGAACGCGCCCTCCTTGGTGATCGTCACCGCGGAGACGGCGCTGACCGCGTCGTCGGAGGAGGCCGTCTTCGGCAGCTCCACCTTGAGGCTCTGCGAGACGATGTACGTCGCCGAGACCATCATGATCACCAGCAGCACGAGCACGACGTCGACCATCGGGGTCACGTTGATCCCGACGATGCCGCCGCGCGCGCCGCGCCCTCCTTGCATCACGCCCGCCATATCGTGTCTCAGCTCTCTGCCGCGATATCGATCGCAGCCTTGGCGCCGTTGAGGCGCGCCGGGGCGCCGTTGGTGTGCGTGGGCGCGGCGGCCGCGTGCGCGCTCTGGGCCTTCAAGAAGCCGGTGATGAGCTTGCCGAGGCCGCCGATGCCCGTCTCGATCTCGCCGATCTTTCGCTGCACCACGTTGAAGGCCACGACGGCCGGGAGCGCGACGAAGAGGCCGACGCCGGTGGCGACGAGCGCCTCGGCGATGCCGCTCATGACGTTGCCCATCGCCGCCTTGTTGGCGCCGTCGCTGAGCTGGTGGAAGGCCTGGATCACGCCGAGCACCGTGCCGAGGAGGCCGATGAACGGGGCGTTGTTGCCGAGCGTCCCCAGCAGCGTCATCCCGCGCTCCAGCTCCTTGCGCTTCTGGCTGAGCTCGCTGTCGATGACGTCGGCGACCGCCTCGGCGCCGCCGTCGGCGAAGGGCAGCGCCGCGAGCAGCACCTCGGCCTCGATCGAGGGGCTCGCGGTGAGGAGCTTGCGAGCGGCGTCGAGATCGCGGGCCTCGAGCGCGGCGTAGAGGCGCTTGCGCAGCCCGTCGATGTCGTCGCCGTGGCGGCGGAACCAGAGCCAGCGCTCCACCATCGCCGCGAAGGAGACGACCGAGAGGGCGAGGAGCAGGTAGAGAATCCAGGCGCTTCCCACCAGCGCGATGCGCAGGAGCCGTTCGACGATCACGATCTCTCTCCTTCTTTCTCCGTCAGCGAATCGAAAAATCGGTGATGAACAGCCCGCCCGCGGCGCCGCCGTTCTCGTCGCTCGCGAGCAGCTCGCCGCTCTTGGTGAGCTTCTCGGCGAGCGTCCACGTGCCCGCGCCCGTGGCCTCGGCGAACGAGAGCGTCACGGTGAAGCGCACCGCCGGCTGCCCGCAGGCCGCGAAGAGGTTGGCGCGCACGAGGTAGGTCCCGAGCGCCGGCCGCGCCTGCCAGACCAGGCTCTCGCGCCGCGCCGAGTCGGTCACGCACCCGGCGTTGGAGTCGCGATCGAGGATCCCATCCTTGGCGGGGTTCGGCGTGATCGTGCCGCCGTCAGCGCCGGCCGCCGTCGAGGGGTGCTTCGGATCGATGACCCGTCCATCGGGCGCGGTGACGACGAGATCGAGATCCACGTCGGCGTCCCACGCGAGCGAGAGCACGGCGAAGGGCGGGGCGATCGTCGGATCGCAGGCGTTGAGGTTGTCGGGGATCGGCCGGGTGATGCAGGTGTCGAGGCGCGTCTCCACGCCCGCGCGGCCCTGCTCGTCGATCGCCGCGAGCAGCAGCGGGTGCAGCCCCGGCGGCGCATCGCGGGCGACGTCGTAGGTGAAGGCCCAGGTGAGCTCGCCCGGCGCGGTCGGATCCGGCGCGCCGGTGGGCACGATCCAGTACCCGGTGCCGAGGTCGCCGAAGCGCGCGCCGATGGAGAGGGTGTCGTCGGTGGCGCGCCCGCTCAGCGATTTGCCGCTCTGGCCCACGTTGATGACGTTGTTGACGCTGTCGACCACCGTGACCCGCGACCCGCTGGGCGCCCCGGCGTCGGCGTCGTCGGCGAGAGGCGGAGCGCCCGGGAGCGCGCCCTCCTTGAAGACGGCTCCATGCACGACGAGCGGCTCGCTCAGCGCGAGCGGCGAGGCCTCCCCCGAGCAGCCGATCGCTGCGGTGCAGAGGCCGGGGAAGGCGAGGCCGATCCAGGCGAGCGCTCTCACAGGCTCACCTGGAGGCGCAGGGTGAAGCGATCGTTCTTGAGATCGACGGGCACCCCGCGCGCGTCCTTCGCGAGCAGATCGCGGACGATGTCGTACTGGAAGATCAGCCGCGCGTGGCTGGGCAGCGCGAGGCCGACGAGCGGCGAGAAGGTGTGGATCGCCTGCGAGGTCGGGACGAGCTTGCCCTGGCGCTTGTCGAAGAAGTCGGCGTTGGGATCGTAGGTGTCGAAGCGGAGGCCGGCGAGCGCGTAGGGCGTGATCTCCTGGACGAACGCGGCGTAGTAGGAGAGCTCGCGCACGTCGACGCTGGTGAGGATCGGATCGGCGACGAAGAGCCCGCGATCGAGGTTGCTGGCGAGCGTGACCTCGCCGTAGAGCGTCGACCAGCCGAGGGAGGTGCGGGCGCGCAGCCGCAGATCGGCGCCGAAGGCCCAGCGCGGGAAGCTCTCCGACGGCGTGGCCGCGGCGCCGGGCGAGGCGGTGAGCTCCCCGGGATCGATGAGCGAGTTCTCGTTGGCGTCGCGCCACTGCACGCCGTTCTTGGTGGCCTCGGTGCCCTGGTGAAACCCTTCGCCGCGGAGCACCGAGACGCCGCCCGAGATGCGCGTGCCGGCCGTGGGGCGCGCGTCGGCGCCGAGGCGGGCGACGATGTCCTTGGCGCTGTTGGGATCGCGCCCGCCGCGGCCGCCGGAGCGATCGTCGACCGGCTCGCCGTTGAGGACGGCGATCGAGTAGCGAAAGAACCCGAGCCCGCCCGAGACGCGGAGGCCGAGGTCGGGCTCGCTCGGGAAGAAGGCCAGCGAGCCCTGCGAGCGCTCGGCGAACACGCGCTCGCGCGCCGTCTCGACGAGCTCGTAGCCGAAGGGGATCTCGGTGAGGCCGAGGGTGAGGGCGATCGGCGGCGGATCGAGGTCGCGCTCGTCGCGCCGCGTGATCTTGCCCGACCAGGGCGAAGGTCCTCGATACACGAGCGAGGCCTCGGCGCGCCGCAGGCTGAAGCTCGGCCCGCGCGTGGTGTTGCCGTCGAGCTCGAGCGCGAGCTCGGCGAAGCGCCACGCGGCGTCGAAGCGCACGCGCCCGCGGCGGATGAGGAAGCGATCCTGGTTGAGGTAGGTCCCGCCTTGCTGGACCTCGTCCTGCGAGTCCTGGTGGTGCTCGTACTGAGCCTGCACATAGGCCGAGATCCCGAAGTCGCTCGGCAGCAGCGAGGCCGTGAACGACGCGGGCGCCGCGGGCTTCGGCGGCGCCGCGGCGAGCCTCGCGTCGAGCTCTTTGATGCGCGCGTCGAGCCCGGCTTTTGTTGACGCGAGCTCGCGCCGCAGCGCCTCGATGTCGGCGCTCGCGGCGGACGCGGGCGCAGCCACGGCGGTTCCCTGTGGCGCCGACGCCGGCGGAGGCGCGGGCGCGGTCGGCTTGATCGCCGGGATCTCCACGTCGTCGTCGTTCTGCGCGTGAGCGCTCGCGGCGAGCATCAGGATCGCCGCGAGCAGTGCGGGAGAAGAAGGTCGCATCGCGCTACGGGATCGGGGGCAGGTTCCCGTTGTTGTAGAGAGGCAGGCGCGCGACGTTGTTGAACGGCGAGCACTGGGCGCTGGTGCACGCGTTGAGGAACTGGCTCCCGGTCTTGGGCGGGCACGAGTAGCAGCCGTTCGGTCCGTCGCAGTTCGCCGCGCCGCCGGTGCCGCCGCCGCCGGTGCCCGTGGCGCTGCTGGAGCTGGTGCCGCCTCCGCCAGCGCCGCCGGTGCCCGTGGCGCTGGTGGTGGTGCTCGAGCTCGTGGTGAACTCGGTGTCGGGCGGCTTGGGGTTGCTCTCGGAGGAGCAGGCGGAGATCACGGCGGCGCTCGCGCTGGCGAGGGCCGCGAGGATCGAGGCGCGGCGGTAGCTTCGGGGATCGATTCGAGCGCCCATGTCAGTTCACCTCGCAGTAGCCGTAGCGGCAGTTCGGGGCGCCGACCGAGCAGTCCTTGTTGGCCGTGCAGGCGCTGCAGGTGGTGGTGCCGGTGGCGACCGCGTCGTAGAAGCAGCCGCAGGGCTCGGCGGGCGCGTACGACTTGAGGTCGCCCATGTCGGTGTCGCGCTGCACCTCCATCGCGCACTGGGGGACGGCGCCGGAGTTGATGATGATGCTTGGCACGTCGACCCCCGCGGGCGTGGCCACCGAGCCGTCGAAGTACCCGACGATCTTCGCCGCGGCGGGCTTGATCGGCTTGCCGGCGGCGTCGACGCTGGCGAAGAAGTGGAGCGGCGCCCAGAGCGCGTAGTGCCCGTCGCGCACGTTGCGCTTGTCGAAGCCCGTCTGCGTCGAGCTCGGGAAGTAGCCGCAGCTCTGGCCGTAGTGCTGGTAGGCGAGCACCGAGACCTTCGCGGTGCTGGCGTCGGCGGTCTCGCCGGAGCAGAAGCCGATCGCCGCCTCCGGGATCGGCGCCGTCGAGACGAGGGTCACCGTGTTGGCGTTGGTCTTGGCGTCAACGCCCTTGAGCTTGGCGACGGGGACGCCGATGGCGAGCGCGATGATCAGCGCCGCGCCGGAGTTGGAGTCGCGCGTGATGAGCTCATTCTCGTCGACCCACGGCTCGGCCTTCCCCGCGGCGCCGAACCCGTAAGCGAAGTAGGCGGCGGCGGCGCTGATCGAGATCTGGCTCGAGGCCTTGGGGACGACGAAATCGTAGGGCTGCACCGGCCCGATGAAGTCGCCGACGTTGGCCGGGAGCGCGGGGATCCCCGGGCACTCGGTGGCGAAGGTGCCGCCGGCGCCGAAGTCCGGATCTTCACCGGTGAGCGCGAGGGTGCACGTGATCTCTGCCCCGGTGGCATCCCAGTAGCTGGCGGTCCCCGTCATCTTCGTCCCCGAGATGATGGCGTTGGGCCCGTAGCACGCGCCGGGCGCCTGATACACGAGCGTCTGCGCGGGGGTCGCGGCGGTGAGCGCCTTGGCGAGCTTGGCGAAGAGCGGCTTGGGCGCGCTGCCGCCGACGCCGTAGATGGGCGCCGGAAGATCCTTGCAGTTGAGGGCAAGAGCCGAGCGGCTCGAGCCCACAATGACGGCCGCTGTCGCCAGCCCCGCGGCGAGGCGGGCCTTGAACGCTGAGCTCATGGGCAAAAGGACTCCTTCGCCGCACGACGAGAGGTCGTGCAGCGCGCAAGTAGGCGGAGCCCGGCGAGGCTACTCAGCCTCGAAAGCCGTCCGCGATAGCGGATGATTCGCATTCGAAGACGGACAGATCAAGAAAATAACGGCGGAATGTCCGTTATAGTGGATGATGGCTGGATGCGGGGGTGGGCTGGGGCGCAGCGAAACGACCCACGTTGAGGAGAGCCTCAGCGCGCATCGCGCAGCAGCCAGCTCGACGCGTATCGCCCCGACAGGGGAGCGATCACGCGAGCCCGGCGCTCATCGCTGCATCACCGCAGCCTGTCGAACCCGCTCACCAGCGGCCGGAGCCGGCTCGCCAACAGCGCAGCTCCGTTTGCTCGCGGAGCGCAGAGACAAAAAAGAAAACCCGGACTAGCCGGGTTCTTTTGCGGTGGGCCATGAAGGACTTGAACCTTCAGCCAATGGATTAAGAGTCCACTGCTCTACCAATTGAGCTAATGGCCCGCAATTTTGATGTCAAAGCTACCGCGACCTGACTGGATAGCGCTGCCGGCTCGCCCGGTCCGGTACGCCCGGCCCGATTCGAACGGGCGACTTTCGGATTCGAAGTCCGACGCTCTATCCAGCTGAGCTACGGGCGCTCACTCCTCACTGCCGTTTCGGGCGGCGACGAGAGACCCGCTTCTAATCGGCGCCCTGCTTCATGTCAAGCAATGCTGCGACGCTTTTTGCGGCGTATCCTCCCGCGCATGGCTGCCGTCACCACCGCCGCAAGTTCTGCTCGATCTCTCTCCGCGTTGCTCCGCTCGGGGGCCTCGTCCCGCGAGATGGCCGAGCACCTCGATGGCCTCTCCGCCGCGGCGCGGCTGGAGGAGGTCCTGGCGATCACCGGGAGCGCCGTCGGGCGACTCTACGCCGCCGTGGCCGACGCGCCGGCGATCACGCCCGAAGAGTTCCTCCCGCCGTCGACGAAGGGGACGCTGATCTACGAGGGCCGCAACTCGCTGCCCCTGTTCAGCCGCTTTCAGAAGCGCTTCCTCCGCCTCGAGGGCGGCATCATCGTCGGCTACAACCACCAGACGATGTCGTTCGTCACCGGGCCCGGCTATTTCGTGCTCAAGGCGGCGAACGGGGAGGGCGAGCACGGCAAGGAGATGTTCTTCGACTACACCGTGCCCCCGCCCGAGGAGCCCGCGGGCTGGCCCGCTTACAAGGCCAACGATCGCGGCCTCTCCAACCTCGTCTACAGCGACATGATCGACTACGTGCGCCGGGTCGCGCAGGGCGTCGTGGTCGGCAAGGCCTACCGTAAAGGCGTCGACCAGAAGGCCTACTTCACACTGACTTTGCCGTAGCGATCGGCGCGCCGCGCCTGCTTCACGCGGACTTTTTCGTAGCAATAAGGCGCGCAAAAACGCGCGCAAAAAGCGGGTATCGCGCCGGCCTGCGGCGCGCTAGCGTCCGCCCGTCATGCTGTACCGGCGCCTGCTTTCGCTTGCGGTGGTCGTTGCTCTGCTCGGCGTCGGTGTCGACGCCGCGGAGGCGAAGGCCGCGAAGAAGCCCACCAAGGTCGCGGCGGCGAGCAAGAGCTCGCGCAAGGGCCCGCGATCGATCGGCGCTCCCAACGCCGGGCACCTCGAAGGGGCGATGCTCCTCAAGGGCTCGCGCACGCTGAAGCAGAAGGAAGGCTCGCACTCGTGGGCCCTGCCCGAGCTCGTGCGTCTGCTCCAGCGCGCTTCGGCGAAGGTCGCGAAGAAGCACAAGAGCTCGGTGATGCTCGTCGGCGATCTCTCGGGGCGCACCGGCGGCTTCCTCGAGCGGCACGGCTCGCACCAGTCGGGGCGCGACGCCGACGTCGGCTTCTTCGTGATGAACTCGAAGGGCAAGCCCGTGAACGTGCGCCACTTCGTCGCCTTCGACGGGAGCGGCAAGGGCCGCGAGCTGCCCTGGGCCATGTTCGACGACGCGCGCAACTGGGACCTGATCGAGGCCTTGCTCCAGGACGACAAGGCCACCGTCCGCTACCTGTTCGTCACCCCGCCGCTCAAGGCGAGGCTCCTCGCGCAGGCGACGCGCAAGCACGCTCGCCCGGAGCTCATCGCCCGCGCCGCCGCGGCGATGATGAGCCCGCAGGAGGACGTGCACGACGACCACGTGCACGTGCGCATCGCCTGCCCCGAGTCGATGCGCGACGTGTGCATCGAAGAGGCCATGCCCCGCGTGGGCGGCGGCGACGCCGGCCCGGCGAAGGGCGCGCGCGCCGCCGTCGACACGGATGGAGCGGAAGAGAAGCCAAGCGAAGCCAAGCCGGCGGCGGAAGCGCCTCCGAGCGATGGGGCGAACGAAGCGAAATAAGCACGCATCAAGCGAAGAGCGCGGGCGTCAGGCGCGCATCGAACCAAGCGCATATCGAGCCAAGCGCGCATCAAGCCAAGCGCACATCGAGCCAAGCGCGCATCAAGCGAAAGAGCGCGGGCGTCAGGCGCGCATCAAGCCAAGCGCACGACGAGCCAAGCGCACGTCAAGTCGAGCGCGAGCATCAAGCCAAGCGCGAGCGTCAAGCGAAGCGGAGAGAGGCCACGACGGCCTCGCGCGGGGCGCGCTCGACCTCGCGCGCGTCCCAGTCGCACACGTAGCTCGCGTGCACGAGCGAGGCGCCGTTGGAGAAGTACCAGAGCTGCACGTACTGGCCGCGCAGCGCGTAGACGGCGGTGGCCATCGTGCCGTCGCGGCGCGCCTGCGTGGCGGCGGCGAGCGGCGTCGCGAGGCCGCGGCGCACGCCCCAGTCCTGCGCCAGCGCGGCGAGCTCGGTCGCGTCGTTGCCCGGGAGCTCCTCGGGATCGAGGAGCGGGGCCGTCACCTGAACCATGCCCGGGCCGCCGCGCTCGGAGGCGAAGAGGACCGGGGGATCTCCGTCCGACTCGGCGAGCGTGGTCTCGTCGAAGAGGTCGGACCAGCCGTCCGGTAGGACGACGGAAAAGCCTTCGTAAACATGCCGTTGCACGAGGGCGACCCTAGCAAATCGGGCCCTCGGATCCCACGCCCGCGAGGGCGTGAGCGGACATTGTTCATCCGATGTCGACCAGCACCGGGGCGTGGTCGGAGGGGCGATCGAGCTCGCGCGGGCGGCGGTCGATCGTGGCCGCGGTGCAGCGCGCGGCGAGCGACTTCGTGACCAGCGCGAGATCGATCCGCGCGCCGTGGTTCTTGCGGAAGGCGCCCATGCGGTAGTCCCACCACGAGTAGAGGCCGGGGCCCTCGTGGTGGGCGCGGAAGGTGTCGACGAGGCCGAAGTCCATCACGTTGCGGAGGGCGGCGCGCTCCTCGGGCGTGACGAGGATCCCGCCCTCCCACTTGGCGGGATCGTGGACGTCGATGTTCTCCGGGGCGACGTTGAAGTCGCCGCAGAGGAAGACGTCTTGCTCCTTCGTGTGGTGCGCCTCGAGCTCGCGGCGGAGGCGCCCCAGCCACTCGAGCTTGTAGGTGAACGCCGGGGCGTCGACCGACTGCCCGTTGGGCACGTAGACGTTGATGACGCGGACGCCCTCGATCGTCGCGGCGATCGCTCGCTTCTGCGCCTCGCTGTCGTCGCCGTCGAGGTTGCGCTTCACGTCGTCGATCGAGAGGCCGAAGCGCGCGCCGATGGCGACGCCGTTGTAGGTCTTCTGGCCGGTGATGACGAAGCGGTAGCCGACCTCTTCCAGCTCGCGCATCGGGAATTTCTCGTCTTCGACCTTCGTCTCCTGGAGGCAGATGACGTCGGGCGCGGAGCGCGCGAGCCACGCGCCGAGCTGGTCCAGCCGCGACCTTACCGAGTTCACGTTCCACGAGGCGATGCGCATTCGAGGGACGTTACCTCGCGTCGACGGAGCGCGCGAGCGCTCCGGTGATCAGGGCGAAGAGGGCCTCGGGGGCATCGACGTGAACCCAGTGGGTCGCGCCCTCGAGGACGTGCGTCGTCACCGTGGATCCGAGCGCGGCGAGGCGGGCGCGATCGGCCGCATCGAGCACGTCGGAGAGCCCACCGAGGACCATGTGGAGCTCGCGCGCGAGGCGCCCTTCTTCGAGCACGTGCCAGAGATCGACGTTGAAATAGTCGTCGAGGAGCGCGCCGATGGCGTCGAGATCGAGCCGGAGGCGGAAGCCGTCGTCGGCGCGCCGCAGGTTCATCGCCAGCCACTCGCCGATGCCGCGCGAGGAGTGCCCGTGCTCGGCCACGATCTCGAGGAAGCGCTCGCGCGAGGGCAGCGGCTGCGGCATGGCGCGGAGCATGGCCACGATCTGCAAGGTCGTGCCCGCGCGCTTGCTCCGAGGCCGGGCGCTGGGCGAGGCGTCGAGGATCCAGGCTTGATCGAGGCGCTCTCCGCGGCGATCGAGGTAGGCCATCGCCACCTTGCCGCCGAACGAGTGCCCGAGCACGCCGTCGATCGGGAGCCCGAGGTGCTCCCCCAGGCGCACGAGATCGTCGGCCGCGGCGGCGACAGTGTGCGGCGGCGGCGCGCCCTGCGAGAGCCCGTGCATGCGCAGATCAGGCAGAATGAAGCCCCACGTGGGGTGCGCGGCCGCGAGACGCCGAGCCAGCGAGCGCAGGTTCGTCCCCGAGCCGAGGATGCCGTGGAGGACGAACATCCAGCGCGTGGGCGCGGCGTCGGGCGCCGTGACGAGGGCGTGATGGAGGAGAAACGGTTCAGCGCTCATGGCGCGAAGAGCCTAATCGAGGCCGCGGCGCGAAGTCGCTACGCTTCGATGAGGCCAGTGCGCACCGCGATGCGGGTGAGCTCGACGGCGCTCTTGCAGCCGAGCTTGGCGTAGATGCGCACGCGGTGTGTCTCCACCGTCTTGGGGCTGATGGTCAGACGAGCCGCGGTGTCGCGCGTCGACATGCCCCCTGCGAGGAGGCGCAGGACCTGGCGCTCGCGCTGCGTGAGCAGCTCGAGCCCGCTGCTGCCCTCGGATCCGGAGGACCGGCGCATCGCCCGCACGACGGCGCTGGCGATGTTGGCGCTGAGCGGCGCGCCCCCGACCGCGACGCGGCGGATGCCGTCGATGACCTCGGCCAGCGGCGACGTCTTCACGAGGTAACCGTGCGCGCCCGCGCGCAGCGCCTCGGCCACGCGGTACTCGTCGTCATAGCCGCTGAGCACGAGGAGCTTGGCGTGGGGGAGCTGGACGCGGAGCGCGCCGAGCAGCTCGATCCCGTCGCGATCGGGGATGTTGAGGTCCACCAAGGCCACGTCGGGGGCGAGCGTCATCGCGTCCTTCAACGCCTCTGCTGCGGTGCCCGCTTGCCCGATCACCACCATGTCCGGCTCGTCCTCTATTGCACGGGCGAACCCTTCACGAACGATGGGATGATCGTCGATCAGGTAAATTTTGATCCGAGTGGGCAAGCTCTCCAGCATGGTGAATCCCGCTTCAGACCGTACACGACGGTCGATAGAATGATTCAGACGCAGAGGCCTGGCCGCGTCAAGCGTCGGGGCACGCGACCTCGGGAATCAGGAGACACCTTATTCGGTATTCTGCAAAGGGCCGCTTGAATCAGGCTCGAAGTCGAGGCCGAGCGCCCACCGCAGCGCGCCTCCAGAGCTCAATCGAGCGTCACCCGCGCTGGAATGAAAAGCCGAATCAATTCGGATAGTCCTCTGGATGTGAGCTTGTTTATCTCTCCTTGATTCCGACTTCTTTCCAATGACGCCCCCTCAAATCGCCCCTGTGAGATCGGGGTGATCGTCAATAGATTGACGGCCCGGGGAAGCTCGGTTTGCCGGCGGGGGGTGTGGTGACTGCGATCTCATTCGACCATCCGAGCCCCGCCGCGGGGGCGCAAACGCGTCCGCTGATCGTGCTCCCACCCGAGCTCGATCGCGCGTTTCGGCTCATCGTCTTCGACTGGGATGGGACCGCGGTGGTGTCTCGAACCGCGGACGCGAGCGCGGTCGCGCGGGCGCTGGATCGCGTGCTCGCGACGGGGGTGCGGGCGGTGGTCGTCACCGGGACGAGCTTCGCCAACATCGCTCGGCAGCTCGACGATCACATCTCGCCCGAGCCGTCGCGGCGCCTCTACGTATCGGCCAACCGCGGCTCCGAGTTCTTCGGGTTCGACTGGCGCGGACGGTCGGCGCTCCTGTGGCGGCGCGCGGCGACGAGCGAGGAAGAGCGCACCCTCGATCGCGTCGCCGACGAGGTGAAGGGGCGGCTCGAGCGCTTGACCGGGCTCACCTTCGGGGTGGTCCGGGATCGGCTCAACCGGCGCAAGATCGATCTCATCCCCGAGCCGGCCTGGCGCGATCCGCCCAAGAGCGCGCTCGCCGAGCTGCTGGCCGCGACCGAGGCCCGGCTGCGCGGCGCCGGCCTCCGCAACGGCGTGCGCGAGGCGTTCGAGCTGGCGCGGCAGATCGCGCGGGATTTCGGCCTCGAGAACGCGCGCATCACCAGCGACGTCAAGCACATCGAGGTCGGCCTCACCGACAAGAGCGACGCCATGGCCTACGTGATGCGCACCATCGCCGAGCCGCTCCACATCGCCGCGGAGGACGTGCTGATCGCCGGCGACGAGCTCGGCCCGATCGCCGGCTACGAGGGGAGCGACAGCTTGATGCTCACGGTCCCGGAGGTCGCCGGCGCGACGGTGGTCTCGGTCGGCCCCGAGCCGGGGGGCGCGCCGCCCGGCGTCCTCCACGTCGGCGGCGGGCCGCCGCGGTTCGTGGCCATCCTCGAGCATCAGCTGGAGATCACCGCGCTCGGCGGGGCGTTCGCGCTGCCTCACGACGCGGCCTGGCTCATCGACGAGCCCGGCTTCGACCCGGCGCGCGAGCACGAGATCGAGTCGCGCCTGGCCATCGCCGACGGCTACGTCGGGGCGCGCGGATCGATCGCCGAGGGCAGCAGCGTGTCGCGCCCGGCCACGTTCCTGGCGGGCGCCTTCGAGCTCTCCGGCGATCCTTCGCCGGTGCCCGAGCTCTTGATCATGCCGGACTGGGGGCGCCTCCGCTTCGTGATCGAGGGCGAGCCCTTCGCGGTCGAGACGAGCGAGACGCAGCACCACCGGCGCGTGCTCGACATGCGCCGCGGCCTGCTCCTCCGCGACTGCACGGCGAAGGGCTCGCAGGGCCACGTGACGCGGCTCCGCACCGTGCAGGCGGCCTCGCTCGCCGATCGCCACCTCTTCATCGAGGGCGTGGAGATCACGCCGCTGAACTTCACCGGCTCGATCCGCGTCGACGTCATCCTCAGCGGGGAGGTGAGGAGCGCCAGCGGCGCGCACCACTGGGAGAGCTTCGACGCGTCGGCCTGGCCGCGCGGCGCGGTGCTCACCGGGCGCACGCGGAGCGGCCTCGTCGCGGCCCTGGCGTCGCACATCGAGAACGAAGCGGGGGGCGGCGCCGCCGCGGTGGAGCGCGAGATCGGCAAGGGCTGGGCGGCGGAGCGCTGTCGCTTGCCGGTGCGCGTGGCGGAGACCCGCGCGCTCCATCGCACGGTGGCGCTCTTCACGACGCGCGACGTCGAGGCGCCCAAGGAGGCCGCGCGGGCGCGCTGCGTCGAGCTCGCGCGGCGGCCGATCGCCGAGCAGCTCAGCCGCCACGCCGCGGCGTGGAGCGAGCGCTGGCGCCGCGCCGACGTGACCATCGACGGCGCGCCGGGCCTGGAGCGGGCGCTGCGCTTCGGGCTCTATCACCTGCTCGCCGCGGCCAACCCCGAGGATCCGCGCTGCTCGGTGGGGGCGCGCGCGCTCACGGGCGAGGCGTACCGAGGGCACGTCTTCTGGGACACGGAGATCTTCATGCTGCCGTTCTTCGCGCACGCCTACCCGGAGGCCGCGCGCGCCATGCTCGGCTACCGCCACATCACGCTCCCGGGCGCGCAGCGCAAGGCCGCGGGGCTGGGCTACGAGGGCGCGCTCTACGCGTGGGAGTCGGCGGACACGGGGGACGAGACGACGCCGCCCTTCGTGGTGACGCCCTTCGGCGAGGTGATCCGCGTGCTCTCCGGCGAGCTCGAGCACCACATCAGCGCCGACGTCGCCTACGCCGTCGAGGCCTACGCGCGGGTCACCGCCGACGACGATCTCCTCCGCGGGCCGGGGCTGGCGATCTTGATCGCCACGGCGCGCTTCTGGGCGAGCCGCGTCAGCCACGGCGCCGACGGGCTCTTCCACATCGATCGCGTGATCGGGCCGGACGAGTACCACGAGGAGGTCGACGACAACGCGTTCACCAACTGGATGGCGCGCCGCAACCTCCGCGCGGCGCTGGCGGCGATCGCGCGCTTCGGCGCGGGCGAGCTCGGCGTCGACGCGGCCGAGCTCGCGCGGTTTCGCCGCATCGCCGAGGGCATGTACACCGGCTACGACCCGAAGACCGGCCTCATCGAGCAGTTCGCCGGCTTCTCGCGGCTCGAGTACATCGACATCGCCGCGCTCGGCCCGCGGCACGCGCCGCTCGACGTCATCCTCGGGCGCGCGCGCACGCAGGCCTCGCAGGTGGTGAAGCAGGCCGACGTGGTCCAGCTCCTGGCGCAGCTCTGGGACGAGGTGGCGCCCGAGGTGCGGCGCGCGTGCTTCCTGTATTACGAGCCGCGGACGGGCCATGGCAGCTCGCTCAGCCCGGGCGTCCACGCGCTCGTGGCGGCGCGCCTCGGCCTCACCGACGCGGCCGAGCGCTACCTCGAGCAGACGGCGGAGATCGACCTCGGCAACTCCATGGGCAACGCTGCGGGCGGCGTGCACGCGGCGGCGATGGGCAGCCTCTGGCAAGCGGTGATCTTCGGCGCCGGCGGCGTGCGCCCCGCCCCGGATCACGACGAGGCGATCCTGATCGAGCCCAGGCTTCTCCCGACGTGGAGACACGTGGGTTTTCCGCTGTCGTGGCGGGGCCGTCAGCTCGAGATCCACCTCGAGCCCGGAGGCGTCGAGATCGCGATCGAAGGACGGACGCCCTTGCCCGTCCGCGTCGCGTCGGCCTTCGACGTGCCCCGCGAGGTGCTGGCCGAGCCAGGCCATCGCTACGCCGCGCGCCGAGGCGACGCGGGCTTCGGGCCCTGGGAGGAGATCAGATCGTGATGGCGCAGGCGCCGACCCGAACCGCTGAACGAGCCTCGTCGCAAGTCAAACCGGAGGCGCCGCGCCGCCGGATCCTCGTCTCGCTCGCCGGACGCCGGGCGCCGATCGAGGCCATCGATTTCGGCCGCAGCATCGCCGAGACCATCGGCGCGACGCTGCACGGGCTCTTCGTCTGGCCCTCGTCGATCTCGCCGCGCGAGGTGCCGCGGCTCCTCGAGATCGACGCCGACGCGCTCCGGGGGATGGTGCTCGACGTCGCGGTCGGCGACCCCGCCGAGCGCCTCGCCGCGTGCACGCGGGCGAACGCGGTGACGTTCCTGGTGCTGCCCGCCGAGACCGAAGGGCCGGACCCGTGCGGCCTCGGCGTCGCCGCCGCGCGGGCCTTGCAGCAGGCGGGATCGGGCGTGATCGTCGTCAGGCCGGGCCACGCGCCGCGGCGCCTCGCGCGCATCCTCGTGCCGCTCGATGGGACGCCGAGCATGGCCGCCGCGCTCGCGCCCGCGGGCGAGCTCGCCCGCCTCGCCGGCGCCTCGCTCGACATCGTGATGGTGGGCCAGATCGAGCGCCCGACGCCGCGGCCCAGCGAGGAGGGCTCGATGTGCACGCCGCAGTACGTCGACCAACCGCAGCACGAGTGGCCGGCGTTCTCGCAGGAGTTCACCGAGCGCTTCCTGCGCTCGATCGGCCGCTGCCCGCGCGGCGTGCCCACGCGCTTCTTCCTGCGCTCGGGCGATCCCGCGGGCGAGATCCTCCGCGCCTCGAGCGACCTCGGCGCGGACCTGATCGCGCTCGTGTGGCACGGCGGCTGCGAAGGCGAGCACGGCGCGGTGTTCCGGCGGGTCCTGCGCGACGCCGGCCTCCCGGTCCTCGTGCTCCGCTGTTGATCAGCGCGGCCCTGCGCCAAGATCCTGTACTCGCGCGCGGCGGTGATATGGTGCGCGCACTATGCCTGCCCGGGAGCTCTCCGCGCACGAGTGTCGCCGTAACGTCGAGGCCAGCGTCTTTCGCTTCGCCTCGACCGAGGACGTCGCGCCACTGTCTGGAATCGCCTCGCAGGAGCGGGCGCTCACCGCGCTCGGCTTCGGCCTCGATATCCGCCAACCTCGCTTTCACGTCGTCGTCGTCGGTGCGTCGGGCACGGGCCGCACCTTCTGCGCCCGCTCGGTCGCCAAGCGCATCGCCGCCGGCCGCCCCACGCCCGACGACGTCCTCCTGCTCCCCAACCCGCGCCGCCCGAGCGAGCCCACCGTGCTCGCGCTCCCCGCGGGCGACGGCAAGCCGTTCGTCGACGCGATGGACGAGATGCACACCAAGATCCTCGACGGCGTCCGCGCCGTCACCGAGGGGGAGCGCTACAAGCAGGCCCGCGCCAAGATCCGCCGCCGCGTCGCGACCGAGGAGAGCCGCCTCGAAGAGACGCTGAAGAGCGCCGCGCGCGCCCTCGGCCTCGACCTCACCCGCGGCGACGACGAGGTGCAGATCACCGCCCTCGACGAGGCCGCGGGCTCCCCGAGCAACGACGCCCTCGCGCAGATCGCCGCCTCGGTGGAGGAGTTCGAAACGACGCTGGCCACCGTGCAAGACGAGGCCGACGCCGAGCTCCGCAACGTGGTGCAGCACCTCCTCGCCGAGACGGTGAAGAGCTGCTTCGCCCCGGTGCGCGCGCTCTACGAAGGGCGCGAGGCCATCACCGCGTTCCTCGGCGACGTCGAGGTGGTGGTGGCGCGCGAGCTCCGCCGCGCCGTCGACGATCCGCGCAGCGAAGAGTCGCCCACGCTCGCGCGCGGCGTCGTCATCCCCACGCTCCTCACCGAGCACAAGCCGGGCTCGGGCGCCCCGGTGGTCGAGGTCCCGTACCCGACGCTGAGCGCGCTCTTCGGCCGCACCCACGCGCCCCCCGACTCCGACTTCCCGCCCGAGCCGGGGTTCGCCGTCGCCGGCGCGCTCCACGAGGCCAACGGCGGCTTCCTCCTCTTGCCGGCGAGCTCGCTCCTCAAGAACGAGCCGCTCTACGAGCAGCTCAAGGCCTGCTTGCTCGCGGGGAAGTTCATCGTCCCCGAGCACAACCCCTCGTACTACCGCGGCACCTCGGAAGAGCTTCTTTTCCCGCCGATCCCCATCGACCTCAAGGTCGTGCTCATCGCCAACCCGAGCCTCTATCAAGACCTGCACGAGGCCGACCCCGAGTTCTCGCAGCTCTTCAAGGTGCAGGCCCGCTTCGAGCCCACGCTCTCGATCGAGGAGGCCATCGTCACCTACCCGGCCTTCCTGGGGAGCCTCGCGCGCGATCGCGGCCTCCCGCAGCTCACGCCCGACGCGGTGGCCGAGCTGATCTTCCACGGCGGCCGCCTCGCCGAGAGCCAGACCAAGGTCACGGCCCAGCTCGGCCTGATCGCCGAGGTGACGACGGAGGCCGGCTACCGCGCCGTCTCGCACGGGCACGATCGCATCGACGGCGCCCAGGTGATCGAGGCGCTCGCCGCCGCGCGCCGCCGCGGCAGCCACTTCCGCGATCACATCCACGAGCTGCTCTCCGACGGGACGATCCGCATCGACGTCACCGGCGAGCGCGTGGGCCAGGTCAACGCCATCTCGGTGCTGACCGACGGGCCGCAGATGTTCGGCCGCCCCTGCCGCGTCACCGCGGTCGTCTACCCGGGCGTCGAAGGCCCGGTCAACATCGCGCGCGAGGTGGAGATGTCGGGCCCTCTCCACAGCAAGGGCGTCCTCGTGCTCGCGGGCTTCCTCGCCGCGCGCTTCGCCCAGAACCGCCCGCCGCTCTTCGGCGCCTCGCTCGTCTTCGAGCAAACCTACGAGGCCATCGACGGCGACAGCGCCTCCTCGAGCGAGCTCTACGCGCTGCTCTCGGCCCTCTCCGGCTTCCCGCTGCGGCAAGAGCTCGCGGTCACGGGCAGCGTCGATCAGCAGGGCGGCATCCAGCCCGTGGGCGGCCTCAACGAGAAGATCGAGGCCTTCTTCGACATCTGCGCCGCGAAGGGCATCACCGGCCGCCAGGGCGTGCTCATCCCGACCACCAACCGCGACGCGCTCATGCTCCGGAGCGACGTGGTCGAGGCCATCGCCGCGGGCCGCTTCCACGTCTACGTCGTCACCACCGTGGAGGAGGGCATCGAGCTGCTCACCGGCGTCCCCGCCGGCGTCGCCGACGAGAACGGCCACTACCCCGAGGGCTCCGTCTTCCGCGCCGCCGAGATGCGGTTGAAGCGCTTCCACCAGGCGATGAGCGAGCTCGGCCGCGGCGGCGCTCGATAGGAGCCTGGTGCTTTTCGCCGATCCGGGCGCGCCGTCGTCGTTGTCGTCGTCACCGTACGTGCGTACGGCTCCTCCTCCGCCTAGACGGCACACCCGGCTCGACGAAAATCACCGACGGCTCCACGTCTTTGTCGCTTCACGCAGCGGAGCGGACCTTTGCAGATCTGGGAGCGGGCCTTCGCAGTTCTGCGGCGCGAGCCTCCGCGCTCGCCTGCGCTGCCGGGCTCAGCCCCAGATCTTGCGGATCGCTTCGGCCACGCCGCCGCCCTGGTGGCCGTCGGCGTCGAGGCGATCGCTCGCGCGTGACTTCACGTCGTCGGGGGCCTGGCCCATCACGAAGGAGCGGCCCGCGGTGTCGAACATCGGCACGTCGTTGTGCCAGTCGCCGACGACGACGACCTCGGCTGCCGTGCAGCCGTGATGCGCGGCCAGCCACTCCACGGCGGTGCCCTTGGTCGGGCCCTTGGCGCGCACGATCATCGCGTGGACGCCGGGGAGCCGCGTGACGGGGAACGAAGCGACGAACGCAGCCTCGGCGAGCTGCTCGCCCAGCTCGGCCTCCGCGGCGAGGATGTTCTCCTTCAGCCCGATGGAGACGACGGCCATCAGCCCGAGCTCGTGCTCCCAGTGGGCGTGCGCGATCACGCGCTCGACGGCCTCGATCTTCGAGGACCAGGTGCGCACGTAAGGAACGAAGGGCTCGCCCGCCGCGTCGTGGACGATGCCGTCCTGCGCGAAGAGGAAGCTCGCGGCCTCCAGCCGGTCGAGGATCCCGCGGAGCGCCGTCGCGTCTGCGCCGGCCAGCGATCGGTAGAACCGCGCCGCGTCGCTCGCGACCTCGACGATGTGGCTGCCGTCGACGCAGGCGATGGGCCCGGCAATCCCGACCTCGCGCGCGATGGCGCACGAGCCGGAGTAGAGCCGGCCAGTGATGATGGTGACGGGGACGCCGCTCGCCTGAAGCTCGCGGATCGCAGCGGCGTCGTGGGGATGGATGGTCCCGTCACGACGCAGCAGCGTCCCGTCGATGTCCGAGGCGAGGAGCTTGTAGGTCAAGTCGCGGGATAAACCGAGACTTGCTTCTTGGTGTTGGTCTTCCATTCGTACTTCACGACGCCCGGGATGAGCGAGAAGAGCGTGAAGTCGCGGCCGGTGCCGACGTTCTTGCCAGCGTGGATCGTCGAGCCGACCTGGCGGACGATGATGTTGCCCGCGAGCACCGTCGCGCCGGCGTAGATCTTCACGCCGCGCTTTTGCGCCTTGGAGTCGCGGCCGTTACGAGAGGAGCCGCCGCCTTTTTTATGAGCCATGGGATTGTCTCCTCTACCAACTAGGCGCTGATGCCGGTGATCTTCAGCTCGGTGTAGAGCTGGCGGTGGCCGTTCTTGCGACGGAAGTTCTTCCGGCGCTTGAACTTGAAGACGATGAGCTTCTCGCCCCGGGCCTGCGCGGTGATCTCGGCCGCCACGGAGGCGCCCTTGACCAGCGGTTGCCCGATCTTCGGTGAGTCACCGCTGACGAGGAGGACCTCGCCAAACGTGATCTTGTCGCCAGCGCTGCCGGGGAGTTTCTCCACCCGCAGCTTCTGCCCTTCGGATACCCGGTACTGCTTGCCGCCCGTCTTGATGACCGCGTACATGATTCGCCTCGCGCTACGCACAACCCTGCCGGAGCTCCCGGAACCAAGGGGAGCGGCAGTATACAGATCGAAATCCGTTTGACAACCCCGGAGCATTTGCTCAGCCGAACACGGGGAGCGAAGTCCTCCGCGCGGCGGGCGGCGCGGGCTCCAGAGGGGCCTCGATCTCGCCGATTCCGGCGAAGATGCTCGTCGCTTCGCGCGCCCCAACGACGACCGCGAGGCCGAGGCGCTGGGCCTCGGCGGCGGCGCGGGTGAGGTGCGGGAGGACCATGTCGCGCGCGGGGATGACGCGATCGCGCGCGGCGGCGGCGCGGCCGAAGGGCTCGGCCCTGGCGAAATGGATGGCCTCGGCGCCGAGCGCGTGGGCGAGGCGCGCGATCTCGACGAGGTGGCGGAAGTTGGAGCGCGTGACGACGGTGGTGACGCCGACGGCGATGCGTTCGGCCCGCGCCTGACGCGCTCCGCGCACGGTCTGCTCGAAGCTGCCCAGCGCGCCCGTGTGGTACTCGTGCATCGCCGCCGTGGCGCCTTGCAGGGCGATATCGAGCGCGAGGTGGGGCGAGGCCTCGCGCAGCGCCCGCGTGAAGGCGCGGTACGCGAGACGGCGGCCGTTGGTCTGCACGACGACGCGCGCGGCTCCCGCGGCGTCGGCGGCCTTGATCCAGCCGGGCAGCTCGTCGTGGATCGTCGGCTCGCCGCCGGTGAACGCCACGATCGCGCCGGGGGTGATCGCGGCGATCTGCGCGGCGACGTCGGGCGGGCCCGCCTCGGCTTCGCGGAGGGAGCCCTGCGCGCAGAAGACGCAGGCGTTGTTGCAAGCGAAGCCGAGGAAGACGATGTGCACCTCGGCCTCGCTGATCAGGCCTTGGTGAAGGTGAAGGTCTCGCCGTCCATGTCGACCTTGATCACCTGCCCCGCGGTGTACCCGCCCGCGAGGATGGCCTCGGCGAGCGGGTTCTGCAGCTCGCGGAGGACGGCGCGCTTGAGCGGGCGCGCGCCGAGGCTGGGCTCGTAGCCGAGATCGACGAGCCGGAGCTTGGCCGCGTCGGTGAGGACGACCTTGATCTCCTTGTCCGAGAGCAGGCGATCGAGGCGCTTCAGCTGGATGTCGACGACGCCGCGGAGGTCGTCCTTCGAGAGGGCCTTGAAGACGACGACGTCGTCGACGCGGTTCAAGAACTCGGGGCGGAAGAAGCCCTTGAGCTCTTCCATCAGCACGTCGCGGATCGCCTCGCGCCCGTCCTCCGAGGCCCACAGCTTGGCGTCGGCGTCGAGGATGCGCTTGCTGCCGATGTTGGAGGTCATGATCACGACGGTGTTGGAGAAGTCGGCGAGGCGGCCGCGGCCGTCGGTGAGCCGGCCGTCGTCGAGGACCTGGAGGAGCAGGTTGAAGACGTCGGCGTGGGCCTTCTCGACCTCGTCGAAGAGGAGGACGCTGTAGGGCCGGCGGCGCGCGGCCTCGGTGAGCATGCCGCCCTGCTCGCTGTCGGCGTAGCCGGGCGGCGCGCCGATGAGGCGCTGCGCCATGTGGCGCTCCATGTACTCGCTCATGTCCATGCGCGTGAGCGCTGCCTCGTCGTCGAAGAGGAACTCGGCGAGGGCCTTGGCGAGCTCGGTCTTGCCTACGCCGCTCGGGCCGAGGAAGAGGAACGAGCCGATGGGCTTGCCCGGATCGCGGAGGCCGACGCGCCCGCGGCGCACCGCCTTGGCGATGGCGCGCACCGCCTCGTCCTGGCCGACGACGCGGCGGGCGAGGCGCTCCTCCATCTTGAGGAGCTTCTCGGCCTCGCCTTCGAGCATCTTCGAGACCGGGATCCCCGTCCAGTCGCCGAGCGTCGCCGCCACGTCGCCCTCGCCGACGCCGTTGGACATCGGCGAGATGCCCTCGCGCTCGGCGGCCTGCTCCGCGGCCTCGAGGCGACGGCGGATGTCGGGCAGCGTCACGTGCTCGAGCTCGCCCAGCTTGGCGAAGACGCTGTCGCGGCGGGCGATCTCCAGCGCGCGGGTGGCGTCGGTCATCTCCTTGCGGATGGCCTGCATCGCGGCGACGACACCCTTGCGCGACTTCATCTTGGCGATGAAGTCCTTGGCCTTGGGCTCGAGCTCGGCGAGCTCTTTCTCGAGGCGCGTCCGCGTCACCACGCTCTGGCGATCCTCGTCGTCGGCGAGCGCGGCGATCTGCGATTTGAGCGACTCCACCCGGCGCGTCATCGTGTCGAGCTCGGGCGAGACGCCGTCGACCTCGACCCGCTTGCGCGCCGAGGTCTCGTCGAGGAGATCGACCGCGGTGTCGGGCAGCGCGCGGTCGGAGAGGTAGCGCTTGGCCAGCGTCACCGCGGAGACGATCGCCCCCTCGGCGATGCGGACGCGGTGGTGATCCTCGTACTTGGTGGCGATGCCGCGGAGGATCTCGGTCGCCTGATCGATGCTGGGCGGATCGAGGTTCACCACCGAGAAGCGGCGGAGGATGCCCGCGTCGCGATCGTTGATCTTGCGGACCCCCTCGGGCGTCGTCGTCGCGAGGAGCCGGATCTCCCCGCGCTGCAGGAGCGGCTTGAGCAGCTCGCCCACGCCCGAGCCCTGCGCGCCCTGGCCGAAGAGCGCGTCGAGATCCTCGACGACGAGGATCGTCTCGGCGTCGGGCTTGTGGCGGAGCTTGTCGACGAGGGACTTCAAGCGCTGCTCGATCTCGCCGCGCAGCTTGGCGCCGGCGACGAGCGCCCCGGTGTCGAGCTCGAGGAGCTGCGCCGTGGTGAGGTTCCCGGGCACATCGCCGTGGGCGATGCGATCGGCGAGGCCGCGGATCAGCGCCGTCTTGCCGACGCCGGGCTCGCCCACGATCAGCGGGTGGTTCTTGAAGCGACGCTCGAGGATCTGGAGCAGCCGGCGCGACTCGGTGACGCGGCCGATGACGGGATCGAAGCGGCCCTCCTTGGCGTCGGCGACGAGGTCGCGCGTGAAGGGAGCCAGCCCCTCGCCGCCGCCGCTGCCGCCGGTGCTCACCGTCGACGCGGGCTCGCGCGCGGCCTCGGCCAGCGCCGCGAGGTGCGGGCGGAACGCGCCGGGGCCGATGCCGAACGAGGAGAGGATCTCGCCCGCGGGCCCCTTGATCTCCTGCGCCAGCGCGTGGAGCAGGTGCTCGACGCCCACCGACTCCGACTTCTCGCGCGTGGCCTCGCGCTCGGCGCGGCCGAGCAGATCGAGGAGCCGCGGGCTGACATACGCCACGCCGCCCGTCGCCTTCGTCTGCCGCTTCAGCGCGGCCTCGGCGAGCTGGAGGACCTCGTTGGGATCGGCGCCGGTGCGGCGAAAGACTTCGCCCACGCCGCGGTCGCGCTCGAGCAGCCGCGTCAGCAAATGCAGCGGCGTCACCTCGGTGTGTTGGCGCTCGTCCGCGATCTGCTGCGCTCCGGCCACGACTTGCTTGGCGTCGGTCGTGTAGCGGTCGAGGTGAATCGTTCCCTCCTTGTCGGCCATAGCGCGGGAGCCTACCTCAGGAGACCGCCGTAGTGGAGCGCACGGCTTGCTTCTGAGCGGGGACGTGAAAAGAGTAGCCGCGTGTCTGCCAGCGTCCTCGTTTACCTCACCGACTGGTGCCCGTTCTGTCAGCGCGCGAAGGCGCTGTTGACGAAGAAAAAAGCGAAATTCACCGAGATCGACGTCGACGATCGCCCCGAGCTGCGGAGCTGGCTGGCCTCGGCCTCGGGCCAGCGGACGGTGCCGCAGGTGTTCATCAACGGGCAGCCGGTGGGCGGGTACACCGATCTCGAGAAGATCGACCGGCAGGGCAAGCTCGACGCGCTCCTCGCCGAGGCGCCGACGCCGGGCGACCCTGTCCTCCCGGTCTGAGCCGCAAAAGCGAGCGATTTCGGCGCTTCGCTACCGTGTGGAGCAGGGGAGTTGGGGACCTTCTCTCCTTTCTTTGATAGCGTGCGAAAGAAACGACGCAGTCGTACGTCCCACCGCCCCCCATGACCTCTCGATCTGATCTCGCCCCCTCTTCGGGCTCGGCGTCCGCGGTGGCTTCGGCCCCCGTCTCGGACGCGCTCGTGGGCAAGCGGGTCGACAAGTACGAGATCGTTCGCGTCATCGGCCGCGGCGGGATGGGCACCGTCTACGAGGCGCTCAACACCACCATCGGCAAGCGCGTCGCGATGAAGTTCGTCGACGCCGAGACCGCCCAGAGCAAGGAGTCGATCGCCCGCTTCCAGCGCGAAGCCGAGGCCGCGAGCGCCGTCGAGAGCGCCCACATCGTGGAGATCTTCGACTCGGGCGTCGCCGACGACGGCATCCCCTACCTCGTGATGGAGCTCCTCCGCGGGGAGGACCTCGGCCATCGCATCAAGCGCTGCGGCCGCCTCGAGATCGGCGAGGCCGTGCACATCGTCGCGCAGATCCTCCGCGGCCTGCACCGCGCCCACGAGGCGGGGATCGTTCACCGTGATCTCAAGCCCGACAACATCTTCCTCGTCGATCGCGACGACGACCAGAGCTTCGCCAAGATCCTCGATTTCGGCATCTCCAAGGTGCAGCGCCAGGGCGGCGTCCCGGTGCACACGCTGACGCGCCGGGGCACGGTGCTCGGCACGCCGTTCTACATGTCGCCGGAGCAAGCGCAGGCGCTCCCCGACATCGACGGGCGCACCGATCTCTGGTCGGTCGGCGCCATCCTTTACGAGTGCTTGACGGGGCGGCCGCCCTACACCGGCACGTCGTACGAGCAGGTGATCGTCAACATCTGCATGCACGACGCCGAGGACGTGCGCGCCCACAACCCCGCTGTCTCCGAGGCGATCGCGCGGGTGATCTCCAGGGCCCTCGCGCGGGATCGGGGCGATCGCTTCGCCACCGCGCGCGAGGTGCTGGAGGCGCTCAAGGTGGCCACGGGCGGCGCGATCTCCACGAACTCCGGCGCGATCCCCGCCGAGGAGCGCGCGGCGGGCGATCCCTCGTCGCCGGATTTTCGCCTCACGCCCCGGCTCGCCTCCAGCGCCGCCACCGTGGCCGCGCCCGCGAGCGCGCCGGGGGCGAGCTCTGGGGCCGCGCCGATCGAGGTGCGCCCCGTCTCGTCCAAGGGCTGGTCGACGAGCCGCCGCGCCGCGGCCCGCCGCGAGAAGCGCACCTTCGCCGTCATCGCCGTCTCGGCGCTGCTCGCGGGCAGCCTCGGCGCGTTCCTCTTCGTGCGATCTCGCGCGCCGGCCGCGCCGCCTCCTCCTCGCGAGGCCGACGAGATCAGCGTTCAGCTCGAGGCCAACGTGGCCGGGGCGCGCTTCGTCGTCGACGGCGCCCCGGTGCAGAGCGGCGTCCTCAAGGGGCAAAAGGGCGAGGTGAAGCGCGTGCGCATCGAGGCCGAGGGCTACGCCCCGAGCGAGCTCGACGTGAAGCTCAGCGCCGACGAGGAGCCGGTGCACATCGTCCTCGCCGCAGCGGCGATCGTGGCCTCCGCGGCGCTGCCGGTCGTCTCTCCCGCCGTCGTCGACGCCGCCGCGGCCAGGACCGCGGAGCCGAGCAAGAAGCCGCCGCGCGATCCGGGGAAGGCCAGCGCCGCGGCGCCGATCGCCCCGCCCACCGCGACGCCCGGCGTCGGCGGCCAGCTCAAGTTGAAGAAGGACTGAAAACTCTTTCCCATCCGGCGGGGAAAGCGCCAATCTGCGCGCCGATGACGCTGGGGCGAGAGCACGTGGGCCCTCTCCGGGCTGCGATGGCTGCCCTGATCGGCGCGCTCGCGTTCGCTCCCAGCGCGCAGGCGCTGACCCCGTTGCCGCCGTCGGCGGCGCAGGCGGACGCGTACAAGCTCCACATGGAGAACGGGGTCAAGCTCTTCGAGGACCGCAACTACGACGCCGCGCGCGCCGAGTTCCGCGCCGCGTACGACGCTCGGCCCAAGGCCAACCCGCTCCTCAACATCGCCCTCGCTTACAAGGCGGAGTTCAAATACCCGCGAGCGATCGAGGCGCTGGAGACGGCGCTCGCCAAGCATCGGGACACGATGGGCGCGGACGACATCAAGGCCGCCGAGGGCGAGCTCAAGGACATGCGCGCCCTCCTCGCGCACGTGAAGATCGCCGTCTCGCCCGCCTCCGCCAGGGTGACCATCGACGGCGACGCGCTCACCGCCGCGGCGCTGGAGCAGCCGATCCCGCTCGGCCCGGGCACGCACCGGGTCACCGCCGCCGCCGAGGGCTTTGCCTCGATCGAGCAAAGCTTCACCGTCGCCAGCAGCGAGGCGACCGAGGTCACGCTGACGCTGAGCCCCGACCAAGGCACCGTGCAGATCGAGGCGCCCGATCCGGGCATGACGATCGCCGTCGATCAGCGCGTCGTCGGCACCGGCGCCTGGACAGGGCTGCTCCCGCCGGGCTCGCACCGCGTGCAGATCACCGGCGCGGGGAGGCAGCCCTTCACCGCGGACATCCTCGTCGTCGCCGGAAAATCGATCCCGGTGCGCCCCGACGTCGCGCAGTTTCCGGCGCTGCCGCCGCTGCCGCCGGCCCGCAAAGAGCCGCCGGTTTCGCCGTCGAAACATGGCTTCTACGGCATCGCCGTGGGCTCGCTCCTCTTCCAGACGCACTACCCGGACGGCTTCCCCAGGCCCCAGGTCAACAGCGGCGGCGCGGGCGGCGCGCGCCTCGGCTACCAGGTCAACAGCGTCGCCGGGTTCGACGCGTTCTTCCAGCACTCCAGCCTCTTCACGCCCTCGGAGTCGAGCAAGGGCCGGGGCTACACGCTGATCTCCAACCGCATCGGCGCCGACCTTCGCTTGATGACGCCGGGCAAGTTCGTGCGCGGCGTCGGCGTGATCGGCGGCGGCCTGGTGCTCGACTCGCTCAACTACGACATGCCGATCGACGTCTGCCTGCCGAACGTCTGCGCGGACTCCTCGGGGGCCGACCCGTTCGTGCTGCTCGAGGCCGGCCTCGAGTTCGAGTTCAACGGCGTGCTGCTCGGGCTCGCGATCGAGAGCCAGTTCCAGTCGTCGCGCGGCATCTCGTCCTCGACGGTGAGCTCACCCTTCGGCAACGATCCGCTGATCCACGTCGGCCCCGGTCTGCGGGTCGGCTTCGCCTTCTGGTGAGCCTCGCGCCGCACCTCGTGCCGACCGACGACTCCGGGCGCGCAGCAGGCTGCTGAACAGGCTCTTCAGGTCGCGGGCTCGTCGCCTTCGGCAGCGCGGTCGCGCACGCGGGCGAGGATGCGCGCCACGCTCGCCAGGTTCCACGCCGTGAAGCCGAGGAAGAGGACCGCCAGCGCCACGGCCCACCGCGAGGCGCGCGGGGAGCCGCCGTCGATGATCAGCCAGGCGTCGTCGGGCACGGTGACGCCGGTCTGCTCGTGCACTGTCTTGATCAACCCCACGTGGCGCACGCCCGAGTGGTTGAACGGCACGAGGCGCCCCGCGAACGACGTCGGCGGCACGAAGCGCGGGCCCTCGAAGCCCTCGGGCACCCGCAGCTCGACCCACAGCTTGGGGTTGCCGGCGACCGGGGCGAGGCGGAACGAGTCGCCCTCTGCCGCGCGGCCATAGCGAATCGCGCCTGTCGTGCCCATCAAGCCCGAGGCGCGCACGTAGCGATTCGTCAAATCCTCCCCGGGGTGGATCGTCGCGAGATCGCCGACCTCTTGCGGGTGGCCCGACGTCAGGGCGTACCTGGCTTCGCCCATCAGGGAGATCGCCATCCACGCTGCGGAGAGCGCGGTGACCAGCATCAACACCACCGTGACCGTGCGCTCCCGCTTGGGCGGCGCGGGAAGCGAGAGCAGCTCCGGATCCGGCTCGGTCGTCGAGACCGTCGGCGCGCGCAGGGTGGTGGAGGAGTGGTTCGAAGGCACAGGCGTCGTCGGCGAGGGAGTATACCCGGTTCCAGCCTACGACAATGGAGGCGGGCGGCGGTTTCCGGTTTGGTGATTTCGCCCTTCACTCCCTCCCGCGTCGCATGGCCTTGCCCCTTCGGGGCGGGTTGCCTAGCATCGCCGACGGATCGAACCCATGGCCGCCGCCACCAAATCCTCAAACTCCATGACGTGCCCTTCCTGTGGGGCGAAGAATTCACCGGTGCCGGCGAACGGTCGCTGCGTGTCCTGCGGCGCGACGATGGAGGCCATCAAGCCTTCGCGCAGCCCGGAGGCCGATCGCGCCCGCCGCTACCAGCAGGAAGGCTTCAGCGTCGTCTGGTTGCTCATCGCGCTCCTCGTGCAGGCCGTGCTCACCGCCGCGCTGGTCGTCGGCCTGCCGATGGTCGTGGGCGCGCTGGACTTCGAAGGCTCGAACGGGATGACGGTCGCCATCCCCGTGTGGTTCCTCGGCGGCATGCTCCTCGGGATGATCTCGCCGGGGAAGACCTTCATCGAGCCCGTCGTCGCCTCGTTCCTCGTGGCCATCCCGACGGTGTTCTACCTGGCGCGCGGGCAGACGGTCCGGACGATGCCGCTCTTCATGTACGTGATCATGGCGGCCATCGGCGTGCTCTTCACGCTCATCGGCTCGTACATCGGCGAGCGCATCCAGATGGGCCCTCCGCCGAAGCCGGTCGAGTGAATGC
>FSTQ01000049.1_pt1 | contig 33992 bp, 20 predicted proteins | sample 1637281 | NCBI WGS metagenome assembly FSTQ01 (sample SAMEA3914818, study PRJEB12502) | metagenome | biome: forest; material: soil | place: Canada | collected 2010-06-26 | depth 0.1 m
CGGGGGCGCTCGCTCGGTCGTGAAGCGCCCGTCGTCGGGGCGCGGCGTGTACGACGACAGGCTGGCATGGCTGCCTTGCCACTGGCGCGCGATCGACACGCCCGTCGCGTCGGTCTCGATGCCATGGCTCAGCGCCCACGCGGCGAGCGCCTGGCCGAACTCGCGCATCCCCTCCCAGCGCGCCAGCGGGTCCTTGGCCAGGCCGCGCTGGATGATCGTCCAGAGATCGTCGTCGCCCGCGGCGAACTGCGTCGTCGGCGCGGGCTCGTCGCGGAAGATCGAGATCAGCACCGCGCCGGAGTGCGAGCCGTGGAAGGGGCGGCGCCCGGTGATCAGCTCGTAGAGCACGACCGCGAGCGACCAGACGTCGGTCTGACCGTCGATGTCCGAGAGGCCCTGCGCCTGCTCCGGCGACATGTACTCGGGGCTGCCCATGAGCATGCCGACCTCGGTGAGGACGCGGCCGCCGCGCGGGTCGGCGAACTTCACGATGCCGAAGTCGAGGAGCTTGGGGTGCTTCGCCTCGCCTTCGCCGTTGGCGATGAGGATGTTCTCGGGCTTGATGTCGCGGTGGACGATGCCCTGGGCGTGGGCCGCGGCGAGCGCGCTCATCACGGGGAGGAGGAGCTGCACCGCGACGCCCGCGGCGATGCGCTGCGAACGATCAAGCCAGTCGGCGAGCGACTCGCCCTCGAGCAGCTCCATGACGAGGTAGGGCTCTTCGGCGTCGGTCACGCCGAAGTCGAAGACGCGCACGATGGCCGGGTGCCCGATCGAGGCCGCCGCGCGCGCCTCGCGCAGCAGGCGCTCCGAGGCGTCGCGCGTCGCGGCGTCGCGGCGCACCACCTTGACCGCGACGTCGATGTCGAGCGCGAGGCTGTGCGCTCGCCACACAGCGCCCATGCCGCCCTCGCCGAGGAGGCTCTTGAGGCGGTATTTGTCCACGAGGACGTCGCCGGCGGCGTGCGCCTTCGAGGCCATCGTGTGCACGGACGACACGCGATCTCGGTAGGGATCGGAGTTGGCCGGGCCTTCCCCGCGCGGGACCGCGATGTGATCGTCAGGATCGAGGGGCATGACTGCCGACACCATGGGCACCGCGAGCACGAAGCAAAGGACAGTCCACCTGTGTGTCAGCTCGCGCGAGGACCGAGGATGTCACCTCCCACATTAGTGGTGTTCAGGCCCGTTCGAGCCGCGATTTCGTGGTCGGCACGGAGAGAAATGTCCGGCCCGACAGCGCTCTGACGCCCTCCCAATTGCATGTAAGGAGTCGCCTCACCCCCCGTCCTGGGCGAGGGCTCCTGCGTCAGATCTGCAGCCTTGAGGCAAAGTGCCTCACGATCACGCGTGGCGCTCGCCGAGGGTGCGGCGCTCCTCGGCGTCCTGCGCGAAGATGCGGAGGATCGCGAACGAGACCGACATGATCAGCGGCCCGAGGATCAGCCCCGCGAGCCCGAAGACCTCGACCCCGCCGAAGAGCGCCGCGAACGTGAAGAGGGGCGGCATCGTGCCGTGACCGCCGACGAGCCGAGGACGGATGATGTAGTCCGAGGCGCCCACGACCACGAGGCCGCCCCACACGAGCTCGAGCACGGCCATGCCCGGGTGGCCCGTGACGATCAGGAACACGCCCGCGGGGACCCACACCATCAGCGTGCCCACGCCGGGGACGAGCGAGAGGATCGCCGTCGCCGCGCCGAAGAACGCCGCCTCGGGGACGCCGGTGATCCAGTACCCCACCGCCGCGAACGCGCCCTGCGCGAGCCCGGTGACCACCGTGCCGAGCAGCGTGGTGCGACCGACGCGCTGGAACTCCTCGAGGATGGCGCGGGTGTAGCGCGGCCGGATCGGCAGCATCTCCTCGGCGCGCACCGTGATCTCCTTCCATCGCCGCAGGACGAAGGAGAGCGTCATCATCGCGAAGAAGAGCATCAGCAGAATGTCGAAGGTCGTGGTCGCCACCGCCGCGGCGATCGCCGCCGCGCGCGACGCGAGATCCGCGGCGGCGTCGCGCAGCTTGGCGGTGAGCTCGTCGAGCTGAAAATGGAAGAGGCCCGGCCGCGAGGCGAGCCGCACGCCGAACGCCCGCAGCTTGCCCTCGGGGCCGAGCGAGCCGATCAGCACCTGCGCCATCACCGAACCGCGCGTGATGAAGAGCGACGTCAGCCCGCCGAACGTGGCGAGGAGCGCGATGCTGGAGACGATCACGCAGCCGAGCGCGATCAGGCCGTGGCGACCGTGACGACCGACCAGCCGCTCGTAGAAGGGCTGCATGGTGAACGCGATGAGCATGCCGAGGAGGATGCCGATGCCGACCGGCTGGACGATCCAGAGGATGGCGGCGATCGCCGCGACGGCGAAGACGCCGAGGGCCTTGCGCTCTGCTCGGATCGAGTCGAGCGCGGCGGCTTTGCGCTGGTTGTCGGTGTCGGGGATGAGCGGATCAACGAGGGATTCGCGCGGATCGTTGTCGAACGGGTCGGCGGGCATGGCGGGCCTACGATAGGAGAAAACTCGCGGAGAGGCCCGCAGCCTCTGGGATTTCCACGGCGAGCGCGCCCGAGGCCTAGCTGCGCGGCGTCATTCCTGCCCGGCGCGCTCGCCCTTGAGCAGATACGTCTCCATCTCTCCTTTGCCCTTGACCTGGATGAGGCCGCGAAGCTCGATGTCGAAGCGGCCTTCGAGGCGCTCTTTGACCTCGCGAGTCACCTGGATCTCGCCGGGGGCGCCGCTCGACTCCATGCGGCTCGCGGTGTTCACCGTGTCTCCCCAGAGGTCGTAGATGAACTTTCGCTTGCCGATGACGCCGGCCACCACGGGGCCGGTGTGCATGCCAATCCGGAGGCGGAGCGCATAGCCACCCTCGCGGTTGATCCGCTCGAGCGCCTCGCGCATCCCGAGGGCCATGCGGGCGATGATCTCCACGTGATCGGCGCGGCGCTCGGGGAGGCCGGCGGCGACCATGTAGCAGTCGCCGATGGTCTTGATCTTCTCCACGCCGAACCGCTCGGCGAGATCGTCGAAGGCCGAGAAGGTGCGATTGAGCATCTCCACGAGCTCCGCTGGGCTGAGCTTCTGGCTGAGCTCGGTGAAGCCGACGAGGTCGGCGAAGAGCACCGTCACCTCGGCGAAGCCGTCGGCGATGGCCTCGCCGTTCTCCTTCAAGCGCGCCGAGATCGCCCCGGGCAGGATGTTCCGCAGGAGGCGCTCGGACCGCTCGTGCTCCTCGGCGAGGCGCGCCTCGGCTCGCATCGTGTCCCCGGTGAAGAGGTGGACGATGAGCACCACCGTGGCGATGACGGAGATGGCCGAGGAGATATCGATGGCCAGCGCGGCGGCGGGCGAGATCGCGATCGAGAGCCAGGTGCTGCCCGGGACGACGGTCAGAGAGTAGATGCAGATTGCCGTGCTCCCGAGGGCGAAGCAGATACGGTATCTCCACTCCTCTTCCGAGAAGAGGAGGAAGGCGACGACGGCAAAGAGGACCTGGTAATAGACGAAGCCGACGCGGCCGCCGAGGAGCATCGAGGCCACCACGATGACCAGGTTGACGGGCACGAGCACGGCCACCCTGGACAGGGTGCGAGCGCCGCGCTTGCTGAGAAAGAGCGCCGCCAGCAGGGTGGCGACGGCGGCTAAGTTAGCGCTCATCGGCGCGACGAAGCGCGGCCCCGCGACGGCGAAGGCCAGCGCGTACGCGCCGCAGCTCACCGATCCGATGACGGCGCTCTGGTTGGTGAGGCGAACTCGCCGCTGCTCGCCCGCGCTCTGATCGGCGAGGCCCAGCGAAGAGAGGCGTTCCCAGAGGGCGCGGAGCGGTGCGAGCATGGCGAAGCAGGCTCGCACCGGGAGCACCGATCCGTCCATTTTCTTCGGCGCCGCGAGCGCCGGCGCCACGCCCGCTCGAACCGCGTCCAGGCTCGGTGAGATTCTGCACCGCGTCCGCGCAGCGGTTGCAAGAACGCCACATCTGGCAGTAATGCCATGGGCAAACGTGTATTGAGAGCAGCCAATGTCGCGGAATTCTCACGGCACGCTCCATGTAATGCCGGCCCGCTCGGAGTCGGTGCACCGGAGCGCGAGCAGGACCTCAGCGCCGGGGAGGTTCAGCTGAATACACGCGAAAATCACCTTCGAAGCCGACATCGCTCCGCCGCCCGAGGGGGCGCCCTCGCGCTGCTGCTCGCGGCCACCGTCGCCGCTCCGGGCCTGGCTGTCGCCGCCGATCCGCCGCCGCAGTCCCCTGCTCCGACGCGCTCGCCGCCCGCTCCGGTGCGCGCCGACGAGGCCCGCGGCTGGGAAATACCGCCCTCCTCGATCGAGCCCGAAGACGTGGGGTTGTTCTTGCCCCGCGCCTTGCTCTTCGTCCCGAGCTGGACCTTGAAGGCCGTCTTCTGGCCTCTTCAAAAGGCGATCCGGATCACCGAGCGACACGCGCTGATCGAGCGGGTGAAAGACATCCTCTACAACGACGAGCGCACCGCGGGCATCACCCCGGTCTTCTCGTTCCTGAGCAGCGTCGGGCCCTCGGGGGGCGCCAAGCTCTTTCACGACAACCTCGGCGGCTTCGGGGAGCACGCCGCGCTCGATGTCAGCTTCGGCGGCCGCTACACCCAGGCTTATCAGCTCAGCTTCGACGCCGATCGCCTCCTCGGGAGCCGCTTCTGGGTCAAGAGCCTCACTCGCTTCGAGATCCGGCCGAACATGATCTTCTACGGCTTCGGCGACCGGCCGGAGCAGGACGCGGGGCACGACCTCGGGCCGCGCGAGGGAGCGGTGAAGACACGCTATCGCCAGACACGCATGCTGGCGCTGGCGGGCGCCGGCTACACCATCGGTCGTCCCGGCGGCCTGACCAAGATCGGAATGACAGGCATCCTCAACCACCGTGAGTTCGCGGGGGCCAAGAAGAGCGACGTTGGCGACGGGGAGTACAGCCTCCCGACGGTCTACGACACTTCGAAGCTCGTCGGCTTCGATAACGGGTCGAGCACGGTCGAGCTCGACGCCAACGTCGTCGTCGACACGCGCGACAACGAGGGCGCCACCAGCAGCGGTGTTTACCTGGAGGCCTTCGGCGGGGGCACCATGCCGCAGCGCCAGTATCAGTTCGCCCATTACGGGGCGGAGCTGACCACGTATGTCGACCTCTACCAGCACACCCGCGTGCTCGTCCTGCGCCTGGCCCACGAGGGCGTCGCCGGCAATGACGACAAGATCCCCTTCGCGGATCTGCCCCGGCTCGGCGGCCCCAGGCGCCTGCGCGGGTTCACCCTCGACAGGTTTCGTGACAAGGCCACCGCGGTGGCGACCGTGGAGTACCACTATCCCATCCACGAGTTCATCGCCGGCTCGCTCTTCCTCGACGCCGGCCGCGCCGCGCCGGACTACAAGAGCCTCGTCGATCTGCCTCAATGGCACCTCGGCGGGGGCGCGGGGATCATCGTCCGGTCGAAGAAGAGCGTCATCTTCACCCTCGACGTGGCCTACGGCGACGGCATCAACGTCTATTTCACCACCGATCCTCTGCGCGCGTTCGCAGGGAGGAGCGAGCAGCTGTGACTCTGCGTCAGTGTCTCTCGGCCATCGGCGCTGGGCTGTCTCTCTCGCTGGCTTCGCGTGCCGGTGCCGTCGTGGCCGCGGCGGTGCTGCTGGGCGGCTGCGCCCACGCGCCTCGGTTCAAGGATCAGGCCCCGGTGTGGAGGGTCGACGACGCCCACGCCATCGCCGAGCCGGAGGAGAACGAGTACCTGAAGCTCCAGTATTTCGCCGACGTCTTCGCGCTGCGGAGGCTCGATCGCGCGCTGGAGCTCCGGGATCGCGAGCCGGCGCACAACACCAACGCCCTTGACGAGGTGCCGGAGTCGACCTGGTTTCAGAACCGCATCGGCCGAGGCGAGGTGAGCGTCGAGCAGATCCGTCGCGGCGCCGGGGGCGATCCGCCGAAGCCACCGTTGACGATAACCGGCGCCAAGGTGGGCGGCGGGAACGCGGGGTTCATCGTCACCGACGCCGCGCACAAGAAGTTCCTGATCAAGTTCGACCCGATCACGACGCCGGAGATGCAGACGGGCGGCGACGCCATCGTGGTGCGGCTGTTCTGGGCCATGGGCTACAACGTGCCTTCGGACAACGTCTTCATCCTCCATCGCGATCACCTGGTCATCGACGCCAAGGCGTCCTTCAAGGACGCTCTGGGCACCAAGCACCCCTTCACGCAGAAGGAGCTGGACGCGGCGCTGGCGACCTCGCCCAGGCTCCCTGACGGCACCATTCGCGCGCTCTCGAGCGAGCTGCTCCCGGGCAAGCCCAAGGGAGGGTGGCTGCCCGAGGGCACCCGCAGCGACGATCCCAACGATGTCGTCCCGCACGAGCACCGGCGCGAGGTGCGAGGATTGCGGGTCTTCGCCGCCTGGCTCGGCCACACCGACATGAAGCAGGACAACACCCTCGATATGTACGTCGAGGAGGGCGGCCGCCATTACCTGCGCCATTACCTCATCGATTTCGGCGAGACGCTCAGCGGCCACGCCGGCGAGAAGGATCGCGACGAGGACGGCTACGAGTATTTCGTGGACTGGGAGAACCAGGGGAAAGCCTTCCTGGCGCTGGGCCTCTGGAAGCGCCCCTGGGAGGGCCGCGCCCGGACACCCTGGCTCTCCATCGGATCGTTCAGCGCCAAGGACTACGATCCTCTCCTCTGGCGAGAGGCGTATCCCTATTTCCCCTTCTTCGAGGCCGACCAGGCCGACGAGTACTGGGCCGCCAAGATCATGATGCGCTTCGAGCGCCGGCACATCGAGGCCGCGGTGGCCGCGGGGCAGCTCAGCCAGCCCGAGGCGGCGCGCTACCTCGTCGATACGCTGATCGAGCGCCAGCGCAAGACCGGGATGGCCTACCTCGAAGCGGTGACTCCGCTCGACGAGCTGACGATCCGGCCAGGCGCGCTCTGCGGCGTCGATCTCGGCGTGCGCTTCAAGCTCGCGACCAGCGGCGAGGTGATCCGCCTCGGGCCTCACGACGAGATCCTCGACCGCGTCCCGGTCACGGCCGACGGCGGGTTCTGCATGTCGATCCCCGCGGACGAGGGCTACACCGTCTATCGATTGAGCACCTTTCGTGGCCGCGACCAGCGCCGCGCCATGCAGGTGCACTTCAAGGGTGGCCCCGCCGCGCGGATCCTGGGGATCATCCGGCGCGAGCACTGAGCCCGGCTCGACGGGCGGTGAGCGAGCTGTTCGTCCGAGCCGAGGACGGCCGAGGGCGTGACGAGCAGACTCGGCCCCTCGGAGGGGGCTTTGCAGATCCGGGTTTCGCACCATGAAGCCATGACGAGATCAGCGTCCACGGTGCCGGGCGCCCTCGGCCATCATGGTCATTCCGGTCCAGGTCACCTTCCGCAACATGTCCACCTCCCGCGCGCTCGAGGCCGCCGTCCACAAGAGAGCGGCGAAGCTCGAGAGGTTTCACCCGCGCATCCTGGGGTGCCGGGTCGCGGTGGAGGCCGCGCGGCATCGCCACATGAGAGGGAACGTCTTCCACGTGCGCGTCGACGTCATCGTCGCCCACGGGGAGCTCGTGGCCTCCAGCGACACCACCGCGCCCACGCCGCACGAGAACGCCTACATGGCGCTGCGCGACGCCTTCGACGAGGTCCGCCGCCGGCTCGAGGATCACGCGCGGCGGATCCGCGGCGACGTCAAGGCGCACAGCATCCGCCGCGCCGGCTGAGGCGGCCCCCGGCGCTCCCTCGCGGGCGGGCTCCGCCGCGTTCGGCGGACATGCTAGAACCCGCGCCATGACGATCCTCGAGGTGGCAAACCTCGCGTTCGGATACGGCGCGGACCAGCTCTTTCAAGGCGTGACGTTCTCTCTCGAAGCGGGAGAGCGCGCCGCGCTCGTGGCCCCCAACGGGGCCGGCAAATCCACCTTGATGCGGCTGATCGCCAAGGAGATCGCGCCCGACTCGGGCCTGGTCGTGGTGCGCCGCGGGATCCGCGTGGCCTACGCGCGCCAGTCGCACGAGCTGCCCGCGGTCGGCACGGTGTTCGAAGCGTTCCTCTCGGGCTTCGCCGACGTGCTCACCCTCCGGCACGAGCTCTCGGAGGCGCAGCACGCGGCGGCGTCGGGGACCGAGGCCGCGCTCGATCGGCTGGTGCGCGCCACGGACAAGTACCACCTCGCCGGCGGCGACGAGCTCGAGCGCCAGGTGACGATGATCGCCCAGCACCTCGGCTTCAGCGACGCCGACATGGAGCGGCCGATGTCGAGCCTCTCCGGCGGCGAGCAGGGCCGCCTCCGCCTCGGCATCGCGCTGGCGCAGGCGCCCGATCTCTTCCTGCTCGACGAGCCGACCAACCACCTCGATCTCGACACCATCGCCTGGCTCGAGAAGCACCTCGCCGGCCTCGGCAGCGCGATGCTCGTCGTCTCCCACGACCGCGCCTTCCTCGACAACGTTTGTAACATCACGATGGAGCTCGGGCGGCGCAGCTTCCGCTCGTACCCGCTCAAGTACTCGGACTACGCCGTCGCCCGCGAAGAGGATCTCGAGCGCGAGCGCGAGCTGGTCGAGCGGCAAGAGGCCTTCGTCTCCAAGACGGAGGACTTCATCCGCAAGAACATCGCCGGGCAGAAGACGAAGCAGGCGCAGAGCCGGCGCAAGATGCTCGACAAGATGGACACCCTCGACCGCCCCGAAGACATCTGGGCCTCGGCCGAGAAGGTGAGCTTTCGCTTTGTGCCCGCGCCGCGCACCGGCGACATCGTCCTCGACGCGCGCGACCTCGGCGCCACGCGCGGCGATCGCGAGCTCTTCTCCGGCGTCGATCTGCTGGTGCGGCGCGGCGAGCGCATCGGCATCGTCGGGCCCAACGGCTCGGGCAAATCCACGCTGCTCAAGCTCCTCGCGGGCGTCGGCGCGCCCGAGGATCTCGGCTCGGTGCGCCGCGGGACCAACCTCTGCGAGGGCTACTTCGATCAGCACCTCGGCTCGCTCGATCCGACGCGGAGCGCGGTGGAAGAGATCCGGAGCGTGAAGGGCGATCTCAACGTCGACGCCACCCGCCAGTACCTGGCGCGCTTCCGCTTCTACGGCGACGATCCGCTGCGGCGCGTGCAGGGCTTCTCCGGCGGCGAGCGCAGCCGCCTCGCCCTCGCCAAGCTCTTGCTCGAGCCGCGCAACCTGCTCTTCCTCGACGAGCCCACCAACCACCTCGACATCCCCGCCGCGGAGATCCTCGAAGAGGCGCTGGGCTCGTTCGAGGGCACGGTGCTCCTCGTGTCGCACGATCGCCGCTTCCTCGAGGGCGTGACGACGCGCATCGTCCACGTGCGCGACGGCGAGGTCGACGTCTACCCCGCGGGCTTCAAGGACTACGAAGAGAACCTCGCGCGCATCGCGGCCCGAGCCGAGCAGGACGCCGCCAACGAGCGGGAGCGCGCGCGCGAGCTCGAGCGCGGCAAGAAGAGCGCCTCGACGCGGCCGGCCGCGGCGGCGCCTCCCGCGGCGCGCGAGGAGGGACAGCGCGCGCCCCGCAACGTCAAGCGCAGCGCCTCGACGCGCCCGGGGACGGCGGCACCGGTCGTGGTGTCGGACGATCCGGCCGCGCGCCGTCGCGCCTTCGAGAACGAGAAGGCCAACACGCGCGCGATCGAGCGCAAGCGCAAGCGCGTGAAGGAGCTCGAGGCCGAGATCGCCGCGGGCGAGATCGAGCTCGAGCGGCGGCGCGACGAGCTCAAACAAGATCCCAACGGGGACTGGTCCAAGCTCGCCGGCATGGCGCGCGAAGAGCAGGCGCTGACCAAGCGCGTGGAAGCGGCGATGACGGAGTGGATGGCGCTGAGCGAGGAGCTCGGCGCCGCTGAACCGGCAGGAGGAGACGCATGAAGCGGTTTCGCTGGGCGCTCGTCGCGCTCCTCGCGGCGGGTGTCCTGATCGGCGGCTGCTCGCACAAGAAGGACGACGGCACGGCGCCGACGTCCGAGCAGAAGAGCCTCCCCCCGCTGACGATCCGCGACGACACGCCGGATCTGCTGCTGACGTGGATCGACGACAAGGGCGACCTCCACGTCGAGGTCCACCCGCCCGACGTCCCCGCGGCGGGCCGCTCCCTCGTGCGCGTGATCGTCTCCGATCGCGAGGACGGCACGAAGGACGCCTTCTACGTCGTCGACCTCAACCAGAAGGGCGGAGACGGCTCGTACGCCGCGCAGACGATGTCCCGCCGCGCCTGGGAAGCGGAGATCGAGAAGCGCCGCGCGGCCTACATCGCCAAGGTCGCCCCGCCGCCGCCCCCGGGGCCCAGCAACGGGCCTGGTAGTCCGGGCGCGCCCCCGGCGACCGGCCCGGGCGACAAGGCCCCTTCCGGCGGACCCGCGGTGATCATCTACGGCGCCTCGTGGTGCCACCCGTGCCACGAAGCGCAGGCGTACCTGAAATCCAAGGGTGTCGCGGTGGTCATGAAGGACATCGAGGAGGACCCCGGCGCCGCCGCCGAGATGCGCCAGAAGCTGGAGCGCAGCGGGCAGCGCGGCGGGAGCATTCCTGTCATCGACGTGAAGGGGCAGATCCTCGTCGGCTACAGCTCGGGCGCGCTGGACAGGGCGCTGGCGCGGGCGCAGGCCGGGGCGCCGACTGGCACGGTGCTTTAGAGCTGCTGCCGTAAAGCAAAGCGCAGGCGTCTGCGCGTGGACTATCTCAACTGCTTTATTTTACGCCAGGGAGAGATATCGGCCTTGGCGACCTTCTTCATCTGCTGGAGCGCGACCGCGTTGTCGCTGGGATCGATCGAGGCGACGCAGTCCTGGGGCACGCTCAGCTTGTAGTCGCGCATGTAAGCGTCGTTGGCCGAGAAGAGGACACAGTTGTTCCCCAGCCACCCCGCGAGGATGAGGCGCTGGACCCCGATGTGCGCCAGGACCAGATCGAGGGTGGTGGTGTAGAAAGCCGAGTTCTTGGGCTTGAGCACGAAATAGTCGTTCTTGTGCGGCGCGAGCTTCTTGACGATGGCTCCACCGCGCTTGCCAGCGCAGGAGTCGATCAGGGTATCGAAGCTCGATCGCCAGCGACCGAAGTTGTCGTTGGCGTAGATCACCGGGATCTTCTTGGCGCGCGCGGCCCGCCGCAGGCGTTCGATCTCGTCGGCCATCGGGAGGGCTTGCTCGAGCAGCTGGTCGGCGCCGGGGAAATCGAAGGCGTTGATGACGTCGATCAGCAGGAGGGCCGTGCGCGCGTGATCCGCGACATTGCCATGAAGCTCGGAGTTGCGGCCGGGGCGTGCGGGCATACCGCAGTGTGGACCGCTCCTTCGCTCTCTCCAAGGCTCCGTGGAGACACAATCATGCCGGTGTGAAGGCCTTCCAGGCCAGCCGCGCCTTGGCCGAGCTGTTCTCGGTGGCCGCCCGCCGGAACCGCCCTCGCACGTAGAAGCCGCCGAGCTCGATCGCCCCGATCTCTTCCCCCGGCTCCAGCGCGAAGAACCGCGTCGTCGGCCCGCTGGTCGTGAGCACTCCGACGCGCCGCCACCCCGAGGGGATGTGGCCAGTGTGGACGTGCCCCGCCTCCTTCTCCATCTCGCCTGCCGGGTATTTCAGCTTGAGCGTCTCTCCGCTCCCGACCGTGCCCATCCGCACCTCGAGCCGCTCGCCCGTCCGTGGTTTGATGGCTGGACCGTAGTTGGCATGCTTGTAGGCCTCGACGCTGGCAGGATGGATGAACCACACGCCACCCTTCTTCCAGCCCGCGAGCCGATAGGTGTCAATCGCTTGTCGCGCCGCGGTCGAGCTGAGCCCCAGCTCCTCGGCCGCCTCCGCCAGCGTGACCGTATAGGGCGCGCCGGCTGTCTCGAGATCGAGCTGGCCGAGCTGGACCTGCTTGCGCCCGAGCAGATCGGTCATGGCCTGGTAGAGCGGATTGTCAATCACGGCGCGCGTGACGCTGCCCCTGCCCGGCATCAGCGTGCGATCGAGCAGCGGATTGTCGGCGTGATAGAGGAGCGCGAGCAGGGCGTCGTGGCTCACCGTGGGATCGGCGGCGTCGCGCTGGAGGCGATCCCAGTAGGCGGCGAGCTCGCCTGTCGGCTCGTTGAAGGAAAGCTCGCGCCCGCTCAGCGTCGTCCATCGCATGAGGTCGACGTACTACAGGTTGGGGCTACGAGAAACTGCGAGAGCAAGGGGGCGGCGGCGAGGGGAGGGCGGCAGCGGCGAAGGGTAGCGGAAGGATGGCGAGGAGAGACCTCTTCTGCCGCCGGACTTGCGCGGGACCCGTCTCTCGGGGCACGCTGCTGGCATGGGCCTGCCCGCCGAGAAGCCGCGTCGCGCTACGTATGCCGATCTCGAAGCGGTGCCGGCAAACAAGGTCGCCGAGTTGATCCGGGGAACGCTGTACGTGATGCCTCGGCCTGCGCCGAAGCACGCGCGGGCATCGACGCGCCTCACAGGAAAGCTGTCGGGGCCATTCGACCTCGGCGACGGCGGCCCCGGTGGATGGGTGATCCTCGATGAGCCCGAAATCCATTTCCCCGATCCGACGGCGCCCGGCGCGATCGACGCTGTCGCCCCCGACCTCGCCGGCTGGCGGCGCGAGCGCATGCCCGAGCTTCCCGAGGAGGCTTATTTCACGCTGGCTCCCGACTGGATCTGCGAGGTGCTGAGCAAGTCGACCGAGAGTCACGATCGGCACGAGAAGATGCCTATCTACGCCCGCGAGGGCGTGCGCCATGCTTGGCTGGTCGATCCGATCGCGAAGACGCTCGAGGTCTATACGCTCGACGAGGCTGGGGGCTGGGGTGCGCCCGTCATTTACAGCGGCGCCAAGGTCGTGCGCGCGGTGCCCTTCGACGCGATCCAGCTCGACCTCTCGGTCCTCTGGGGGTAGCCACCAAATTTCTCTTCCCCTCGAACGCGAGGATGCGTTAGCTCTGGCGCTGCATGGCGGGGGCGCTGAACGATGCGTGAGCCGGATCGAGGAGCGCGCAGGTGCGCTCTTCATCTCGGCGCGATCGCTCTCGGCGGCGCTCGCCCAGGAACAGGAGACCACCAGGATGGCCAAGCCCACGTCCACGGCTTCTGCGATCAACGATTCAGCCGAGGAGGTCACTCGGGAGACGCTCGAAGGGACACCGGAGCGCGTCCTCCCCTTTCTTCGCGCTGTTGGGACCTCGCTGCCCATCCGGAGCATCCTTCGCGCTCATGGCTTCGACGCGGCAGAGCAGAAGCTCGGGTGGACTCTGCTCCACGCCGTCTCCGGCTTCACCGAGGACGCTGCGGCCGAGACCGTGGATGTGAAGGTGCGCGACGCCATCAACAGCCTGGACGCCTGGGACGAGGACGGCTTTCGCATCGTGCGCGCCGCGCTGACTCGCCTCCATCCGGCACAGGCTACCTTCGTGCTCGCCGGGATCGGCCCCTCGGTCGGCGCGGGCGCGGTGGTGGGCGTGAAGACGCTCCTCGGGCGGCTCGACGCGCTGGAGAAGAGCCCGGAGCGCAAGGCTACGCGCAAGGAGGACCAGGCCGCGCTCGACACGCTGGCGACGCGCGGAATCAACGCCAAGGAGCGGGCGCGGCTCGCTGATCTCGTGCAGACAGCCCAGTCGGCGACCGAGGTCGAGGCGCCCGACGAGACAGGGAAGGCCGCGCGGGAAGAGGGTTATGTCGAGGCGCTCCGGGCGCTGCGTGTCTGGTATGTCGATTGGTCGGAGATGGCGCGCTCCGTCGTCAAGCGGCGGGACTATCTGATCCGGCTCGGGCTGGCGAAGCGGAAGAGCGCCAAGGCGAGCAAGGCGGCAGAGCCGAAGGCAGCGGGATAGCGGGCTGAAGCCCTCGGGCGGCGTGGGGAAGCTTCGGGCGACGACGTGGCGGCCTTCTGCGCCGTCCTGGAGCTTCCGGCGCGCTCGCGAAGCGAAAGGCGCCGCCCTGGAGGCCTCCGGCGCGCTCGGGAGCTTTCGAAACCCGCATCGGAAGCCACTTTTTGCCGCCGAGGGCCTCACGGGCGCACCGGCGGGCGTTTTTGCCGCGCTGGAAGTCACTTTTTCGCGCCCGAGGCCGCCCGGGGCGCGCCGGAAGCTCCTGGAGGCGCCGGAAGCTCCAGGTGGAGCGGTCATCGTATCCCCAGCGGCGCGCCTTTGCCCCGCGGCGCGGCTTGCGGCTAGAGTGAGCCGACGTGATCAAGCTGAAGCGCCTCAAGATCAACCGCTACCGCAACGTCGAGCCGTGCGACCTCGTCTTCAGCGATCGGTTCAACATCCTGCTCGGGCCCAACGGGGCGGGCAAGACGACGCTGCTCAATCTGATCTCCAAGGTACTGCTAACGGACCTCGGCGATACGTCGGATCCATTCTCGATCGAAGTGGAACTTTCGTTTACGGGTGGGATCCTGAGCGGGAAAATCGAGAGCTTTGATGAAGCCACCGCGGACCCCAACGATCTACTGTCGATCTTGCGAATGGAGCGGCCGACGATCCGTCGCACCGGCCAGGCGACGCAGGTCCCGCAATTCGAGCTTCGAATGAGTTACGCCGAGCCGCCTTCATCCATCACGATTACCCGGGAAGCTGAAAGCGCTGTAGTAACTATCGATGGCACTCCGATGCCGCGAAAACGCTTAAGATTGCGTCAATTCGAAAAAACGGCATTGCTCAACCATGCCGCGCTGGCGATGAGCGTGGCATCTAGAGGCACCTACCTCGAGCTCTACGCAGAAATTGGCAATGCGGCCAGGTTCGATGAGTCGCTTGATTTATTTCGGTCCATCACTGCGAGACTAGACAACTCGACGATCATCAATTTCGAGCTTCGACCCCGTATCATTTGCGAAGACTATCGCACCAACGAGCAGGCCGACACCAAGCGCTCGGCCCTCGGCTTCGAAGGCATCATTCCATCTGGCTTCCTGAAGGTGGCCACGCGTGACCTCGACAAAGACACGACCGACATTTCGTTCAACGAGGCTGACCTAACATTCTTATCCGAAACCTGTCGCCTGTTGGGGCTTCGCGCGGCGACGGCGAAGCTTGAATTAATAGAGAAGAACGCTCACCCGGAAGCACACGACGACATCTACGAGTACGGGAACCTCAAGTTCTGGTTTACCCGCAAAGATGGCTCCATCTTCCAGGATCAGCACCTCAGCTACGGCCAGAAGCGCCTCCTGACCTTCCTTTATTACCTCGAAGCTAATCCCAGTATCATCATCGCCGACGAGCTGGTAAACGGCCTTCATCACGCCTGGATCAAGGAGTGCATGGAAGCCATCGGCGAGCGACAAGCCTTCCTCACCAGCCAGAACCCGCTCCTCCTCGATTACCTCTTCTTCGACTCGGTGCAGCAGGTCAAGGAGAGCTTCATCCTTTGCCGCACCGAGCCGATCGGCAACAGCGAGAAGATGATCTGGCGCAACCTCACCGACGATGAAGCGGCGATGTTCTACAGCGCTTACAAGGTCGGCATCGAGCACGTCGGTGAGATTCTGCGTACCCGAGGGCTCTGGTGAGCGACGGGGGGGCGCGTCCGAAGGTCGCTCGCTGCTCGTTTCTCGTCCTGGGCGAGGACTCGGCCGGGGATGCCCACGAGACGCTCGTAGCGCTGGCCAAGAAGATCTTCCGGCTGGTGGATGACAGCTACGATTGGCAGCAGATCCGCTTCGAGCCGCCGGAGAGCCCCGGGGCCAGGGCTGCGCTCCGCGGGAACCTCTGGAAGAGCGAGAATCCCAGGGACTACGCGGATCGGCGCGCGCTCATCGGGTATATCGCCACCAAGCTGCTCGAGGGCGAGACGACGTTCGTGCTCTATCACATCGATGGGGACAGGACCTGGGCTGACCGGGAAGAGAGCGAGAACGTGCGCAAGTTCCGGGCGTTCATTGAGACGGACGTGCGTCAGTTCGTCGAGCACCGGCGCCGGCAGATGGGACGCGCTTCCGACGGCGAGCTTTCGCTGGCGCAGTTGCTATTGATGGTCCCGTTTTACAGCCTCGAAGCGTGGGTCTTCCAGAGCACGCAGCTCGGTCGCCGACTCTGCCAGGAGCAGGACGGGTGCAACGGCGATCATGTGGCGCTCTTCGAGGCGTGGGACAAGGATCGGACGGCGCTGGACGAAGTACGGAAGCCCAAGGAGCAGGTCTGCTTCAAGGGCCAGCACAACCACCGGCTGGCCGAAGCGCTCGACATGGACGCGGTCTACTACGCCGAGCGCTCGCTCCACGACACCGTCGAGGATTTCATGGGGCGAGAGCCTCTCCTGCGCGCCCTTGCGCTGACGCGGCCCGGCTGACCATCACGCCGAGCGTACCGGCTTCAACCGGCCACGAGCTCGGTCGCACGAGATAGCTTGTAACGGTTTCCTCCATTCCTCCGCGACGAGACCTGCTATTGAGGCCTCCATGTTTCGCCGCTCCCTCGCGCTCCTCTCGATTGCCGTCCTCTCGATCGCCTCCGGCTGCAGCGGGGACGATCGCAACAACGCCTCTTCCACCAGCGGTGTCGGCGGCTCCTCCAGCGCGACCACAGGCACCAGCACAGCAACAGGCACCGGCGGCGCGGCGCAGAGCTCCAGCGGCAGCTCCAGCAGCAACACCGGCGGCGCAGGCGGCGCACAGAGCTCGAGCAGCATTACCGGCACCGGCGGCGGCGGCAGCAGCACCGGCACCGGCGGCAGCAGCACCGGCACCGGCAGCAGCACCGGCACCGGCGGCGGCAGCAGCACCGGCACCGGCGGCGCTGCGTGCGTGCGGACTCCGGGCCCCGTCGATGCTCCGCGCTTCGTCGTCATCGGGCATCCCTTCGATGCGCAGGGCAATGACTCGCCTGACTACGAGGTGCTCTCGCTCTCGCCTGCGGGGGTGCTCGCGCAGACGGGGAAGCATTTCTCGATGATGACGGCGGCGGACAGCGAGATCGTCTTCACGCCGGATGGCGAGCTCGGGTTCGCGGTGCAGGATGACGGCTCGCTCGGCGCGTTCCGGATCCACGACGATGGCGCGGTCGACGTGCTCACGGCCGCGTTTCCCGCCTCGTTCTATGCGAGCCGCGTGGTGATGAGCCCCGAGGGCGATCACCTGCTCGTGCTCGACGAGAACTTCCCCGCGAACGGCGGCGGGGTGTACCGCGTCGACATCGGCTGCGACGATACGCTCACCGACAAGGGGCGACTCTTCGAGTCGAAGAGCGCTCATGGGCTCGGCTTCCTCGGCGGGTCGGACGTGATCCTCGCGGCGCGCGAGGCGCTCGGGGCGGCGCCGACTAACACGGCGCTGCGGATCACGCTCGACGCGTCGCCCAAGCTCGTCGCTGCTGTCGATGCGTTTGGCCACGACGAGGCCATCGTCTCCACGCTCGCGCTCACGCGCGATGGGAAGTTCGCGCTGATCGGCGACAACTCCGGGTTCGCTTCGACGCCCAACAGCGTGGCGGTGATTGGCATCGATCCGGGCGGGCTCAGCGTCACGCAGAACCTGCCGATGATCGAGGATCCCTATTCGCTCCAGACGTCGCCGTTCAACGATGCGGCGCTCGTCGTCTCGGGCTTCGGGGATGCGTTCTTCGTGCTCGACTACGCGCCCGCGGCGGCGGCGCCGTTCTCGCTGCGCGGGAAGCTGCCGTATGTCGGGGTCCACCCGCAGGTGCCGGGCGCGAGCGCGATGGTGAAGCGCGGCGCGCTCGATGGGCGCGTGCTCGTCGTCGAGGTGCGCGGCGTGTTTCAGGTGCAGTTCGCGCCCAACGGTGTGGTCACGGATCTCGGGCTCTTCGATCTCGCGGGCGGGATCGAGGCCATCGCGTCGTCGATTGGCGTGCAGCCCTGAGGAGGCGCGCACAATTTCGAAGCAACACAAGGCTTGGAACCGCGCGTGTAAACAAGCGCGGTTCTAAACGTGGAGGTTGTTTCAGCCGGAGGCGAGCTTGGCCCTGACGGCGGCGATGGCTGCGCTCTCTTCCGGGAAGCCCGAGGCGCCCAGCATCCACTGGAGGAAGCCCGGGTGATCCTTCGAGGCGACGAGCTGATCGTCCACCAGGACGTCGAACTGATCGCTCGTGCCCGGCTCCATCTCGACCTTGACGCCGAGCTCTTTCTCGAGGCCTGCGGCGAGGCTCGCGGCCCGGCAGCGGTAGCCGCAGGCCTGGCTGTAGAGGATCTTGACGCTCACATTTCCTCCGGCTTCGCGGCGAGTCTACCAGGGCCGCGGGCGCGCGGACACCTGGCCCTCGCTGGTCCTGTTCCCTACCACCTGCCCCGCGCGCCCGCTTGTGACGTTGCCGCCTCCGAGCGCACAGCGTATAGCCGCGCGCCTAGGAGCCAGAACGCTGATGATCGAAGTGGTCATGCCCCAGCTCGGAGAGAGCGTCGCCGAGGGCACCGTCACCAAATGGCTGGTTCGCGAGGGTGACTACGTCACCCGCGACCAAAATCTGCTCGAGGTCGCGACCGACAAGGCGGACACCGAGATCCCCGCTCCGGCGGCCGGCGTGGTGGTGAGCCTCGCTGTGCCCGTCGGGACGGTCGTGGCCAAGCAGGGTCTGCTGTGCACCATCGACGAGACGGCGCAGAAGCCCGCCTCGGCGCCCGCGGTGAAGGCCGAGGCCAAGCCCGCAGAGAAGCCGGCGGAGAAGCCCGCGGAGGCGCCGCGCGCGGTGTCCGAGGCGAAATCGAGCACGGCCAACGGCGAGACGGCGCCGGCGGCCAGCGCTCCGCTGACGACGCCCTCGACGCGCAAGCTCGCGCACGAGATGGGCGTGGACATCACCCGCGTGCAGGCGACGGGCGAGCGCGGGCGCGTCACGCGCGACGACGTGGTGCGCGCGGTGGGCCAGTCGAGCCCGCCGCCGCCGATGCCGACCGAGGCCAAGCCCGCGGCGCAGGCGAGCCACACAGCCGAGCTCGCGCAGCTGATCCAGTCGGGCGGCGGGTTCGTGCCTCCGATCCCCGGCGTGGGCTACGGCGCCTACAAGGTGCCGGCGTACGTGCAGAAGGCGGGGGACGAGGTCATTCCGTTCAATCGCCGCCGGCGGATCACCGCCGATCACATGGTCTACTCCAAGGCCACGTCGCCCCACGTGGTCACGGTGGCCGAGGTCGACATCCACCTCACGAGCAAGCTGCGCGACGAGCACAAGGACAAGTTCAAGAAGTCGGGCGTGCCGCTGACGTTCCTGTCCTTCATCTGCGCGGCGACGGTCAAGGCGCTGCGCGAGCACCCGCAGGTCAACGCGCGCGTGCTCGACAACTCGTTCGCGATCCTCCGCGACGTGAACCTCGGCGTCGCCGTGGACACCCCCGGCGGCCTCATCGTGCCGAGCATCAAGAACGCGGATCGCCTCTCGCTCCGCGGCATCGCGCAGAGCATCGACGAGCTCGCCGGGCGGGCGCGCTCGGGCAAGATCACCGCGGACGATCTCGCCAACACGACGTTCACGGTGTCCAACCCGGGCCTGAAGGGGAACCTCTTCGGCGGGGCGATCATCTCGCAGCCGAACGCGGGCATCCTGCGCATGGGCGAGATCAAGAAGCGCGTCGTCGTCGTCACGCAGAACGGTGAGGACTCCATCGCCATCCATCCGGTGATGTACATCGCGTTCTCGTACGACCACCGGATCATCGACGGCGTGCTCGCCAACTCCTTCCTCTGGCGGGTCGGGGACATCCTGACGCGCGCCGAGTTCGAGGTGTCGTGATGGCCGCCAAGCACCCGGGCATTGCCCCTCTCGCGGAGGTCGATCCGGAGATCGCCGCGCTCATCGCCGCTGAGGAGCGCTACGAGGCCGACACCATCCGCCTCATCGCCAGCGAGAACTACACGTCGCGCGCAGTGCTCGAGGCGACGGGCTCGGTGCTGACGAACAAGTACTCCGAGGGGTACGCGCACAAGCGCTACTACGAGGGCCAGAAGCAGATCGACGCGGTCGAGGAGCTGGCGATCAGCCGCATGAAGGCGATCTTCGGCGCCGAGCACGTCAACGTGCAGCCCTACTCGGGGAGCCCGGCGAACCTCGCGGTGTACCTGGCGTTCGTGAAGCCGGGCGAGACGATCATGGGCCTCGGCCTGCCGGCGGGCGGGCACCTGACCCACGGCTGGAACGTCAGCATCACCGGGAAGTTCTTCAAGAGCGTGGCGTACGGCGTGCGCGCGAGCGATCACCGGATCGATCTCGATCAGGTGCGCGCGCTGGCGAAGGAGCACCAGCCGAAGCTCATCTGGTGCGGGACGACGGCGTACCCGCGCACGGTGGACTTCGCGGCGTTCCGCTCGATCGCCGACGAGGTCGGCGCGGTGCTCGCGGCGGACATCGCGCACATCGCGGGCCTGGTGGCCGGCGGCGCGCACCCCTCGCCCATCGGCATCGCCGACGTGGTGACGATGACGACGCACAAGACCTTCCGCGGCCCGCGCGGCGCGGCGATCATGTGCAAAGCCCAGCACGCTTCGGCGATCGATCGCGCGGTGTTCCCGGGCCTCCAGGGCGGGCCGCACAACCACACGACCGCGGCGATCGCCGTGGCCGCAAAGGAGGCTCAGGCGCCGTCCTTCAAGGAGTACGCGCACGGCGTGGTGGCCAACGCGCAGGCGCTCGCCGCGGCGCTGGAGCAGAAGGGCTTCCGCTTGATCACCGGCGGGACCGACAACCACCTGCTCTTGATCGACATGACGCCCAAGGGCATCGCCGGGAAGCCGTACGCGCAGGCGCTGGAGAAGGCCGGGCTCGTGGCCAACTACAACTCGATCCCGTTCGACCCGCGCAAGCCCTTCGATCCTTCGGGCCTGCGCCTGGGGACACCGTCGGTGACGTCGCGCGGGATGGGCACGGGCGAGATGGTGAAGATCGCCGAGTGGATGGACCAGGTCGCGCAGAACGCGAGCGACGAGGCGAAGCTCGCGGCGATCGCGGCGGATGTGAAGGCGCTTTGCGGCGCGTTCCCGGCGCCGGGGATTGCGGTGTAGCCGGAGAGCGGTTGGAGAAAAGAAAGAGGCGGGCTGCCGGTCAGGCGCCCGCCTCTTTCTTTTCGAAGGGGGTTGGAGCAGCGCTCAGCCTTGAATGGCACACGCAAGTACGAAGAAGAGATAGCCGTACCGCGACCGTCAGGGAGCGGTGCAGTTGGCTCCAGCAACCTGCACCGCTCCCTGACGGTCGCGGTACTGATTGCGCGTGAGCGATGCAGAGAGGGCTACTTCGAGTAGAGCTGACTGGCAATCACGCCCTGGCCGCGAGTGGCCTTGATGACGTACTTGGCGTTGATGCCGACCGGGAAGCTCCACTTGAAGCAATTGCCCCTGCCGCCGAGGGAGGAGCTGGCGCCGCTGCCCTGGTCCTGGGCGAGGACGCCCGAGGCTTGCGGGATCGGGGTGACGGCGACGAGGGTGATGTCGACCTCCTGCACGCCGGCGCCGACGGCGAGCACCGTGTAGCACTTGTTCGGCATGATCTGGATGGGCTGCTCGAGGATCTGACCCTCCTTGAAGTTGCCGGCGGCGACGCCGCCTTCACGCGCCATCCCCGGGGCCTCTTGCTGGGCAAAGGCCATGAGCGGGACGGTGGCGACGCTGGCGAAGTTGGGGTCGATCGCGGTGGCTGCGCCGGAGGAGGGCTGGCCCGTCGTCGGCGTGGTGGTCCCGGGCGTGGTGGTGGCGCCCGGCAGCGGGAAGGGCCACGGGAAGCCGCCGGGCAGCGTGGGCGCGGGGGCCGGCGCGTTGGGATCCACCGTGGTCGGCTGCGGCGTGGTGGGCGCGGGCTGCTGCGGGTAGGTCGTCGTCGGCTGCGGGTAGGTGGGCGCGGGCTGCTGATAGCCGGGCTGCTGCGGGTAAGGCTGCTGCGGGTAGGGCTGCTGCTGCGGGTAGGGCTGCTGATACCCGGGTTGCTGCGGGTAGGGCTGCTGCGGGTAAGGCTGCTGCGGGTAGGGCTGCTGGGCCGGGTACGCGCCGGCGGTATTGGCCTGCGTGGAGTCGCGCCCGCCGAGACAGCCGGCAGAGAACGAGGACGCGAGGATCAGGGCACACGTGAGGGCGGCGCGGGGGCCAACGATGGGGAGCAAGGCAACCTCCTGGGAGCTGAAGCCTCCGTCCTCTCCCATCGCGGTGCGGCGGGCGCAACAGCGCCGGGCGAGCGCGCGAGGAGACGGGGCGTGGAGTGATGTCCGGGTCTTGGACGCGAGAGGGTGGTGCGCCATCGAATCGAGCACCATTTCGCCGCGGCGCCGTGAGCGGGCGCGCCCGGCGGGGCGTTACTTCTTCTTCTTGTAGACCTGGGCGGCCACCGGGCCGGCGCCGGCCTTGGATTTGACGATGAGCTTGACCTGCGCCGGGATCGGCCACGGCCAGACGTAGCAGTTGCCCTTCGAGGCCATCGCGCCCTTCTCGCCTGTCTCGGTGTCGACGAGGAGCGGGCGCTGGGCCATCGCCGCGAGGTTGGGCGCGAGGGCCATGCCGCCGGCGAGGTCGATCTCGAGGGACATGTCGACCTCGGTCACGGGCGGGAGGGACTGGGCGAGGAAGGTGTAGCAATACCCCTGCTCGAGCAGGAACATCGTCCCGTTGAGGGGCTGCGCCTCCGGCACGACGCCGCAGAGGGGGGCGCCGTCCGGCTTCATCCCCGGCGCCTCGGTGGTGGCGCGGCCCTGGAGGGTCGTCGTCATGGCCAGCGTTTGCACGGGATCGCAAGGGCCGCTGGCCGCGGGCGGCGGGCCGGCGTCGACCACCGGCGGCGGGGGAGGCGGCGGGAGCCCGGCGTCGACGGTGGGCTCGGGCGCGAATTTCGGCTCGCTCCCGCACCCGGACGCGATGACGGCGAGCGCCGCCAGAGGAGCCACCGCAGCACCGACCATCCACCACTTGCCCATTGTCATGACCTCGCCTCCCAGCGCGGGCGATCTCGCCGCGACTTCGAGCGCACTACTACACCGATCGCCACAAAACGCGAACGGCCACGTTTCCGTGGCCGTTCGTCAGCGTACTTTTCGAAGGATGGCTTCGAGAGCGTGTTTAGAGCTGGTTTAACAGGCTCTTACCACGCTCCAGGAGCATGCCCCCGAGCGGCACGGCTCACGCGAGGGCGTCTTTGATCGCCTTGATCGGACGGGCGCGGACAGCCTTGCTCGCCGGCTTGGCCGCGAACGTCATCGGCTGCTTGGTGAAGGGGTTGGTGCCCTGGCGCGCCTTGGTGGCGGGCTTCTTCACGACGCGGAACTTGGCGAAGCCGGGGAGCGTGAACACGCCCGCCTTCTTCAGCTCGCGGTGGCCGACGTTGATCAGCGACTCGATCACCGTCTTGACCTGCTTGCGGCTCAGCTCCTCGCCGACCGCCTCGCTGATCGCCTGGATCAGACCGCTCTTGCTCATCGTCTTCTTGGAGCCGCCGCTGCTCGCCGCGGGCGCCGTCTTCTTCGCTGCCATGATTTCCTCCGAGGAATTACGCGCGTGCAGCGCCTCGCCGCCCGCGCTTGCCGAGGTATACACGGCGTTCGGACCAAAAACAGCGAAATCTTCCCGAGGAAACTGCGATTGTTGGTCGACGTCGCCGCGGACGGCCCGGGGCTGCCACCCTCGCCGCGGCCTCGCGGGGTCGGCGCAGCGGGCAAAAAAGCCTGCAAAATAAGGCGTTTGCGCGTCGGCTCCGGCGGCCTCGGTCGGGGTCGTTATGAAAGGGACGGTCGTACCGAGGCGTGCCCACCGGCGAGGGGCGCGCGAGATGGCCTTGATTTCCAGGGCGATCTGGTGCGTCGAAGCGGCGCGGGGGAGCGCGCCGCGCGCCGATGATCAGCCGGCGCGGAGCTGATCGAGCAGGTAGCGCGCGCCCTCGTGCGTGAAATCGTCGGAGACTGCCTTGTCGATCATCAGGCGCGCTTTGCGGCGATCGCCCTGCGCGACGGCGATCCGCGCGAGCTGATAGTAGGCGTGGGCGCGGGCGATGATGGGCACGCCCTCGGTCGATCCCGGCGCGGTGAGCTTCATCAGCGTGGCGCCGCGGTAGGCGCGCGAGGCGAGCTCGAGGTCGTTCTGCTCGATCGCCAGCTCGCCGAGCTCCATCGCCAGGGCGGCGTTCTGCGGGTCGCTCTCGAAGCTGCGGGTGAGCGCGGTGAGCGCGGCCTTGCTGTCGCCCACGGAGAGCTCGAGCTGGGCGCGCTTGCGGTGCACCAGGGCGAGCTGCTTGGAGCGGCGGCCCTTGTGCGCGGCGGCGGCGATGTCGAGGCGCGCCTGCGCTTCGGCGACGTGGCCCATGAGCGCGTAGGCGTCGGCGAGGAGCAGCAGCATCTCCTGCTCCTCGGCGCGCGGGCCCGCTGAAGGCGGCTGCGCCGGGAGGAGCGAGCGGGCCTCTTCGAGGACGGAGGCGGCGCGCGCGGGCGCGTCCCCCGCGTCGAAGAGGAGGCGGCCTGCATGAAGAAGGAGGCCGCATTTCGCGGCGGGATCGCTCATCGTCGCGGCGTCTTCGAGGATGAGCTCGGCGAGCTCGCGGCCGGCGCCGAGGACGTTGTACACGTCGCGGAGGCGGGCGCGCACGGCGCGGCTCTCCGGTGCGGCCTGGTGCGCGCGTTCGAGCGAGGCGCGCGCTTCGCCGAGCTGGCCGCCGCGCTCGCAGGCGTCGGCGAACTTGACGGCGGCCTGGGCGAGCTCTTCGCCTCCCTCGAGCGGGAGCAGGCGGCGGTAGGCGGCGCTCGCGGCCTCCCAGGTGCCGTGCTGGTCCTCGAGCGCGGCGAGGGCGCGGAGCGCGGCGATGTCCTTCCCGCCTTCGCGGGTGAGCTCGGTGAGCTCGGCGCGCGCGCGGTCGATCTGCCCGGCCATCGCCAGCACCTCGGCGAGCCGGAGCCGCAGGGATCGCTCGGCGGCGCGGGCCTCGTTCGAGGCGCCGCGCGGGGCGGCGAGGGCGCGATCGAGGAGGACGACGAGCTCGCTCGCGTAGCCGCCGTTGCTGCGCCAGTGGGCTTGCTCGAGATCGAGGAGCGCGAGCCGCTCGTTGCCCGTGCCCTCGTGGAGCGCGGCGCGCGCGCGGTAGAGCCAGGCGTCCTCGGGCGTCACGGCGAGGCAGAGGCCGACGGCGTCGATGGCGCGCGCGTGCTCGCCGAGCGAGGCGTAGGCGTCGATGAGCGCGAGGAGCACGTCGCGATCGGTCGGATCGAGATCGAGGGCGCGGAGCAGGATCGCGGAGGCCGCGGCGGCGTCCCCGGAGCGGGTGCGGAGGATGTCGGCCGCGAGGCAGAGGCTCTCGATGCGCTCGGGCGTCGAGGGCCGCGTGTCGGCCTCGCGCACGTGGAGCGCGGCGAGCTTGGCCCAGGACTCGCGCTGCTCGTAGAGGCGCACCAGCTCGTCGCGGATCTCGACGTGGCCGGGGCAAACGGCGAGGCCTTGCTCCAGCGCGACCTCGGCGCTGGCGGTGTCGGCGTGGGCGATGCGGATGCGCGCGACGCGGAGCGCGAGGTCGGCCGCGGGCTCGCCGTCCTCGACGAGGAGGAGCTGATCGAGCGCGCCGCCGAACGAGACCGAGTCCTCGCGCGCCATGCCGATGCGGACGATGGCGCGGAGGAGATCCCGGTTCTTGCCGTCCCAGTCGAGGGCTGCATGGTAGAGGTCGAGCGCGCCGCCCTCGTCCCACTCTTGCTCGAGCAGGGCCCCGAGCCGCAGCGAGAGCGCGACGATGACGGGCACGTCCTGGCGATCCTTGGCGACGTCGATGCGCCGGCCGAGGACGGCGATCAGCGCCTCCTTGCGGCCGTGCTTCTCCAGCAGATCGGTGAGTAGCTGGGCCGCGGCGACGGCGGTGGGATCGTCCTCCACGATCTCTTCGAGCAGGGTGATGGCCTGGAGCTCGTCGTCGACCATCACCATGCGGGCGCGCTCGAGGCGCAGCTCGGCGCGCTCCTCGGCGGAGTCGAGGATCTTCGCGGTCTCGTCGAGGAGGGCGGCGAGCCGCTCGCGATCGCCGGTGCGCCGGTAGACCTCGGCGAGGGGCTGCCAGATCTCGCGCTCGGCCGGCTCGCGCGAGCGCAGCTCTTCGAGGAGGCGCGCGGCGCGCGGCAGATCCGCGAGGGGGCCCGCGGCGATCAGCGCGGCTTCGAGCAGCAGCGCCCGCTCGCGCTCCGGCTCGGCGGCGCGCGCGGCCCGCTCCTTCAGCGTCGCGGCCTCGGCGAGCTGGCCGTCTTCGAGGCGATGCTCGGCGAGCCGGGCGATGGCCCAGCCGAACGCGGCATCCCCGACGGACTCGGCGCGCGCGATAGCCTTCTCCAGCAGCGCGGAGGCGAGGGCGCGATCCTCGAGGCGCGCGGCGATGGCCACGGCCTCTTCGATGCGGCCGGCGTCCTCGACGCGAGGATCGCGCTCCCAGCTCAGGACGAGGGCCTCCACGAGCAGGCGATCGCGCCCGGCCTCGCGAGCGAGGCGCTCGAGCGACGCGAGCACCGTGGCGCTGGCGGGATCGACGGCGAGGGCCCGGCGGAGCAGCGCCTCGGCGCGATCGATCTGCGGCTCGGCGAGGAGCGCGCGGTCGAGCAGCGCCGTCGCCTCGACGTGGTGCACAGGCGAGGCGAAGCGGAGGGTCGCGAGGCGATAGAGCGGCTCGGACGCGGCGGCCCCGTGGGCGCGCGCGATCTGCTTCTCGAAGAGCTCGGCCAGCGCGGCGGTGTCGCCGCGGACCTCGTGGATGCGCACCAGCGCGGCGCGGACGGCGTCGAGGCGCGGGCTCTCGCCCTGCGCTTCGAGCAGCGCTTCGGCGGCGCGGTAGGCCGATGCGGCGCCGGCGAGATCCCCGCGCTCGGTGTCGAGGGCGCGGGCGATCTGGGTGCGCAGCTCGATCGCTCGCGCGGCGTCGACCTCGCGATCGGCGAGGCGCGCGACGGCGGCGACGAAGCGAGGCGTCGCGCCCGCGCGCGCCGCGAGGTCGCGCGCGGCGTCGAGCCGAGCCGGGGTGGGCGGCGCGACGGCGAGGGCGCGGAGCCGCGCGTCGAGGGCCTCGGAGCTGCGGCCGAGGCGCTCGTCGTAGAGCCCCGCGAGCTCCTCGAGGAGCGCCGCCGAGGCGGCCCCGTGCGGGCTCATGCTGAGCTTGGCTTCGAGGGCGCGCGCCAGCAGGTCGTAGCGCTTGCGGGCGCGGAGCACGGCGAGGAGCCGCTCGGCCTCGGGGGCCGTCTCGCGCGCGGTTTCGAACGCGGACTCGAGGTACTCGGCGGACCGCTCCGCGTCGCCCTGGAGCTGCGCGATCTCGCAGAGCTCGTAGAGGAGCTCGGCCCGGCTCACGCCGCCCGGCCCCGGCTCTTCGCGCGGGCGCTTCACCACGAGCAAGAGGGCGCGGTAGGTGCGCGCCGCCCGCTCGAGCTGGCCCTCTTCGAGCGCGAGGCGCGCCTGCAGATGGAGGATCTCCGGCTGCGCGGGGTCGATGCGGAGCGCGAGATCGAGCTCGGCCACCGCGCCCTTGCGATCGCCTCCGGCGAGCGAGACGCGGGCGAGCTCGTAATGGACGAGCCCGCGCTCCTTGGGCCGGCGCGCGCCGTAGCCGGCGATGAGCGCGCGCAGCGCCTCCGCGGCCTCGTCGAGGCGGCCGGCCGCGATCAGCGCCGAGGCCAGGCGCCGCCGCAGCGTGCCGTCCTCGGGCACGAGCGCCGAAGCCTCGTGGAGCAGCGGCACCGCCGCCGCGGGATCGTCGCGGCGATCGACGTGGATCGCCGCCGCCTCGCAGAGCAGCGCCGCGCGCGCTTCGGTCGTCGCGGCGCGCGCCGCCGACTCGACCACGAGCTGCGCCAGCGGCTCCCAGGCCTCGGTCTCGCGGTAGAGCGCCGCCAGCCGCTCGCGCAGCACCTCGCCGTCGCCCGCGCGCTGCACGTAGCGCTCGAGCCGCGAGCGCGCCGCCTCGGGGTTGTCGGCGGCGAGGTAGGCGTCGGTGAGCCGCAGCGCCAGCGCCGGCAGCACCTCGGGCGACGCCTGCTCGCAGAGATCCTCGAGCACCCGCGCCGCGCCCTCGTGATCCCCACCCGCGATCAGCAGCCGCGCCAGCGCGCCCGCCGACGCGCCCTCGCCGAGCGCCGCGGCGCGCCGGTGAGCGGCGATGGCCCGCGCCGTGTCCGAGAGCCGCTCCTCCACGCGCTGGGCCGCGCCGGCCCACATCGCCGCGGCGCCACGCAGATCGCCCTCCGCTTCGAGCCGGGCCGCTTGCTGCTCCGACAGCGCCACCAGATCGAGGTGATGTCCGCCGGCCTCGAGCAGCTCGGCGAGGCGCGCCGTCGAGGCCGCGTGCGCGGGCGCCTCGGCGAGGTTGGCCCGCAGCGCGGCGATCGCCCCGGCGTCGTCGCCGGCCGCCGCCAGGAGCTGCGCGAGCTCGAAGCGCAGCGCGGCGCGGCGATCGAGGTCGGGGGCGACAGCGATCTGGCGCTCGCGCAGGCGCAGGAGATCCGCCGCGCGATCCGCAGCGCGGTAGAGCGCGTCGAGCCGCTCGCTCGCGACGGGATCGATCGGGTCCTCCTCGAAGAGCTCCTCGTAGATCGCGATCCGGGCCGGGGCCTCGGCGAGCTCGGCGGCGGCGAAGCGCAGGCGACGGCGCTCCGGGGCCTCGAACGGCAGCAGCGCGCTGCGGCGGTAGATGTCGACCGCGCGCGCCGCGCCGATGCTGGTCTCGTCGGCGCGAGCGAGGCGCACCAGCGTGTCGATCGCCCACGAGGCCGCGCTCGCCGCGCTCTCGAAGCGCGCGCCCGCGGGCCGCGGCGCCGTCCAGCGCTCGGTGGCGGCGGCGAGCAGCGTCTCGGCGATCGAGGTCGCGAGCGCGCGATCACAGGCCGCGCCCTCCGCGACCTCGGCGGCCTCGGCCCAGCGATCGAGCTCGCCCCCGGAGGCCTCGGCGAGCCGGAGCAGCGTGGCGATCAGCGCGCGATCCGGCGAGCGGCGCTGCGCCAGCGCGAGCGCCTCGAGCACCTCGAGGTGATCGGGATCGAGCGCGAGCACGCGGGTGAGCGCGCGCTCCGCGGCGGCGAGATCGAGCCGGCTGTCGCGCTCCCAGGTCGCGACGTGCCAGAGCAGCGCGCGCGCCACCCGCGGCGAGACGTCGGGCCGCGCGTCGAACCCTTGCGCCAGCGCCGCCGCGAGCACCTCGGTCCGGTCGGCGACAGCGGCGAGGCGGATGGCGTCCGCGGCGAGGGCCTCCGTCGGCGCGAGGGAGAGCGCCCGGAAGATCGCGTCGAACGCCGCGGACGCGTCCCCGCGACGGCGCTCGAGGAGCCCCGCGGTCTCGACGAGGATCTCCACGCGCGCGGCGTCGTTCGAGGCCGCCGCGAGCCGAGGCTCGAGCAGCGCGATCGTGCCCGCCCAGTCGTCAGAGGCCGCGTAGATGCGGCCGAGGAGCGCTGTCGTCGACCCGAGCAGCTTCGGCACCTCCTTCGCCGCGACGCCGCCGCGGTCGCTCGATCGCAGGCGCTCGACCAGATCCTCGAGCCCGCGCTGCGCGCCGAGGTCTTGCCCGCGGATCGAGAGCGCGAGGTCGTACGCCGCGATCGCCTCGCCCAGGCTCCCGGTGCGCACGCGGTGGAGATCGCCCACGCGCACCCAGAGATCCGCGCCGCGATCCGTGGCCTCGGCGCTGGTCGCCTCGTGCTCCAGCAGCGTCGCGAGCTCGACCCAGCGCGACGTCTTCGCCAGCAGCGCCGCCAGCATGTCGGCGCTCTCCGCGTCGTTGCCGAGGCGCACGCGGAGGATCCGCCACGCCTTGATCGCGCGCGCCGGATCGCCGAGCTCCTCGTCGAAGATCCGCGCCGCGCGCACCCAGTCCCGCCGCGCCGCGTCGCCTTCGAGCCCGGCGGCGCGCTGCTCCAGCACCTCGGTGAGCTCCTGCCAGCGCCGGCTCTCCGTGAGCGCGTGGATGAGGCCGTCGAGCGCCTCGGCGTCGCGAGCGTCCTCTTCGAGCGTCGAGCGGAAGGCGCGGACAGCGCGGTCGACGTCGCCGACCTTCGACAGAGCGAGGCGCGAGAGCTCGACCCGCACCGCGCGCCGCGCGGCCGCCCGAGGCTCGAGCCGGGCCAGCTTCTCGAGCACGTCACACCGCTCCAGCGCCAGCGCCAGCGCCGCCTCGTCGCTCTCGGCCGCGTCCCCGCGCTCCTCCAGGAGGCGATCGAGATCGCGCGCCGCCCCGATCGCCGAAGCGCTGTCCGCGGGCGCGCCGGCGAGGATCACCTGGTTCAGCGCCGTCGCGCGCTCCACGTCGCCGAGGTCGCGCTCGTACACGAGCGCCGCGCTCGCCAGCAGATCGAGGCGCGCCTGGCCTTCAGCCTGCTCGGCCGCAGCGTTGAGCGCCGCTACCAGGCGCTCCGGGTTCTCGAGCTTCACCGCCAGGCGCCCGAGCTCCTCGCGGTGCGAAGCCACCCCGGGCTCGAGCCGCAGCAGCGCCGCCAGCCCCTCGAACGCGCCCACCTCGTCGCCGAGCTCGTCGAGCCGCAAGCGCACCAGCGCGCGCTGCCGCTCGGCGCGATCCGCCGGCGTCATCGCCCCCTCGAGATCCACCTCGAGCACGCGCGCGAGATCCCGCGCGTTGCCCGCGGCGCGGTAGCGAACCTTGAGGCGCGAGGCCGCCGCGAGCCGCGCCGCCGCGGCCTCGGCGCCGGGGATCTCCGCCGCCGCGCCGAGCACGCGCTCCAGCAGGTCGAAGACCTCGACGCGATCGGGCTCCGCCTCGAGCATCTGCTCGAGGATCGCCGCCGCGCGCACCGGCTCGCCGACGCCGTCGATCCACAGGCCGGCGATCCGCGCCCGCAGCTTCTGCGCCGCCTCGCCGACGAGGCCCTCGAGCTGCCGCATCAGCAGCGCGATCAGCGGCTGATGACGCCCGTGGCGCTCGTAGAGGCGCTCCAGCGCCGTGCGGACGCGCGCGTCGTCGCGCAGCGCCAGCAGCGCCTCGAAGTAGCCCATCGCCCGGCCGGTGTCGGCGGCGAGATCCTTGGCCGTGAGCGCGGCGTCCTCGAGCAGCTCGCGGCGCGTGGCGTGATCCTCGGTGCGCGCGATGACCTCGTCGTAGAGCGAGAAGAGCTCGCCCCAGCGCTCGCCGAGGTTGTACGTCAGCTTGAGGCGCTCGAAGGCCCACGTGGAGAGCGGCGCCAGATCCACCGTCCGGCGCAGCAGCGTGACCACCGTCTCCTGATCGTCGAACCACTCCTCGTGGTACTCGACCGCGCGCCGCCCGAGCTCCTCGATCGCCTCGCCCGCGGCGTCGAGCTTCGGCGCGTCGCCTCCCACGCCGAGCGCGCGACGGTACGCCGCGGCGACCTGATCCGCGCCGCGGACCTCGAGCGAGAGCCGCTCGGCGCGGTCCCAGAGCGCGAGATCGAGCGGCGCCTCGCTCACCGCGCGCAGCGCGATCGTCAGCGCGATCGGGGGCGCGATCGAGGGCTCCTCCAGCAGCCGATCGAACCAGCCCTGCCGCGCCGACGCGAGCTCGCCCGCGCCCGCGGGCGCCTCCAGCAAGAGCTCGTAGAGCGCGGCCCGCGCCTCGGTGTCGACCGCCTCCTGCGCGGCCCGCTCCAGCAGCGCCGACGCGGCCTCCCGCGTCTCGGGTCGCGCGAGCAAGCGCGTCACCAGCGAGAGCGCAGGCCCGAGCGCGCCCGCGTCGAGGATCGCCGCGACCCGCTCCAGCGCCTCGGCCGGCCGATCGAGCCGCTCCAGGAGCAGCGTCGCGAGCGCGAGATCTTGCTCGACGCGCGCCGCCCCCTCGGCTCGATCCCGCCGCTGCACGAGCAAGCTGACCGCGCCCTCCGCGTCGCCGCGAACGAGGAGGATCCGCGCCCGCGCCGAGAGGGCCGCGTCGTGCTCCGGGTCCAGCGCGATCACCCGCTCGTAGAGCTCCGCCGCCGCCTCGGGATCGCCGAGGCTCTGCTCCTCGGCCTCGGCCCACGCCACGAGGATCCGCACGCGCGCAGGCTCGCTCGCCCGCGCCGCGCGGAAGCCGAAGAGCCACCGGCGATCCGCCGCGCGCGCCGCGCCCCGCGCCGCGAGGAAATCCTCGAACGCCGCGGCCGTCGCGTCCACGTCACCCTCGCCTGCCTCCAAAATGTCGCGGTACGCCGCGGCGACCTCGGCGTCGCGCGCCGGGTCGAGGGCGAGCACGCGCACCCGCGCCGCGCGCAGGCTCGCCCGCAGCGCCGCGGGCAGCCCGGCGGCGCGGGCCGGCGCGAGCGCCTCCGCCGTCTGCTCCAGGAACCACGCGGTCGCGCCCGCGTGACGGAGCGCGTCCTCGTGCTCGAGCAGCGCGCGCGCCGCCGCCTCGGCGTCGGGCGCGGTCCGCAGCAGCACCGCGACGACGCCGGGCACGCGATCCCACGCGCCCGCGTCGCGATAGAGCGCGAGCAGCGCCGTGGCCGCCGCCCTGTCCTCCGGCATCACCGCGAGCACGCGCTCGTGGAGCCGCCGCGCCGACGCCGCGTCGCCCGCGAGCGTCGACGCCTCCGCTGCCTGCCGGAACGCCGCCGCCGCCGCGCCCGGTCGCCCCAGCTTCCCGCCGTCGATCTCGCCGAGCCGCTCCAGCCACGTCGACGCGTCGCGCGGATCCACCGTCGTCGTGATGCGCCGCTTGATCACCGAGCGCATCAGCTCGGTGTCGTCGCCGGCCCGCGCCACCTCGGCGATCGCCGTGAGCTCTTCGTCGCCCAGCGTCGCGTCGAGCGCGAGCAGCGCCCGGTAGTCCTCGGCGGCGAGCTCGAGCCAGCCCTGCGCCACCGCGATCCGCGCGAGCCGCCGCGCCGTCGCGATCCGCTCCTCGCCGACGGCGCGATCGAACAAGCCCGCGAGCTCGTCGTGCAGCGCCTCCCACTCCCCGCGCGCCTCGTGGAGATCGAGCAGCTCGGCGAAGGCCGCGGCGTCGCTCGGATCCTCGGCGAGCGCGCGCTTGTAGGTGACCACCGCCGCCGCGGTGTCGCCGAGGCTGCGCCGCTCGATCGCCCCGATCGCGTGCAGGAGCGCGCGCCGGCGCGCCGGATCCGTGGCGCGCTCCAGCGTCGCGCGGTGGAGCGCGAGCCGCTCCTCCGGGCTCCCCTGCTCGCGCAGCAGATCGTCCATCCGATCGAGCAGCTCGTGCGACGACGGCTCCGCAGCCAGCGCGCGCCGCAGCACCTCGAGCGCGCCGGCCACGTCCCCGCTCGCCGCCAGCGCCTCGCCCGTGCGCCGCGCCAGCAAGCTCAGGGCCGGGCTGGTCACCTCGCGCTCGCCGAGCACACGCCGCAGCACCCCCGCGCTCCGCGTCGCGTCACCGCCGGACACCTGCTCGACGCGCTCGAGCCACGCAGGGACGTCAGCCTCCGCGGACTCGATCGCCAGCTCGAGCCCGCGCCCCGCGATGTCGGCCGCGCGCTTGGGATCGCGCAGATCGCGGTGCGCGACCAGCGCCGCCTCGTGGAACGCCGCCAGCCGATCGGCGACGCGATCGAGCAGCGCCGCGCGCGCCTCGAGCACGCGCAGCAGCACCGTCCACGCGCCCTCGGCGCGCGCCAGCGGCTCGAGCACGTCCGCCGCCGCGAGGCGCAGCTCCCCCGCCGCGAGCATCTTGTCGAGCGAGAGCCGGCTCGCCCGCTCCGTCGGATCGATCGCCAGCGCCAGCCGGTGCGCCTCGAGCGCGCCCCGCGCGTCGCCGAGCCGAGCCAGACGCAGCTGACCGAGCCGCGAGAAGATCCCCGCGCGCTCCGCCTCCGGCGCCGCCTTGGCGTCGGACTCCAGCGCCGTCGCCAGATCCTCCCAGCGCCGCTCCGTCTCCAGCAGCGAGATCAGCCGCGCCAGCGCCTCGCGCGTGGCGCCGTACGCCGCGATCCACGCCTTCCACGCCTCCAGCGCCGCGGCGCGATCCGGCAGCTTCGACCCGCGGAGCTCCGCCGCGCGGAACGAGATCGCCCGCGCCTTCGCGCGATCTCGCTCGCGAGCCGCGCGCAGATCGAGCACCTCGCAGAGCTCCATGTACGCGCCGGAGCCCTCGAGCAGCCGCTCGAGCGCCTCGAGCGCCTCGGCCTCGAGCCGCGTCCCCAGGAGCTTGCGGTACGCCGCGATCGCCCCCACCGCGTCGCGCAGC
>FSTQ01000409.1_pt1 | contig 33761 bp, 25 predicted proteins | sample 1637281 | NCBI WGS metagenome assembly FSTQ01 (sample SAMEA3914818, study PRJEB12502) | metagenome | biome: forest; material: soil | place: Canada | collected 2010-06-26 | depth 0.1 m
CAGGCGTCGCGAGCGTCCCGAGGCTAGGGAGGCCGAGGGAGGCGTACTCTCGTACGCTGACCGAGCGCCGACCGACGACTCGGGGCGCGCAGCAGCCTGTTAAACAAGCTCTCGGAGTGGTGCCTGCCATGACCAAGTCGAAGAACCTGTACCAGCGCGCCGACTCCTTCACCAAAGCGGCGAAGGCGCAGGGCTACCCGGCGCGCAGCGTCTTCAAGCTCGAGGAGATCGATCGCCGCGTGCGCCTGCTCAAGAGCGGCCAGCGCGTGCTCGATCTCGGCGCCGCCCCCGGCTCGTGGTCGATGTACGCCGCCAGGAAGATCGCGCCGAGCGGCAAGCTCCTCGCCATCGATCTCTCGGAGATCCAGGGCAGCCTCGGCCCCAACGCCCAGATCGTGCGGGGCGACGCGCTCTCCCTCGCCAACGAGGCGCTGGCGACGTTCGCCCCCTACGACGTCGTCCTCTCCGACATGGCCCCCTCGACGAGCGGCAGCAAGGTCGCCGATCAGGCGCGGAGCTTCGAGCTCTTCATGCGCGCCGTGGAGATCGCGCGAGCGCTCGGCGCCCCCGGCGGCTCCTTCGTCGGCAAGCTCTTCATGAGCGAGGACTTCATCAAGGCCCGCGAGGCCCTCCGCGCCCTCTTCGGCGAAGTGCGCACGATCAAGCCCGAGGGCACGCGCGCCAGCAGCGTCGAGGTCTTCCTCATCGGCCTCGCGCGAAAGTAGATCGCCCTCGGGGAGGGCTCCTTCGCGGCGCGACGGGCCACAAGCTCGACAATCGAGTGGGCGATAGGCTGGAGAGTGGCTCGGAGACGTGGATTCGAACCACGATTTGAGGTGTCAAAAACCCCCGTCCTGCCCTTGGACGATCCCCGAATGAAAAGCGGGCAAAGGAGCGATGACCGCGTAAATCGACGGGACTCGAACCCGCAACCTCTGCCCGAAGACAGCGCTCTACCATTGAGCTACGCCCCCATGATCTTTTCGTGGTGGAGGCGATAACGCGATCATCTCGGCCCGCCGGCGGAAGCCGGGTGAGTCGAACACCATGCCCGAAGGCACGCACCGGGTAGCAACCGGGCTCGGCACCGTGCCGAATCAGCTTCCAGGAGAGATCAGCGGAAGAAGGAGGTCCCGACCCCCTCACCCCTCGTCGAGGTGCGCGCCGCGTTCGAAACGGCCCCGGCCCCCGGCCGGTTCATCTTCCATGAGGCAGTGAAGGAGAGCAGAGGAGTCGAACCTCGCGCGTCGCCGCGCCCTCCGCTTTCAAGGCGGCGCCGGGTCCACACCCGGGTTGCTCTCCACGGCGGAAGGTGGAGGTCCCGACCCCCTCACCTCTCGTCGAGGTGCGCCCTGCGTTCCAAGCAGGCCCGGCCCCCGGCCGGTTCACCTTCCAGGTGCGGAGATCCCCGCTCCCTCTCTCCAGCAAGCGAGAGAGGGAGCGAGGTGACGTCAGCAGTAGTGGAGCCACGACTCGGGGTGACTCCCATCCCGCGAGACGACCGTGGTCATCGGCAGGGATCGGGGCTTCACCGGAGCCCGGAGCAGCTTCATTCCAGCCTGCTCCGGCGTCCGACCGCGCTTCTTGCCGTTGCAGTCGTAGCAAGAGGCGACGATGTTGTCCCAGACCGTCTTCCCGCCTTGCACGCGCGGGATGACGTGGTCGTAGTTGAGCTCTCGCGCCGGCTTCCGCGTGCCACAGTACTGGCAGCGAAAGTCGTCACGCGCGAAGACGTTGTTGCGCGAGAACTTCACTCCACGCTTCATCCCCCCGAGAGGCCGCTTCAAGCGGACCACGGCGGGCGCGCGGATCGAGAGCGACGGGGAGCTTATCTCCTCGTCGTACTCTTCGATGACTTCAACCTTCCCCAGAAAGCTCATCGTCACGGCAACCTGCCAGGAGATGATCTTGTGGGGCATCATCCACGGAGTGAGCAACAGCGTCAGCGCGGTCATGGTCCACCTCGTTCCTACCTTCGCCTCTTCTTTTTCATGCGTCTCTCCAGGCGCTCGCGCGCCGAAAGGGAGATCGGGAGCTCTGTGGACGAACATCGTCCACAGACCCCACCGGGTGCTCGGAGCGGGAGTCGAACCCGCAGAAAACCAGTTTTGAGCTGGCCATGTTTGCCAGTTACATCACCCGAGCGCGATCCACTACCGTAGTAGCACTGATGGGAATCGAACCCACACGCCCTCTCGGGCACGGAATCTCAGTCCGTTACGTATGCCATTTCGTCACAGTGCCAGGGTGTCCATGGAGGGAATCGAACCCCCAGAAAACGGTTTCTAAGACCGCCGCGATTGCCAGTTACGCCACATGGACAAGTAAAATGCAGGGAGTGAAGAACGAGGCCTGCGAGGTGGGGCAGCCGGGAGTCGAACCCGGAACGAGCTCCTTATCAGAGAGCTCAGGTCACCGTACCGTCCTGCCCCATCGAAATCCGCCGTGATGCGAGGCCAGGGGATCGAACCCTGCGAGCCCGGTTTGTCGAACCGGCGCATTCACCAGCTTGCTCGCCTCGCGCGGTCTGGGTGGAGGGATTCGAACCCCCAATCCCCGGTTCCCCGAACCGGTGCTCTGACCAGATTGAGCCACACCCAGATGAAACTTTACTGCTGAATCGGTCTGGATGGGAGGATTCGAACCTCCAGTCCCCGGTGCCCGGAACCGGTGCTCTGCCAGATTGAGCCACACCCAGATAAAATCTCACTGCTGTATCGGTCTGAATGGGAGGATTCGAACCTCCAGTCCCCGGTGCCCAGAACCGGTGCTCTGCCGATTGAGCCACACCCAGAGAAATCTACTGCTGAATCAGTCTGGATGGAGGGATTCGAACCCCCAGTACCCGGTTCCCGGAACCGGTGCTCTACCAGGTTGAGCCACACCCAGAAAACGAGATCGCGACGGGAGGAGTCGAACCTCCACGGACAGCCTTATGAGAGCCGCCGCTCGCCTCGAGGCGCCGCGGGATGCAGGAGCAGGAATTGAACCTGCAAGGCCGGGGGTATGAACCCCGGATGGGACCGTCCCTTCCTGCGGCGCCCCTGCCAGGAATCGAACCTGGGCGACAAGCTTCGGAGGCTTGTGTCTCGTGCCACGAGAACAGGGGCAGGGCGCCGCGCGTGAGAACGCGGCGCTGATGGATTGGCCTCTCTGCGAGGAGTCGAACCTCGCCAATCGAGTTCGTAGCCCGATGCCCGGCCGCCGGGACAGAGAGAACAGCGCTGTGCGATTGAATTGGTAGGCTCGACCGCCGAGGCGTGGCGCCCCGAAGAAGGCCACAGGTCGGCAAATCGGCCCGGCGTCCCCAGCGGGATTCGAACCCGCGTTTCCAGATTGAGAATCTGGCTGCCTGGGCCATCTAGCAAGATGGGGACATGGCAAGCTGAGAAAAAACGATCGTGAGCTGGAGAGCCGGCCGGGAATCGAACCCGGGCGCACGGTTTTGCAGACCGCGCTCCTCGCCAGAGATCCGGCTCGAGATACACGAACAAGGAGAGCGGTGAGGGAGAATCGAACCCCCGTCCCGAGCTTGGCACGCTCGGACTCTGCCACTGAGCTACCACCGCATGATCATGACGCGGAGCGAGCAGCGGGAATCGAACCCGCATCGACGGTTTGGAAGACCGTGGCCCTACCCTTGGACGATGCCCGCTTGAATTGGTTCCAGTCTATTTCACTATTTCATGTCTCTTCTTCGAGCTGCTCGCGAGAATTGCACTCGCCATCTCCTGCATACCAGGCAGGCGCGCCGCTGACTGGGCCTGAGCAGCAACAGTGGAATCGGCCGGATTCGAACCGGCATCTTCCGGGTGCAAGCCGGACGCTCTCCCAGGTGAGCCACGACCCCGAGGTAAAAGGTTGAGAGCAGTGGAGCGGCGGGGAGTCGAACCCCGATCTCTGCCATGCGAGGGCAGTGTTCTCCCGGTTGAACTATCGTCCCGTTCGGACAGGCAAAGAGTGAGCTGGGATTTGCCGCGGGCGGTTTGCAGCCGCCTCTGGCTCAAGGACTCGAACCTCATGTATTTCCGGTTAACCCAGCATCTCCGGCCCGCCGGCGCCCCCGAGGAGGATCGAACTCCCCTCGCCTGATCGACAATCAGGTCGCCTCACCAGATGCGTACGGGGGCGAGCGCTTTCGAGCTGTGATGATTCTACGCTGATACTACCGAACGAACAGTGGAACCGGCCGGAGTGGAACCGGCTACCTTCTGACTGCCAGCCAGACGCTCTCCCGGATGAGCTACGATCCCAGAATCGAGGCGAACCAGAGGAGCCGCACGATCGAGGTAGGGGTCGATCACGGCCCTCCGATCCGCCTCGGCGGTGGAGATTGGGGCGGGCAAAGGGCGCCCGCGGGGTTCTGGACGTGTGAATTTTGTTAACCCGCGAGCTCCGGCCCACCTTGCAGAGTGGGAAGGAGTCGAACCCTCTCGCTCGAGTTTTGGAGGCTCGGCCGTCACCGTGACTGTACACTCTATCTCTGTTTCGTCAAGCACTCTTCTCATTCACTCTTCATCAATCACCTTCTCTCTTTCGTTCTCCGGTGCAGCTGGCGGGATTTGAACCCGCGACATCCCGAGTGTAATCGATAACCATCCTCGAGCGGCCCGGGTCGGGCGAAGAGGGTGAGGACGGTATAGGTGCTCTATCCGGACTGAGCTACAGCTGCAAAAACTCCGAGGGCCCCCGGCGGGAGTCGAACCCGCACAGCACGGTTTAGAAGACCGGCCCCTTTCCGGTCGGGATCGGGGGCGTTGGAGAGAGACGAGCAGGCGTTGCTCGCCTCTCCAGATCACATCAGCGCTGGCCGCGGGTGAAGTCCGCCATCACCTGCGGGGCCGCCGCGTCGAAGCCCACCACGTCGAGCATGCCAGGGTCCGTCGGATCGGCGATCGAGAAGCCGGTCGCCGTCATGCCGACGACGATCAGCCTGGCGGGCCGCCCCATCTTCTGCCGGTACTCGCGCAGCGCCTGGAACGGGTGAACCTTGCCAGCCCATGTCTCGTTGTCCGTGTAGATGACGAAGGTGTCGACGACGACCTTGTTCTTCGCGGCCCAGATCATCGGCATCGAGCAGTCGGTGCCGCCGAACGGGAGGCCGTCGAGGAGCTTGAGCACGTCGTCGAGCCGCTGCTTCGGCGAGATCGAGAGCGGCAGGAGGCCGACGTCACCGCCGCCCCACTGCCCGCCATAGCCCCCAGACGCCGCGGTGAAGCCCACCACGGAGAACTGCGGCTCGATCCGCGCCGTCGCCATCGCCATCGCCGCGCTCGCGACCCTGGGCGTGAGGCCGGGGATACCGGCGATCACGCCCGCAGCCATCGAGCCCGAGACGTCGAGGGCGAGCAGGTGATTCTTCCCGGTGGGCTCCACGCCCTTGAAAGCCAGGTAGAACGCGTCGTTCAAAGCGTCCACGATCTCGCGGGTCGGAGCCCACGAGAGCGCGTTGGCGCGCCGCTGCGCCCGCTCACCGTGCCCTTGCTCGTAGACCCGCAGGGCGGAGAGCAAGGAGATGGGGTGAACGCGAGCGCGGGTGAGGCGCGCCGAGTCGGTGAGCTGCCGCGCCACCTTGCGGGACGCTTCGCTCATCGGCGCGAGGAGGCCCACCGCGGTCATCTTTCCGAGGCTCCGGATCAGTGCGGTCTGCGGCATCTCCTCGAGCAGCGCCTCCCAGATCTCCGGATCGTTCTTCCACTCGGAGAGGAGCATCTCGTGCGTGAACCGGTGCTCACGGATCAACGCGATGACCTGCTTCCGGTTGGTCGCGGCCCGCAGCGACTCGAAGCCTCGAATCAACGCAGGGAGCTCGGCCTTCGAGATCGCCTTGCCGCGAGCGCTCTCCTTCGAGAGCCCCTCGAGGCCTCCGGTGATCCACCGGTAGAGGGCATCGTGCTCCGGCGTGGGCGCCGTCGGGTGGGAGAGCCGCAAGAGGTCCTTGTGGCTCCACCCATCTCGCTGCTGATACTTGATCGCCTGGTAAGCGACCCGGTCAACCGGCTTGTCGTTGTACCAGGCCGCCACGGCCCGACGCAGGCCACGACCCCACTTGCGGAACCCCTCCACGTCGCGCACGAAATGAAAGAGATCCGTCGCGAAGCGGCAGACCTTCGGCAGCGCGTCGAGCGCGGCCTTGCGCGTCACCCGATCTTCGTCACCAGCTGCGATGGCCAGCGCGAAGATCGCCGGCTCGTTCCGGGGGGCGCGCCCCGCCGAGCTCACTTCGGCGATGCGCGCGACGGTGCGCGGCCCGTTCTCCGCGAGGCACTCGAGGAGAGAGAGCGCATTCTCGCGAGTGAGCTTGCGCTCCGAGGCGTAATACGTCCCGCCCTCGGCGCCGAGGATGAGCCAGCGATCGAGCCGAGCCCACTTGTCGAGGGCGAAGACGAAGCCGCCGGCGCTGTTCACCACCTGATCGGCGCTGGCCTTCTCCGATTGCGGAGTGAAGAGCGCCGCAAAATGCTTCAAATACTTGCTCATGACGATACCCTCCGGCCCGGTAGCCGGGCAACGTGAAGTAGTAGGACGGATGAAGGAACAGCGACGCTCGGAGACTCATCCCAAATGATAACCGAGCAAAAACGACCCGTCCTGGGTGGGCGTACGGGGATCGAACCCGCCTTGGTGGATTCACAATCCACTCTCTTCACCAGATGAGGAACGCCCACGTGACTCTGCAAAAGGTGGATCACCTCGGAGTCGAACCGAGTTCTCGGAGTTTTCAGCTCCGCGCAATCACCGGACTTGCTCGCGATCCATGCACACACTTCGTGATCCGTAGGGGAATCGAACCCCCGCACCCGGGTTGAAAGACCAGGATCCTGCCACTAGAAGAACGGACCAAAGAGCCCTCGCCCGGGGTCGAACCGGGACCTCCTGTTTACGGGACAGGTGCTCTTCCAGATGAGCTTCGAGGGCCGAGGCTCCGGCGGAGGGAATCGAACCCCCAGATGACTCGCTTAACAGGCGAGCGCTTTACCATTTAGCTACACCGGAACATGGAGACGCACACGGGCGTCTCCTTCCATACTATCGCGCAATCGATTGTCAGAGAGCGAGGCGTGGAGATCCCACGCGTGGAACCGGGAGCAGGGCTCGAACCTGCATTGGCGGAGTCAGAACCCGCCGTCCTGCCTGTTGGACGATCCCGGCAAAAACCTGCTACTTCGTGAACTCGAGAGGATTCGAACCTCCATGAAGCCGCTTAAAAGGCGGCCGCTCTGCCATTGAGCTACGAGTTCGGCGACATGGGAGGACCCGGAGGGAATCGAACCCTCTCATGGCTGCTTAAGAGACAGCTGCTCGACCATCGAGCTGCGAGTCCATGTCTCGGCGACGCTGCACTATCGAACCTTGAACGCACCTCCGCGGCGGCTCGCGCGAGCGAGCGGTGTGGATGGGAGGAGTTGAACCTCCATGCCCGAAGGCGGGCGGGTTACAGCCGCTTGGGCGCGCCGATGCCCAGCATCCACATGAGACACACGATCCCCGATCACGCCGCGGCGGCGGCGTGTTCCTGCCCTGGAAACGGCGAAGGCCGCCTCGGTGTCCCGGGCGGCCCTCCGTGCGTCGCGAGCGACGAACGAACGGTGCCTAGGAGCAATCCTCCAGCTGCCCGGCTTGGCCGAACAGGCGCGTTTGCGCGGTGCTGGAGGCGGCCGGCGTTCGCCGGCATTGCGCTGCTGATAATGGCTTTCGATACGCGAGCTCGCGATGGCTCGAGCGGACGCAACCGCTCTCAACCATTGAAATTTCGCTCGAATGCCATCGATTCATAATGGTTATCCAGTGCTCGACAGAATGGATGTAACTCCCCGTTACACCCGCGCCGAGCGCACAACTCCCCTGCTGTACACCCCGGGTTTGACCCCTGGGGTGAAAAGAAATACTCTTGGTCTGGCAAAGTCGGCCCATGCCCCGTGACACCCCTCGCGGGCCGGGATCCCCGAGCTGCGTTCAGCGCCGGGGCTGATGACCCCAGAAACGCTGAAGGCCGCCTGGGTTTCCCTGGGCGGCCTTCACATTCGTCACGGAGTGACGGGTGTTGGTGCCGCTTTAGGGGCGATCCTCGGGGTTCCCGAGCCTGCGCGCAACTGGCGTACAAGCCTGAAAGCCAAAGGTATGGGCGAAAATGGAACCGCCGTCGACGTAGCCGACCAAGGACGACCGCTTCGCAAGACTGGCCCACATTATGGGCTGCTTGCTGGCGAGTTGTTCTTGGGTCAGGCGGGGCGACATGGCGTTTCCTTGGTGGAGATGATTAATACGGGTCTGAGACGGACTGGGCAAGAGAAAAGTTCCTCGCTCGTGATTTTATTTTTCGAGCGGGGAGCGCACCGGCCGTCGTTATGGCGAAAACAGCCTGTAATTGGCTTATTCTTCAACCATTTAGACGGAGTCTAGAAGGCGTTGTGTCCGGTGAGGGCGTTCCCGAGGATGAGCGTGTGGACCTCGTTGGTCCCCTCGTAGGTGTAGACGCTCTCCAGGTTCAGCATGTGACGGATGACGGGGTAATCGAGGAGGATGCCGTTTCCGCCGAGGATCCCGCGCGCGGTGCGGGCGATCTTGAGCGCCCACGCCACGTTGTTCTTCTTGCAGAGGGAGACCTGGATCGGGCTGATGCCGCTGGTGTCCTTCAGCCGCGCGTAGTGGAGCGCCATGATCTGACCCTTGGCGATCTCCATCGCCATCTCCACGAGCTGCTCCTGGATGAGCTGCTTGGAGGCGATCGGCTTGTCGAACTGCACGCGCTCGCGCGCGTAGGAGAGCGCGGCGTCGTAGCAGGCGCGCGCGGCGCCGAGGGCGCCCCACGAGATCCCGAAGCGAGCCTGGGTGAGGCAGCCGAGCGGGCCCTTGAGGCCGACGACGTTGGGGAGCATGTTGGCCTTGGGGACGCGCACTTCGCTGAGCACGATCTCTCCCGTGGGGCTGGCGCGGAGGCTCATCTTGCCGTGGACGGTCGGGGTCTCGAAGCCCTTCATTCCACGCTCGACGATGAAGCCGCGGATCGACTCGGCGCCGCCGTCGTCGACCTTGGCCCAGACCACGGCGAGGTGCGCGACAGGGGCGCTCGTGATCCACATCTTCGTGCCGTTGAGCACGTAGTCGTCGCCGTCGGTGCGGGCGCGCGTCGTCATCGAGCCGGGATCGGAGCCGCTGTCGGGCTCGGTCAAGCCGAAGCAGCCGATGAGCTCGGCGGCGGCCATCTTCGGGAGGAAGCGCTGCTTTTGCTCCTCGGAGCCGTACTTCCAGATCGGCCACATCGCGAGAGAGCCCTGCACGCTGACGAAGCTGCGGAGGCCGCTGTCGCCGTACTCGAGCTCCTGCTGGGCGAGGCCGTAGGCGACGGTGTTCATGCCGGCGCAGCCGTAGCCCGTGAGCGAGCCGCCGAGCAGGCCCATCGCGGCGATCTCCGGGATCAGATCGCTGGCGAACTGCTCCTTGGCGAAGAGGTCTGCCGCGCGCGGTAGGTAGCGCTCACGGACGAAGCGGCGCACGGTGTCGCGGATCATTCGCTCTTCGTCGGTGAGGAGCGCGTCGATGGAGATGAGCTGGTCGAGCGAGAGCGGCTCGGAGGGGGTGGCCATGCCTTCGCGTCTAGCGCGCCCGCGCGCCGCCGGAAAGCGATCCGGTGGTCGGGCGGCGCGCCTTGGTCGGCCGCCCTCAGCTCGGCTCGTCGATCACGTCGGCGACCGAAGCGGCGACCGCGGCGCGCTCCAGCCAGCGCTCCAATCGCTCCGGATCCTTCTCGGCCAGGATGCGCTCACGCGCCGGCTCGGGCAGCTCGATGCTGCGCGCCCGGAGCACCGTCAGCACGGCCCGCGCCGCTTCCTCGGCTCGCCCCTCGGCGTGCCCGACCTTGCGTCCTTCTTTGCGCCCGTCCTCTCGCGCTATCGCCCAGGCATCTTTCGTGGCCACCATGAACTCCTGCTCCTCGGGGGTTGGGTTCGGCTTCTTGCTGAACGCGTGCTGCATATTTAGCAGGATCTGCGTGGCCACGGCGCGCTCGTGCGCGTCCTCGGGCAGCGCGCTCAGATCCTCGATCGCCCGCGCCAGCAGCGGTCCTGCCGCCATGAGGCGGACGAGGAGGGAGGATCGATCGCGGGGCAGCTCGCTCGCCACGACGATCCCGACGCGCAGGACGTTGCCGCCGACGAAGTAGACGCCCGTCGGCCAGTCGGGCGCGCGGGCGAGCTTGAGCTCGAGCAATATCGCTGTCGGCGTACCGGCGGCGATGATCCAGAGGAAGGGCTCGGCCCAGGCTTCGGGTGGCTGCTGCTTCTCTCGCCGCCTCTTGTTGTGCGCGCGCTCCTTGCGGGTGCGCTGCTGCCAGAAGGCGAGGTGCTTGGCCAGGCAGGCGCGAAACTCCGCTGCGTCGGGCGCGTGGCCGTAGATCTCGATCAGGCAGAGGACGGCCGCGATCCGCCCCAGGAGGCCGAGGCGCGCGCGTTCGGCCTCACGCGCTGGATCCGGCTCGTGGCGGAGGTCGGCGTGCTGGGTCTCCGGAGAGATCTCGTCGTGGACGACGGTGAGGCCGGAAGGGCCGAGGGCTTCCTTGCCGATCTGCTTGGCGAGCTGATCGAAATGGTTGCGCATGAGCAACCATCGACGCGAGGCGGGCGGAAGTTGCGCGCCGGCGTGGCGATTCCTGGTTTTCCTCGCTTCACGCCTCCACGAGCGCCCCCGCCGAGGCAGACCTCTCCTGGCGCCTTGCGAGACAGAAGAGCTCGAAGGTCAGATGAGCTGACCTCTCGATTGAGGGAAGAGGGCGCGGCGAGAGAGCCGGCGGGCGCTAAGGGTGAATGTAAACGAGCGTGCCCTTCTTCATCGACAGCGCGGCGTGCCAGGCGGCGGGCACCTCGGGATCGGTCCAGTTGAAGAGCCAGGCGGCGTCGAGGGGGGCAAGGTTGATGCAGCCGTGGCTACGCGGCGTGCCGAACTCGTCGTGCCAGTAGGCGGCGTGGAAGGCGAAGCCCTCGGTGAAGTACTGGACGAAGGGGACGTCGCGGAAGTCGAACTCGTCGCCGATCTTGTCGTCATCCATCGTCACCGAGAGGTGCTTGGTGTGGATCAAGAACGCGCCCTGGATGGTGGAGTGCGTCTTCTTCGGATCGCCGAGGCCGTCCGCGCCGGTGGAGACGAGCGTGGTGTAGACGGGCGTGACGCCCTCGTAGGCCACGAGCGTTTGCTTGAGGATCGAGACATCGATCCAGCGGCGCTTGCCGGTGGCCCACGCCGGCGGGCGGCGGACCTTGTCGACGCGCACGGTCTGCTCTTCGCGGATCAACGAGCCGTCGCGGGCCTCGAGGTAGGTGACGCCGCCGAGGTGGCGGATCGCTCCGGTGATCGGGACGGCCTCGCGATAGCCAATCAGGGCGCCGGGCGTGAGGGCGCCTCCGTCGCCTGAGACGTAGTGTGAGGCGTGGCGGCTGCGCACGAAGGCGACCGGCAGAGGGGCGTCGGCGTCGAGCTTCTTGCCGGAGAACGTGCTCGGCTTGATCACGCGCGTGCGGTCGAGCGGGAGGACGGCGAGCTCGGTGGTGAGGCCGTAGCGGCGGCCCTCGTAGTCGAAGGTGGAGAGCAGCGCGAAGCCGGAGCGGGCGCGGGCGTGGCCGATCTCGAGGGCCTGCGGCGATCGATGCGAGCCGGAGAGGCCGGGCGCGCTGCGGCCGTAGAGCAGGAAGCCAGGGACTGACTCCGCGGGAGGAGGCTCGACATAGGAAGGATCGAGCGCGGCTTGGGCGGCTTTGCGGAGGTGGCCTCTGAGATCCGGCTCGACCGAGAGGGCCTCTTCGGCGCTGGGGAGGCGCGAGTAGAAGGGCGGCGGCGGGAAGCGCGACATCACGTAGGTGTACGGGAGGCCGTCGCGACGAGGCCTCTTTGCCGAGGCCTCGACGACAGGGTCGGAGATGTTGAGCGTGGCCGTGGAGCCGACGCAGACGTAGCCGCGGGGCTCGATTCGATACCAGCCCTCGGGGCAGGCGCTGTTCCTCGCCGCCGGCTCGGCGCGCCGCTCGACGATCGCGCCGGCGCGGAGGTAGCCAATGCGGCGAGCCTTCCAGTACGGCGCGGCGTAGACCCAGGTCTCCTTGGCGGTGCTGGCGAGCTCGTCGACGTTGCCGTGCGCGGCGGGGGGCGGCGTGGGATCGGGCTCGGCGTCGAGGACGTCGTCGGAGCCGTCGTCGACGAGCTCGGGCGGGAGCGCGGCGAGCTCCGCGGGATCGATCGCCGCCGGCGCGGGCGCAGGAGGCGGAGGCAGGACCGGCGCGGCGGCCTGCATCGGCGCGGGCGACGGCGACCGCGCGGGCGCGGGCGTCGGCATCACCAGCGCCGCAGCCCTGGCGGGCGCGTCCTCGCTGCGCGGACACCCCGCGCCGAAGGAGCTCGTGGCGATGGCCGAGACGATGAGGACGAGCCGCGCGCGCATGCCACGCCGGTACCAGCGCCCGCGTGGACGGGCCAAGTTCAGCGGCGCGCGCGCGAGCGTCAGGCGTTGCTGTCGTCGATGAGCGTGGCCTTGAGGACGTTGAGGACGCGGCCCTCGATCACGCCGCCCTCGGCCGTCATCCCGATCACCACGCCGAGGTCGGTGAAGAGCGAGACGATCGGCATCGTCCAGCGCGGCTCGTCCCAGATGCAGTCCCAGCGCGCCGTCGTCATCGCGCGCGAGGAGAGCGTCACGGTGCGGCGGAGCCAGATCTTGCCGGCGCTCGCTGCCCAGCCGCGGCCGACGGCGTCGATGCCCGACGCCGAGAGGTCGTGACCGCCGACGACCGTCTCGTTGGTGACGAGCAGGCCCTGGCGCCAGATCACCGCACCGTCGGCGCCGACAGCGACGCCCGTCCCGCGATCCCACAGGCCCGCGCACGAGAGGAACGCGCGCACGCTCGGGCCGGCGAGGCGCTCGCTCTCGGCGTCGAGCGGCGAGTACACCGCGGCGAACCCCTCGCCGTCGACGAGGCGGCCGGAGTAGATCCACCGCGCGTCCTCGATGCGCGCGATCGAGGTGACGACGGCGACGTCGGGGAGCGCGAAGGGCTTGAGCCAGCGCTTGCCGCTGCGCGCGCAGAGGTGCGGCGGGCCGCCCTCGGCCGAGCCGACGAGCACGGCGAGATCGTCGAAGTCGCCGCTGATGCGATCGAAGCGGGTGATGTTGCCGGGCTTCTGCGCGCGCACGTCGGTGACGCCGTCGGCGCTCACGGTGGCGAAGGCGGCGCAGTCGCCGCCGATCAGCCACTCGCCCGCGGCGACGCGCTGCACGAAGCGCACGCCGCCCGGATCGGGGAAGCCTCGCAGGCTGACGTCGCGCCAGCCGTCGCCGTTCCAGAAGGCGATGCCGCGGCCCGTGGCCGCCATCGCGCGCCCGTCGGCGTCCCAGGCCACGCTGCGCACGATCATCCCCGGAGAGGCGTTGCGCAGCGCCGTCCACGTCCACCGCTGGAGCTGGGTGGGATCGTCGTCCTCGCGGATCTGATCGAGGCGGCGCGCCATCACGCTCGGCCGCTGGGTCTCGGCGCGGAGCCAGGGCGTGAGCATCGCCGCGAGCGCGTCGGCGCGGTGCGGGCGGGCGTCGATCTTGGCGGAGCTGCCGGAGGCGAGGGCGAAGTCGATGGCGCGGCAAGCCGGCGCGTTGGCGCGGAGCTCGGGCGAGAGGCCGCGCGTGTCGAGGACGCTGCGGCGCGCGGGGCTGACGGCCTGGAGGATGGCCTCGCCCGGGTTCCGCGCGAGGAAATACTCTTCCCCGGTGAGCACGTAGAAGATCACCGCGGCGAGGCTGAAGATGTCGCTCCAGGGCCCGATGGCCTTCGAATCGCTCGCCGTGAGCTCGGGCGCGACGAAGCCGGGCGTGCCGACGATGGCGCCGCTGAAGGTCGCGATCCCCGTCGGTCGGGCCACGCCGAAGTCGGCGAGCTTGAAGATCTCCTCGGCGCCGAAGCCGCAGCAGAGGACGTTGTCGGGCTTGAGATCGCGGTGGATCACGCCGACCTCGTGGACGGCCATGAGGCCGCTCGCGAGGCACTCGACGGCGTGCGCGGCGCGCGCGGGGTCGAAGCCGAAGCCGGTGGCGCGGAGGCTGTGCTCGACGCGCTCCGAGAGCGTCGTCCCCTCGGCGCCGCCGTGCACGTACTCGACGACGACCCAGGGGAGATCGACGCGCCGCGAGCCGACTGCCACCCCGAACGTCCCCGTGTCGATGAAGCGCACGACGAAGGGCGTGGGCGGGACGCGCTCGTTGAGGCGGCCGAGCGCGATCGACTCTTTCTTGATGATCAGCGCCGCGGTGGGCCCGGCGCGCTGGACGAAGGAGGGGCGCAGCACCTTCACCACCACCGGCGCCTCGCCCTCGGGCGTGACGCGGATAGCGTAGAAGACGACGCTCATCGCGCCCTCGCCGACGCGCCAGACGATGCGATAACCGACGCCGGAGACGACCTCGGAGGGGACGACCGCGCCGATCAGCCCCTCGAGCGTGTCCTCATCGGGGATGGCCGGGTGCATGCGAGGCGGACTATATCGGCTGCGCGCGCGAGGGAACCAGTTCGAGGAGGCGCTCGACGAGGATCCGCTCGCGCGCGCGAACGACGGCACCGCAATGGCAGCGTCGGGGAGGCCAGCGCGATCCGGATCAGGCGTACCCCTCCGCTCGAGTCTCATCGACCCCGCTCAGCGAGAGATCGAGCCCGGCCCGGGGGCTGACGATGCCAATCGACTCGAGCGGAGGAAACTTGAGCTTGCAGGCCTTCACCGCCGGCTTGATGTCGTCGATGAAGTCCTGCATCACCGGGCCGGCGTCGCGCCGCTTGATGCCGACGCTGATGGCGAACTGGGAGCCCTCGGTCTCGGGGCGCCCGAACGAGAGCAGGCCTTCGCGGAGCCATTGATTGAAGCAAGACTGCTTCATCTCCTCGAACTTGCCGCTCCGGGTCAGCTCGACGACGAGCCGCTCGCCCAGGGCCTGGTGGCCCTTCTCTTCGCGGAGGATCTTGGCGACCACCCGCCGATAGGGCTGGTACGTGCACTCCTCGTACTCGCGAAGCTGCCAGTACCCGCCCCGGTCGTAGAGGAACTGAGCCATCGAGAGCTCGTACCAGGAGCGCGCATAGGCGATGGGGCGGCGGCGGAGGCGCTCGAGCACCGCGGGCTCCACGCTCTCGCCGGTGAGCTCGCGGTACATCCTGGCGACGTCGTCGTAGTGCTCGGTCTCTTCCTGGATGTGAAACGTGATGAACTTGAGCCAGCGGAGCTCGGGCACGTGCGTGAGGCCATGGCCGAAGAGCCGCGCCGCGGCGAGCTCGCGGTAAGCCTGGCTCTCCATGAGCTGCGTGAGCGTGGCGACGTAACGAGCATCGATGTTCGTTTCTTCGAGTTGCATGATCGGATCCCCCGTCCCTATTATGACGGCGGAGGAGCCGATCCCGTCGCGCCCGTTCCTCAGGTATCTCCAGAGCTCTGGAGGAGGCTGAGGCCCTCGAGGACCTCGGTCGCGATCATCGTCGCCAGGCGGCCGAGCAGATCGGCGCCCTCCTCCGCGGTGGCGCGGGCTGGAGCGCCGGTATACGCCTGCTCGAGGCCCATGGCCTGAAAGCTGGTCTTGCCGGCCTTGATACCGTCGGAGAGGCTCACCTCGAGATCGGGGAGCGCGCTCGCTGCGGCGGTGTCCACCGTCTCGGGCGCGGCGGCGAGGACGAGGGAGGTCTCGTAGCGACCGGCGTGGCAAGCGCCGCTCTTGAACTCGGGAGAGAGGGTGCGGCCCCAGCGGCGCGAGAGCGGGCAGGCCACCGACGCTCGCCCCGCGGCGAAGCCCACCACCGCGGCGCGGACCGCGGCGTCGTGCGCCGGCTCGAGGTGGTTGTTGACGAGGCAAACGTGGGTGAACCCCGTCGCCAGGTAGCCGGCGACGACAGCCCGGGCGAACGCGGTGAGCGCCTCGGCTGGAACGGAGATCGCTCCGGCAAAGCCCTCTGCAAAGCAGGTGACGCCGTAGGGGATCGCGGGGGCGAGGAGGGCGGCAATCGGCCGCTCCGCCTCACCCTCCAGGAGGGCCACGGCGCGGAGGATGGACGCCTCGCTGATCACCGTGTCAGTCCCGAGCGGCAGATGCGGGCCGTGGGGCTCGACCGAGCCGACCGGGACGAGGGCCACGACAGCGTGCGTCCCGAGGAGAGCCTGGAGAGACTCGGTGGTCAGCTCGGCGATCCTGCGGGCCATGGCGCTCAGTGTCCCTTCGGGCTCTCGCCCGCGGCCTCCTGGGCCTTCAGCGTCTTCTTGTCGACCTTGCCGCGATCGTTCTTGGGGACGTCGTCGGCGAAGACCACCCAGCGCGGGTACTTGTGCTTGCTCAGCCGCTCTTTGACGTGCTCTTTCAGCTCGGCGGCGAGCGCGCGCTTCCCCTCTTCGCTCTCGGCGCGGGCCCGCTGATCCTCGCGCAGGACGATGAAGGCTTTGGGCTTCACCAGGCCTTCGTCCTCTGCTCCGATGACGGCGGCGAGGGAGACGGCCGGGTGGCGCATCAGGCACTCCTCGACCTCGGTGGGGGCGACCCAGATCCCACCCACCTTGAGGAGGTCGTCGGCGCGGCCGCTGAACCAGAGATACCCCTCCTCGTCGAGGCGGAAGAGATCGCCTGTCCGGCACCAGTGGCCGAAGAACGTCGCCCAGCTCTTGTCGCGGTCCTGGAAGTAGCCGAGCGCGACCGAGTCGCCTTTGACCCACATCACGCCGGTCTCGCCGCGGGGGAGCTCGGGCTCGCCGGGGCCGACCGCGTCGGAGGAGAGGACCTTGACCTGGTAGCCGGCGACGACGCGGCCGAGCGAGCCAGGCTTGATGTCGCCGGGGCGGTTGGAGCAGTAGATATGGAACATCTCGGCCGAGCCGATGCCGTCGTAGACGTCGGCCGGGAAGCGCTCGGTGAAGCGCAGGAGGAGCGCGGGCGGGAGCGCCTCGCCGGCGGAGAGGTGGAATCGCACGCTGGAGAAATCGAGCCGGGGTTTGCCCGCGGCGGCCTGGGCTTCGTCGAGCTCGAGGAGCTTGCCCATCATCGTGGGGACGTTGGTGACCACCGTGGCACGATGGCGCACGATGGCCGCCGTGAGGGCCTCGGGCGTGGGGCGCTCGGCGAAGAGGGCGGTGGTCGCGCCGACCGCGAAGGGGAACATCAGGTTGGTCCCGGTGGCGTAACCGAAGAAGAGGCGCGGGACGGAGACCGTGACATCGTCGCGACGGTAATTGACGGTGTCCTTGGCGTAGTGCTCGGTGTTGAAGGCGAAATCGCGGTGGGTGTGGATCGCGGCCTTGCTCCGTCCAGTCGAGCCCGAGGTGAAGAGCCAGATGGCGATGTCATCGCGCTTGGTGGGCCGCGGCGGCGGAGACTGGCTCTCTCGACCGAGAGAGAGCGCCTCGCGCAGCGAGACCGGGGCGAGCGCGGCGAGCGCGGGAGGGACCTCGACGTCGCCCTCCACGTCGCCGCCGGTCGCGACCTCGGGGACGAGGACGAGCGCGCGGACGCCCGCTGCCGCCAGCGCAGGTGCGATGGCCGCGGCGGCGCGAGGGTTGGTGATCACCACCGAAGCGCGGGTGTACTCCACCAGGTAGGCGAGATCGTCCGCGGGCGCGTCGGGGTTGCCCATCGCCACCACCGCGCCGTGGTGGAGCGTCGCGAAGAAGGCCCACGCGTAGGCCGGCGTGTCGTGGAGAGCGATGAGCACGCGCTCCTCGCGGGCGACGCCCCGCAGCGCGAAGAAGCCGCGGAGGGCGCGGACACGCTCGGCGACCTCGGCGTAGGTCTGTCGACGCTCGCCGAAGAGGATCGCCGCCTTGTCGCCGAGGCCTTCCGCGAGGCGATCGAAGAGGAAGTAGTCGGCGAGGTTGAGCTCTTCGGGGAAGGTCTTGGCGGTCTGCACGACGGCGTGCGTACCACGGCCGTCTGGAGGTCAGAAGAGGGCGTCAGCGCGCGGAGGCGTGCTCAGAGCTTGTTGAACAGGCGTCGCGAGCGTCCCGAGGCTAGGGAGACCGAGGGAAGCGTACTCTCGTACGCTGACCGAGTGCCGACCGACGACTCGGGGCGCGCAGCAGCCTGTTCAACAAGCTCTCAGGCCGTCGTGGGCGCAGCGAGCTCGCCCGACCTGGCGGGCTCGGCGGGCTCCTCGCGGAAATACTCTTCGTAGCGCGCGTCGGCGTCGGCGCCGAAGAGGATGCGGCACGCCTCGCGCAGGCCGGGCGCCTCGCGCAGGTGCTCGCGCCGGATCACCAGCGCGATCTTGGAGCGGCGGCGGAGGAAATCGTCGAGCTTGGTCACCATCTCGCGCTCGGCGGCGTGGGCTATTTCGCAGCGTATGTACTCGGCGCGCTCGATGAGCACCTCGGCCATTTGCCGGTCGTGGCGGATGCTCTCGAGGAGCGGGAACGCCTGCTCGCCGTAGCGGCGCCAGAGGCGGATCGAGAGCTTCTCCGACGAGCTCGGCGACGTCATCCCGTCGAGGTCCATCGCCGCGGCTTCGGCGAAGAAGCGATCTTTGACCTCGTCCCCCGGCTCGCCGTACCAGCGCTTCTTTGGATCGGGGAGGGTGATACCGAGCTCGCGGACGTAGGCGCAGAGTTCTTCCCCCACGTTGAGGCAGTCGGTGAGCTTGCCGCCGAAGACGCTGATGTGCGCGCGCATCGCGTCGACCTCGATCACGTGCTTGCGCGAGAGCTGCATCCAGTCCGACGCGCCGCTCGAGCCCTGCACGGCGAGGGGGCGGACGCCGCAGCGCTCGGCGATGACGTCGGCCTCGGTGAGGGGGCGCGGCAGGCGGAGCCGCTTGTTGATGTTGGAGAGGACGAAGCGGCGATCCTCGTCGGTCACGCGCGTCTCGGGGCGAAGGACCTTGGTGTCGGTGGTGCCGATGCAGGTGCGCGTGCCCATGGGGATGACGAAGAAGAGGCGGCCGTCGTCGGCGAAGAACGTCAGCACCCGCTTGTGCGGAGTGAGCTTGTCGACGATGAGGTGGATGCCTTTGGAGAAGATGTGGTGAGTCGCCGTCTCCTCGTGGGTGAGGGCGTTGTGGGCGTCGACGTACGGGCCGCAGGCGTTGATGAGGGCCCGCGCGCGCACGGTGGACTCGCGCCCGCTCAGGTGATCGCGCGTGCGCACGACCCAGACGTCGCCCTCGCGCTCGGCGCCGATCGACTCGACGTAGTTGGCGGCGACGCAGCCCTTGTCGAGCGCGGATCGCACGAAGTTCCAGACGAAGCGCGCGTCGTTGTCGTGGAGGTAAGCGTCGGAGTACTCGAAGCCGCCGTCGCAGGCGTCGAGGTTGATGATCGGCTCCTCCGCGGCCATCTTCGCCTTCGAGAGCAGGCGGGGGATCCGGGTGAAGAAGCTCCCGATCACCCAGTAGAGCCAGGTGCCGAGGAAGAGCTTCCAGAGGCCGTGGCGAAAGCCGCGCTCGTGGGCGGTGTAGAAGCGGATCTCCTGCACCGTGGAGGGGTACATGCGGATCAGGTGGTTGCGCGAGAGGCAGAGCTTGCGCACGAGCGGGAACTCGAAGCTCTCCATGTACTTGATGCCGCCCCAGACCAGGTTGGACGACTGCTGGCTGGTGAAGCCGGCGAAGTCGCCGCGATCGATGAGGGCGACCCGGGCGCCGCGGTGCGCGAGCGAGGCGGCCGCGACAGCGCCGTTGATGCCGCCCCCGAGGATGAGGACGTCGAACGTCTCCGAGCCGAGCGCCTCGAGGTTGGTGGATCGCAGCTTCATTGCGGGCCTCGCCTCTAGCACGCCCCTCCGGAGGACGGCAGCCGAGCACAGCCGCGCGTCGCCCGGGCCGCGAGAATCGACGACGACAGTGGTAACGTGGCGGCGCGATGAATGCCGACACTGTCATCCTCGGCGCGGGCTCGGCCGGCGCTGTGATCGCGGCGCGCGCGACCGAGCGTGCCGATCGTCAGGTGCTGCTCGTGGAGGCGGGCCCCGACTACCTCGAAGGCGCGCTCCCCGCGGATCTGCGCGACGGAACGCGCAACTCGATGCGCGCCCACGACTGGCACTTCCGCCATCAACCGACGCCGGGTCAGATCTCGTTCGCCTTCCCGCGCGGCCGGGTCATGGGCGGATCGTCGGCGGTCAACACCTGCATCGCGCTGCGCGGCCAGCCCTACGACTACGACGAGTGGGCCTCGCGCGGGCTGCCCGAGTGGGCGTTCGAGCGCTGCCTGCCCGCCTTCAAGAGCCTCGAGCACGATCTGGACATGGATGACGAAGGCCACGGAAAGACCGGCCCGATCCCCATCCGCCGGCACCCACCGTCCGAGCTCGGGCCCTGGCAGGCGGCCTTCCTCGAGTCGTGCAAGGCGCTTCGTTTCCCGGCCTGCCGCGATCACAACGGCCCCGCGCCGAGCGGCTACGCGCCGCACCCGATGAACAAGATCAAGGGCGAGCGCATGAGCGCGGCGCGCTGCTACCTGACGCCGGAGGTTCGCGCGCGCGAGAACCTCACCCTCCGCCCGCGCACGCTGGTGCGCCGCGTCCTCAGCGAGAACCGCCGCGTCACCGGCGTCGAGGTCGTGACCGACGGGCGCGCCTCGGTGATCGCGACCTCGCGCGTGATCCTCTCGGCCGGCGCGATCGCCACGCCGGGCATCCTGTTGCGCTCGGGGATCGGGCCGCGCGCCAAGGTGGAGCGCGTCGGCGCGAAGCAAGTGATGGAGCTGCCCGCGGTCGCGGCGAGGCTCCTCGATCACCCGGGCGCGGCGATCATCCTCGCGTCCCGCGAGCGCCGGTGGGACCGCCGCCAGCCGATGATCCAGACGATGCTGCGCTTCACCTCGAAGGGCAGCCGCTACGCCAATGACATGCAGATCCAGCCCGGCTCGGGGCTGCCGATGATCTCCCTGCCCGGCGTGTCGCTGATGTGCTGCGTCGGCAAGCCCGAGGGCCACGGCTCGATCGAGTTCACCAGCGCCGACCCGGAGAGCAAGCCGCGGATCGACTCGCAGCTCCTGGTCCACCCGGCCGACCGCGCCCGCGCGGTGGAGGCGATGCTGCTCGCCTACGATCTCTGCCGCACCTCGCCGATGAAGGAGATGGTCCGCTTCCTGTGGCCAGGCGAGCGGGTGCTGCGCGATCGCGCGGCGATGCACGCATGGATCGTGAAGAGCTGCGACTCGGGCTATCACCCTTGCGGCACGGTGCCGATGGGGGCGGAGGACGATCCCGAGGCGGCGGTGGATCAGTACGGTCGAGTGCGAGGGATGACAGGGCTCTGGGTCGCCGACGCCAGCATCATGCCCACGGTGCCGAGCGTGAACACCAATGTTCCGACCTTGATGATCGGAGAGCGGTTTGGTGCGTGGGTGCGTGACGGCGTGATCTGAGGCGACTCCGACGGCCCTCGTCGAAAATCTCGGGCGCGGCGCTCTTGACAGGCACCTCGATCCGCATATTATGACCGTCATACGGAGCCGGCTCGGGCCGCGCTCCGCCGCGATTCTCATCCCATGTCCACCACCCCTTCACGCAAGGAAGCCACTCACGAGCGGATCGTGAGCACCGCCGCGCGCATCATTCGCCGCAGCGGGTACGACGGGGTCGGGGTGGCGGACATCATGAAAGAAGCCGGGCTGACGCACGGTGGGTTCTATGCCCACTTCCCGTCGAAGACCGCTCTTCTGGCGGAGGCCGCGGACCACGCCTGTGACGAGGGCGTCGGCCACCTTCACCAGCTGATCGAGGCTGTTCCTGCCGAGGACGCGCTCGACACCATCATCGATTTCTATCTCTCCGACGCGCACGTCGCCACCCAGGAGCACGGCTGTCCGCTGGCTGCTCTGGCCTCGGAGGTCCCCCGGCAAGAGCCCGAGATACGGCGAGCCGCCACCAGGAACATCAAGGAGATGCTCAAGGTGATCGAGGGCCACGTCCCCGGCGAAAAGAAGGAAAGGAGGCGGCGGGAGAAGGCGATGGCGGCGCTCGGCAGCCTCGTCGGCACGCTGATCCTCGCGCGGGCCGTCGAGGATCAAGAGCTCTCTGCCTCTCTGCGCGACGCCTCCAAGAAGCTCCTCCGCAGCTACCTGAACGAGCGTTGATCGGGCCGCGTGAGGCTTCCATCAACGCCTCTTCTTTCGTCCAGAAATATGACGATCGTAATATGTCTCGATAGCCAGCCTTCACCAGAACGTCTTTTCTCCTCTCTGCATCAACCACGCACACCCAAGGGACACCGATGAAAATTCAGAACTCCGTCGCTCTCGTTACCGGCGCCAACCGCGGGCTCGGCCTCGCCTTCGCTCATGCGCTCCTCGCGGCCGGCGCCAAGAAAGTCTATGCCGCTGCCCGTGATCCGGGGTCGATCTCGATCCCGGGTGTGGTGCCGATCCAGCTCGACGTGACGCGCGCAGATCAGGTCGAGGCCGCGGCCAGGGAGTGCGGTGACGTCACGCTGCTCGTCAACAACGCCGGGATCATCCGTGGCGGCGGCCTCTTCGGGGAAGGCACCGTGGAGAGCACGCGGGCCGAGCTGGAGACCAATTTCTTCGGGCCGCTCGCCCTGACTCGGGCCTTTGCGCCCATCCTCGCGGCCAACGGCGGCGGGGCCATCGTCAACGTGCTCTCCGTCCTGAGCTGGGTCGTCCTGCCGAGCGGCGCCGGCTACAGCGCCTCCAAGGCGGCGGCGTGGGCCTTGACCAACGCCGCTCGCAACGAGCTCCGCGCCCAGGCGACTCAGGTCCTCGCGCTTCACGTGGGCTACATGGATACCGACATGACCAAGGGCATCGAGGCCCCGAAGTCCCGCCCCGAGGACATCGTGCTCCGGGCGCTGGAGGCGCTCGAGGCCGGGCAAGACGAGGTGCTCGCCGACGACATCTCTCGGCACGTGAAGCTCGGTCTCTCCGCGGAGCCTGGGGTGTACCTCGGCAACCCCGCGAGCTGAGCGCCGGTTATTCGAGAGGCGATGGGGCAGAGTCCGCGGGATCTGCCCCGAGGCTGCCAATCCATCCTTCTATCGCGCCCATTTCGGCGGGACCAGGCGGCGCTTGCCCTCGTCGGTCAGCGCGGCTCCGGGCTCGTCCAGCGCCTCGCGGTCCCAGAGCTGACAGGTCACCTGACGGTGCTTTTGATCGAGCGCCTCGCAGTAGTTGCGGAGGATGCAGCGGCGGATGGCGTCGCCCTCGCCCGAGCGCAGCTTGAGGAACCAGTCGGGGTCGGCGAGCGTCTGGCGCGCGGAGCCGATGAAGTCGGCCTCTTCGCGCTGCAAGATGCCTTCGGCGGCGGTGAAGGTGGCGATACCGCCGGCGGCCACGGTGGGCGTCGAGAGGCCCGCGGCGCGTATGGCGGCGCGTATGCGCGCTTGCTTGGGCACCTGGCGCTCGAAGGGGCCGAGCTCGTCGGAGATGGTCGTGGGCATGCACTCGAAGCCGCTCTGGCCGGTGTAGGGATAGGCGGCCTCACCCACCTTGGGCTGCTCGGCGTCCTCGAATTTCCCGCCGGTGGAGAGAGAGAGAAAGTCCATTCCGGCGCGGGCGAGCTCGACGCCGAACCAGGCGGCGTCGTCGACGCGGTTGCCACCCTCGATGATCTCGTCGCAGAGGAAGCGGCACCCGAGCGTGAAGTCGCGGCCGACGCGGGCGCGCACCGCGGCGTAGACCTCGAGCGGGAGGCGCACGCGCTCCTGGCGCGAGCCGCCGTAGCCGTCGCTGCGCGTGTTCAGCGCCGAGAGGAACGAGGCCATGGTGTAGGCGTGGGCGTAGTGGAGCTCGACGCCGTCGAAGCCCGCGCGCTTGGCCCGCTCGCCGGCCGCGGCGAAGAGCTGCGGCAGGGCGCGCGGCAGATCGCGGATGTGCGGCTCGTGCACGTCGGTGACGCGCTCGCGGGCGCCGCGCTCGAGGCCTTCGAGCTCGCGCCGGTGGAGGACGCGGCCGAGCGCCTCGGCGTCGAGGGCGAGGAGCTTCTCGCGCACGTCGGCTTCGCTCGCGCCGGCCCAGGCCGCGTCGGCGAGCACCGCAGCGAGGTTCTGCCGATGTTGATCGGTGATCGGGAGGAAGCGGCCGAGGAAGCTCGCGCGCTCGGGGCGCCTGCGGATGCGGAGAAAATCGATGATCTGGATGAAGACGCGCGTGCGCCCGCCGCTCCTCTGCCGCACCGTCTCCACGAGGCGCTCGAGGCCCGGGAGGAAGCGATCGTGGCCAATGCGGAGGAGCGGGCCGCTCGGCACCTCGCGGATCCCCGTGGCCTCGACGACGATCACGCCGGGCGCGCCGTCGGCGAAGCGACCGTACCAGTCGAGCACCTCCGGCGTGACGAAGCCGTCCTCGGTCGCGCGCCACGGCACCATCGCCGGCACCCAGCTCCGCTCGTTGACGAGCAGCCCCGAGGCGAGGCGGAGCGGCGAGAAGAGCGCCGCCCGCGCGGCCTCGGCGGCCGTGGGGTTCTGGACGATCGGCAGAGCGTGACGAACGCGCGGAGAGGGCTTCCACATGGTCTTCGTCAGGGCTTCGCCGCGGCGCGATCGAGCACGCCCTTGGCGATGATCAGCTTCTGGATCTCGGTGGTCCCCTCGTAAATGCGCAGCGGCCGGATTTCGCGGTAGAGGCGCTCGACCTCGGTCCCCTCGACGACGCCGAGGCCGCCGTGGAGCTGCACCGCCTTGTCGATGATCCCTTGCGCCGCCTCGGTCGCGTAGAGCTTGGCCATCGCGGCTTCGGTGGAGACGCGGGCGCCGCTCCCGGTGTCGCGCGCGTGGGCGGCGCGGGCGACGAGGAGGCGCGCGGCGTCGAGCTCGGTCGCCATCTCGGCGAGGTAGGCGCGCACCAGCTGCTGCTCGGCGAGCGCGACGCCGAACTGACGGCGGCGGGTGACGTGATCGACGGCGCACGCGAGGGCGCGCGCGGCCATCCCGTTGGCGGCGGCGCCGACCGAGATGCGGAAGGCGTCGAGCGTGGCCATCGCCAGCTTGAAGCCGTCGCCGACGCGGCCGAGCAGCGCGTCCCCGGAGACGCGGCAGCCGCGGAGCGCGAGCTTGCCGATGGGGTGAGCGATCGACATCGGGATCGGAGCCGACGTGAGGCCGTGCGCGCCGCGCTCGACGATGAAGGCGCTGATGCCTTTGCGCCCCGCGGCGGGATCGGCGTTGGCGAAGACGATGTGGTGATGCGCGATGGGGACGTTGGAGATCAGCGTCTTGTCGCCGTCGAGGATCCACCCGTCGCCGTCGCGCCGCGCCGTCGTCTGGATCGAGGCCACGTCGCTCCCGGCCTCGGGCTCGGTGAGGCCGAAGGCGCCGATGCGCTCGCCGCGGATCACGCCGGGCAGGAAGCGCTCGCGCTGCGCGTCCGAGCCGGCGAGGACGATCGGGTACGAGCCGAGCCCTTGCACGGCGAAGATGGAGTCGGCGAGCGGCGAGATCTGCCCGAGCGCCTCGCGGATCAGCACCAGCGATCGCACGTCGATGTACGTCGCCTCCGCGGCCTTCCCCGCGGCGTATCCGCCGTGCGCCTCGGGGACGAGGTGCGCGTAGAGGCCGAGCTCGCCCATCTCGCGCGCGACCTCGACCGCGTCGTGGCTCGCGGCGAGCGGGGCCAGCGCGCCGCTGTCGAGGCAGGCCGCGAGCGTGTCGTACGCGGGCCCGAAGAACGGCGCGAGATCCTGGCAGGAGAGCATCAGGCGGGGGCTCACGCGCGGCTCCCTCCATCCGTGTCGTCGCTCTCCGCGCCCTCGAATTTGGGCGCGCGCTTCTCCTTGTTGGCCTCGTAGGCGGTGCGGAAATCGGGGTGCGCCATGCAGATCGCCTGCGCCTGCGCCTCGGCCTCGATCGCCGCGGCGAGCGACATCCCGTGCTCGCTCTCCAGCATCTGCTTGGTGATCGAGTGCGCGAACGCCGGCCCGCGCGCGAGCCGTTCGGCCCAGGCGCGCGCGGTGGGCACGACCTCGGCCTCGGGGACGACGCGGTTGGCGAACCCGATGCGGTAGGCCTCGGGCGCGTCGATGAGATCGCCGAAGAAGAGCAGCTCCGCCGCGCGCCCGTGGCCGACGATCCGCGGGAGCAGGAACGAGGCGCCCATGTCGGCGCCGGAGAGGCCGACCTTGGGGAAGATGAACCCGAAGCGCGCCTTCTCCGAGGCGATGCGGAGATCGCACGCCGAGGCGATCACCGCGCCGGCGCCGACGCAGACGCCGTTGACGGCGGCGATGACCGGCCGGCGCAGCTCGCAGATGCTCTGAATCAAGGCGCCGGTGACGCGGGTGAACTCGAGGAGGCCGCGCGCGTCCTTGGCGAAGAGCTCGGCGATGATCCCCTCGACGTCGCCGCCCGAGCAGAAGCCGCGCCCCTTGCCGGTGATGGTGACGACGCGCGTCTCGACGCTCTTCTCGAGCGAGCGAAAGGTCGAGCAGAGCTCGCCGTAGATCTCGAAGGTGAGCGCGTTGAGGCGCTCCGGCCGGTTGAGGGTGATCGCCGCGACGCCGCGATCGATCTCGAGCTCGAAGGATTTGGGGAAGAGCGTCATCGGTGCCGGGCTCCAGGGGGAGAGGCGTTCCGTTCCCCGAGCGGGGTTGCCCGTCAAGGGAAAGCCGCGGGGAGGCTTCATCTGGGCTATCCTCGGCCGAGGAACCGCCGCATGACCGCCGCCCAAAAGCTCGTCCTTCGAGGCGCTCTCGCCGATCTCGAAGCGGTCCCCCCCACCTGGCGCGGCGAGATCATCGACGGGACCCTCTACGCGTTCCCCCGCCCTCGCGCGCCGCACGCCCGCGTCAAAGGGAGCGTCCAGAGCGACATCGATGGCCCGTTCGACCGAGGCCGCGGCGGCCCGGGCGGCTGGTGGATCCTGCCCGAGCCCGGCATCGAGCTTCCCCGGGCAAAAGAGCTCTCTCCGGATGTGGCCGGCTGGAGGCGCGAGCGATTGCCCCGCTTGCCCGTGAAGGGAGCCATCCGCGTCGTCCCCGACTGGATTTGCGAGGTCCTCTCCAGGAGCACGCGCGGCTACGACCTCGTGACCAAGCGCAACTTCTACGCTCAGATCGGCGTCAGCCACCTCTGGTACATCGAGCCTCTGGCGCGCACGCTGACGGTGAGCCGCCTCGAAGGTGGTCAGTGGTTGGAGCTCGGCACTCACGGAGAGCACGAGAAGGTCCGCGCCGAGCCGTTCGAAGCGATCGAGATCGATATCGACGCCTGGTTTGAAGGCATCGAGTCCGACGATGACGATGACGACGACTGATGGGCCATGAAGCACCCTCCCTGCTCGCGGAGCGAGCTTTGGGAGGGTCGGGCCGCGCGGAGGTGCGAAGCACTGAGCACGGACCGGGGTGGGCATCCAAGCGACTGACGCCTACACCAGGATCAGGCGGGTGCTCTTGCTTGACTTCACCCTGGGGGCATGATGCCCTCCCAGGGCTGCACCACCGCAGCGCTGCACCTCTGCGCTCGGCACCACGTCCAGGCACGAAGGAATATCACAAGGGCAGATCAGCTCATCGCTGATCTGTCGTCCCGTCACTGTCGCACGACTGGCCGTCTTGCTCGCTGGCCGTCTCAACGAAGCTGATCCCGAAGCACTGGCGACGGGCAGCCAGGAGAGGCGCAGGAGGCAATCGGCGACGCGTGCGACATCGCAGCGGGCTGTCTCTTCGCAGGGAATACCTGCGTAGACGCAGTCCACACGGGAGCTCCCGCAAAAGCCCGATCAACGATCCGCACAGCTGCGGAGCGTGCGGGCATGGTTGCGGGTCGAGGGCTTTGCATGGCTTCGCCTTAATGAGGACCAATCTGATTCAGACCTCTTCTGGAGGCTGATCACCGGAGGCACGATGATGTACGACACAACGAGCAACGCCGATACCACTTCACCGGCGCCGAGGCGCACCGCGAGCCACGACAGCGGAGGGCTCGGCGGAGAGATCGGTACGCCGCGAATCTCTCACGAGATCTCCAGTCCAGGAGGGATCGCTTCGCTCCTGCAGGTCGAGCGGAGCAGGCTCCGCCGCCACGCGCTCCCCGGTCCTGAACAGCCCCTGTTGCGCTTTCTGAAGAGGCAATATGCCCGCGCCCTCAGCCTTCCGGCGGAGGTGGCGCTGCGCCTGATGAACCTGCCGCAGCTCGATCGTTCGATACCACGGCGCAGCGCGAGCCTGCCTGCAGCGCGCCTCCCGCGCGCCAACGCCGCCGTCGTCGAGGCCATCGAGCGGGACGGCTTCTGCGTCACCTCGCTCGCCGCTCTGGGCATCCCCGGCAGCACAGCGATGCTCGACGCCGCGCTCGACCTCTCCCGGGTGCTGGCAGGCCGCGCCCGGAAAGACGCGGGACGCCACACAATCTTCGCCAACGCGGCGGACCTGCTGGCGCAGCCCCGCATCTTCCAGTGGGGCCTCGAAGACCGGCTGCTCGACATCGTCGAGGCCTATCTCGGCACGCAGGCCGCCTATGGCGGGGCCTCGTATTCCTACAGCGTCGCCGATGGGCGAGAGGCGGGCACTCGGGTCTGGCATCGCGACCGCGAGGACCACCGCATGCTCAAGGTCGGACTCTATATCAGCGACGTCACACGCGAGGACGGCCCGCTCGAGCTGCTGCGCCGCAGCTGGCAGGAGAGGCTCGATGCCCGGCGGACACGCTGGCGCTACCAGAGCTTCCGGCAGGCGGACCTCGAAGCGGCTCTTCCGGAGGCGGATCCGGAGGACACGATTCACACCCTGGCCGGGCCCCCCGGGACGGTCCTGTTCATCGACACCGCCCGCCACCATCACCGCGGCCGACCACCGACAGGCCATGATCGCTCGGCCATCTATCACAGCTATTTCCCCCGGCGGCCGCGCCATCCCTTCTGTTGCGAGCGCTCGGCGCTCTCGCGCGAGGAGATCGCCGGCTTCGCCAGGGATCTTCCCCAGCGGAAGCGCGACACCATCCTCTGGCGCCAGGCGCTGACAGGACCGCTGAGCTGGATCCCCCGTGACCGGCCGAGGAGCTGAGCAGCCCTCTTCGCATCAACCCCGCTGCGCCGGCGCGCATGATTGACGAGCAGCGCCGTTCCCGCTTCGTCGGCGCGATGCGCGTGCTCGGGCCGACGCGGCTGCCCATCCGCTTCTGACCGCGCTGATCAGCTCTCCCGCGGCGATCGTCGCTTCCTCTTTCCCACCCCCGAGAGCTCGGCGCGCGCGCGGGTCCCCGCGGCGCGCGCCGGCGAGAGCGCCGGGATCTCCGGCTCGCGCAGCCCGGCGCGGAGCTTGTCGAGCAGGCGCATCAGCGTGGCGAGCTCGGTCGGGGAGAGGCTGCCGAAGAGCTTGGCGACGCGGGAGGCGTGGCGGCGCTCGGCGTCGCGGAAGGCGCGCTGGCCCTTGGGCGTGACGTGGACGCGCCAGGCGCGGCGGTCGACCGGATCGGCGCGGCGCTCGACCATGCCGTCGCGCGCGGCGCGGTCGACGAGGCCGGTGAGGTTGCCGGCGGTGACGAGCATGCTGCGCGAGAGGGAGGCGAGGGTCTGGCCGTCGGCGCGGCAGACGTTGGCGAGCAGATCGAAGCGGGGCATCGTCATCTCGCGCTCGAGCTCGTCGCGGATCGCGGCGAGGGCGTGCTTCTGCACGGCGAGGATCCGCACCCAGGCGCGCACCGCCAGATCGCCCGGCGCTTCGCTCCCCGAGGCGATCGGGGCTGCCGGCCGGCGGGAGGGCGCGCCCCGCCTCATGCGGGGCCCGGAGCGCCCTCGGCGAGCGCGGCGATGGTCTCGATCTCGACCTTGGCGCGGGGCTCGAGGAGGCCGGAGACGGCGACGAGCGCCATCGCCGGGAAATGCTTGCCGAAGCGCTCGCGCCAGGCCTTGCCGATCGAGCGCACGCTCGCGCGGTAGGCGTCGAGATCGGTCACGTAGACCGTCATCTTGGCGACGTCGGACGGGGCGCCGCCCGCGGCGCGCACCACCGTGAGGACGTTGTCGAGGGCCTGCGCGAACTGCTCGCCGAGATCGTCTGTTTCGAACTCCTGCTTTGCGTTCCAACCGATCTGCCCGGCGACGTAGAGCGTCGCGCCGCGCACCAGGGCGCCGTTGGAGTAGCCCTTGGCCGGGGCCCACTCAGGAGGATTGATGAGCTCGAGTCGATCCTTCATGACATCACCTGTCCGCCGTCGACGGGGATCGACTGGCCATGAATGCTCCGCGCCGCGTCCGAGCAGAGCATGGCCACGACGTGGGCCACCTCCTCGGGCTCGACCATCCGGCGCTGGGGGGACATGCCCTCGAGCGAGCGGCGCGCGTGCTCTTCCCCCTTGCCCGTCTTCTCGGCGATGCGGCGCACGGCCTCGTCCGCCATCCTGGTGTTGACCCAGCCCGGGCAAACCGAGTTGATGGTGACGTTGGAGCGGGCGATCTCCAGGGCGATGGCCCGGGTCATCCCGATCATCGCGTGCTTGGAGGCGCAGTAGGCGGCCGAGTAGGCGTAGCCGGTGAGGCCGGCGTTGGAGGCCAGGTTGATGACGCGGCCCCAGCCGGCGGCGATCATCGCCGGCATCAGCGCGCGGCAGAGCGCGAAGGCCGAGCCGGCGTTGACGGCCATCATCCAGTCCCACATCGCGTCGGTGGTGCGATCGAACGGGGCGCTCTCGGCGACGCCGGCGTTGTTGACGAGGATGTCAATCCGCCCGGCGCGCGCGGCGAGCTCGGCGAGGGCGGCCTCGATCGAGGCGCGATCCGCCGCGTCCATGCGCACCGCGAGGCCGCCCGTCGCCTGCGCCGTCTCCTCGAGGTCGGCGAGCGTACGGCCGGCCACAACCACGCGGGCGCCGTGCGAGGTGAGGAGCTCGGCGATCGCTCGCCCGATGCCCCGGCCGCCCCCGGTGATCAGCGCCGTTTTACCTGCGAGAAACATGAGCGACGTATAAATGATTCACATGTAAAGGACAACGGCAGGCGCCGCGGACGGCGGGGATAGGGGTGAGGAGCGTTGCGTCAAATACTGGACGTCGCTGGTGAAATCACCGCGCGCGCTCGGGCAGGTCGATCCGACGGCGGGCTTCGGGCAAGATCGAGTCCGATGTACCACTCTTCCGTTCCGAGGCGCTCCGGGCTTCACCTCGCGCTCGCCCTCTCCACGCTGCCGCTCTTCGTCGCTTGCTCCTCGACGACGCCTGTCGTCGGCACGAGCGACGTGACCTCGCTTTACGTGGTGCCGTCGTCGCTGAGCGAGCTCTCCGAGGAGCACTTCTTCGACCAGCCGTGGCCGAACGATCTCCGCCTCGAGAACGGCTCGCCTCGGCTGGAGGGCCTCTACAACCCGCGGAACATCGCGGTCATCCGCGTCTACATCGAGGCGATGAAGGGCGTGCTCGACGGCTTCTCGCCCGCCGCGGCCGGATCCCTCCGCTTCACCGGGCCCATCGACGCGTCGACGCTGCCGCAGACGCCGCGCGCCGCCCTGGAGCACGACGCGTCGGTGCAGCTCATCGACATCGATCCGGCGTCGCCCGAGCGCGGGCAGCGCAAGCTGGTCTCGCTCTCGTGGCGGCAGGACGAGGCCGTCTACATCCTGCCCAACACGCTGGAGTTCATGCCGACGATCGGCTTCCCGCTCCGCGCCCACACCCGCTACGCCCTGGTGGTGACGACCGCGCTCCAGGCGGCGTCGGGCGGCGCGATCACCGCGTCCGCCGACCTCGCCGCGGCGCTGGGCAGCGGCGCCGCGGACAAGCGCACCCAGCCCGCGAAGGACGCGCTCGCCTCGGCGGTGAAGGAGATCGAGCGCGAGGGCATCGAGCACGATCACATCGCGCACCTCGCCGTCTTCACCACCGCGGATCCGACCCGGGAGCTCTTCGCCGTGCGCGACGCGGTCCGCACATCGGTGCCCGCGCCCAAGGCCGATCCCGCCGCGTGGACCGTCGGCTACAAGAGCAGCAGCTTCACCGAGTACCGGGGCTCGTACGGCCCGTCGCCCAACTTCCAGGCGGGCAAGCTCCCCTTCGAGCAGTACGGCGACGGCGGCGGCTTCGTGCTCGAGGACGGCAAGCCCAAGCTGATCGACACCTTCGATCTGCGCTTCTCGCTCATGGTCCCCAGCGCGACCAAGTGCCCGATGCCCGCCGCGGGCTACCCGATCGTGCTCTACGCGCACGGCACCGGCGGCGACTACCTGAGCTACACCAGCGACGGCTCCGGCGCCTCGCTGGCGAAGAAGTGCATCGCCACCATGGGCGTCGATCAGATCTTCCACGGCACGCGCCCCGGCGCGCCCCCCGAGGGGGACGAGTCCAAGATCGAGCTGCTCTTCTTCAACTTCGAGAACCCGATCGCCGCGCGCACCAACCCGCGGCAGAGCGCGATCGACGAGGTCCAGCGCGCGCGCCTCTTCACCGAGACCAAGCTCGTCGTCCCCACGACGGTCGCCCAGGGCGGCAAGGAGATCCGCTTCGACGCGAGCAAGCTCATGTTCTTCGGCCACTCGCAGGGCGGCCTCAACGGCCCGCTCTACATGGCGGCGGACGACAGCTCGCGCGGCGGCGTCCTCTCGGGATCCGGTGCGCTGATCTCCGTGAACCTGCTCCAGAAGACGGAGCCGCAGCCGAGCGTCTCCGCGCTGGTGAAGACGATCTTCCTCGGCCTGAAGGGCGACGAGGACGCCGAGGCCGACGCCTTTCACCCCATCATCTCGCTCGCGCAGAACATGATCGACGTGTCCGATCCCATCCACTACGCGCGGTACATCACCGCCGAGCCGCGGGTGGGCTCGGCCTCGCGGAGCATCTACATGACCGAGGGCATCAACCCCGACGGCACCGGCGACAGCTACGCGCCCCCGCACGGGATCGAGGCCCACGCGCTGGCGATCGGGCTGCCGCTCCAGCTCCCCGATCAGCGGGCGATCGTCGAGGGCCAGTGGGGCGGGCCCGACCCGCTGACGATCCCGCCGGGCGGGCTCTCCGGCAACCTCGCGGACGGCAAGGCCTCGGGCGTGCTCGGGCAGTGGGCCGTGCCGTCGGACACCGACGGTCACTTCGTGGTGTTCGACGTGCCGCAGGCGCAGCAGCAGGCGGCGCAGTTCCTCCGCAACCTCGCCGACGATCCGCGCGGGCGCGTGCCCTCGCTGTGAGCGCGCGCGAGGCCGAGCAGCGAGCGCGAGCGATCGTCGAGAGCAGCGCCGCGATCGCGCGCGAGCCGCCCGCGCCGCGGGGCGAGGACGCGGAGCCGCTGCCGTGGGATCTCGCGGCCCTCCACGCGGTCGCCGATGGGCTCGAGCTCGCGGATCGCACGCGCATCCTCGGGCGCGAGCTCTCCGTGAAAGCGACGGCGTGGCTCATCGAGGAGAAGTCGCTCGACTGGGACGCGGATCTCCTCGTCCTCGGCGAGCGCGACGACGTGGTCATCGTCCACGATCGCGACCGCAGCTCGAAGCGCGCGGGCGGCGGCGTGCTCGAGGCGCCCACCGACGGGCTCGCGTCGTTCCGGCGCGTCGCCCTCGACGCACTGAGCTACCTCGAGCGCCGCGCGGGGATCGAGAGCGGCGCGGCGATCACGCCGGAGCGCGCGGCGCGCGAGGCCGGCGAGCGCGGCGACGCCGAGGCGCTGGCGCTGGCGATCGAGCGCGGCTTCTACCCGGGCGCGACGCGCGAGCTCGCCCACGCGGCGCTCCGGCTCGGCGCGCTCCGCGCGGCGCAGGGTGATCACGAGGGCGCGCTGGCCGCGTTCACGCGCAGCGCCGAGGCGCGCGTCGCGGCCGTGCCTCGCGGGGCCGAGGCGACGGAGCGAGGCGCCGCGTGGCGAGCAGCCGCCGTGGCCGCCGAGAAGGCCGGCTCGCCCTCCATCGC
>FSTQ01000116.1_pt1 | contig 33014 bp, 31 predicted proteins | sample 1637281 | NCBI WGS metagenome assembly FSTQ01 (sample SAMEA3914818, study PRJEB12502) | metagenome | biome: forest; material: soil | place: Canada | collected 2010-06-26 | depth 0.1 m
AAGAGCAGCCCGAAGATGAACCCCTTGTAATCCGACGAGTCAATCGACCCGCGCAGGATATCCGCCGCGGACCACAAGTACCGCTCGAGCGCATCGATGGTGAGCTTGTCGCCCAGCGGCATCTCGATCTGCTCGCCCACAGCCACGCTCGCCTTCGGGCTGCTCGGGCGAGGAGTCGCCTCCCCTTGCGCCTTGGCGCCGAGGAGGCGCTCCACGATCGGCGCCTTCTCTTTCCCGCCGTCGTCGAGGCCGAGGGCGCGACAGAGCTCCTTGAGGCGATCGCGCGAGTAGCCGGGGAGGATCTCGGCGAGGGTCGCCTTCTTCGAGGAGGCCACGGCGCCTTCGAGGCCTTCGCGGGCGCGGCGGTCGGCGACGGGGAGGCCGAAGCGGTCGGCGACGGCGAGCAGCTCGGCGAGGGTGAGGTGGGCGAGGACGTCGCGCTTGGTGGGCATGGGCGGGGGCGAAGGTACGCCTTGGGCGGTGCGGGGATCAACCTTGGGGTGGAGGATCGGGCGGGTGGCGGGTGAAGAGACGGGATTCGGAGCGCGCACGCGCACGCGCACGGGAGACGGGAGACGGGGGACGGCAGACGCGAGCAAGCTCGGGGCTCGATACCGTCAAAGCGCGGAGGGTTCGCGCTCTCGGGAAGAGCGGCAAGAGCTAGAATGCCTGGAGCACGGGAATTCGAGGCTGCGCTGGATCGCTACGTTCGGCACGTCTCGAGCAAGGCATCCGGGTGTGAAGCGCAACATGGTCGCAATGCTGACAGGCCTCGCGTTGGGCGGCCTCGGCTGCGGAGCCGTCAGCGAGGCGAGCACGACCGAGGGCTCGACGGACGCACAGAGTTCGACGACGAATCCAGAGAATGCTGCCGTCGAGGGGTCGCTCTCCACCGCATCGATGCACGAAGGTGACATCAAGAGCCCTCGAGCCAGCGACCCAGAGGGAGACAGTCAGGTTGATGGCGCTCTGGCACGGCCGAGGGCGCCGAGCCTGGAGTTCCAGGAGCCGGAGCGCATCGTTGAGGTAAAAGAAGCCCTGACGAAGTGGCAGCAACTGTGCAGCGTCGGATGCCAGGCCTTCGCCGCCGCCGGCTGCGCCTCGGTGAGCACCTCGTGTACAGCGGGGGCCCTCTGGAGCTTCGGAGGAATCTTGATCCCCTGCGCATATGCTGTGGTAGCAGCGTGCACCGGAGCAGTGACCGCAGGAGCGGTCTGCGCGATCAAGTGTACTGGGGGCTGACCATGAAGATCGTTCTCTTTACTGTGATTGCCGTCATGCTCGGGATGACTGGGATTTTGCTTCTCCCGCTCCCCGCGTGGTGGAAAGTCCTTATCAGCGGAGTCTACGGAGGTGTCATCGGGTGGATAAACACGAAATTGCGGTGACTCGAGCAGGATGCGTCGACCAGCCGAGCTAGATCGGCGGACTCGCGCGCGCGCGTCAACATTACAGGAGCATGACCGATGATCATCCCCAAGCCGCTGAGGGTGGCGGGCATCATCCTTTGCGGGATGATGCTGCTCTTGCCTGCGGGCGTGTGCTTCACGGGCGCGAGCGACCGCGTGATGAGACTTATGCACTTCATCAGCGTCCTGTCCCCGGTGCCGTTCTGTATCCTGGTTCAGGTCTGCATCGATGAAGGTCGCGCGCGTGAACAGGAGCGAGCCCGGCGAGAAAGCGAGCCCAGTCCCGCTACGACGCCGCGCCGCCCGCGCGCGTGATGTTCATGGCGCAGGCGATGGCCGCTTGCAGGTTGCCACAGACGATGATCTTCGACAGATCGGCGCCGATCTCCACCAGGGTCCGCGCCACCTCGGCGCGAATGCCGCTCAGGATCAGCTGCGTACCGAGGAGGCGCGCTGCCTGCGCGGCGCGCAGCAGCCCGCTCGCCACCTGCTCGTCCACGGCGAGCACGCCCGTGACGTCGAGGATGGCGACGCGCACGCGTCCGCGGCTGATCCCCGTGAGCAGGGTCTCGAGCACCTGGTCGGCGCGCTCGGGATCGAGGGTACCGATGAGCGGCATGACCACGATGTCTTCGCGGATGGGGATGAGCGGCGTGGAGAGCTCGGCGAGGCGCACCCGCTGCGACTCGATGATCGCGCGCTGCTCCAGGCTCTCGCGGAGCAGCTCCTCGACGTGCTTTTGATCCTGGATATCGATGACCACGCCGAGGAAGGCCTCGACGCGCCCGCACTGCGCGCGCAAGGGCGTGACGTTCGTCCGGACCCAGCGCATCTCCTCGCCGCGCGTCAGGAGGCGATACTCCATGATGAGCTCCTGCGGCTGCTTCAGGTGGCGTTCCCAGGTAGCCGCGACCCGCGCGACGTCGTCGGGGTGGATAGCAGTTCGCCAGCCGTCCGGTATCGAGTCTCCCGGCTGGCAGCCGAGGAGCTCGTACCAGCGCTCGTTGAGGAACGTGATCTGACCCTCGGTGTCGACCTGGAAGACGCTGATCGGCAGGCGCGTCGTGAGGAGTCGAAAGCGCTCCTCGCTGGCGAGGAGCGCCTCTTCCGCCCGCTTCTGCTCGGGCACGTCGAGGATCTGCGAGATGAAATGGACCGGCTCGCCGCTCCGATCGCGCACCAGGGCCACGTGCAAGATGGCGTGGATCTCCGCGCCGCTCCGGTGCCAGTAGCGCTTTTTCAGCCTGTAACCCGAGATCTCCCCGCGGAGCATCTGCCCGACGTTGGCGAGATCGATCGCCAGGTCGTCCGGGTGGGTGATGTCCTGAAAGCGCAGCTTCAAGAGCTCCTCAGGCGCATAGCCGAGGAGATCACCGAGCGCGTGGTTGACCCGGATGAACAGGCCGTCGAGCCCGACGATACACATCCCGATTGGCGCGCTGTCGAGCGTCTGCTGGAACCGCTCTTCTCCGAGGTCATCGCCCTGCTCGGCGAGCATACGGTCGGTGATGTCGGTCCCTGTGCCGATCCACGCGCAGACCGCGCCGTCCTCGCCCGACACCGGCGTGAAGCGCACCTCGAACGATCGGAAGACTCCGTCGTGGCGGCGGATCCGCTGCTCGATCATAAAGCCCTGCCCGGTCTCCCGGGCCGTTGTCCAGGCGGCCTGGGCTCCCGTCCAATCTTGCGGATGGAGCGTCGCGAGGAGCCCGCGCCTGTGGAGCTCGCCCGAGCAGAGCCCGGTGAAGGCGCGCAGCGACGGGGAGTCGGCGGTGAGGGCGCCGTCCGCGGCGGTCGTCCAGAGGATCTGGGAGCTCTGCGTCATCAAGGCACGGTGTCGTCGCTCGCTCGCCCGCGCCTCCGCGGCGCAGGCGCTCTGCGCGCGGTCCTGCTCGAGCAGCACGGCAATACCCTCCTGGAGCGCGGCATTAGCTGGTTCGGCTGGGTGCTGGTTCGTGGTTGTCATCAAGCAGATTTAGCGGAAGGTGCGAGCCCAAGATAGCCTCTCGATCATGTTTGATCGGCCTCCCCGAGAGCTCGCCGTGACTCGGCCGTCACGCCAGATCAGCCTCTATGACTAGGACGGAATGACATGCCTCGAACTGACCTCTCGAGTCCGGCTGGCTGGTTGACGCCTCACGCGGCGGCCCCGACACGAGGACACGCCGCGCACGCTACGGGATGGCCTGATGTTCGCACGGCCCGGGACGGAGGCACCTCGATGTTGAAAACGTTCTCGCTCGGCTGTCTCGGTCTCCTGTTCTCCGGCGCCCTCGGCTGCGCGGCCGAGGTGGCTCCGACCGACACGGGCGCTCATGAGCCCGCGCCGGCGGCGGAGCAGACCGCCGAGGGGCAGAGCTTCGAGGGACACTGCAACGATGTGGGCCTCTGGGGCGGGGCTGCAATCACCTTCGTGTGCACTCTCCCCTTCCTCCCCATCTTCTTCTGATAGGCGCGGTGCATGACCGTCTCCGAGCCACTGAGGACCATCCTCATCGTCCTCTGCATGGGGATGATCCTCTTCCCATCGTTCGAGTGTCTCAGGTCGAGGCCCCCCGCGCTCACGTTGACGGAAGTCCTGCAGACCACCTCGCCGTTCTGGGTATTCGCCCTCGTCCGCCTCTGCATCGACGCAGGACGCAAGCTGGAACGAGAACGAGCCGACCGAGAGAAAGGACGCTCGGCATCCCCATGATGCCTCGACCCGTCGAGCGAGAGCATGTTGCAGCGCATACAGCGCGCAGATAGTCACTCTCCATGGACGTTACCCCCCATCGTCGATGCGCTCCTCCCGCAGTCCTACGATCGCGCGCTCCGCGAGCACCTCGTCGCCGCGTACGAGCGCTTGGCTCCGATCCACCTGCCTCCGCGCAACAACGACATCTGGAGCGCGCGCGACGAGGTCTGTGCGCGCGCCAAGGCCGACGGCCGCGGCGAGGCGGTGCTGCGCGCCGTGCACGCCACGTGATCAGGGCATGAGCTCGGCCACGAAGACATCGTAGGTCGGCATATCGTCGTGCGCTCCAATCAGCGGCGGCGTGCCCGCGCTCACCAGAGGGGCTCCGCCGAAGTCGAGGGTGCCATAGAAATTGCCGGCGAGGATCACGCGGCCGTCCGGACCGGCGGCGACGGCGGTGCCCGCCTGGTCCGCAGCGTCGCCGTATTGCTTGCTCCAGAGGTGGTTTCCCGCGGCGTCGAGCTTGATCACGAAGACGTCGCCGCCGGCCGCGGTGAGCGGGCCGCCGCCGAGATTCACCGTCCCGCGGAAGTCGCCGAGGAGGAGCGCATTGCCGGCGCTGTCCGCCTGGATGGCCCGGATCATGTCCGGCGCGGGCCCGCCGAAGGCCTTGCCCCACAGCGGTGCGCCGGCCGGATCGAGCTTCACCACATAAGCATCGAAGTCGCCGGGGCCCGCGAGCGAGAGCGCGCCGACGCTCAGCGATCCGGTGAAGGCTCCGGTGATGAGCACGTCGCCCGCGCCCGTCACCGCGAGCCCGTGGTGAAGCTCGAGCGGCATGTCGCCCTGGATAGTCTGGCTCCAGAGGTGGTTTCCCGCTGGATCGAGCTTGGCGAGGTGCGCCCCGGAGAGGGGCCCGCCGCCGAAGTCGGCGCTTCCCCAGGAGCGCCCGCGCACGAGCACGTTGCCGGCGGGATCGGCGGCGACGCTCCACCCCGCGTCCGCGCCGTCGTCGCCGAAGAGCTTGCTCCAGAGGTGATTGCCCGCCGCGTCGAGCTTGACGAGGAAGATATCCCCGTTGGCCTTGGAGACGCGCGCTCCTCCGCCGAAATCGGCGGAGCCGCTGAGCTGGCCTGTGAGGAGGACGTTGCCTTGCCCGTCGACGGCGATCCCTCCAGGCGCCGTCAACGACGAGGCGCCCCCGAAGTGCTTGCTCCAGAGGTGGTTCCCGTCGGGATCGAGCTTGACCACGAAGGCGTCCCGCGTGCCCGTGCTCGTCACCGGCCCGGCGCCGAGATCGGCTGTCCCCCAGAGGCTCCCGGCGAAGGTGATGTTGCCGGAGGCGTCGACCGCAACGCTGTCGGAGAGCGACCAGATGGGGATACCCTCGTTGAACCGCTTCACCCAGAGCACGTTGCCCGTCGGATCGAGCTTGGCCACGAAGGACCCCACCACGCCGCTGTCGACGCCGAAGAGGCTCAGCCCGCCTCGACCCACCAGCACGACGTTCCCCGCGGAGTCGACCGCGACGTCGTCGGCGGATTGAAACGAGGTGTCGCCGGTGCCCTTGCTCCAGAGGTGCCCAGCGCACGCGACGAATCCATTGCAGTCCTCGTCCTCGGGAGAGCCGCAGACCTCGAGCGTTGGTGTGACCTCCCCTGCGCAGGCTCCAAAGCCCTCTCCGCCCGGCAGGCACACCCGCTGGCCTACATGGCAGGGGCCGATGGATTGGGAATCTGGAGGTCCGCTGTAACAAGGCTCGACCGCTCCGGGGATGCACACGCTCGCCGCGCCGCCGCTCCCGCCTGCGGACGAGGTGACCGAGCCGCCGGCGGACGTCGACGTCGACGTCGAGAGCGCGCCGCCCGAGCCGCCGCCGCCCGGCCCACCGGTCGAGCCGGCTCCGGTGCTCGCGGTGCTCGCGCCGCCGGAGCCGGTCGCGGTCGCCGAGGCGCTGCTCGCGGTGGACGTGGAGCTCGTCGTGCCGTCGCTGCTCCCTCCGCAGCCGGCGGCCATGGCCGCGAACCCCACCCAGATCCGCGTCTTCATCCAGAGAGACTAACGGGTTGCGGGCAGTGAAAGCAAACGGGATCATCGTCCACCGCGCTCGCCCCCGTTGCATCTTGCGAGCGACGACCGCGCTCAGTGCTTCACAGCCACGAACGAGGCGACGTATCCCGCTTTGCTGGTCGCGCCGTGATCCAGCACGCGGGTGACGGTGCCGACGATGGCCGCCCGCTGATCGATGCCATAAGGCCAGGTCGGCGCCGGAGAGCCGATGTACGAGTACACCCAGCCCTCCGTCTTCGTCTTGGGGATACCGTAGGCGGTGAACTTCGCGGTCGGAGGCGCTCCAGGGCCGGCGTCGACGACCCCTCCCTGGACCAGCATGGGATAATCCTCGCCGAAGCTCAGCGTGGACTCGATGAACACACCGGCTTCGTTCACCTTCAAAAGCAGCTGACCCTCTGCCAGGATGATGTCGTCCAGGGTGGCGGCGGGCTCCACGCGGTTGATGATGCTCCGGTACGTCCACTCGCCGCTGAAGACTTCTTTGGAATGCTCTTGCATGATCAGGATCCTTGTCTTGGCCCGGTGAGGCCTCGTTGTTCACATTGACGCTGTGGGCTCTCCAGCGCGATCTGCCGCGCTGGAGAGCCCACGGCGTGGGGAAGCTGGGCGGCGGGAGAGCGAGCCTCCGCCGCAGGGATCAGCGCGCCGGAGGCGCGGGGCGAGGAGCGGGCATCTGCGCGAGCTTTTGTCTGGTGCGCTCGAGATACCGCGAGGGGAAGCCCGGCTGGGGCGCGCTCGTCTTCCCGTGCGGCGGCGGGCGACGCGTCCCCGGCAAGAGGAAGGACACGTATCCATCGACATCTCCCACCGACAAGGCCGGCGAGCTGGGGGGGAAGAGATCACAGCCGTCCGCGTTGACATAATAAGCCTGGCAACCCGCGGCGTTCGTCTCGCATTTCTGCTCGCAAAAATCGAAGCACCCCTCCTTGATGTAGCTGTACGGCGGCTTGGGCCCGGAGGCTTGATCGCCGGCGTTCAACCGACACGCCTGGCTGGAGCCCGGGATGTTGACTCCCACCGAGTTGCCCTGGGCATCGGTCGCGTAGATCCTCGTGTTTTCGAGCTTGGCCGAGGGCGGCTTGAGCGTATCCGGGGCGATACCCGGCTTGCCGTTGCCAAAATCGAGCAGGAAGCTGAAGTCGGTGCCGAAGGCGGTCTGCGCGACGCCGTGGCACCCCTTGCAACCGCCCATGTTGTGCGTTTTGCCCTGGTACACGGTGTTCCGGCAATCGCTGAACGGGTTGCCGCCGAAGCCCGGTCCGCTGAAGTTGTTGAGGAAAGGGTCCGTCTCGACGAACAGGTTGGCCATGTAGTAATTGGAGTCCGTGCCCAGGCACTTGCCGGCGTCCTTGTCCTGCGCGCGGATGCAGGCAAGCCCCGCCGCCTGGTCGTGCCCCGCCGAAGGGGAGCTGACCTGACAGTCGTCGACCTGGGCCTGCACGCCGGCGAGCTGGTAGTTCTTCCAGACCGTTCCAATCCTCCCCAGCTCGTCTCTCATCTCCCTGTTCACGTCGCTGATCTCCACGGGGATCGCGTGGTTTTCGTTGCGGTCCGTATTGGGCATCGTGGCCTGCCGCGCCGCGCGGGTCGCGGGTGACACCTCCGCGCCGTCGCTGTCCGTCACGACGTACTGATCGTCCGCGCTCGCCTCGCCGACGTGCTCGAAGGTGGTGAAGACGAAGTCCGGATAGTTCTCCAGCTTTCTGATGATGTGGAGCCCGATCAACGCGAACGTGTCGTTGTAGTACCTGTACTGGTACTTCTTCGTCGCCGGATCGTACTCGTTCTGATAGTAGAGGGCAGTCGAGGTGTAATAATCAGCCGCGTTCTCGGACGGCAGCAGCCTTCGCCATGCAGCCTTGACCTCGATGGCTCCATCCGTCGAGTCGGAGCCGCAGGGGAGGCAGATCGCCTGGTCAACCGGGCATTTGCACGTATCGGTGCCCCCGTTGGGATAGTAGCTGTGCCCCTCCGCCTTGATCTGCTTCTTGGCGCGGAGCTGGGCCTGGCACAGGCGCCCACGGCCGCTCGTGGTCTCGTCGCAGTCCGTCGCGCTGGCCCCTGGCCCGGTGTTCCCGATGTTCTGATCAGGGTAGTTGGTGCGGAGGTACTCGTACTCGTCCCGGTTCACCTTCGCTTCGAACAAGATCAACGATTTTTGCGCCCGGGGCTCCGGCTGCTTCGTGTACTGGCCGATGATCTGGCAGGATCCGATCTCGCTGTCCTCGTCGAGGTTGTTCCAGAGGTTCAATCGGGCGCCCGGGGCTCCGGGGGAGAGAGGCGTCGTGTACGCGTTCTGGTACGTGGGCTCGCCCAGCGAGTCCCAGGCGACCGTGAGCGTCCCGTTGGGCCGGAGCTCGGTCTTGTGGGCATAGGTCTGCCAGACCAAGAGATCATTCGAGCTGCCGTACGCCATGCTCTGATCAGGTGTCCCTCGCCGAACGCCCTGACCGTTCGGCAAGGCAGCTTTCCTGTTCAGCGCGAGGAACTGCTGCCAGGCGAACATGGCGCTGTCACGTAGACGGCTTGGCCGCGGCAACCCGGAAGGTAGGCTCTTCCGAGCCGCCTCCGCGACCTTCGAGCCCGCCCCGGCGGCGGCGGTCGACTGCGCTGCTGCCTCCGACTTCTGCGGTGGCATGGCGTCTCCGGGCGGGTCGCTCGTGGGCGAAGCCCCCGAGCACGAAGAGCAGCCCGCCGCGGCGAGCGAGCCGCCCACCACGAAGGTAAAAGCCGCTGCTCTGAGCATTCCATGTGATCTGATCATCTGCGCCCCTGAAAGGTTGAGAGCCTGGAGACGTACCGAGGACGTCACCTTCGAGGAGTGGATTGATGGTGCCGTTGCACCGATCACCGGCGCGCCCACGGTGGGGTGAACGCCTCCTTCGAGCGTGACCTCGGCAGCTCCAACGGTTTTTGCGGGAGCCGCTCGATGGGTATAAACCCCACCCGGCTCCACCGCTATTTCCCTCCTATTTCACCCGCGCGGGGCGCGGCCCTCTCCGTGGCCGCGCTCGTGTCGCCCGAGGATCGCTCCGCCATGGCGTGAGGGCGTGACGCGCGTGCGGGCGCTGACGAGGTCCGCCGCGCGCCTCCGGCGGCCCCGGTGTCACTCCTTGTACTTGCGAAGGAGGACCGTGGTCCCAGAACCGACCTTGGATTTGACTTCGAAGTGATCCATCAGCCGCCGCGAGCCGCGCAGGCCGACGCCCATGCCGGTCCTGGAGCGATATTTGGGGCTGAGGACCGCGTCGATGTCGGCGATCCCCGGGCCCTGATCGGTGGCGATGACCTCGATACCCTCCCGCGCCCCCGAGAGCCGGCGGACGGAGATCCGGCCAGTGCCTGCGTACTTGAGGATGTTGCGCGCCAGCTCCGAGATCGCGGTGGTGACCTTCACATAAGCGATCTCGGGGAAATTGAGGGAGTGGCAGATGTCTTTACCCGCGTTGCGGGCGGTGACCACGTCGCCCTCTTGGAGGATGGGAATCACGACCTCGCTGTGGTGCTCTTCCCGGCCGGCCGCGGCGCGCAGGGTGGCGATGCACCGCGCCCTCGCGTCCGGGCGCACGCCGAAGACAGCGAATGTCCGCTCGATCTGGGCGGCGATGGTGGGGAAGTGATCCGGCGTGAGCGCGCGCTCGGCCACGCCGCACGCGCTCGCGCAGGCGGCGAGGAGCGCTCTCACGTTCGGCTGCGACAGGTGCAGGCTGAGCTCGCGGTGGACCACCAGCGCGAAGCCGGCGAGGGACATCGGCATCTCGGGATCGGCCCCGAGCGGGGTGAGCCGCGGGGACGACGGGCGCAGCGTCGGCGGCGCCGCGCTCGACGAAGGCCCCTTGTCGCCGGGCTTATCTCCGGGGCCCATGATGGAGCCCCGGCGCTTCCAGCTTCGCACCGCTGGAGTCGGCGCGCGCGCCCTCGGTCGCCGACGCGTGCGCTGACGCCCGCTTGGCTGGATGGTTCTTGAAGACGAGGACCTCCAGCGCCCGCTCCAGGTTGAGCGCGGAGGTGACGCCGGGCAGGGTCAACCCCATCTCCGTCAACGTGATCACGACCGACGCCCGGAGCCCGCACACCACCGTGTCGACGCCCATGATCCGCGCCGTCATGGCGATGTCGTAAACGCGCCGCGTGATGTGGCTATCCATGATGAAGGCGCCGGAGAAATCGAGGATCAGCCCGGACACGGTGGTGCGCTCGATCGCCGTCGTGATCTGCGTCATGAGCAGCTCGACGATGTCGTCGGTGAGCTCGACCTGGATCGGGACGATCAGGTTGTCGAAGAGCCGGATCAGCGGGATGGCGTGGGCCTCAGTCACGATGTCCGGTCCTCCGCGCGAAGAGGTCGAGCAGGCGGGGCTGCTGCGCGCCCTCCTCCATCGTGCGGATACACTCGCGCAGAGCGTGCTTGAGGTTGCGGAGCGTGACCAGCGGCCCGAGGTCCACGCCGAGCGACGCGAGCGTCTGGGCCACGGCCCCGCGCGCCCCGGTGAGGATGCAGCGGGCGCCGAGGATCTGCACCGCGTTGACGATCCGGATGAAGTGATCGGCGGTGGCGGTGTCGATGACGTCCACGCCGGTGATGTCGATGATCACGAACCGACACTGCCGGTGCTCCACCTCGCGGAGGAGGCGCTCCATCATGTCGGCGCTGCGCTTCGAGTCGACGATCCCGATCACCGGCAGCGCGAGGACGTCGTCCCAGACCTCGAGCACCGGGGTGGAGAGCTCCTGCATGGCGAGGCGCATGCGCTCGAGGGTGATGTTCTTCTCGCGCTCGCGCTCGAGCTGGTGCTCGAGCTCTTTCTCCCAGCGCTTGCGGTCCCCGATGTCGCGGAACACGACCACGCCGCCGACGGGCTTGCCGTCGTCGTCGAGCACCGGGCGCGAGCTCACCGAGAGCCACGCGCCGTCGGGCTTCCCCGGGTGGCGCGAGATCATCTCCACGGCGTCGATCGACTCGCCGTGCAGCGCTTTGGAGAGAGGGAGCTCCGACGAGGGGAACGGAGTGACACCGTCGGGCTTGAAGAATCCATACGTCGAGCTCCACTCCGCGGAGTCGACGTCGAGCCTGCCCAGCCCGAGCATCTGCTCTGCGGCGGGGTTGAAGTGCGTCAAGTTGCCCTTGCCATCGGCGACGATCACGCCGTCGGCGATGCTGTTCAGCGTCGACCCCAGCACCCGCGTGCGGTTCTCCAGGTCGGCGATCAGGCTGGCGATGTGGGCCGACTGATCAGCGGAAGCACCCTCGATTTGCTGCGCCTTGTCTGTCATCTCGATCCTCCTCGCCGTCGCGGCGAGCTGTCATGGTGAGTGCGATCCCCTCACGCCATGGCGAGCAAGAGCGTTGTCGCTCGCGACGTGTCGGGCATCCACGGTGACGCCGTGATCCGTACGAGGCTGCTCAGACACCTTGCGCGCGCTCCGCTCCGGGTGTCGTGCAACAACGGGATCACGGCGCTCAGCGCCGCCTGCTACGCGTCGCCTGAGGACGTGCCACGCTGATTGCCTTACGAGAACGCGGGGGGGCTCGTCAATACAATTAAGGACCTCGACAAAATTAACCGAGCCACGGGGACTCGAACAGGCAGCCGCTCCAAGGTCTCCCCCGGACGGATGCGCCTCCTCTTGAAGGGCTCAATCAACGCCGAGCAGGGCTCATTCCCGTTCGTCGCCCCACCTCTGTGCTGGCCCGAGCACAGCGGGCCACTTTGTGAGCCCAGCGGGGAGAACCTGGCTGCACCGGCGGAGAGATGGGCGGGTCACCACCTCGACACAGGAGCGCACACCCACGATCACACGCATGTCATTACTTTGGCAGAAAGGGTTGCAGATCTGCCGTTTCAAGATATTTATGACGTTGACAATCTGCAGCTCTGAAGCCCATCATTGTGGCGTCATTGCAAAATGAGGCGACGGCCCCTCTCGGCCATCGTTCAAAAATGTTGCGAACATGGGTCCGCGTCGGGGCGAGGATCCGAGGAGGGGCGCTGCATACCACGGCAGCACCGCGCGGCCGTCGAGGTACGCGCGCAGTCGAGATCGGGTGACGGCGAGCAGCGGAATCGCTCGCGCTTCACCGAAGGATGTTTTGCCAACTCCGGCCCTGCGGCCGAGCGACTCCCGGTTTCGGCGAGACCCGGGGGCGCTTTCGCAGGACATGCCCGCGTCACGGGTGTCAGCCGGCACAGAGGACTCAGCCATGAACGAAGCGATTGGAACGAACGATCTCTCGGTGCAAATGCGCTCGATGAGCGTGTTCAGCATGTGGAGCTCGCGGATGATCTACGCCGCGGCCAAGATGGGAATCGCGGACTTGATCGGCCAGGGCTCGCGGAGCAGCGATGATCTCGCGGCCACGGTGGGCGTCGACTCGAGCGCGCTCTATCGAGTGCTCCGGGCCCTCTCCGGGGCGGGGATCTTCACCGAGCTGCCAGAGAAGCAGTTTGCCTTGACCCCCCTCGGCGCGACGCTGCGCACCGGCGTCCCCGGCTCCATGCACGCCTTCGTCCTGCTCTTCGGCGGCGACCTCTACGCGAGCGCCTGGCTCGATCTGCCCTCCAGCGTGCAGTCGGGGAAGACGGCAGTCGAGCACCTCCACGGCGCTCCGCTCTATCCGTATCTCGCGCGCCACCCCGAGGACGCGCGGCTCTTCGACGAGGCGATGACCAGCTTCACCTCCGTGGAGAACGCCGCAGTCGCCGCTCGCTACGACTTCTCCGCGGTCCGCACGGTGATCGACGTCGGCGGCGGGCACGGCAGCCTCGTGACCGCCGTCGTCGAGAGGAACCCGGGGTTGCGAGGTATCCTCTTCGATCAACCCCACATCGCCGACGGGGCGCGGGCGCGGGTCGCCGCGAGCGCGATCGCCGCGCGCTGCGAGGTGGTCTCCGGTGATTTCTTCGAGGCGGTCCCCAGCGCCGATATCTGCCTGCTCAAGCACATCGTCTGCAACTGGGACGACGAGGCGGCCATCCGGATCCTGAAGCGCTGCAACCGCGCGCTGCCGCCGGGCGGGAAGATCCTGGTGATCGAGTCGGTCATCTCCCATTCGGCCCCTGCCGAGCTGCTCGATGTCCACCTCCTCACGGTGGTCGGAGGGCGGATGCGCACCGAGCAGGAGCACCGGAGTCTGATGGCCGCGGCGGGCTTCCGCCTGACTCGCCTGCTCCCCACCGACGTCGGCCTGCAGCTCGTCGTCGTCGAGGGGACGCGCGAGCCCTGACGCGGCACGTCACCAAGCGTTGAACACTTCACCCCCGCACACGCGAGGAGGGAAACATGGACCTTTCATTCGACCCACGTCACCCGGATTTCATTGCGGATCCTTTTCCGGTGCTCCTCGATCTGATGGAGCACGAGCCTGTCTTCTGGAGCGAGAAGCTCCATGGATGGGTGCTCACGCGCGCCGAGCACGTCCGCGCGTCGCTGCGTGATCCGCGGCTGTCGGCCGATCGCGTGCGCCCGTTCCTCGCTCATTACAAAGGCCCGGAGCGGTCCACGGTGGAGCACCTCGTCGGGGATCTCTCGATGTGGGCCTCCTTCAACGAGCCTCCGGTGCACACCCGGCTCCGCGGGCTCATGAACAAAGGCATCACGCTGCACTCCATCCTGGCGCTGGAGCCGCGCGTGCGCGCGCTCGCTGACGAGCTGATCGACGGGGTGCTGGAGCGCGGCGAGATGGATATGATCGCCGACTTCGCTTACCCCCTCTCCGCGACGGTGATCGCCGAGATGTTCGGCGTGCCGCGCGCCGACGTCCCCTTGTTGAAGAAGTGGTCCGACGAGCTGGGCGCGTTCATCGTCCAGTCGCGCACGCTCGCCAACAAGTACGAGATCGCCGACGGCGGGCTCCGCGCCATGACATCCTATTTCGAGGATCTCGTCGCGGACCGGCGCCTGCACCCGCGCGAGGACATGCTCTCTCGCCTGATCACGGCCGAGGACAAGGGAGATCGCCTCACCCCGGAGGAGCTCCTGGCCTGTTGTGCGCTCCTCTTTTTCGCGGGTCACGAGACCACGACTCACCTGATCGGCAACGGCATGATCGCGCTGCTCCGTCACCCGAAGGCGCTCGCCGAGCTCAAGGACCGGCGCGGGGAGACCGCGCTGATGAACTCCGCTGTCGAGGAGATGCTGCGCTGGGACGGTCCGCTGCTGATGATGGCCCGCGTCGCCTCGGAGGACTTCGAGCTCGGGGGCAAGCGTATCCTCGAAGGCTCGCGTGTCTTCCTGATGATCGCCGCGGCCAACCGCGATCCTCGGGTGTTCCCGGATCCGGATCGCTTCGACATCCACCGGCAAGACAACCGGCACCTCGCCTTCGGCAATGGCATCCATCATTGCATCGGCGCGCCGCTCGCCCGCCTCGAGGCGCGCGTGGCGTTCCCGCGCCTGCTCGAGCGCCTGGTGGACCCCAGGCTGGCCACATCGAAGCTCGAGTGGCGAGACGCGTTCGTGGTGCGCGGGGTAAACCAGCTCCCCATGCGCTTCGTGCGTCCGGTCACCGTCTACGCTCCCGAGAGCCTCCGGTGGATCAGTCCGCAGAGCACGCAGCTCTGGCCGCCGCAGAGCGCGCGGCTGGGAACACCGCAGAGCGCGCGGCTGGGAGGGCCACCGAGCTCGCGTATGGGAGCCTCGCCGAGCTCGCGCATGGGAGCCTCGCCGAGCTCGCGGCTGGAGCCGCCGACCAGCGCGCCCATGTGATCGCCGGCGAGCGCCGCACCCCGGCGGTGCCTGGGCACTGACTTGAGAGCCTATCCCGGTGGAGCTCCCGTAGCCGGACGGGCCACCGGGATAGGCTCTTCTCTCGCGGTCCTCCGGCGGGCCGGGTGCGATGCGCGGACGACGGATAATGTGTCCGTTCGCCTTGCGGCCAATCAGAGTCCCCTCGAGTCAAAATGAGCGGAGTGGCTTGCTCCCCGCGGGCGCGGGATGCACTTCGCCACAGGATGTCGCATGCCGCCCCAGTCGCGGGCTCGTGCCCCGCGTCGAGCGGCGAGCCCGCGGCGGCCTCGGTGGAGCGACGGAGAGCGCCGAGCAGCGCGTTTCAGCGGTGAATCACCTGGAGGGCGTCAGGTGGCACATCGCTTGCTGAGTCTGCTCTCAGACACGGACTGAAACTCTCACGATTCACGGGAAAGAGAAGGACATCATGAAATACGGTATTGCTTGGCTCCTGGGCGTCCCCGCTTCGCTGCTCGTCGTCTGGTACGTGGTCTCGCACGTCTTCTGAGCTTCGATGAGCTGTGTGGGCAGCGCCTGGCGCTCCGGCGCGGTGGCTCAGCGATGCGCGCTCAGCCAGGCGATCTGCGACTGCACGACCCGCGCGCGGTCCGGCTCTTCGTAGTTGATCAGGCTCCATTCGATGTCGAGATCGCGGCGAACCGCCGGAGTGCCGATCAGGAGCGGGGATGTGCCCTTGCCGTAGCTGGCGGTGTTCTGGTTGTTGTCTCTGCCCTGGCCGACGGAGTGCGGGTGTGCGGTCTCCATGCCGAGGGTCGCGAGCGAGATCTTGAGCGCCGCGACGCGGCAGTGCTCGCGCGTGAGCCGCTGGACGCTGATGATGTAGCGCTCGTATTCGGTGGCGAACTGCTGGTCGTCGAGGACGGCGCGCCACTCGGTGCGCACGATACCGGTCCCGTTGGCGGCCACCACCTCGAACCCGCGGTCTGTCAGGAGCTGTCGGGCCGCGGCCTCGACGGCGGGGGCCGGGTGATGGAACACGTAGGCGCTTGTCTGGGCGTGCTGTAGCTCAGCCGTCGCGCCGGCGCACCCGGTGGTCAGCGCGAGCGCGGTGATGGGCGACAGGAGCTGGGCCACCTTGATCGCGAAGCACCGCATGGATTTCATCCGTCAGAGCATCTCCGATCGACGGCGGACAGTCAATCGGTGGAACCACGCCGGCTGAGGGGCGAGTCTGTCCGGGTTGAATATCGCCACTTGAGCACGGAGTCAGTCACTGTCGCGGCGGCGCGCTTCCTTGCGCTCCTGGAAATAGCCCATGGTCACCTTGACGAGGACGAGGACTGTCGCTGCCGCGCCGATGCCGACCAGCTTGTCGATGTCGAGGGCCGCGCCGAGGAGCGCGGTGCCGATCCCGAGGCCGGCGCCGAGGAGCGGGCCTCGAGTGCGGAGCTGCCGAAGGGCGAGGGCGTCGGCGCGCCCCGCGGCCTCGAAGCAGGCGGGGCAGCGGACGCGATCGACGGCGATGTGCTTGGCGCAGAGCAGCTTGCGGCACGTCGGGCAAAGGTACTTGGCGGGCGCGGCGGCCGTCCGGAAGCTCTCGGGGTGGACGCCTTCGCAGAGGGTGTCCTTGGGAGCGAGCTTCTGGATGAGCGAGTCGGGGGACTCCGGGACGCAGACGCCGTCGAGCCAGAGCTCGGAGCGCGCCACGTCGAGGTTGCGGAGGCGGCGGATGATCGCGTCGCGCTTGCCGATTCGAAGGGGGAAGTCGCCGAGGACGCGGGCGTGGGCGAAGGGCTTGAACGGCTCGTCATCGATGCTCATCGAGAGCCAGTCGACCGTCGCTTTGAGCTCGATACGGTATTTGCCGATCGTCCATCCCATTGGTTGGTTACTCCGCGCGCGAGGCGCTGCTGCTCAGGCAGGCACGAGAGTGGCAATCTGGCGGGCGATGCGCATTCCATCCATCGCGGCGCTCATGATCCCGCCCGCGTAGCCGGCGCCCTCGCCTGCGGGGAAGAGGCCCTGGAGGTCGGGGGACTCGAGGGTCTCGGGGTCGCGCGGGATGCGGACCGGGGAGCTGGTGCGGGACTCGACGCCGACGAGGATCGCCTCTTCGGTGAGGTAGCCGCGCATCTTGCGATCGAAGACGCGGAGGGCGCGGCGGAGGCGATCGGCGATGGGGAGGCCGAGCGAGTCGAGGACGTCGGCGACGTTGGTTGCGGCGAGGCCGGGGACGTAGCTCGAGGCGGGGAGCGTCGAGGAGGCGCGCTTGTTGACGAAGTCGGTGACGCGGGAGGCGGGGGCGCGCGATCGGCCGCCACCGGCTTCGAAGGCCACGCTCTCGAGGCGGCGCTGGAGGTCGATGCCGCCGAGGATGCCGCGGAAGCCCGCGCGCTCGACGTCGGAGGGCTCGACGCCGACGACGAGGCCCGAGTTGGCGTAGTGGGAGGAGCGCTTGGAGAGGCTCATCCCGTTGACGACGAGGCCGCCCGGCTCGGTGGAGGCCGGGACGATGAAGCCGCCCGGGCACATGCAGAAGGAGAAGACGCCGCGCTCGTCGACCGTCTCGGCGAGGCGGTAAGGCGCCGCCGGCAGCGTCGGGTGCGAGGCGAGCGGGCCGTACTGGATGCGGTTGATCAGCGGCTGGGGATGCTCGATGCGCACGCCGAGGGCGAAGGACTTGGGCTCGAGGCGGACGCCGAGCTCGGCGAGCAGGACGTAGATGTCGGAGGCGGAGTGGCCGGTGGCGAGCACGACGTGGTCGCCGTGGATCTCGCTGCCGTCGGCGAGGCGGACGCCGACAGCGCGGCGGCGCGCGGCGCCTCGGGTGAGCAGCGTGAGCAGACCGACGACGCGCGCGCCGAAGTGGAAGGTGACGCCGCAGCGCTCGAGCTCTTCGCGCAGGCTGACGACGACCTGGGGCAGGCGGTTCGATCCGATGTGCGGGCGCGCGTCGGTGAGGATGGCCTCGGGCGCGCCGTGGCGGGCGAGGATCTCGATGACGTCGCGCACGTTGCCGCGCTTGTGCGCGCGCGTGTAGAGCTTGCCGTCGCTGTACGTGCCGGCGCCGCCCTCGCCGAAGCAGTAGTTGCTGTCGGCGTCGACGGCCTCGCCCTGGTGCAGGCTCTTGAGGTCGTGGCGGCGCGGCTGGACGGTCTTGCCGCGGTCGACGACGGTGCAGCCGATGCCGCGGCGGGCGAGCTCGTAGGCGCAGAAGAGGCCCGCCGGCCCGTCGCCGACGATGATCACGCGCGAGGGGCCGACCTCGCGCGGGTGCGGCGCGCCGAGGTCGACGGCGTCGCTGGCGCCGATCTCGAAGAGGAGGTGGAAGCGGACGACGCCGTGGCGGGCGTCGATCGATCGCTTGCGGAGGGCGATGGGCGGGAGATCGCTCGGCGCGACGCCGAGGGCCCGCCCCACGCGGGCCCGCAGGTGGGCCTCGTCCGTCGGCTCGTCGAAGGCGAAATCGAGGGAGAGCTCGGCGGGGAGAGGCATCGAAGGGCGAGGTGTACGGCGGGCGAGAAGCTCAGGCCATCTCGAGGAAGAGCCGATCCGGGTTCTCGAGGTACCCGATGATCTCGTAGGCGAAGGCGGCGCCGATGTGGCCGTCGATGATCCGGTGATCGAACGAGAGCGAGAGGAGCATGACGTCGCCGACGACGATCTGGCCGTCGCGCACCACCGGCTTCTGCTTCATCTGGTGGATGCCGAGGATGCCGACCTCGGGGAAGTTGAGGATCGGCGTGGCGAAGAGCCCGCCTTGCGCGCCGAGCGAGGTGATGGTGAAGGTGGAGCCGCCGAGGTCCTCGGCCCTGGCCTTGCCGGCCTTGGTGTCCTCGGCGAGGCGGGCGATGTCGCGCGCGATGTCGAGGATGCTCTTGCGATCGGCGTCGCGCACCACCGGCACGATGAGGCCGGCCTCCGTCGAGGAGGCGATGCCGATGTGGTAGCTCTTGCGGACGACGATCTCCTGCGTCGCCTCGTCGAAGGCGCTGTTGAGCGTGGGGTGCTTCTTGAGCGCGGCGACGACCGCCTTGACGAAGAACGGGAGGAAGGTGAGCTTGACTTGGGCGCTCTCCGCGGGGCCGCGGAGGCGCGCGCGCAGCTCTTTCAGCGCGGTGACGTCGCACTCTTCGACGAAGGTGAAGTGCGCCGCGGTGTGCACCGATCGGCTCATGCCTTCGAAGATGCGCTTGCGCATGCCGCGGAGGGGGATGCGCTCGTCCTGCGCGTGATCGGCGGCGTTGCTGGAGGTGATCCGCTGCGGCGGGCGCGCGGCGGGAGCGGCGGGCGCGGGCGGCGGGAGGGGCAGGCTGAGCTCGCGGCGCGGGCTCTCCGGCGCGGGCGCGCTCTGCGGGGCGACCTCGATCGCGGCGCTGGGCGCGGCGTTCGCGGCCTGGACGTCGTCGCGGATCACGCGGCCGTTGGGGCCGGTGGGCGCGACCGTGCGGAGATCGACGCCGAGCTCGCGCGCCAGCTTGCGCGTGGCCGGCGCGGCGAGGGGCTTCTCGTTGAAATAGGCTTGTTTTGCCGGGTCTCCGTTGATCTTGGAGGCCGCGGGAGGGCGCGCGAGGTTCATCCCCGGGAGCGTCTCTTTGATGTCACCCACGGCTGTCGCGGCGGACTCGCGCTTGGCCTCCGGCGCTGACGCGGCGGGCGCGCCTTCGCTGTCGCCGAGGTCGAAGACCACGAGGACCGAGTGGACCGGCACGATGCCGCCCTCGGCGCCGCGGATCTCGAGGATCTTGCCGGCCTTGGGGGCGGTGATCGTCACCGTCGCCTTGTCGGTCATGACCTCGACCATGGGCTGGTCTTCCTTGACCGTGTCGCCCTTCGCGATGAGCCACTTGACGATCTCGCCCTCGGTGACGCCTTCGCCGATGTCGGGCAGCTTGAACTCGTAGGTCTTCATCCTCAGTACCTCGCGGTCTCGATGAGCGTCGGCAGGATGCGGTGGGCCAGGGGCAGGTACTCGTTCTCCAGGGTGTAGGGGAACGGAGTGTCGAACCCGGTCACGCGGGCGGGCGGCGCCTCCAGGTGGAGGAACGCCTTTTCGTTGATGAGCGCGACGATCTCGCCGCCGAGGCCGCACGTCTTCGGGGCCTCGTGGACGACGACGACGCGGCCGGTCTTCTTGACGGAGGCGACGATGGTGTCGATGTCGAGGGGCCAGAGGGTGCGGAGGTCGAGGACCTCGGCGTCGACGCCCTGCTCGGCGGCCTGGCTCGCGGCCTCGAGGCACTCGTAGAGCATCGCGCCCCAGGCGATGACGGTGACGTCGCGCCCCTCGCGCGCGACGGCGGCCTTGCCGATGGGCACGGTGTAGTCGCCCTCGTCGACCTCGCCCTTGGCGGCGCGGTAGACGCGCTTGGGCTCGAAGAAGAGGACCGGATCCGGATCGCGGATCGAGGCGAGGAGCAGGCCCTTGGCGTCGGCGGGGTTCGAGGGGCAGACGACCTTGAGGCCGGCGACGTGGATGAAGAGCGACTCGGGCGACTGCGAGTGGTAGTGGCCGCCGCGGATGCCGCCGCCGACCGGCGTGCGGATGACGAGCTTGGCCGGGTACTCGCCGCCGGAGCGGTAGCGGTACTTGGCGAGCTCGGAGACGATCTGGTCGTAGGCGGGGAAGATGAAGTCGCTGAACTGGATCTCGGGGATGGGGACGAGGCCGTAGAGGGCCATGCCGATCGCCGCGCCGATGATGCCGCCCTCGGAGAGGGGCGTGTCGATGACGCGATCGTCGCCGAACTCGTCGAAGAGGCCCTGGGTGACGCGGAAGACGCCGCCGACCTTGCCGACGTCCTCGCCGAGGATGACGACGCGGGGGTCGCGGCGCATCTCGAGACGGAGCGCGTCGTTGATGGCCTGGACCATGTTCATCTGAGGCATGTCGAGTCTCTCTGTGGTGCGGTCGCGGCAGCGGGGCTCTGGGGTTCCTGGGCGAAGCGCGCTCAGCGCGCGCCGGGGCGAGGCGCCTTCTCGAGGGCCTCGCGCTGCTCGACCAGGTGCCACGGGGGCGTGGCGTAGACGTCTTCGAACAGCGAGCGGAGCGAGGGCGGCGCGGTCTTCTCGGCGACGCTCACCGCCGCCGCGAGCTCGGCTTCGAGCTCGGCGCGGATGGCCTCGTCGTGGGCGTCGGTCCAGGGCTGGATGCGCTCGATGTGGCGGCGCACGCGCTGGATCGGATCGAGCGCTCGCCACGCGTCGAGGTCTTCTTCGGAGCGGTAGCGGCGCGGCTCGTCGCCGGCGGAGTGGCCGCCCACGCGGTACGTCATGGCCTCGATCAGCGTCGGGCCTTCGTGGCGCGCGGCGCGCGCGACGGCGTCCTGCGTGACCTTGATGACGGCGAGGAGATCGTTGCCGTCGACGCGGACGCTGGGGATACCGTAGGCGATGCCCTTTTCGGCGAAGGTGGCGCTGCCGGTCTGGCGCTCGGTCGGGACGCTGTGGGCCCAGCCGTTGTTGCGACAGAGGAAGACCACCGGCGCCTTGAAGACGCCCGCGAAGTTGAGCCCGTTGTGGAACTCGCTCGAGCTGGTGGCGCCGTCGCCGAAGTAGCTGAGGACGGCGACGTCGTCGCGCTTGATGCGCGCGGCCCAGGCGAAGCCGACAGCCTGGGTGATCTGCGTGCCGCGCGCGGCGCTGGGCGAGGCGTAGCGGCCCTGCTTCCACGAGAGCTGCTCGGGCCGCTGCCGGCCCTTGGCGGGATCGTCGGCGTTGCCGAGGAGGTTGTCGACGTAGCGCTGGAGGGGCATGCCGCGGAGGAGCGCGGCGCCGACCTCGCGGTGCGAGGGGAAGATCCAGTCCTGGTCGCGCATGCCGTAGGCGCTGCCGAGGATGGCGGCCTCTTCGCCGAGCGAGCCGAGGTGGCCGAGGCCGGCGCTGCTCTGCGCGCGGAGCAGGAGCTTCGCGGCGCTATCGCCGAGGCTGCGCAGGCGGAGCATGGCGCGGTAGAGGAGGAGGACGTCGGAGTGCGGGATGCGCGGATCGGTCGTGCGATCGAGGCGCCCGTCGCCGCGGAGGACCTTGACGACGTCCGCGGCCTCGGTGTCGTGCGGGTCGCGCGCAGCGCTCGGGGCCGTCCTTTCGCTCGCGAGCGAGGTGACGGAGGGGGTGGACGCGCTGGGATCGATCGCAGTGCTCATGGAGGCGCGCGAACACTAGTCAAACGGCGCACCTCAAGCAACGGCCTCGGACATGGAGGCCCGAGGAGATCGTCGAGGCAGCGAGAGAGCGCGGCGCGCATCTCTCGCCGGAGCGAGATGAGAGGAGGGGGATAGAGGCTAAAGCTCGAGGAGCGCGGCGGCGTCGCGGAGGGCGGCGTCGACGGCGCTGACGTCGAGATCGAAGCCGCGGCCGAGGTGATCGAGGACGTCGCGCTCGTGCTGGCTGACGCCGCCGGAGATGTGGGCCATCAGCGCGGCGATGCGGAGGACCTCGAGCTGGTGGTCGCGGCGGATGATCGTGCGCGCCACCATCATCGCGCGCTTGGCGACGCCGTCGTCGGCGAGCTGCTCGCGGAGGTCGAGCAGGAGCGCGTTGAGCTGCTCGGCTTGCACGAGGTTGTTGCACGCCTCGGAGACGACCGTCTGGAAGGCGGCGCGCTCGTCGTCGTCGAAGTGGCCGTCGGAGTTGGCGACGAGGAACGCGGCCTCGACCGTCGCTTCGAAGAGCGCGGCGGCCGCGGGATCGAAGCCCGTCGGGATGGTGCACTCGTCCACGATGGGACGCGCGCCATACGACGTGGCTGCTTGCGCCAGGATCGAGCCCGACGTCTTGTTCGGCGTGGTGCCACCCGGGCGAGCGATGCCGCGGACGACGCGTTCGAGGAGGCCTTTGTCGGGAGCGGTCATGCTGTCACTTCCCTTAAACCACGGACACGTTCCGGCAAACCAGTGAAAGCGTCAAGCGCCTCCACGGTGAGGTGGGATTGGCGGATGCCTCCGGGGGTTTTGGAGGCGTGGAGGGATACATGGATCATCGGCGAACCAGGGAGAACGCGGGCACCAGGCCGCGCGCCGGCGGCGGCGGATCGAGGAGGCCCGGGACATGGCCGACGGGCTCGCCAATCTCGGCGGTGACGCGGGCGGCCTCGCGCTTGGCGACGGAGAGGCGCTCGCCCAGGGCCGCCTCGATCCAGGCAGGATCGGCCTTGCCATCGATCGCGGGGCCCTCGCTGCCGCCGAGGAGGCTGCGCAGAAAGACCTCGGCGGCGCGGTAGCTGGAGCGGACGAGGGGGCCGGAGGCGGCGTAGAGGAAGCCCATCTCGAGGGCCTGGCGCTGGAAGAGCGCGAACGTCTCCGGGGGCACGAAGCGGAGGACCTCGTGGTACTTGGGGCCGGGGCGGAGGTACTGGCCGATGGTGACGACGTCGACGCCGGCGGCGCGGAGGTCGCGCATCGTCTCGGTGACCTCTTCGTCCGTCTCGCCGAGGCCGACCATGATCGAGCTCTTGGTGAGGCGCTTCTTGCCGGCGGCGATCGCCGAGGCCGAGCGCTCCTTGGCCCGGCGCAGCACCGTGAGCGAGAGGTCGTAGCTGGAGCGGACGTCGCGCACCGTGCGCTGGAGGCGGCGCACGCACTCGACGTTGTGCGCGAAGACGTCGGGCCCCGAGTCGACCACGGCGTCGACCGAGGCGAGGTGGCCCTGGAAATCGCCGACGAGGGTCTCGATCAAGATGTCGGGGCGGAGCTGGTGGAGCCGCTCGACGGTGCGGCCGACGTGCTCGGCGCCGCCGTCGAGGAGATCGTCGCGGTTGACCATGGTCATGACGACGTACTGGAGGTCGAGGCGGGCGATGGCGCGGGCGACGTGCTCGGGCTCGCGGACGTCGACGGCGCCGCGCGGATCGCCGGTGGTCACCGCGCAGAAGCGGCAGCCGCGGGTGCAGACGTCGCCGAGGAGCATCACCGTCGCGGTGCCTTCGCGCCAGCACTCGCCGACGTTGGGGCAGCGCGCTTCTTCGCAGACCGTGTGGAGATCGAGCTCGCGGAAGGTCTGCTTGAGGTGATGGTAGGTGTCGCCTCCAGGCGCGCGGACTTTGAGCCAGTCAGGCTTCGGTGCAAAGCGGGACATCGGCCGAGGTCTTAGCCCAGATCGCGCGCGGACGCAGGCGCTGTCGCGGCCGGTGGCCGCGCTAGGACGAGATCACCGTGGTAAGCTCGGCGTGGACCGCGGGCTTCTTGCACGCGTCGGCGACGTCGACCTGGATCTTGATCTTGCGGCCGCTGAGGTCGCTGGGGAGCTTGGGGCTCTCGCCGCCGCTGCCGCCTGCGCCGCCGCTGCCGCCTGCGCCGCCGCTGCCGCGCGGGTCGTCCCCCGTCACCAGGCCGAGCGCGAGGTAGCCGTAGATGCCGGCGGCCAGGTCGGAGCCCTCGCCGTCGTACTCGAGGTCGACGGCGCTCGCGAGGCCGTGCTCGCTGAGCTCGAGGCCGGTCTCGACGTCGGTGATCTTGAAGAACGCAGTGACACGCGGGCCGAGGTTCTTGCACGAGAGCGCGAGCCAGATGTGCTGGCCTCCCTGGCTCCCGGAGTTGATCCACACGCCCTGGCTGGTCACGGGCTCGAACTCGTCTTCGCCGGTTCCGAGGAGGACCTCGCCCGGCTTGCGGAGGCCGCACTCGACCAGGTTGGGATCAGCGCCCGGTCCACACCCGAGGGCCAGCGTCGCGAGGAGAAGGACAGCCAAGAAAGAGGTGCGCATGCGAGGATCGATAGCGGCTCGCGCGGCCTCTCGCCAAGAGCTTGGTTATCAGGCGCCGGCGAGGGCCTGGGGAGCGAGCTCGCCGCGCTCGGTGAAGATCGCCGTGACGAGCTCCGCTGGGGTCACGTCGAAGGCCGGGTGCCGGGCGCCGACGCCCTCGGGCAGGATCGAGCGGCCGCCGATGCGAGCGACCTCGTCGCGGCTGCGCTCTTCGATGGGGATGGAGTCGCCGCTCGGCGTGGCGAGGTCGACCGTGCTCCACGGGGCGGCGACGTAGAACGGGATGCGGTGGGCGCGGGCGAGGCAGGCGAGCCCGTAGGTGCCGATCTTGTTGGCGACGTCGCCGTTCGCGGCGATGCGATCGGCGCCGACGACCACCGCGACGATCTCGCCGCGGCGCATGAAATGGGCGGCCATGCCGTCGGTGATGACCTCGACGGGGATGCCGTCTTCGTGGAGCTCCCACGCGGTGAGGCGGGCGCCCTGGAGGTAGGGGCGCGTCTCGTCGGCGAGGACGTGGATGCGCTTGCCGGCCTCGATCGCCGCGCGGATGACGCCGAGCGCGGTGCCGTAGCCGCCCGTGGCGAGCGCGCCGGCGTTGCAGTGGGTGAGCACCGTGCCGGCCTCGGGGAGCCGCAGCGCGCCGACGCGGCCCATCTCGCGGCAGGCGGCGACGTCTTCGCGGTGGATCGATCGGGCGAGCTCGGCGAGGTGATCCGCGCGCGCGACGCCGACGAGCGAGGCGAGGCGCGCGGACTCGGCGAGCAGGCGGTCCACGGCCCACGCGAGGTTCACCGCGGTGGGGCGCGACGCGGCGAGGACGGCGCCGGCGGCGCGCATCGACGCGAGGAACGCGGCGGCGTCCGCGGCGTGGGCGGCGCGCGCGGCGAGCGCCATTCCATAGGCCGCGGCGACGCCGATCGCCGGGGCGCCGCGCACGATCATGGAGCGGATCGCCTCGGCCACCGCGGGCGCGTCGGTGAGGGTGACGTAGACCTCGCGCTCGGGCAGCTCGCGCTGATCGAGGAGGAAGACGCGATCGCCCTCGGCCGCGAGCTCGGCGGCGGAGTAGCGCGCCCCGGAGATCGCCGCGCGAGGGAGCCAGGGCGCGGCGGCGATCACGAGGCGCGGTGCCCGTTGGGCCCGCGGCCCACGGCGAGGCGCGCCTGGATCTCCTCGGCCACGGTGGCGAAGTCCTCGGCGGCCTCGGCCTTCTTGCCGGCGAGGTAGCTGCGCAGCGCCGAGGCGGCGACCAGGGCGAGGCTGGTGTTGATCCCGCGCTCCGAGAGCGCGCCGATGATGTCGCCGTTCTTGAGCAGCGCCTCGAGCTCGCCGAGGACGGCGTCGATCTCGCCGCTCCGCTCGAGCTGGATCGCCTCGCCGGTGTCGACCGTGGTCTCGACGATGTCGAACTCGCTCTTCTTGTCTCGCTCGCTGGTCATCACGCTCACCCCTTGGTTCCGCCCGTCAAAAGTCTTGGCAGACTTTTGGGCCGCTGCGCGGCCGCTTCGCACGGGCGAAACTAGCCTTGTTTCGATGGGGCTACGCCCCAAACCCCGCGCCCGCTGCGCGGTCGCGCCAGTCCTGACCACACTTCGTGCGGGCATGACTAGGTGGATGTCGCCTTCGGCGTGACCGAAAACGGGAAGCGCGGCGGCTCGTGCCCGGGCGCGCACTGGTATTTCTCGAAGTCGGTCACGCCGTCTTCGCGGAGGACGGCCTCGTCGATCCAGGCCTGGCCCATGCGGGCCCCGGGCTCGCGCGCGATCAGGGCGAGGACCGCGTCGGCGAGGATGTCGGGCTTGCGCCAGGACTCGGGGCCGCCGAGGCTGAAGCTCTTGGTCGAGAAGCTCTCGATCGCCGTCGCCGGCCAGAGGGCGTGCGCCGTGACGTTGTGCTCGCGCATCTCTTCGGCGATGGCCTCGGCGATCATCGTCATGCCGAACTTGGAGACGGCGTAGGCGCCGTGGTGGGCGCAGCCGCTGGGCTCGGCCGGCGGCGACATCATGACGATGTGGCCATAGCGCTGCTTGATCATGTACGGGAGCGCCGCGTGGGCGAGGACGAACGCGGCGCGGACGTTGACGCCGAGGATGTGGTCGAACTTCTTGACCGACGTCTCGACCACGTCCGCTCGCCAGAGGGCGCCGGCGTTGTTGACGAGCGCGTCGATGCGGCCGAAGCAGGCGATCGTCTTCTCGATCGCGGCCTGGCAGGCGCGGTCGTCGCGCACGTCGAGCCTGAGGGCGAGGGCGTTGGCGCCGAGGGCCTCGACCTCGCGCACGACGTCGTGGATGGAGCCGGGCAGGCGCGGGTTGTCGGCGACCTCGGTCCGGGCGGCGACGACGACTTGGGCCCCTTCCCGGGCGCAGGCGAGCGCGCAGGCGCGGCCGATCCCACGGGAAGCCCCCGAGATGAAGACGACGCGATTTTCGAGGCGCATGACCTCCGCTCATACCACAGCGGGGGGCGCGGAGGAGGGGCTCGCGGCGGAGCTCGCCCACCTCTTTCATGCCCTGATTCTGGGGTATAGAGGCGCGCGATGTCCGGCGCCGCCTCCCCTTCCCCGCAGCGCCGCGCGGTGATCGGTGTCGCCCTGGTCACCGTCGCGGGCGTGATCGCCGCGATCCTCGCCTCGCGCGGGCCCCCGGCGCCCGCGCCCACGCCCTCGCCTGCGGCGTCCTCGGCCATGGCCGCGCCGGTCGCGACGCCGACGCTCTCCGCAGGAGCGACGCCGCCCGCGCGAGGCCGGGCGATCACCCCCGAGCTCACCAGCGCCGAGGACGACGACGTCGAGCTGCACGTGTTCTCGTTCCGCGTCGCCGAGGCGCGCTTCGACGTCGTCGATCTCGGGATGAGCCGCGATCTCGAGGGCGCGCTCGCGCGGACGTCGGCGTCCCTGGCGATCAACGGCGGCTACTTCGCGCCGAGCACGCAGGCCGAAGGGCTGGTGATCGCCGCGGGCAAGACGCTGTCGCCCTTCGCCCCCGCGCTCGGCGGCGGCGTCATCGTCGTGCGCGGCGGGCGCGCCGAGCTCGTCGACGCGACGGCCTTCACGCCGCCCGCCGACGCTGACTTTGCGATCCAGGCCCGGCCGCGGCTGGTGGTCGACAGCGCCGTCAACCTGCGCGGCGACGACGGTCGCCGGGCCGAGCGGACGGCGCTCTGCGTGCGGGACGAGGGCCGGCGCATCGAGGCGATCTTCGCCCACGGCAAGGGGCTCGCGGCCGGCGGGCCGACGCTGACGATGCTCGCCGAGATGCTCGCCTCGCGCGGCTGCGAGGGCGCGCTCAACCTCGACGGCGGCCCCTCGAGCGGCGCCGCGTGGCAGAGCGAAGCGCGCGTCGAGGCGCGCCTACCGCGCGCGGCGATCCGTCACGCGGTGACGATCCGCCTCGCGCCGTGAGCCGCCGTCAGGGCAGCCAGGCCGCCGCGGTGCACTCGCCCGCGACGCAGACCTCGTAAGCCTCCAGCACCTTGCGGCCGGCGAGGCCCGCCGCCGAGTCGTCGCAGGCGATGCACTCGGCGATCGTCTTGCAGGTCGTCACGCAGTCCTTGTACGTCTGGCACTCCGAGCTGTCCTTGCAGGCCTGGTTGGCCGCGGCGCACGAGCCCTTGTTCACGAACGATCGGCACAGGTCGTAGTCCTGCGGATAGAACGTGCACGGCGGGCTGCACGCCGCGGCATCGGCGCAGTTGACGAGCGCGAGGTGCTTCTGCTTGCCGTCGGTGTGCTCGCCCTGGCACTTGACCTGGCACTGGCCCTCATCGTTCATGGCGCCGATGAGGCTGAGGTTGGCGCAGACGGTCTCGATGCAGCCCTGGATCGCGCGGCACTCGGCGTCGCAGGCGGCCTCCTCGGCGGCGCACTCCGTGCTCAGGCAGGTGTCGCAGGCGCCCCACTCCGAGCTCGAGCCGGTCGACGTCGTCGCGCTGCTGGTCCCGCTGCCGCTGGTCGTGGTGCTGCTGCCGCCGCCGCCCGCGCCGCCGGCCGAGGTGGTGCTGGTGTCGGCGCAGACGGAGTCGATGCAGTGGAGCGGCGACTCGCAGTCATCGGTCTTGGTGCAGGTCGCGCCCGCGGTGCCGAGGCGGGGCGAGTCCGACGAGCTGCACGAAGCGAAGGCGACGGTGAGGAGCGCGGCGAGCGAGAGGCCGAGGCCGGCAGCGCCGGCGCGGGGGGACGACGGGCGACGAAGCATTTTTCGAGAGTGCCACAACTCGCGCCGGAGCGAGCGATCAACCGGCGCGCACGCGATCGTCGCCATCGCGCCGCGTCACGCCCTCGCGATCGAGCTGCTCCAGGAGGACGATGGCCTGCTTGCGCCCCAGCCCCGAGATCGCCTTGAAGTCGGCGATGGTGAGCCGCGGCGCGCGGCCCAGGTGAGCGACGACGCGAGCCTGGAGCTCTTCGAACGAGGCCCGCCAGAACCAGAGCTCCCCCGCATGCACGGCCAGCCGCTCGCGGGTGAGCTTGGCCAGGATCGCCTTGACCTCTCGAGGGTGAACCTTCGTGGCGTCCTTGACGCCGAGCTCGGAGACGCCTCGCAGCGCCGCCTCGCAGAGGAGCCGCGTCGCCGCGTCGAGCGCGCCCGAGGCCGCACCGGCGGCGGGCGCGCCGCCGAAGCTCGCGAGGCGCGCCACGTCGCCCGCGACGACGATCGGCTCGCTCGTCGGATCCGATGGCTCGCGCGCGGCGATCCGGATCGCCTCTTCAGCGGCCTCGAGGCCCGAGGCCTCCGCGAGCTTGCGGCGCAGCGTCTCCAGCGGGAGGCCGCGATCGAGCGGCGCCGCGGCGTGGTGCTCGCCGACGAGCCGGCGCGCCGCGGACACGAGCTCGTCGAGGCGCGCCGTCGCGATCCACCCGTGCCCTTTGATCGCGGCGATCTCCCCTCGCTGCGCGAGCCTCTCCGCCGCCTCGCGCAGCGCCGCGGCGGCGACAGCGAAGCGCGAGCCGAGCGCCGCGCGCGCGAGCGGCCGCGGCGCCGCCTCGTCCACGAGCGCGCGCACCGCCGCCGCCGGCTCGCCTCGCGCCAGCGCCGCGAGAGCAGCGCGGCGCTCCTCGCGCGGACGTCGCCGCGGCGGATCCGCGTCGAGGACCGCGCCGCCGCCGAGCACCGCGCCCGAGGGGCCGTCGAGGTCCGAACCGCGGAGCACGAAGCGATCACCCCCGAGCACGACGAGGGGCTCGCTCAGGCGCAGCCGCACCAGGCGGATCGTCTCCGCGGTCGCCGTCGCCACCGGCTCCCCCAGCAGCGCCACGCGCGCCGAGCTCCGCGCCGTGCCCACGTGGACCGACGCCGCCATCCCTCGCCGGATCGTCGCGCCCCCGCGCAGCGCCGCGTCGATCACGCGCGTGGCGCGGGCGCCCTCGTCGTCGGTGAGCACGTCCCCGCGGCGGACCGCGCCCCGCCCGACCCCCGCGAGGTTGACCGCGAGCCGCGTCGGCGCCTCGGCGAGCGCGACAGCGCGATCGTGGACGTGGAGACCGCGCGCCGCCGTCGCGAGCGCGCCGGCCTCGCCCGCGATCAGGAGCGGCGCGCCGACCGCGATCGCCCCTTCCACCAGCGTCCCGGTGACGACGGTGCCCGCGCCCTTCACCGAGAACACCCGATCGACGCTGAGCCGCGCCCGCCCGCTCGGCCGCGGCGGCGCGAGCGCGAGGAGCATCCGCCGCACCGCCGCGCGCACGGCGTCGATCCCCTCGCCCGTGCGCGCCGAGCACGCCACGACCTCCGCCGCGAACCGGCCCGCGAGCAGCTCCATCGCCTCTTCGCCTGCGAGCCTGGCCAGATCCTCGCCGACGCGATCGAGCTTGGTCACCGCCACCACCGCGCGCGAGATCCCGAGCAGCTCGCACACCGCCACGTGCTCGCGGGTCTGCGGCATCACCCCTTCGTCCGCGGCGACGACGAGCAGCACGGCCTCCATGCCGATCGCCCCGGCGATCATCGCGTGGACGAAGCGACGATGGCCGGGGACATCGATCAAGCTCACCTCGAGGTCGTCGCCGAGGCTCCACGGCGCGAAGCCGAGCTCGATGGTGATCCCGCGCTTCTGCTCCTCGGGCAGCCGATCGGTGGAGACGCCGGTGAGGGCGCGGACGAGCGTCGTCTTGCCATGATCGACATGGCCCGCCGTGCCGAGGACGAAGCGCCGCACCAGCCGACGTTACCACCGTCGCGCCGCCCCCCGCTCCGCCGCCGCCTCCGTGGCCGCGGCGTCATCCAGCGTTGTGCAGCGGAGCGCTCACCGGTACAAAGGCCGTGGAAGCGCGTGGTCGGCTGGTGCCACTCCCGGTCTTCAAAATCGGTGCGGGGCGGCTTCGCTGCCCTGGGCAGGTTCGATTCCTGTGCGCTTCCGCCGAGCCTGCTCGGCTCGCCCGCCTACTGGCACTGCGTGCTGAAGTCGCACGCGTCGCCGCCCGTCGCCGTCGCCTTGATCGTGTACGACGTACACGATCCGGTCGCGCCCGGCTTGCGGTGCACGCGAACGTAGTAGTTCGACGAGTAGTTGTTGCAGTGCGAGGCGCCGTCGAGGAGGCCGCAGGGCGCCTCGCCGAAGCCCGGCGTCGCCCCGTCGACGCACCAGTCGTAGGAGACCACCGACGAGCCCGCGCCCGAGGGGACCTCGGAGCACGCCGCGCCGCGGATCACGTCCATCACGAACTCGGTGTTCGGGGTCGGCCCCGTGAAGTCGATGCTCACGTGGTACGAGTTGGTCGTGAACTGATCGGTGTCGACGGTGTTGAACTTCCAGAAGTCCACGTCGCTGTCGGACGAGAGCGTGCCCTGCAGCATCACCGAGCCGCCCGCGTCGCTGACCGTACCCGCGTCCTTCGCCGTCGCGCAGCTCCCGTTGGGCTCGCCGGCCTCGACCGGGCACTGGCAGCCGTTGGCGACTGGGCCCGCCGGGTACGACGCCCAGCCGACGTCACACGCGCCGAGCGCGCACGTGCCCAGCTTGCACGTCCACGTCGAGTGGCTCGGAGGCGGGCCGTTCGCGACGCAGAGCGCGTTGGGGTCGCCCTCGTCCACCTGCGTGTTGCAGTTGTCGTCCTTGCCGTTGCAGGCCTCGGCCACGGGCGTCGCGGCGGTGCAGCCCGTCCACTTGGCGGTCGCGCCGTCGCACGACTCGTTGCCAGAGCACTTGCCAAAATTGTTGACGTTGTTGCACGCGTGCGAGACGCCGTCGCGCTGCGAGTTGCAAGGGCACGACAGGCCGCCGTTGGGCACGCACCATTTGGTCGCCACCGACGGCTTCGTCCCGCCGTCGCCCGCGTCGCTCCCCGCGTCGCCCGCGTCGCCGCCGGCGTCGGGCGCGCCCCCGTCCACGCCGCCGCCCGAGCCGGTCCCGACGCCCATGTACGTGTCGCCGTTGACGCACGTGAAGCCGTTGGGACAGAGCCCGATCGTCGTGCAGTCCCGCGCGCAGAACGAGTCGCCCAGCGGCGCCGCCAGGCACTTGTCGGTCGGCATCGAGCAGTCGGCGGCCGACTTGCAGACGTCGCACTGCTGGCCGAGGTCCGGGATGCAGAGCGAGTCCCCGTTGACGATCGAGCAGTAGGTGCCCTTGGGGCAGTCGGGCGGGCACTCGGTGGTGCAGTACTTCTTGGTGCCGACCTGCGTGCAGTGGCCGCTGCTGCACTCGGGGTCGGTCGAGCACGGGCTCCCCGTCGCGCCCGAGGGCAGCGCGCCGCCGCCGCCGGTCTCGCCGCCGCCCGTCGTCGTCGTCGTTGGATCCGGCGCGCCCCCCGCGCCCTCGGTCGACGTCGTCGTCTCTTGATTCCCCTTCGCGCAAGCGGCGAACAGCGTGGAGACGAAGCCCACGACGACGAACGCTCGCCCAGCCCAACGACGATCGGTGCTCATGCGGTTGAAGCCTCCAAGGAAGCCCCCGGCGGGCGGAAGGGCAAGTGCGCGCGGGTGACGAGCGGCGCGGTGGTTGTCACGCTGGAGCCCACGACGCTAGCCTAAAGGGTTTGCGCGCCGGACGTCAAACGCGTAAGCCGGGAAGTTGAACGTGGATCCCCGCTGCGCGCCGCTCGAATCCGTCCTTCGGTGCAGCCTCGCCGCCGCGCTGCTCCTCGCCGTCGGGTGCTCCGAGCAAGGCGGCGGGCACGCCGCAGGATCGCCGCCGATCACCGTCGTGACGCAGGCCGTCGAGATGCCCACCGCGCCGGCCACGCGCGTCGAGAAGACGGTCCTCGCGCCGACGCCGAGCGCCGCCCCGCGCGCCGAGGAAGCGAAGCCTCCGCCGGGCGCCCGCATCTACGCCAAGGCCCGCTTCGCCTGGATCCAGCCCGAGCCGCGCTCCTCCAACGGGTGGCTCGGGTACCTCTCGCTCGGCGGATCCGCCCCGCTCCGCGGCGGCAGCGTCGAGTCGGCGCGCGTCATGGGCGGCTCAGGCTGCAACGCCTGGTACGCGATCGAGCCGCGCGGCTTCGTTTGCGACGGCGACACCGCCT
>FSTQ01000145.1_pt1 | contig 31953 bp, 16 predicted proteins | sample 1637281 | NCBI WGS metagenome assembly FSTQ01 (sample SAMEA3914818, study PRJEB12502) | metagenome | biome: forest; material: soil | place: Canada | collected 2010-06-26 | depth 0.1 m
AGCGCAGTGATCACGAATCCGCGTCGGCGCTATCCTGCGCAGGAGAGCTGAACGGATCTCGAGAAACGCGCTCGGCGCCCCCTTTACCGTAAAGCACCCAGGCAGGGACCGCTGTCGCGCAGACGCATCATCCGCGGCACGAGCCCCCGGTAGAGCAAGTCCGCGATCGACGGGGCTCCGCCATCCGCGGACGTCACACCTGCGTCGACCTCGGTCAACGGGCCGACGCCGCCCAGCTCTTCCAGCGTGATCATGTGATCTCCGTCCGCGTCGGCGGCGGCCAGAGCGTCGAAGCGGAGCGGGCTGTCCTCGGAAGGGCGCTCGCGAAACAGCTCTTCTCCGTGGACGACCACGGGGAGCTCCAGCACCGCACCCGAGGTGAGGACGACGTCGCTCGCAAACCCCGGCTCACCCGCGTTCACGCAGCCACGGACCACGGACCACGGCTGGAACGACCACTCGAAGCGCTTGGTCGTGGTATCGCGTGTCGCCTGCCCGCGCACGTAAATGGACCGGGCACGATTCGTCTCGGCCGTGTTGTGGGTCGAGTCGCGCATGAACGCGAGATCTTGGGCCGAGACCCCCGCGCCGAGCGGCGGGTCCCTCCCCCAGGGCACGATGACGTTGAAGCTCACGCCGCACGTCCCGAGACCGTAGATGTCGGAGAGCGCTTGACGTCCGCCCACCGTGACGTCGAAGAGGCGTTCGTAGTTCGCGTTCGCGTAGCTGGTGCACACCGAGTCGTTGATCTCCCCAACGCCGCTCCCGAGAGCCCCGAGCTTGGCGTCTCCGATCCCGACGAGGAGCCGTTCAAACGAGATGTGCCATCCATCGACCGTCGTCACGCCTTCGGTGACAGCGAGGCTCGGCTCCACCGTGAGATGAATCACCGCGGGCGGAGGCCGCGTGTCGCCGGGGAGGCACGCCGCGAGGAGGAGAGCCGCTGCGGTGATTCGAGCCGTGGAGATCGGGAATTGCGCGCGCATCAGAACCCTCCTTCGACGCCGAGGCTGGGAATGGAGACCGGCCCGAGCTCCGCGCCGTTCACGATCTCCTTGTGGAGCGTGGTGTTGAGCGTCTCGGCGACGAACGAGATCCAGCGCGCCTTCTGGAGCGTCCAGCGCTTCTCGAGGCGAAGATCGAGGCGGTAGAACGCGGGATCCCGCTCGGGCTCGGTGCTCGGAATGCCCAGGATCGCCGCGCTCTGCCCGGCGGGCGTCGGAGCGCCGGTATAGAAGGTGAACCGCGCCCCGGCGCGCCAGCCGCGGCCGAGGTCGAAGGCCGCGGCGACGTTGAGCACGTGGGTGCGGTCGAACGCGCTCGGCAGCGTCCATGTGCCCCAGGTCCGGGTGGATCGAGAGAGGGTATAGGACACGAACCCGCCCAGGCGCCGCGTCATCCGTCGGCGGAGGTACACCTCGAGCCCGCGGGCCGCTCCCAGGCTGCGTGGCTCGTAGACCGTGGCGCTGTCCCCCTGTGGTAGCTGGAAGACGTCGGTCATCTTCAGGAAGACGTTGTTGAAGAGGCTCACGCTCGCGGTGGTGGCGTCGGGCAGATCGAGCTCGATACCGGCGCTCGACTGCAGCGAGGTCTGTAGTCCAGCCCGGAGGTTGCCCAGGGCCAGGCCGGGCAAGGGGATGATGAACGAGGGCGGCTGATGAGCGAGACCGAGCGCGTGGACGAGGCGGATCTTGTCGGTCACGTCGACGCGCAGGGCGACCCGCGGGTCGGCGGAGATCGCGGAGGTGCCGCCGGAGCGGAAGAGATCGAAGCGCATCCCCGGCGTGAGCTCGACGCGCCGGCCGAGCTTCAGCACCACGTCGGCGCGGGCGGCGAGCGCGGCTTCGGTGCGCGGCGGGAACAGGGCGTTGAAGCTGATGGTGTCGCGATCCCGGGGATCGCCCCACCGCGCCGGATCGGCGCTGTAGCTGTCGAACTGCGCGTCGATCCCCGCGCGCACCGTGATGTCCGCGCTCACGGGCTGAGTGAGCTCGAGGCGCATGCCAATCGGCATGTTGCGCGCGTTCTGCTGGCCAGTCGCGATCCGGGTCTGATCGAAGCCGCCCATCGTCGCCAAGCGCAGGTGTCCTCCGCCAAGGAAGCGGTGATCGAGGCGAAGATCGAAGCGGTAGAACTCGGATCCAAACACGATGTTCTCGATCTTGTTCTTCTCCTCGGCGAGCAGATCGTACGCGCCGAAAGCGAAGAAGCTGATCTGGTCCCGAGACGTCAGGTTCCAGGTGATCCGCGCCTGGTAGTCGCGATAGTCGAGGGTCAGCGACGGAGAGATGAGGGAGAACAGCGCGCCGGTGTACGAGTAGCGCCCGCCCACGAGCGCGGTTCCACGCCCGTCGGCAAAGCCGCTCTCGACCAGGGCGCCGGCGTCGAAGACGCGGAGGTTGCCCTCGCCGTGGAAATCGTCGCGCGGCGCGGTGGTCTCGGCGGACACGATGGCTCCGGCGTAGCGGCCATACTGCGCCGGGTAGCCGCCCGAATGGAGATCCACGCGCTCCACCAGCGCCGGGTTGACAATCGAGGGCCCGACGAAGACGTGGAATAGGTACGGGACGCGGACGCCGTCGAGGAAATACCCCACGTTGCCCGGGGGCGCCCCGCGGATGTAGAAGAAGGGCAACCCGGAGACGGTCGGCGTCACGCCCGGCAACACCTCGATGGCGCGGAAGGGATCACCGAAGGTGCCCGGGATCTGGCGCACCTCGGCGCGGGAGAGCGAGGTGGCCGACGGAGCGCCCTTGTCGGCGCGGATCACGATCTCGACGGGTGCCTTTGGCGGAGAGGCCCTGGGAGCGGCGGGCTTGCCCCTGGATAAAGGCACAGAGGCCGGCAAAGGCTGCTCGGGCTCGGCGGGCTCGGGGTCTGTTTTTTCGCCGTGAAATGTCACGGCAAAACGGATCTTCACCGCCACGGGGATCCCGTCCCGCGTCGCAGGCTGGAAGCGCCACGCGGCGGCGGCCTCCTTTGCCGCGGAGGCGAACGGCTCTGCCCCGGCCTCGATCTCGGCCAGACGCACCTTGCCGTCCTTCTCGATCGTGAGGATCAGGGTGACCTCGGCGTCGCCCGACGCGCCGGCGGGATAGGCCACTTGCGGCGGAGGATCGATGCGAGGCGCTGTCACGGCGGACACGGCGGCGGGCGGCGCGGCGGCGGCGCGGCCCGTGAGCGACGAGCTGCCCAGGAGCGCCAGCGCGCCCAGCGCGCTCGCGGCGATCCGGCGTCTTCGCGGCGGCAACCGCCCACCCTGGGCACCACGGTGGGCGCCGCAGAAGGTGGGGCGGATGGGCATCGCGAGGGTTATACCTGATCCTCCCCCGATTCAGTGGGCAGTCGCACTGCGCTGCGAACGCGGCGACCGGTGGACGCTCTCGATTCGAGATCGGGCGCCGTCTGGAGGATGCCTGTCTCTCGACGCCTCACGCGCGGGCGCGCGCCCCTCTCCGCCTCCGGCTCGCGAGCAGGAGCCCGAGCCCCACCCAGAGCCCGCCGGTCGCCGGCGAGCCGCTCACCCCGCAGCCACAGTCGCCCCCTCCGTCGCGCGGCGCCCCGCTGCTGCCGCCGGTGTCGCCGCCGGTCGTCGCGCCGCCCGCGTCATCGGGCGCGACGCAGAAGCCGTGCGCGCAGACGCCCTCGGAGCATTTCGTTCCGTCGTCCTTGTTCGGGCTCGAGCACGCGCCCGTCGCCGGGTCGCACGCGCCGGCCTCGTGACACTCGCCCTGCGCCTCGCAGGGGATGCCTTTACCTGCGATGCACACGCCGGCGCTGCACGCGTCGTCTTTCGTGCAGGCGTCGCCGTCGTCGCACGCGGCGCCGTCGGCCTTCTGGGGGGTCGAGCAAGCACCCGTCGCCGGGTCGCACGCGCCGTCGTCGTGACAGGCATCCTTCGCGGCGCAGTCGACGGGAGCTCCGCCCGCGCAGACACCCGCGCCGCACGTGTCGAGCTGTGTACACGCGTTGTCGTCGTCGCACGCGGCCCCATCGGCCTTGGCGGGGTAGACGCACTGGCCATTCCCGGGATCGCACGCGCCCGCGAGGTGGCACTGATCCGGCGCCGCGCCGCACGTGACCGCCTGCGCCCCGACGCACGAGCCCGCCAGACAGGCCTCCATCACGGTGCACGCGTCGCCGTCGTCGCAGGCTGTGCCGTCGGCCTTGTTCGGGTGCGAGCAGAGCCCGTTCGCCGGATCGCAGATCCCCGCGTCATGACACACATCATCGAGCGCGATGCACGTGACGGGGCTCGCGCCCGCGCAGGCGCCCGATTGGCACGTATCGATCTGCGTGCACGCGTTCCCATCGTCGCACGCGGCGCCGTCGGGCTTGGGCTGGAGCGAGCAGGCGCCGGTCGCGGGGTTGCACGCCCCGCCCACGTGGCACGAGTCCGCCACAGGGCACACGACGGGGCTCGTGCCGGCGCAGGCGCCCGATTGGCACGTATCGAGCTGAGTGCACGCGCTCCCGTCGTCGCACGCCGACCCGTTCGCCTTGAGGGGATTCGAGCACGCGCCCGTCAGCGGATCACAGGCGCCCGCGAGGTGACACTGGTCCTGGGCCGCGCACGCGATCGGGCTCGCGCCGGTGCAGGCGCCCGATTGGCACGTATCGAGCTGAGTGCACGCGCTCCCGTCGTCGCAGGCTGTCCCGTTGGCCTTGTTCGGGTACGAGCAGACGCCGTTGAGCGGGTTGCACGCGCCCGCTCCCTGGCACGCGCCGGGCGGAGCGCACGTGACCGGGCTCGCCCCGGCGCAGATCCCGGACTGGCAGGTATCGAGCTGCGTGCAGGCGTTTCCGTCGTTGCACGCCGCCCCATCGGGCTTCACCGGGTAGACGCAGGCGCCCGTCTGCGCGTCGCACGCGCCCGCGGTGTGGCACTGGTCCGGGGCCGCGCACGCGACCGGGGTCGATCCCAGGCACGCGCCGTTCTGGCAGGAGTCCGTCTGCGTACAGGCGTCTCCGTCGCTGCACGCCGATCCGTTGGCCTTGGGGGGATAGACGCAAACGCCGCTCGCCTGGTTGCACGTGCCCGCTGCGTGGCACGCGTCCGGGGCCGCGCACGCGACCGGGCTCGCCCCGACGCACGCGCCGGCTTGGCACGTGTCGGCTTGCGTGCAGGCGTTACCGTCGTTGCAGGCCGTGCCGTTCGCCTTGGGCGGGTAGACGCACACGCCCGTCTGCGCGCTGCAAGCGCCGGCCGTATGGCATGGATCCGGGGCCGCGCACGCCGCCGGGCTCGATCCCACACAAACACCGCTCTGGCATGCATCGGTCTGCGTGCAGGCGTTACCGTCGTTGCAGACCGGCCCGGTGAGCAGCGCGCAGGTGCCGTTGGCCGCGGCGCCCGCGGCGACAGAGCACGCGTCGCACGGGCCGGCGCTGCACGCGGTGTTACAGCACACGCCGTCGGCGCAGAAGCCGCTCTGGCACTCTCCGCCGCTGACGCACGAGGAGCCCTGAGCCGCTGTGCCGCTCCAGATTTCGGCCGACTGCCCGGCGCCGCCCGCCACGAGGACGGTGCCGTTCGGGAGCAACGTCGCCGTGTGATTGATGCGGGCTATCACCATCGCGCCGCCGGGCGTGAAGAGGTTCTGCGCGGGGTCGTAGATCTGGGTTTGCGACGCGGCACCCGCGACGAGCACGTTGCCGTTCGGGAGGAGCGTCGCCGTGGGCGCGAACCGCGTCGTCCCGCTGAACGAGGTGAGCGTGAATTGCCCCATCACCGGGTCGTAGATCTCGCCCGCGGTGTCCACGATGGTTGGCCCGTAGGACGAGCCGCCGATCACGAACACCTTGCCATCCTGGAGGAGGGTCATCGCGGGAGAGAGCCTGGGGAAGACCAATCCCGCCATGCCCGTAAATGTCCCCGTGAAACGGTAACAGACGCTCGTGGTGCCATTGTTCGGATTCTGGCCTCCGCACAGGAGCACGTTGCCGTCGGCGAGCGTCACGGCGCTGAGGCTGCTCCACGCCGTGCTCATGGAGGACGCGCTCGACCACGTGTTGCTGCTGGGATAGTAGACCTCCGCGGTGGCGGTGACCTGGTTCAGGCTGTTGTAGACGCCCCCCGCCACGAGCACGCTGCCCTTGTAGAGCGCCGTCGCGTGATCGTACCGCCCGAGCGTGAGCGGCGCGGCGTTAGTCCACTTGTCGGTGGCGGGATCATAGATCTCGGGCGTCTTCACGTACCCGGTGCCGCCCACGACGAACACCTTTCCGTTCGGCAGCAGGACCGCGCCATGATGCGAGCGCGCGAACGTCAGCGGCCACGCGGGGAGCCACGTGTTCAGCGCGGGATCGTAGAGCTCCGCGCTCGCGAGATCGCCCCCGACCCCTGTGCCGCCGGCGACGAGCACCTTGCCGTTCGGGAGCAGCGTGGCGGTGTGGCGCGAGCGGGCCGCGATGAGGTTGGCGGCGGCTGACCACGAAGGATCGATGAGCGCCGCCTCGCCGCCCGCGTCGGCCCAGAGCGAGACGATCGAGCCGTGGACCTCGAGCCGCGCGGCGATCGCGCGCCCGCCTTTGGTGCGCGCCTCGGGCGCCATCACGCGGATCCTCGGCAGGCCCGTCGCGTCGGAGAGGAGGACCGCCTCGCCGGCCTGGCGGACGCTCGCGCCCTCGACCTCCCACTCGGCCACCGGGCGATCGCCGCGCGCAAAGCCTGCTTCGAGCGACAGCCACTCTTCATAACCACCCTCGGCGGCGGCCCAGTACGAGGTCCCGCCCTCGCGCCCGAACGCGACGGCGCCTCCCTTGATCACGCCCTCTCCGGAGGCGCCGATCTCGCGCACGCGCACGGTGAAGCCCGCGAGGTCGAGCTCGACGGGGTCGTCGCCGCGCCTCGGCAGGAGCGCGCGGAGGCCGGAATGCTCGGGCGGGAGCGCGCCGTCGGGCTCGCCGATCGCGAAGCCGCCCTCTGCGGGAGCGAAGGCGCGGCTCGACGCGAGGATCCTCGCGGCCTGCTCGGGATAACGCGCCTCCAGCGACGCGGCGGAAGGCGGCTCGAGCTCGCCGCTGCAGCTCGACGCGGAGCCCGCGAGCGCCGCGGCCATCGCCGCCGTCGCGATCGCCCGCGCCGCGCCGCGGCCGCGCCGCCGCGCCAGGGCGAGCCCCACGCCGAGCGTGATCGCGAGCCAGCCGCCGCGGCCGCTCGGCTCTTCGCCGACGCGGCAGCCGCAGCCCGTCTTCGGCGGGTCGCTCGGCGGCTGCTCGTCGTCCGGCACGCACGTGCCAGCCGCGCACTTCCCGCGGGAGCACGGAGCGCCGTCCTGCTTCGGCGCGGACGCAGAGCAGCTCCCCGTCTTCGCGTCGCACGTGCCTGCCTCGTGGCACTCGTCCTCCGCCTCGCAGAGGACCAGCTTCCCCCCAGCGCACGCGCCCGCGGCGCACGCGTCGTCGACCGTGCAGCCGTCGCCGTCGTCGCAGGACGCGCCGTCGCTCTTCGCGGGGTTATCGCACGTGCCGGTCGCGGGATCGCACTTGCCTGCTTCATGGCACGAGTCGACGGCCTTGCAGGTCACCGCCTCTCCGCCCGCGCAGACACCCACGTTGCAGGTGTCGAGGAGGGTGCACGCGTCGCCGTCGTCACAGGCCGCCCCGTCGGCTGCCGCCGGTGTGGAGCAGATCCCGGTCGCCGGATCGCAGGTGCCCGCGACGTGGCAAGCGTCGAGCGCGGGGCACGCGACGGGGCTCGTGCCCGCGCAGGCGCCCGCCTGGCACGTGTCGAGGAGGGTGCACGCGTCGCCGTCGTCGCAGGGGGAGCCGTCCGCCTTCGCGGCCCCGGAGCACACGCCCGTCGCCGGATCGCAGGCGCCGAGCTCCTGGCACGATCCAGGCGCCGCGCAGAGGACGGGCGACGCGCCGACGCACGCGCCGGCCTGACACGCGTCGACCTGGGTGCACGGATTGCCATCGTCGCACGAGGCGCCGTTGGGCAGAATGGCACTCTCGCAGGCGCCCGTCGCGGGGTTGCAGGCGCCGGCGGCGTGGCAGGCGGCCGGCGCGGGGCAGACCACGGGGCTCGCCCCCGTGCACGCGCCCGCCTGGCACGTATCGAGCTGCGTACACGCGCTGCCGTCGCTGCACGGTGTCCCGTTGGGCTTGATCGGATAGGCGCAGGCGCCTGTCTGCGCGTCGCAAGCGCCCGCGGTGTGGCACGCGTCCGGCGGCGCGCAGACCACGGCAGCGCCGGCGCAGACGCCGTTCGAGCACGCGTCCACCTGCGTGCACGCGTTACCGTCGTCGCAGGCAGAGCCGTTGGCCAGCGGTGGATAGGCACAAACGCCGGTGGCCGGGTTGCACGCGCCCGGCTTCTGGCACGCGGTCGCGGGCGCGCACGTGACCGGGTTGGCTCCAGCGCAAATCCCGGCCTGGCAGGTGTCGGCCTGCGTGCAGGAGTTGCCGTCGCTGCACGGGGTGCCGTCGGCCTTGTTCGGGTACGAGCAGACGCCGTTCGCCGGGTTGCAAGAGCCGGCCGTGTGGCAGGCGTCCGGCGCCGCGCACGCGACAGGGGTCGCCCCCGCGCAGGCGCCCGCCTGGCACGTGTCGATCTGCGTGCACGCGTTGCCGTCATCGCACGCCGTCCCGTTCGCCTTCGCGGGGAACACGCATCCGGTGGCCGGGTCGCAGCTCCCCGCCTGATGGCAGGAGTCGGGCGCCGGGCAGGAGAGGGGATTGCCGCCGACGCACGCGCCGGCCTGGCATGTATCGACCTGCGTGCAGGCGTTGCTGTCGTTGCACGCGGCGCCGCTCGCTTTCAGCGGGCTCGAGCAGACGCCGGTCGCCGGGTTGCACGTCCCCGCCGTGTGGCACGAGTCGGCCGCGGCGCAAACGACGAGGCTCCCGGGCGCGCACGCGCCGGCCTGGCAGGTGTCGCCCTGCGTGCAGCCGTCGCCGTCGCTGCACGAGGAGCCGTCGGCCTTGGCGGGGTTCGAGCACAGCCCCGTCGCCGGGTCGCAGGCAGCCGCCGCATGGCACTGGTCGGGCTGCGGGCAGGCGATCGCGTTGCCGCCGACGCACGCGCCGCTCTGGCACGTGTCGGTCTGCGTGCACGCGCTGCCGTCGTTGCAGACAGGGCCCGTGAGCAGCGCGCAGGTGCCGTTGACGGCGGCGCCCGCGACCACGGAGCACGCGTCGCACGGGCCGGCGTTGCAGGCCGTGTTGCAGCAGACGCCGTCGGCGCAGCTGCCGCTCAGGCAAGCGGAGCCCGCGGCGCAGGCGGCGCCGTTCGCGGCGCTCCCGCCCACCGGATCGAAGAGCTCGGCCGTCGCGAGGTAGTACGCGAGGTCGCCGAGGCCCCCCGCGAAGAGCACCTTGCCGCTCGGGAGGAGCGTCGCGGTCGCGAAGTTGCGCGCGCCGAGGCTCGGCGGGACATAGGTCCAGAAGCCGGTCGAGGGGTTGTATTGCTCGGCGGTCTCATCGTCGGTGCCGAGCTTGCCCTGCGCGCCTCCGGCGACGAGCACGATGCCGCTGGGCAGGAGCGCCGCGCTCGCGCCGTCGCGCCCGACGCTCGCGGAGCCCGTGGCAGCCCAGGTGTTCGTCCCGGGATCGTAGATCTCGGTCTGGACCGTGTAATACGTGACGCCGCCGCCCTGGATGAGCACCCTGCCGTCCTGCAGCAGCGTCGCCGTGTGGCCGGCGCCTCGGTAGTAGGGGGGGATCCCCGTTACCTGCCACGAACCGGCCGAAGGGTCATAGAGAAGCGGCTTCGCCGTCCCCCCGAAGTGCAGGATCTTTCCGTTCGGGAGCACGGTCGCGGAGTGGCTCGTCAGCGTGTTGGGCATGCCCGGACCCGCGGTCCACGTGTTGGCCGAAGGGTCGTAAAGGAGCGACGTCGCCGAGGCGGAGGCGCCCACCATGCCTCCGGCGACGAGCACCTTGCCGTTCGGCAGCAGGGTCGCCGAGTGCGAATAACGCGTCGTGCTCATCGGGAACGCGTACGTCCACGTGTTCGCGATCGGATCGTAGATCTCGGCGCTCGCGTGCTTCGCGTTGGGGTTCTGTCCGCCGACGACGAGCACGCGCCCGTCCGCGAGCAGCGTGGTCGTGTGATCGTACCGGCCCGTGTTGAGCGGAGCCGCGGCCGTGAAGGCGCCGGTCGTGGGGTCGTAGAGCTCCGTGCCCACCGGCGCCGTCATGTTGAACGAGGGGCCGCTCGCGCCGCCGACGAAGAAGACCTTGCCGTTCGCGAGCGTCACCGCGCCGTGGCCGCCGCGCGCGGTGATCATCGACCCGGTCGCGATCCAGGACGGATCGACGAGCACCTCCTGCCCGCCCGCGTCCACCCACAGCTCGATGCGCGCGCCGCGGACCGAGAGCCTCGCCTCGACGGGCCGCCCGCCCTCGGCGTACGCGACGGGTGCGGTCACGCGGAGGCGCGCGATCTGCGCCTCGTCGACGACGGCGATCGCGCCCCCCTCTTCTTCGCGGAGCGTCGCCCCCTCGATCTCCCACGCGGCGGCGGGCCGCTCGCCTGTCGCGACGCCGGCCTCGAGCAACAGCCACTCTTCGTAGCCGCTCTCCGTCGCGGTCCAGAACGACGTGCCGTGCGCGCGCGGATACGCCACCGCGCGCTCCGCGCTCGAGCCCTCGCCCGCCGCGTCGATCTCGCGCACGCGGAGCGAAAAGCCGTGCGGCAAAGCAAAGGTGATCGGCTCCTCGGCCCGCCGGGGCAGGCGAATTCGCAGCCCACGATAGGTCGCTGGCAACGTCTCCTCGGCGGGGCCGAATCCGTCGTCCGCGGCGAGGAGCGGCCTGCCCTCGCCGACGATGGCAGCGGCGCGATCGGGAAAGCGCTCGCGGAGGAGGTCGGCCGCGGGCGGCGCAGGATCTCCGCCGCAGCCGGCGCCCCCGGACGGCCACGCGGCGAGACCCAATACGAACACGACAGGCGCGAGGCGCCTGAGCGCGGCCTCGAGATGCATGGGAACCCCCAGGATAATTTGATATACCCATCCAACATGAAGCGCACGGCACGTCAAGGACTGCCGCCGCGCCGGCCGACTTCGCGAGGCCCACCCCCGCGGCTCGCGTACCCAGAGTCCGTGTCTCGGAGCGCCGCTGTCCTGGGTGTCTCGTGCCAGCGCACGCCGATGATTCTGCCGCCAGATGACAGCCGCAACGGGGCAAGGTGCCGCTCGAGCTCCCGACCCCGTTTGTGCAGGCTATCCGCACCGGCACGAGCACCGCACCGCGCAGATCAGAAATGCGCCGTGATGGTATCGCTCACCTTCTTGGCGACCGGTGTGCTGCTCACGATGGTGTAGGCCTTGGCCGCGATACGCACCTTGCTGTAGATGGTGTTGTTCGGGGCCCACCCGGTGTTGAAGGAGCACGGGTTACCCACCCCGTCCACGGTGTGAGAGATGAGCGTATCCCAGGTGCTCGTCCCGGTGTTGAAGCCGTAGATATCCTCGTCGATATGGCTGTTCATACAATTGGTGCCCGTCGGCAGCGTGTCCGCCCAGTCGCTGTAGGCAAAGAGGTTGGGCTTGCCGTTGGTGCTGGTCGCCTCGAGCAGAAAGCGACCGGAGCAATCCACCGAACCGTATGTCGATGACGCGGACGAAGCGAAGACCAGCCCCCCGACGTCTCCCATGATGAGCTGGCCGGAGCCAGAGACGGGCGTCGCCGTGGTGCACAGCGCCGACTGAGCCTCACCGACGTTCTCATCCGCGGTCATCTCCTCCGTAGCGCCGACGCAGCCTGCCAGGGCAACGGGCAGAATACCAGCAGTCACGACCGCAACAATCCAGTTGGTTTTCAAGACTGACCTCCTCATCTCGAGCTCAGGACGAGCTCGAGCCGTAATCCTCGTCAAGACACACCTTCGGTGTGTCGGTGCACTCTGCGCAAGCGGGTTCGCAAGCGGCGTGCCGAGCGAGAGGGCGCGGATCACCGGGAGATCGCGGCGCGCGCGGCGGGGCGAGCCGGCAAAGGATGCCGGGCGGCAAGACTTGCCGGGCAGCGGTTGCCGTCGGCGTCAGCGGTGAACGATGCTGGACGAGGTCACTCCGCTCCGTGCGCCGGACACGGCTCGACGGCGCGCCGCCATCGCGACCGGCCGCGCAGCGCTCGCTCAGGCGCGACGCGAGCTGCCCGGTGCTGCCTTGGGCGAGCGACCCTGTCGCGAAGCCGGCGAAGGCGCGCCTCGCGATGCAGTCGTGCCTTGCGCGGTCACGGGCCCGGCGGCGACAGCGCCCCTTTGCCCGGCGGCCACCGCTTTGAGCGCCTCCAGCGACTCTCGGATGTGCTGCGACAGATCGCGCCGCTCCTCGTCGTGGACCCAGCGCTCGAAGGCGATCTTGAAGACGGCGATCCCGGCCTCCGCGGTCAAGCTCGCGGCCGGGTCGGCGACGCCGCGCCGGCGCAACGTGTCGGCCAGCGCCGCGCCCAGCGAGGCCAGCTTGATGAGCTCGCGCTCCTGCAGCTCGGCGTGGGCGGCAATGAGGGCGTAGCGCAGGCGGGCGTAGTCGCGGCGCTCCTCGAGCACGGCCGCGGCCGCCTCGAGGGCCGCGGCGACGGCGTCGAGGGGCGCCGTCGAATCGGGAGCGCCGGCGAGCGTGCCCACGAGCAGCTCCTGCAGCGCGCGCGCGCCCCAGAAGAGGACCTCGCGCTTGTCGGCAAAGTAGCGGAAGAACGTTCGCTCCGTGAGCCCGGCCCGCAGGGCGATGTCCGCCACCGTGGTCTGGTCGAACCCGCGCTCGCCATAGAGCTCCAGCGCGGCCTGCTCCAGCCGGCCGAGCGCGTTGGGTTTCCAGCGGGTCATGCCCGCCATCTTACCTGATTGCAGTGACTGACATCAGGTGTTATGGACGTGATGTCAGCGACTGACATCGCCCACCTGGAGGTTCTCTCATGCGCGTATTCGTCACCGGAGCGTCCGGATTCATCGGTTCTGCCGTCGTCCCCGAGCTCATCGGCGCCGGCCATCGGGTCGTGGGGCTCGCTCGCTCGGAGGCCTCGGCCGCCGCCCTCCGCGCCGCCGGGGCCGAGGTCCAGCGCGGCGACCTCGACGACCTCGACAGCCTGCGCGCCGCCGCCGGCGCGTCCGACGGGGTCATCCACCTGGCGTTCATCCACGATTTTTCGCAGTTCGCGGCCTCGGCGCGCACCGATCAGCGCGCGATCGAGGCGCTCGGCGCCGCCCTGGAGGGCTCCGGCAAGCCGCTCCTCATCGCATCTGGCACGCTCGGGCTGGCGCCGGGGCGGGTGACGACCGAGAACGACCAGCCCGACTCCGCCGCGCCCGCGTCTCCCCGGCAGGCCGGTGTGCAGACGGCGCTCTCCTTCGCCGGGCGCGGGGTGCGACCGTCCATCGTGCGACTGGCACCGTCGGTTCATGGTCCGGGCGATCACGGGTTCGTCGCGCGGCTGGTGGACATCGCCCGTGAAAAAGGCGTCTCCGGCTACATCGGCGATGGGTCCAACCGCTGGCCGGCGGTGCACCGACTCGACGCCGCGCGCCTCTTCCGCCTGGCGCTGGACAAGGCCCCGGCGGGATCGTCGCTGCACGCAATCGCCGACCAGGGGATACCGATCCGCGACGTCGCGGAGGTGATTGGCCGCCACCTGAAGCTGCCGGTGGTCTCCATCCCGGCCAGCGACGCCGGTAGCCACTTTGGCTGGCTGGGCGGCTTTCTCGGATTCGACGCGCCGGCCTCCAACGCTTTGACGCAGACGATGTTGGGCTGGCAGCCCACGCACCCCGGGCTCCTCGAAGATCTCGAGATGGGCCACTACTTCGACCGCGGCAGTCGCTGACTCCAGGGCCTCATCAACAGGGCCTCTGTCGAGGCTCTTTCGAGCGCAGGTGTCGCTGTCATTTGGGGATCGGCGGTGGGGTGGGATCCCCGGTCTCCGGCTGGACGCACGAGGCGAGGTCGAAGAACATGAAGGCGAGCGCCTTCTCCTGCGGTGAGAGCGTGGCGCTCGTGCAGCCGTTGGGGAACGCGACCTTGCCCGAGTCTCCGGTGCCGGAGGAGACGTGGAGGCTGCTGAACACCATGCGCCCGCAGGCCGCGCCGTCGATCGGCGTCGGGAACGAGAAATACTCGACGACGCCGGCGTGGCCCTTGTCGTCCGTGGTCGTGATCCACGATTGTCCGTTCGGGTTGATGACCGAGTCCACGGAGTGCTCGCCGTCCAGGATGGGGAACTGCCCGGGGACGGTGGAGCCGCCGACGTTCACGAGCCACTCGCTCATCGCCTTTCCTTTGGGGAATGACGTGTCGATAATCCCGGTCGCGACGTAGTCGTCGGCGAACCCATGCGCGCTGCTGGTGAACTGCACGACGTCGGGGTACGGGTTCATCGGGGTGTATTTATCCCACCGGATGTGGTCGAGGTTGTAGTGCGAGCCGAACACGCGCCCGCCTTGATCGGCGTAGGCCCGCACGTTCAAGTGCTCCGCGAGGGGGCTCTTGCCGATCACGCTCCCGCTGCCCGGGCAGGCCATCATGATGAGGTCATACGTCTTCATCTTGGCGAGGTCGCTGAACAGCGCGCTCGAGGTCGCCAGCGCGCCGCCGGCAGCCATCTGGCTGGTCCCGCTCGTCGCCGTCCCGCCGGCGATGTAATAGAGATGCACCCGCCCGTTCTGGCTGTCTGTCGTGAACTCCGCGTCGTCGACGCCGAGCTTGCGGATCAGGCATTCGAGCGCGTCCGACCCGCCGCGGACCATGGCGATCTTCGGCAAGTTGCCCTCGCCCTTGTTCTTGGGTAGGCGAGTGAGGCCCGCGTCGAGGACGGTGTCGCCGCAGGCCGCGATGCTCGGGATCTTGATCTCGCGCCGCCATTTGCCGACCTGGACCACCACCGGGACATCCTTCGTGCTCGATAGCACGCTGACATCCATGGTGAACTTGCCCGCGGCGTCGGAGAGCGCGGCGGCGATGGGCTTCCCGGAGAAGTTGCCGTCGCACGTCTCGCACGAGGCCCCCTCGGCGATGGGGCTCAGCGCCTCGCCCGGCACGTAGACAACCACGTTGTAGAGGGGCAGCTTCCCGGAGGGATCGTGCACTACTCCGCTCACCGTCGTCTTGCACCCGAGTCCGCTGCCCGCGGTCGTGATCCCCGTCGACAGGCCCGGATTCTCGCCTCCGTTGCCCCCATTGCCGCTGCTGCCGATGCTGATGCCGCTGCCGCCTGCGCCGCCTGCGCCGCCTGCGGCAGCGGACTCGCTCCCGTGTTGCGCAGCGCATCCTGATAACGCGGGCAGCGTCATTGCGGACGTGAGGATGACGCGGGGAAGCAAGGCTCGGAGGGGGAGCATGGAGGTGCGCATATCAAGACTCCTTGGACGGGACGGTTTCGAGGCGCGCGACAGCACGCCCCGCTTCGCCGGGCCCGGACCAGCGGCCCCGGCGAGGGCCTCGGTGCTGGTCTCGAGCGCGGGGGGCGAGCGAGGCGTTCCGGGAGCGATGGGCGCCGCGAGGCATCCCCCCCGCAGCGTGGAGTACGGGTAACACCTTCTACAAAGTGGTTCAACCACTTTTCGAAATAGTGGTCGAACCACTTTCGGGCGTTGCGGGATGCCGGACGTCCCCCGTCCAGCGCACGGATTCAGCGTCGAATATGCTGCGCTGCGGCAAACGACGGCGCGGACGGGGGCGGGCTCGAGAGGTCGACACTGACTCGCCACGTCGTCGCGTGGCTACATGAGACTCTCACTCTTCGGAGAGTGCCAATCTCCAGGCCGATTCTATAGCGAGCGGGCGCCTTCGCTCGATCCACCCTATTTCACGTCGCGCCGGGCGGTTTCGAGGAATGGTCGTCTCTGGCGGACGACCATTTGCCCGGAACCACCAATTCGCGTCCTCTGATCAAGGGGCGGTGTCGACGGTGACCACGTCGGCGGCGGTCTGACCGAACACCTCGGGCGCGTACATCTCCTCGACGTGGAGCGGCGGGCGGACGAAGCGTCCGATCGTCGTCGCGCGGGCGAGGTAGCGGAGGCGCGTCACGCCGGCCGGGAGGTGATCGATGAAGTAGGTCACGCGCCCGTCGCCGAGCTCGCGTCGGGTGAAGCGGCCGGGATCGACGCGCCGGAGCCACGCGCCGCCGAGGCCCAGATCGAGATCCACGGCCTCGAGGCCGCCGGGGAGGGGATCCTCGATCACCACGAAATCTCGTGGCGCCGCGTTGACGATCTCGATCTCTCCGAGCACGAGATCGCCCGCGGTGAGCGTGGCGCCGGCGCGCGCCTCTGCCCCGGAGGCGGGCGCCTCGCCGGCCCCCGCGAGGGCGCGGAGCGAGCGCTGGACGAAGAAGCCCGCGTCGACGGGCGCCGTCGGGAGCTCGCGGCGCGCGAAGGTCACGCGGGCCTCGTAGGTGAGCTCCCCTTTGCCCACGACCGCGAAGGTGAGAGGCGCTTCGCCGGCCGCGCGGAGGCGCGCCGTCGGCACCGTGAGCGTCGCGGTGCGGGGCGCGAGCGGGCCCGGGAACGAGGCCTCGCCGAGCTGCCCTTGGCCGAGGAACACGCGGGCGTCGAAGCGCGCGGACGCGGTCGGGTGCGCGGCGCGGAGGGCGTCGAGCGCGAGCAGCGCCCACGCGGTCTCCTGCGTGCTCCGCCACGAGCCGGCGCGTCGACCGGCGAGCAGCCCCGCGGCGAGGCGGGACGCGAGCGGGTGGTCGGGCCTGACCGCGACGAGGGCGCGCAGGGTGAGCGCGCTGGTGCGCACCGGCGAGTCGAGGAGCCTCGCGTAGGCGCTGGAGTCCTCGTGGAGCACCCGCGCTACCGGGCCGTCGATCTGCACGCGCCCTTCGAGATCGCGGGTCAGCGTCGCGACGCGCGGGTCGGCGGGCCCGGCGACGGCGAGGGCGTGGAGGAGGAGCGCGCGGGCGAAGGTCGGGAGCTCCGCGCGCTCCGCGAAGAGGCGATCCGCGCGCGCGGCGTCGAGCGTCCCCGACGCGGCCAGGACATCGACGACGAAGGCGGCGAGGGCGCGATCCTCCGGAGCGGCGAGGCCGGTGGCCGGGCTCGGATCGGTGCGCCGGAGCAGGTAAGCGTGGACGCGATCGAGCATGGATGTCGGGACGTCGAGGCCGCGGCGCCGAGCCTCGTCCAGCCCCCACGTCGCCCAGGCGGTGATCCACGGCTCGCTCGCGCTCGACTCGGGCCAGAGGCCGAAGCCGCCGTCGCTGCGCTGATTCGCGGCGAGGCGCGCGGCCGCGGCGGCGATCGTCGCGGGGACGTCGGCGGGGAGCTTGACGCCGACCTCGACCGCGAGATCGCGGAGCGCGAGGAGCGGGAGCATCCGGCTCACGGTCTGCTCGGTGCAGCCGTGCGGGTAGTCGAGGAGCTCTTCGATCCCACGCGCGAGGCCCGCGAGCGGCGTCGCGGCGAGGGTCAGCGTCAGGCCGCCGGTGTCGTCGCGCATCGCCCCGAGATCGACGAGGCGCTCGGCGACGGCGCTGGTCGTCGCGCCGTAGACGGCGGCGGTCTCCAGGGCGATCGGGGCGACGACCACGGCCTTGAGCTCGACCTCGTCGCGCGCGACCAGGTCCGAGGTGATCGCGCTGAAGGCGATCTTCGCGGGGCCGGCGCGGTCGGCGCGGAGCGGGAAGCGCACCTCCGCGATCCCGCCTTGATCGAGCTGAACGGTGCGCTTCGCGGGCGCCTCGGCCGTGAAGCCCTCCACCGTCGCCGTGACGTCGACGCTGGTCGCCTGGAGGCGGAGCGTGGACACCACCACCGACGCTTCGAAGCGATCGCCGGCGCGGATCACGCGCGGGAGCGTGGGCCGGAGCATCAGCGGCTTGCTGGTGATCACGTTGGCGTGGTCGGAGCCGAAGGCGTCTTCCTCCGACACGGCGACCGCCATGAAGCGGTACGACGTCAGCCCGTCCGGCAGCTTGACCCGGCGCCGCACGTGCCCGGCGGCGTCGGTGACGAGGTGGCCCGCGAAGATCACGGTCTGCTTGAAATCACCGCGTGGACGCGTGGCGCTGGTCGCGCCCATGCGCACCTCCGGCGGCCTGGTGCGGTGCGAGTAGCGCGTCGATCGCACCAGATCCTCGCGCGCGTCAGTCCCCTGCACGAGGGACCGGCGCCATGCGTAGAGGGCGCGGAGGGGATCGGGCGTGAGGTAGTAGGTGAGCTGGAGCGAGCCCTCGTCGGCGGCGAAGAGGGTGACCTCGGCGTGCGCCGGCTTTCCGTGGGCGTCCTTGACCTCGACGTCGACGTCGAGGTCGGCGCCCGGCGCCTGACGCGATGTCGGCACGTGGACGGCCACGTCGAGCTTGTGGGGCGCGGCGTCCACCGTGATCTCGGTCGAGTCTTCCTGGGTCGCCTTGCCGGAGACGGCGCGCACCGAGAGCTCGACGTTGGGGATCATCTCCAGCGCGATCGGGACGTCGACGATCGTGGTCGAGCCCTGGAGAGGGACAACGCGCTGCCAGAGGATCCCCTCGCGCTCGGCGGTGATCCGCGCCGAAGCGGGCTCCGTGAACGGCGAGCTGATCACCAGGCGCGCCGTCTCCCCGACGCGGTACTCGTGCCGGGACAGCGAGAGCGAGAGCCTCGGCGCGGGCGGCGTCGGCGGCGGAGGGGGCGGCTCCACCACGACCGGCTTTCGCGGCGCGACGCGATCGAACAGGAGCGCCGTCGCGAGGGGGTTGCCGCGCGCATCCTTGGTCGTGGCGCGGAGAATGAGATGGTCGCCTTCGACGGCCTTGGTGCGCGGCGTCTCCAGCTTGCAGCTCACCGGCGCGGGCCCGGTGATCACGTCGCACGCGGCGACGTGGGTGTCCTTCGGCGGCGCGCGCTCGGCCTCGATCCGGCGGATCAGCTCGACGTGGACGGGCAGGGATCGCCGCTCTCCGCTCGGGGTCACGGTGAGCAGCTCCGGGGTGATCGTCGCGCCCGGCTCGACGTCGCGATCGTCGGGCCGATGGAGCGCGACATAGACCTCGCCGGGGTGAACCAGCGCGGCGGAGGTCGCCGCCGTGGTTTGCCGGTTCTTGTCGGCGATCTCGATCGCGCAGAGGATCTGCTCGGGGCCCATTTGCCCCGGGTTCACGAGCGGCGTTCGGAGGCTCCAGGCGCCTGCGGCGTCGAGCTGCCCGTGGCCCGTCGCCAGATCGGGGAGGGTCGCGCGCGCGTCGATGTCGTCGCCGACGAACCAGTCGTCCAGACCGGGGATCGCGTGGTAGCCCGAGGATCGCGAGATCGCCGCCGAGGCCAGCGCCCCGACCATGGGCCCGCTGTAGAGGTAGCGGCCGCGCGCGGCGCAGGTGAAGGCGTCGCCGCGGATGTACTCGGCGCGATCCACGGTGGCCGTGGCCGTCGACTCCGCGGGGCGATACTCGTGGACCGTGAAGGATCGATACGACGTCCCGCCGTCGAGCTTGGCGCTCACGTGGTAATCGCCGAGCGCGGCGTCGCGTCGGATCGGGATCTCGGTCGTGAACGTGCCGAAGGTCGAGAGCGTCTGCTGCGATCGAGCGATCTCCTTGCCGCTGGGATCCTCGACCCAGACCTCGACAGCGCGGCCGCGCGGGGTGGCGAGGGCGCGCGCGTCGGGGACGCGAAAGATGCCTTCGAGCGAGACGATCTCGCCGGGCCGGTAGATCCCGCGCTCGGTGAAGAGCATCCCCATCGGCGTCGGCGCGGCGGGGATCCGGATCGCGCGGTAAGCCCAGTCGTCGCCGGAGCGGGCGATGACGGCGACGTTCTTCTCCGCAGCGGCGCCGAGCGGGAGCGACGCGAGGCCGTCGACGTCGGTGATCGCCGAGGCGATCGGCGCCGATCCGATCGCGCCGAACCGACGGAGCTCGACGGCGGCGCCGGCGAGGGACGCGCCCGTGGAGAGCCGGGTCATCCACACCAGGACGCGGTCGGGCGAGGCGCGCGTGCTCAGCGCGAGGTCGGTGATCTGGACCTCGCGCGCGTCGGTTCGCGGCGACGCGTCGGGGCCGGCGCCGGTCGCGCGGAGGAGGATCGGACCGCGGAGGCCCTTCTTTCCCAGGAGATCTTCGATCCCGACGTCGCTCCAGGCCCGCTCGTTGCGGGGCGGCGTCGTCAGCGGGTGCCACGCGGCGGCGGGCCCGTCGGCGGGCGCGGCGAGGCGGCGGAGCACGTCGTCGCGATCGAGCGTCGCCGCGCTCACGGCGAGATCGGTGACGTTGACGCCGGCGATGGAGACGTTGTGCCGGGACAGCGGCGCCCAGTAGGTCCCGGTGAGCTCGACCTTGGTCTCGGGGTGGAGATCGCCGAAGCGGAGCGCGTGCGTCACCTCGCCGCCGAGCGCCTGTCCTCGCTCGTCGACGAGGGGCCCGAGGCGCAGGCGGTAGGTCGTCGCCGGGAGGAAGCTCGCGCCGACGTGGATGTCGGCGCCGTCCCCGTTCGAGTCCGTGCGCTCGATCAGCAGCGATTTACTCGCCTCGATCTTCAGCGCGCGCTTCACGTCGTCGGCGTCGACCGGGTTGGAGAAGCGCACGTGGATCGAGCCCGACTCGGGATCGCAGAGCGCGGCGTCGAGGGGATGCGGCGTGCAGCTCCACTCCTCGACGCGGAGCGGGCCCACGGTGTGGAAGGTGATCGCCGCGGCCTTGTCGGCGACGAGATCGCCCACCTCGGCGCGCAGCGAGGGATCGATCCGCACGTGGATCTCCGCGTCGCGCGGGAGGGGCGCCCTGGGCGCGAGGTGCGCGCCGAGGCCTTCGCGGCGCGTGATCGCGAACGGCAGCGCGGCGCGCGAGGTGCCCGCGGTGATCGTCACGGTCCGCGCGATCTCGGCGTCGGCGATCCGCTGGTTGAACCAGAGCGTGATCGGCTTCGCCGGATCGACGCGCCGCGCGCTGTTCGTGGGGTTCGAGGTGGTGAACGCCGGGCGAGGCGTGGTGAACGCCACCACGCGGGCCGCTTCGAGCTGCGATCCGTCGAGCGCGCGCGTGCCCGCCGGGATCTCGACGCGAAACGAGGTGGCCTGCGGGAGCGGCGCCGCGGGTTCGAAGAGGAGCGCGCTGCTGCCGATCCAGCGCCATTTCCCGCGCGTGGCCGGGAGGATCGTCGCCGGCGCCGCGGGCTCCTCCGCGGTCGCCGGCGCCGCCCCGAGGGCGCGCATCGGCTTGCTGAAGACGAAGGTCACCACGGCGTCCTCGGCGGCCTCGCCTTCGGGCGCGGCGAACGCCACGCGCAGCGGGCCCGCGGGGATCACCGGCGGCGCGCGGCGATCCTCGAGGCGCAGGCCGGAGCGCAGCGGCGCGAGCGGCGGAGGAGCCAGGCCCGGCAGGCACGCGGAGCCGAGGACGCAGGCAGTGATCGCGAAGAGAGCCGGCAAGCGTGGTCGAGGCATCGAGAGGACGACACCTTCCCACGAGGTGGGTTCCTCGAGGGTGCTCTTCCGCTCGCGGTCGCTGGATCTACCGCGACCATCAGGGGCGATCCTCCTCGTTCGGTTCGACGGAGCGCGCCACATGGATCCCGAGCGCGCGAAGCTTCACACGCATGATTGGCGCGCTCTCCGGCTCCGGCTGCGAGCGTGACCAATCCCTGGTCACGGTGACCAGGTACCGATGCCTCCGGCGGCGACCCCTGATTGCGCATCCGTGCTCTGAACGTGGAATCGCCGTGAGTGAACAGGGGCCGAGCTGTGGCATGCATCGTGCGATGGGCTCCTGTCACGGGGGTCGCTGTCGTCGCCGCGGCGAGCTGCGTTCTCCAATCCCCACCAGGAGTCCACATCATGAGACACTTCGCCATTCGCTCGATCGCTGGTACGGCCGCTTGTCTGTTGGCTCTCGCGGGCGCCGCTTGCGGCAACAGTGATATCCCGTCTGATCCTTCGGCAACCACCGGAGCCGGCGGAGCGGGCGGAGCCGGCGCGCCTGTGCCGGGCGACGCCGTGAAAGCGGCCATCAAGGACAGGACCCCCGAGGATCCCACCCTGATCTGGACGCCTTCGAGCGTCGTGCTGGTGCCGAAGGAGATCGCGCCGTCTGTCTATGCGGTCTATCCCGATGACGCCCCGGTGAAGAACGAAGCGGGCATTCCGGTCGCGACCTCGGGCGGCTTCATCGTCGGTGACAATGGCGTGCTGGTGATCGAGAGCATGATCAACCGGAAGCTCGCCAAACAGATGATCGCGCTGGTGCGCGAGGTGACCTCGAAGCCGATCCTCTATGTGCTCAACACGAGCTACCACGGCGATCACTCCTACGGAAACCAGTTCTTCCCGAAAGGCGTCCTGTTCATCCAGCACGTCGAGACGCAAAACTACATTCAGCAGCATTTCGCGGCCGACGTGGCCTTCATGATGACGAACTTCGGCAAGAATCAAGGCCTGGAGGAGCTCGAGCCCCAGCCCGCGCAGATCCTCCTCAACGACGGAGCCAACGTCGATCTCGACCTCGGCGGCAGGAGCGTGAACGTCCTCCACCTGGGCTTCGCGCAGACGAACGGCGACCTGTTCGTCTGGTTGCCGAAGGAGAAGATCGTGTTCACGGGTAACCCGATCATCTCGGAGGGGCCCTCGTTGCCCTGGCTCCTCGACGGGAAGATCGAGGCCGCCCTGGCGACGCTGCACAAGCTCCTGGACATGCTTCCGCCCGACGCGATCGTCGTGCCCGGGCACGGGGAGCCGACCGGCGTGGCCGCGATCGCGCACTCCATCGCCTACCTCGAAGAGCTGAAGATGCGCGCCGCAGACGCCGTCGCGCAGGGGCTCACCGAGAAAGAGACGGTCGATCTCCTGACCGAGACGATGAAGCAGTACGCGGCTTACAAGATCTACCCGTGGGTGCACTCGCAGATCAACGTGCCCAAGACCTACGAAGAGCTCAAGACGGTGCCTTGAAACGGTACGCGTCAATCGCCGGTCCAATCACGGGCCACGACTCCGGCCTGGTGGGAGATATCGTGTCTCCCACCGAGGCGGGTGATCAGGGCGCCGGGGCGGGCTTCGGGTCGGCGCAGCCCCAGGACTCGACGTAGACGGTGAGGCTCCAGGGATACTTGAACGCCGCCTCGCCGCCGCCCTGGGTGAACGACCAGACGTGGCCGTTGGTGAGCTCGAGCAGCCAGCTCTGATCGATGGTCTGCGTCACGTCGAACATGTGCCAGTCGCCTTGCTGCTGCGCGGCCGTGATCGCCGCGCCGGCGGTCTGCAGCGCGACGTCGGCGAGACCGAAGGCCCAGCCGTAGGGGCCCGCGCCCGCGAGGCTGCCCGCCGCGTTCCCGGCGGCCGAGAGCACCGCCGACCAGCTGTCGCTGCCCGGCTCCTTTTGCTGGAAGCAGCTATAGGTGACCGTCAGGTTGTTCTGGGTGAGGCGCGGGCCGGACTGGCCCCAGAAGATCGAGTCCGACGGCGCGAAGTCGGCGCCGCCATGGTCGGGGATGGACGCCGTGGCCTTGGTGAGCGCGACCTCGACGGTGCCGTTCGCGCCGGCCTCGGGCGCGGCGACGATGGCCCCGTCGCTCGCCTGGACGAGGCAGTAGTAGCTCTGCGGGGCCCCGTCGATCGTGCCTGTCGGCAGCCAGACCTGCTTCGCTTGATGGCCGACCTCGAGGCGTGAGATCCGGAGCCGCAGCTGCGCGCCGCTGCAGTCGTCCCCCGCAGGGAAGCCGCCGTCGGGCACGCCGGCGTCGGCGGCGTCGAGCGGCCACGAGAGCTCGCCGAACGAGAGCGCCTTGGGCTGGGCCGGCAGCGCGGATCCCTTGCTGCACGACGGCGCGGCGTTGCACGTCGGACACTGCCCGCAGTCGGTGGGGCACGAGACGCAGGACTCGTCCTTCGAGCAGACGTTGTCCCCGCAGACCCCCGGCGAGGCGTCCTCGCCCGCGTCGGGGAGCGTCAACCCCGCGTCGGATTCGCCGCCGCTGCTCCCTCCCGACGCGGTCTCGGTCGACGCCCCTGCGGCGCACCCGAGCAGCGTGGCGAGCGATGAGACCAGGATCTTCCACCAAGTTGCGTTGCGCGGCATCGGCCACCTCCGGCTCAAGGGCGACGCACGTTACCACGCGATCGCGCCGCGCTGCGACGCGAAGACGGGCGGCAAGACCGACGAAGGCGGATCGCGCTTCGCTCTCCGCCTTCGTCGAGCGGACCTCGCGGTCTTCGGCGCGGCCATTCGCTCCCCGCGGCTCCGCTCCGTCGCCGGCGTCGCACGTCAGGAAATCGCCGGCGTCGGTAGGGTCCTGATGGGCTCTGCAGGTGCGCAAAACAACTGGGTAGTAAATACCCAATCAGGACATGACCCGTTGCCGCACCCCGAGCGCTCCGCGCCGCCGTCGGAGCGCGCGCATCGAGCTCGCATCCAGCTCAATACGCGTCCCGCGGCATGACGTCCTCCGGCGAGATCGGACCGAGCGACTCGAGCAGCGCCGCGTCGACCGGAACCTCGATCTCGCTGGAGGTTCGAAGGACCAAGCGATTGAAAGCGTCGGCCGTTCGTCCCGCGAGCTGGAAGCGGGCTCGGACTCGCCCGGCGTTCGAGCCGGTCCTGATCGTGATGCGGAGGGCGCGGCCCGGCGCCACGTCGATCAGGTGGAGCGCGTTCCCGCATCGAGCTCCTTCGACCCGCCAGACCTCTCCCCACTGCGCCTGATCGGGGATGTACACCTGAAACGAGACCTTGGGCGTCCCGTCGGTGGCGAGCACCGTCTGGTCGGTCGCGGTCTGGTTCACGACGTCGAGGTCCACCTCGCGCCCCTCGCCTCGAACCGTCGCCGCGACCTCGGGCTCCGCAGCCGGCGCGGACGCGGCAGGCGCGGCGATGTCCTCCACGCGCACGATGCCGATTTTCTGATACGCGAGCAGCCAGACGTCGTGCCGGCTCGGAGCGTCGTGCCGGCTCGGACGCTCGGGCGCGGCGGCTGCGCAGCCGGAGGCGAGGACCACGAGGAGCGCCGCGATGCGCACGTTTTTTAGCGTAACACCATCCGACGCGACGGATGGCTGCGAATTCCGGGCGAGCCGGTGGCGCGCGTCGGCTACTTGATTGCCGCACGACGCATGGCGGGCGCGACGTAGTATGACGTCGCGTCAAATACAACGACCACGCCGTGGCCACCGCCGTCGTCGTGGCGCCACGCGAGGCCCGAGGCGGGGACATGCGCGCGGGTGGTCGTCGGCGTGATCGAGGTCAAGGCACGAAGGAGCAGCGAATGAACACTGTCATCTACTATCGCGCCGGCGGACCCATGGAGCAGGAAGAGCTCGCCGCAGCGAAGCGGCACTTCACCATCCTCGAGTCGAGGTTGGCCATCCAGGCGGGGCAGGTCGTCATCGGGCGCTACAGCGTCCTGCCCTTCTACCGGGACCTCGAGCAAGATGTGCTCACCCTCGGGGCGCGCCTGATCAACTCGTACTCCCAGCATCTGTACGTCGCGGACCTGCAGAACTGGGTCGCGGACCTCGGAGACATGACTCCCGCGACCTGGAGCAGCCTCGAGGATATCCCGGAAGAGGGGCCGTTCATCCTCAAAGGCGCGACCAACTCCAAGAAGTTCCAGTGGAAGACCCATATGTACGCCGAGAACCGGCGTGAGGCGTGCGAGGTGTATGCACGCCTCTGCGAGGACGGGTTCATCGGCCTGCAGCAGATCTACATCCGGAAGTACGTGCCGCTCTTCATGTACTTTCCTGATGTCGCCGGGCTGCCCGTGACGAAGGAGTTCCGCTTCTTCGTCCACGATGGCGAGATCCTCTGCGGCGGTTACTACTGGTCGAACCATGTCGACACGCTCCTCGAGAGCGGGATCGAGCCGCCGAAGGTGGAGGAGGTGCCGAGGGCGTTCCTGGAAAAGGTCACCGGCAGGATCGGCAAGAAGGTCATGTTCTACGCCCTCGATGTCGCGCAGACGATCTCCGGTGATTGGATCGTGATCGAGCTGAACGATGGCCAGATGAGCGGCCTCTCGATGAACGATCCGAACGAGCTCTACGAACGCCTTGCCGCCCGCACGGAGTAGCCGAGACGCCGCCGGCCAGTCCGGTCACATGTCCCGGTATCGTTTCGCCGCGGCGAGGTCCCTCGTCAGCTCCTCGGCGTTGCGTCGCGGGCCGTAGCCCGGCGTGTCGCGCTGGATGCGCCACCCCTCCTTCAGCGGGCCGGCGTCGACGGTGTCGAAGCCGAAGGTGTCGAGCAGCTTGGTGACCGTGGCCTTGGCGCTCGCGTCATCGCCGGCGATGACCAGCGCTCGACGGTTCGGAGTGCCGGCGGGCTGACCGTGCGTCGTGAGCTCCGCCGCATAGATGTGGTTGAACGCCTTGACGACCTTCGACTGCGGCAGGTGCGCTTGGAGCAGCTCGGCGGTGGTCGTCGATTCGTCGTCGAGCTCCGGGATGTGCCCGTCTCGCTGCGGGTAGTAGTTGTTGGTGTCGATCACGATCTTGCCGGCGAGCGGCTCGACCGGAATGCTCCGGTAGTTCTTGAGCGGGACCGTGACGACGACAATCTCGCCCGCCGTCGCAGCCTCGGTCGGCGTTCCCGCGCGCGCCTTGGGGCCAAGCTCTTTGACGAGGTCCGCGAGCGTGTCCGGCCCGCGTGAGTTGCTGATCACGACGCTGTGGCCGTTCGCCACCGAAAGGCGCGCGACCTGGCTCCCGATGTGCCCAGCTCCGATGAGTCCGATGGTTGTCATGGTCATGTCCATAGCGTACTCATGGCGGCGCCGCTCTTTCGTGCGCGTCTCCGCCCGCGAAAGAGCGGCGTCAGCCCGTCGAGCAGCGGCTGCAGGCCGAACTCGAATACCGTATCGAGGTCGGGATCGAAGCCCTGAGCCAGGTCGCTGAGGACACGCTTGAAGGTGGGCAGTTGCTCCGAGTCCGCGATCGCCAGAAAATCGCCGGTCTGGGAGCTCACCCACGCGTCGTGGTTCATCCCGGTCGCGGACTCGGCCTGACGCTCGGCCTCGAGGTTGATCGCGACGCCGAGCACGTGGCTGAAGAGCGTCATGTGGACGTACATCATCGTCGCTGCACTGAGGCCATGGCCGTCGAGCGAGGAGAGCACCCACTCGGCGTGTCGGAGCACCTGAGGAAGCGCGACGGGCCGCGTGAGGGACAGCGCCTGCGAAAGCCACGGGTGCCGACGGTAGAGCGCCCACTGGCCTCGCGCGGCCACCTGCAGCCGCGCTCGCCAGCCCGTGGGCTTGGGCGGCAGCGGCTGCTCGCCGAACGCCGCGTCGATCATCCACATCACCAGCGCCTCCCGGCCGGCGACATGGCGGTAGAGCGACATCGGCGGCGCGTCGAGCTTGGCGGCGACGCCGCGCATCGAGAGCGCGGCCAGCCCCTCCGCGTCGGCGAACGCTATCGCCGCGCGGACGATGCGCTCCTTGGACAGCTCGGTCTCCTCGGTCGAAGCCGGCCTCCGCGCCGCCACCACCGTCCCCACGCCGGGCCGCGCCTCGGTCAGCCCTTCGCGCTGGAGCTCGCCGAGCGCTCGAGTTGCCGTGGCGATGGCGACGTCCCACTCCTCCGCGAGCTTCCGCGTCGAGGGCAGTCGGTCGCCGGGGCCGAGGGCGCCCGAGCTGATCCGACCGCGGAGCGCGGCGGCGATGCGGAGAGACGGCGTCACTTTTCGAGGCTGCATGATGAACTAGTACACCAGGGAGCCTCGCGACGACACCTGGCTTCGCGGTCGGCTCCTGGCTTGAACCCCAATACTGGGGCAAAAATGGCGTACTAGTACGCCTGCAGGGCCGGATCGATCCATGGCTCGTCGCGCCCGGACCGGTGGATTTGCGTACGTCGTACGCATAGCTTGCGTCGGGTCCCCACCTCGGGGCGCGTCGGAGGAGCCATGAAGAATCAGAGCGTACTCATCTCGGGGGCGAGCATCGCCGGCCCGGCCCTCGCCTACTGGCTCAACCGCGCCGGTTATCGCACCACCGTGGTCGAGCGCGCGCCCGCGCTGCGACAGGGCGGTCACGCGGTCGACTTCCGCGGGCCGGCGCACATGGGCGTGCTCGAGAAGATGGGCTTGCTCGATCCGATCCGATCGATGCAAACCCACGCGAGCGACCTGGCCATCGTCGACGCCGCGGGCCGGCGGCTGGTGACGCTGCCCGCGAAGTTCATGGCGGGCGAGGTCGAGATCCAGCGCGGCGATCTCTCGCGGATCCTCTTCGACGCGACCCGGGACGCGACCGAGTACGTCTTTGGCGATCACGCGACCTCGCTCGTCGAGCACGCGGACGGCGTGGAGGTCACGTTCGCGCAGGGGGCGCCGCGGAGGTTCGATCTGGTCGTGGGCGCGGACGGGCTCCACTCGGGCGTCCGCGCGCTCGCGTTCGGCGACGAGTCCCGGTTCATTCGCTTCCACGGCCACTACGTCGCCTGCTTCAACGGCCCCAACCTGCTCGGCGTGGAGAGCGCGTCGCGGCTCTACAGCGAGCCTGGCCGGGCCGTCAGCGTCGGCAGCGCGCGGCTGCGCGCCGAGGCCACGACGACGTTCATCTTCGCCTCGAGGCCCCTCGACTACCGCCGCCACGACGTCGCGCAGCAGAAGCAGATCGTGAGCGAGCGCTACGCGGGCATGGGCTGGGAGACGCCGCGGCTCATCGACGCGATGCGGGGGGCGAGCGAGCTCTACTTCGACGCGATCAGCCATGTGGAGCTGCCGACTTACTCGCGCGGGCGTGTCGTGCTGCTGGGCGACGCGGGATACGGAGGCACCCTCGGCGGCCAGGGGACGGGGCTCGCCATCGTCTGCGCCTACGTGCTCGCGGGCGAGCTCGCGGCCGCGCTCGGCGATCATCGCGCGGCCTTCGCGCGCTACGAGGCGACGATCCGTGACTACGCCCGCGGGTGTCAGGAAGGCTCCGAGCGCGTGGGGGCGTTCTTCGCGCCGCCGACGCGATCGCGGACCTGGCTGCGCAACACCATGTACGCGGCGCTCACGTCGCGTCCGCTGGCCGGGCTCTTCGAGAAGCTCATCACGCGCTCGGCGAGCTCGATCGACCTGCCCCGCTACTCGCTCGCGCAAGTGTAGTGTCCTGATCGGGTCTGCAGGTACGCGAAACAAGTGGGTAGTAAATGCCCAATCGAGACACTACCTGTTCGCGCCGCGCTGGGTGAAGAGTCCCAAGGGATGATGTGGAGCGATCCGGACCGCGCGCGCGCGACGCGTCCCCCGGGTCGCCCCCTTCCAGCTACCCTGGCGCCCGCATGAACCCTCGTCGGCGCGCTGCTCTCGTCCGCTCTCTCCTGCTCTTCGCGGCCGCCTCGACGGGCTGCAGCGGCGCGCCGCCCGAGGGCGCGACGCCGCCGCCGTCGATCGCGCCGCGCGCGCCGATCGCGGCCGCGCCCGCCGGCTCCAGCGCCGCTCCGATCGTGCTCGCCGCGGCGATCGCGCCGCCGATGAAGCGAGAGAGCCCCTTCTCGATCGCCTTCGTCGCCGACACGGACGGGTTCGCGGTCCGCCAGATCCCGGGGCTCACGATGATCGAGACCGATCCGATGACGTTCGAGCCGGGGCGCTTCATCGTGGAGCGCGATCGCGTGCGCGAGGCGCCGGAGCTGTCGCGCGGGCGATCGAGCGTCATGAAGCTCTTCGGCACGACGCTCGACGTGACCTGGTTCATGACGATGTCCCTCGAAGGCACGTGGCCGGACGCCGCGGTGCTGCGCGCGTCGGCGATGTCGCGCGACATCTCGAGCCGCGATTTCCGCTGGAAGAGCGATCGCTGGGTCGCGATCCCCGCCGGGAAGGGCCCGAAGCTCTCGCCGGACTACGAGATCGGGCTGGAGCGCGACGCCGAGCTCTGGGAGACCGGCTGGCAGGGCGGCACCCTCTGGCTCCAGGACTGGGCGAAGCCGCCCGTCTTTCGCGTCGAGGGCGCCGTGCGCGCGAAGCCGCCGCGCTGGAGAGACATCACGTCGCCGCTTTCGCTCGCCGCGAGCGACGACGGCGCGGTGTTTCTGGCCGGCGCCAGGCGGCATGTCCTCGAAGGCGAGGCGCGGCCCGACGACGCGCTCGTCGTCGAGGTCGTCGCGCCCGGCGACGCCGAGGGCAAGACGGTCGAGCTCCCCGCGTCAGCGCGCGCGTGGAGCGGCTTCAGCAAGTCCATGTCCGTGCCGCCGTCGCTCGCCTTCGGCGAGGTGGCCATCCTCGCCGTGTCGGCGCGCGAGGCCTACGTCGCGGCCAACCTGCCGCGCCGGAGCGGCGATCCAAAGGCCGGAAAGGAAGGGTATCTCGCGCGCTGGGACGGCGCGGCGTTCACCGAGCTAGGCGGGCCCGGCGATCGGCTGGAGGCCTTCACCGCCGAGGAGAACGGCGGGATGTTCGGGAGCAGGACCGCGAGCCTGCTGCTCCGGCGCGGCGGCTTCGTGTACTGGAAGACGGAGGCCGCGCTGTTCCGCCACGCCGTCGCAGGCAACGGCGTGATCGAGCGGATCTCGCCGCCGGGCAAGAAGGTCGACTTCGCCTCGTTCGATCCCGAGGGTCGCCTCTTCGCGTCGCTCGACGGCGCGATCTGCCGCCGCGAGGACGACGGGAGCTTCACCGAGCTCGCGCTCCCGGAGATCGCGCAGCCGCCGGGCGCCGAGGGCCCGCCGCGGCCCGTGCAGCTCGTGTGGCGCGCGAAGGATGATCTGCTGGCGTTCGTGGTCTCGCGCGGACCGGGCGGCTCCAACGGCAAGCTGACCGTGGTGCGCACGTCGCCCAGCGTCGCGGGGCCGGTCGCCGCCGTCGCCTCGACCGCGCCGAAGTCTTCGCTGGTCACGCAGGCGACGCCGTCGTGCGCCCAGCCCTTCGTCGTCCTCTATCGCCTGAGCCGCGTCGCGCCGCCCGACTACGATTTCCCGGCGACGCGCGAGGCGCTGAAGGGCCGCACCGATCTCGCGGGGATCCGCTTCGCCGAGACGCTCGATCTCGGGCGGCGCTACCTCGTCGGGTTCGCGCCGTCGTTCGCCGTGGGCCAGCGCCTCGTCGAGGCGATCACCGCGAAGATCCCTTCGGCGCGCGCGCAGCTCCTCTGCGGCAAGCCGGCGCAGGAGGTGCGGCAGGTGCGCTGGGATCTCGCGACGGGGAGCCCGAAAAAATGAGGCGCTCCGCGCTCGTGGCCCCGCTCGTCGCCGCGATCGTCGCCGCGAGCATGACGGTCCGCACCGAGCCGGCGCCGCCGCGAAGCCCGAGCGCGAGCGCGGGCTCCGGGGTCGTCGCCGCGGACGCCGCGTGCGCGCGATGTCACGAGGCCGAGGCGCGCGAGTGGCGCGGCTCGCTCCACCGCGGCGCGTTCGTCGATCCGATGTTCCAGCGCGCCTTCGCCGCCGAGCCGCAGGCGTTCTGCGCCGACTGCCACGGCCCGGTCCGCGCCGCGCGCGAGCACGGGATCGGGTGCGTCGCCTGCCACGGAGAGCGCGCCCACGACGCCCCCGCGAAGGCCTGCGCGGCCTGCCACGAGTTCGCGTTCCCGAGCTCCGCGCGCGCCGGCAAGCGCGAGCTGATGCAGTCGACCGCGAGCGAGCACGCGCGCTTCGCGGCGTCGCGCCCCGGCGGCTCGGGCGCGTCGTGCGCGGGGTGCCACATGCCGCGCGCCGCGAGCGGGCATCGCAGCCACGCGTTCACCGGCGGCCGCGACGAGGCGCTCGTGCGCTCGTCGATCGTGGTGACCGCGACGCGCTCCTCGTCAACGACGGTGCATGTCGTCCTCGCCCCCGCGGCGGCCGGCCACTGCGTCCCCACCGGCGACCTCTTCCGGCGGCTCGAGGTGAGCGCCGAGGCCCTCGGCGCCGATCTCTCGGTGGTGAGCGAAGCGCGCGCCCACCTCGCGCGTCGCTTCCGCGTGGCGCGCGAGGGCGACGTGATGCGCAAGGAGCTCGCGACCGACGACCGCGTCTGCGATGCGCCGCGCGCGGTGGACCTCGATCTCGGCCCGCTCGCGCGCGGCCGCGCCATCGCCTGGCGCGTCGCCTACCAGCGCATCGAGAGCCCAGGTGGAGACACCGACGCGGCGGTCGTCACGAGCGAGATCGAGATCACGGCCGGCGTCGCCGC
>FSTQ01000033.1_pt1 | contig 31859 bp, 24 predicted proteins | sample 1637281 | NCBI WGS metagenome assembly FSTQ01 (sample SAMEA3914818, study PRJEB12502) | metagenome | biome: forest; material: soil | place: Canada | collected 2010-06-26 | depth 0.1 m
GCGGTGTGGCCGTCGACGTCGATCGAGGCGCCCATGCGGCGGAGCTCGGGGACGTGCATGAAGCGGTTCTCGAAGATGGTCTCGACGATGCGCGACGTGCCCTGCGCGAGGCACATCAGCACCATGAACTGCGCCTGCATGTCGGTGGGGAAGCCCGGGTGCGGCGCGGTGGTGATGTCCACGGCGCGGAGGGGTTTGTCGCCGCGGCGGACGCGGACGGCGCTGCCCTCGCGGCCGATCTCCACGCCGCACTGGCGGAGCTTGGCGATCACCGCCTCGAGGTCCTCGAGCGGGGCGTTCTCGAGGAGCACGTCGCCTCCGGCGGCGGCGACCGCGACCATGTACGTGCCCGCCTCGATGCGGTCGGAGATGATCGCGTGATCGAAGGGCGCGAGCTCGTCGCGCCCCTCGATGTGGATCACGTCGGTGCCGGCGCCGTCGACGATCGCGCCCATCTTGTTGAGCACGCGGCCGAGCTCCTCGATCTCGGGCTCGCGGGCGCAGTTGACGAGCGTGGTGCGGCCCTTGGCCAGGCACGCGGCCATCATCAGGTTCTCGGTGCCGGTCACCGTGGGGATGTCGAAGACGACCTCGTTCCCGCGGAGCCGCTTGCACTCGGCGACGACGTAGCCGCGCTGGACGCTGATGGTCGCGCCGAGCGCCTCGAGGCCCTTGAGGTGCTGATCGACGGGGCGCGATCCGATCTGGCAGCCGCCGGGGAGCGAGACCTTGGCGCGGCCGAAGCGCGCGAGGAGCGGGCCGAGGACCATGATGCTGGCGCGCATCTGCTTCACGAGCTCGTACGGCGCCTCGGGCCGCACGTCGCTGCCGGCGTGGACGCGCACGAGCGGCGGGCTCGAGTCGACGTTGCGGCCGAGGAAGCGCAGCAGCGCCGCGCTCGTGTCGATGTCCCGGAGCTTGGGGACGTTGCGGAGGAGGCTTTCGCCGTCGGAGAGGAGCGTCGCGCAGAGAATCGGCAGGGCCGCATTCTTGGCGCCGCTGATGGGAATGATGCCGTTGAGGCGCCTACCCCCACGAACCCGGATCGCGTCCATGAGCGCGCCTATGGCACGGCCATGGACGGAAGGCGAAGTCTCTGCACAACATGACGGACCGCGGAGCTCGGCGCGAGGCCGGAGCGAGCGGGCCTCGACGCAAACAGTCCGCCGCTTGCTCGACGCCTGATCTACCCTCGATCGCCATGCGATCACGGGCTCCGCTCGCCTCCGCCGCTCTCGCCCTCGTCAGCGCGCTCGCGCTCGCGCCGCGCCCCGCGCTCGCGCAGACGGCGACGGTGCCCTCGCTGAACGTCCGCAATTTTCAGGCGCCCACCGATCCGGCGTCGGGCCTCTACCTCGAGCCGGCGGAGTCGCCCGGCACCGCGCAGTGGAACGCGGGCCTGTGGCTCTCGTACGCCTGGCAGCCGATCACCCTCCGCGATCCCACGACCAACAGCGTCGCCTTCGACGTGATCCGCCATCAGCTGACGGGCGACGTGAGCCTGGGCGTCGGCATCGCGCGTCGCCTCGCGCTCGGCGTCGACCTGCCGGTGTTGATCTACCAGACCGGCGACGCGCCCAACGGCCCTTCGCGCCGCGCGCTCGGCGACGCGCTCCTCCCTTCGCAGGCGATGGGCGATCTCGCGCTCGTGGCCAAGGCGACGCTGGTCCGGCCCACCGGCGGCGATCTCGGCGGCTTCGCGCTCGCGGCGCACGAGCGCTTGACGCTGCCCACCGGCGACGAGGCCTCGTTCCTGGGCGAAGGCGCGGTGACGAGCGAGACCCGCCTGCTCGCCGAGTACAGCCTCGTGGGGATCTCGATCCACGCCGCGCTCGGGGTGAAGCTCCGCGCCGGCGCCGAGCGCTTCGCCTGCATGTCGATCCCCGGCTCGGGCCCCGACGGCGACGCGTGCCCCACGCGCTTCGGCCACGAGATCCCCTTCGGCCTCGGCGTGGCCTTCAAGCCGCAGGTGCTGGGTATCGATCAGAAGGGCCGCTTCACCTGGTACCTGGAGACGCACGGCCACGTGCCTGTCGCGCCGATCGGCCCGTTTCAAAGCGCCGCGGCCTCGTCGTTCCAGCTCGGCGCCGGCGCTCGCTACGCCATCCGCGACGTGTCGATCCTCGCCGGCGTGGAGGTAGGCTTGATCGGCGGCGTGGGGGACTCGCCGATCCGCGGCGTGCTCGCTGTGGGCTGGGCTCCGCGCTCCCACGATCTGGACAACGATGGAATCGAGGACGACGTCGATCAGTGCCGCGAGCTGCCCGAGGACAAGGACGGCTTCGAGGACACCGACGGTTGCCCCGACGGCGACAACGACGATGACGGCATCCCCGACAAGGTCGATGAGTGCCCGACGGCCAAGGAGGACGAGGACGGCTTCCGCGACAACGACGGCTGCCCCGATCCCGACAACGACAGTGACGGCATCCTCGACGCCGACGACGCGTGTCCCAACCAGGTTGGCCCTTCGAACCCCAGCAAGAAGAAGAACGGCTGCCCGCTCAACGATCAAGACGGCGACGGGGTCGAGGGCGACAAGGACAAGTGTCCTGAAGAGATCGAGGACAAGGACGGCTTCCAGGACGACGACGGTTGCCCCGATCCCGACAACGACGGTGACGGCGTCCTCGACGCGGCCGACGCGTGCCCGAACGTGAAAGGCGTCTCGTCCGCGGATCCCAGGCTCGATGGCTGCCCGGATCCCGATCCGGACAAGGACACGTTCGTCGATGCCGCCGACAAATGCCCTCTCTCGGCCGAGACCTGGAACGGCTTCGAGGACGACGACGGCTGTCCCGACGAGGCGCCGAAGGGCAAATCCAGGCCCGCGCTGGCGCTGAAGGCCGCGACGGCGAAGCGGCCGGCCTCGATCGCGCTGAACGAGGCTGTGAAATTCACCGCGGCAAACGAGGTGGATCCGGCGTCGATACCGCCTCTGCGCGCCCTCGCGGCCCAGCTCCTCGCGCACCCGGAGTGGTCGCTGGCGATCGGCGCGCGCCCCTCGCCCCGGGGCGGCGAGGCCGAGGCGACGGCGCGGGCGGAGGCGGTGGTGAAGGTGATCCGCGACCAGGCGCGGCGCGAGAGGGCGGCGTCGACCGCGGCGTGGCCCGTCGTTCAGGCCGCCCCGCGCGCCGCCGAGTTCGGCCTCGGGGTCCTGCTCATCGCGCCCGAGACCAAGACCCCTTAATCCAGCCGTCATGGCCCGGTGAGCCATGGATGCTTTGAGCCGGGTTCAGGAGAGAAGAGCGCCGAGAGCGAAAAAGTCCGCCGGAAGCGGCATTATTGGCTTGTCGTGAGACTACCAGTAAGGAAATGAGCGGACAAAATTTGCTATTTACAGGCAAAGCAAACTGAGCCATCGTCGGTTGATATCCCCGCGCCACGTGCGGCAGCGGAGGAGTAACCGCAAAATGCAGGTTGTCGCCCGCGGAGCTCGAAGATGAAGCAGCTTACCCCTGGTTGGTTGACTACGTCTGTCGCGGTGGAAAATTCCGGGGACGCACCTTCGAGCGCTCCCACATCAGGAGTGCTTTCCCGACCGCTGTTTCACACCGAGAGCGGGCCCGGGTACTGGGTCGACCAGAAGAGCGGAGTCGAGCTGATGTTGCCCGACGAGGGCGGCGTCGCCTTCAAGGTAACCCGGTTGAGCCCGACGGCCCTCTGGCTGAGCACGCCGACGCCGGTCAACCTCCCGGCGCGCCGCCCAACCACGGTGGTGCTGCGCCGTGGCGCGGAGACGATCGGGCCGATGCGCGGGCAGCTGGTCTATCTCGACACCAGCTCGGACATGTCCCGCGGCCCGTGCGTGGGATTCCGCCTCATCGGGATATCCATCGAGCGCGGGCAGCAGATGCTGGCGCTGGTGGGCGCGCTCTCGCGTGAGGGCCTGGCCGAGCCGGTCACTCAGCCCCCCTCGGTCGAGGAGGAGCTCACCGAGCCCGCGCGGATCAACGCCGTCGTGCGGGCGCTGGCCTCGGTCGGCAACGACGGCCTGCTGCGCGATCCGCGGGTCCGCGTGGCGATCCGGCTCGATCGCCTCGACCCGGGCACGGGCAAGATCGAGTGGACGACCGACGTGCCGTACGCCTGGGCGGAGGGCGAGCACGTGGTCGACGTCGTCGGCTACAACTCGGTTTACCGGCTCTTCCTGCCCTCGGTCGCGGTGATCGACGGGCGCACGCTCTCGGAGCTGCCGTCCAAGATTCAACGGGTGCGACACCGCTTCTTCCGGCGCACGGCGGTGCAGAGCCCGATGATCGCTCAGTTCCGTCACCCGGTGTGGCGCGACATCCCCGAGAACCCGCACGAGGTGCGCGACGTCTCCTATGGTGGGCTGTGCTTCACCATCGTCCCCGACGAGGACCTCATCTTCCCTGGGCTGATGATTCCCTTTCTCGTCGTCGACGCGGGGGATGGGGATCCCATCTGTCTCCGCGGTCAGGTCCGCTCGGTGGTGCCCTCGGCCGGGGACGAAGAGGCCTTCTGCGGGCTGAGCGTGACCGCCTATTCGATCGAGGACGAGGCCAAGTGGATTCGCCTCGTCTCCCGGCTGCTCTACGGCACGACGCAGACGAGCGAGAACATGACTCAGCCGCTCTGGAGCATGTTCGAGGAGAGTGGGTATTTCAAGCTGGCGGGGAAAACGACCGAAGAGTTCCTCGAGCTCAAGCGCTGCTTCTTCGACGTGGGCGAGCGGGCCTCGCAGAGCCCGCAGATCCTCTGTCAGGTGGTCTGGCCCTCGGAGCGCGGGGTCGAGGCCTCGGGCTCGTTCCTCAAGGCCTACGAGAGCGCGTGGATGGGGCACCAGCTCGCCAAGCGCCCGGGCTCGTCGCCCGAGGGCGTCAAGGAGGCTGGCCTCATCCTTCGTGACATCTACTTGCGCGTGTTCGAGCACCCGCAGACGGATCCCAATTTTCGCTGGGCGATTTGCTACGTCGAGCCCTCCGTGCCCTGGATCGCGCGGACTCACCTCGAGTTCGCCGAGCGCCATGCCGAGAGCGGTGATGCCATGTGCGTCTCGCTGCGGATGATGAACGTGCGCTGCGCGGAGCCTTCTGGCCTGGTGGCGCCGGGCGTGGAGATCGGCAGAGCGACAGAGCAGGAGAAGGCCATCCTCTGCGAGCTGATCCGCGAGACCCAGCCCCACTGCTACGCCGAGGCGCTCGACTTCGTGCCTGGCCGGATCGACCTCGACGAGGTGGGGGACCTCTGGCAGCAATCGGGCTTCGAGCGGCGCCGGGAGATCCTCGTGGCGCGGCGCGACGGCGAGCTCGTGGCGATCATGGTCATGGAGACGGGCGAGGTCGGGACGAACCTCTTCCGGCTGCTCGACGCGACCCGCCTCTTCGCGCTCGATCCCGAGGCGGCCTCCACCTACCCCATGCTGATGGACGAGGCGCGCCGCTGGTACCGGGCGCGCGGCCGCAGCTCGTTCATCTACCTGCGCGAGGATCAGGACACGAGCTACGTCGAGGCGGCGCGGCTCCACGATATCTCCGATCCCAACCTGTGGATCATCTCGGCGCGCTTGGTCCCTGATTTCCTCGAGCATATCTGCGAGACGACGAGCCCGCGCAACCCGCTGGCCTACAAGGGTGATTGAGATGAGCCTCGTGACCGAGCAGTACGATCCCCGCGTCGCCGACGCCCGCGCTTCGATCCAGAGCGATCCGGAGATAGCGGTCCTCTTCAAGCCCGGCGTCGATCCTCGGCTGCTGACGATGTTCCTGATTCGATTCTGCTCGATGGGCCCCAAGATGACAGAGCCGGTCGAGGGCTGGATCCGGCGGGCGGGGGAGCGCTGCCTCGAGCTCGGGATCGCCGACATCGGCAAGAGCTTGATCACGCACGCCAACCACGAGGCGGGCCATGATCTGATGATGCACGAGGACACGCGCAAGCTGGTGGAGGCGTGGAACGCCAAGCACGAGCCCCGGCTCGACGCCGACGCGCTCCTGGCCGAGCCGGCCACCAAGCCCGCTCTCGCGTACACCAAGCTTCACGAAGATACGATTGCCAGCACGACTCCCTATTGCCAGGTGGCGATCGAGTGCGAGATCGAGCGGCTCTCGTTGCAGCTGGGGCGGCCGCTGCTCGAGCAATGCAAGCTGGTCCTCGGGCCAGAGGTGCTCTCGCGGCTGAGCTTCCTCGTCGAGCACGCGGAGATCGACGCCGGCCACACCTTGCTCAACGAGAAGATGCTGGGCCGCCTCCTCGCGGCCGATCCGAGCCGGGCCGAGCCGCTGGGGCACGCTGGGGCGGCGGCGCTGCGGATCTACGGCGACCACCTGAAGGAGTGCCTGCGCGGAGCAGTGGCGGCGCTGGCTCCCGCCGGGTGAGGCTCGTCGCGCGGCTCATTTCACGCGTTTTGTCGGCGACCGCCTGATCTCGGCCCGGCTCCGGGGGTGGGCCGGGGCCTTCGCGCGGCTGCGATCTTCTTGCCCCGCTCCGGGCTCGCGTGTAGCCTTGTGGTCGAGCATTTTTCGCTACGAGTCGCGGCTCCATCCGTGACCCGGAGCACGGTCGTACGCCAAGGAACTCGGCAAATCTCGGCGAACCTCGACCGACCAAGCGGCGGTATGGGGGCAGTCCTGGAACAGCCTGCCAGGTAGTGAGCTCCTGGGCACGCCAGCATGACCACACTAGCATTCGCGAGATTCGGCTCCTGTTTCACCTACGTGTGTGGCCGGCGCGATCCTACTGATCCGGAGTGGGACACCTATATCCGCTTTCTGCGAGACAACCTCGTCCCCGGGGTGGCGCCGCGATCCCTCGTTGTCACCGACGGGGGCGGGCCGAACTCGGCGCAGCGGACGCGGCTGACCGAGCTCATCGCCGAGCACGCCGGGGAGATCAAGATTGCGGTGGTCACCGCGTCAGCGGTGGTGCGCGGCATCTTCACGGCCATGAGCTGGTTTGCGACCTTCAACTACCGCGCCTTCACGCCCTCGCAGATGGATGAGGCGCTGGCGTTCCTCGACGTGCCTCGCATGATGGCCCTCGAGATGAAGACCTCTATCGTGGTCATGCGCAAGAAGATAGCCGACTAGCCTGCTCCGCTGGGAGCAGAGGACTCGAGGGCTCGTGAGCTGGGTTCTTCGGTGCGGCCCGGCCCTCTCGCTGGAGACTCCACTCGATGCGGTGGCTGCGATGATGCCGTGTCGCGATTGGCTCGGAGGGGATCACCGGGAGTCGGGGAGGCGGAGAGGTCTGATTTTGTTGGATTCTTCTCGTTCAAATTGGAGCGGGCGGCGGTGGTCCTGGGTCGACCGCCGCGGACTCCCTGAGTAGAGTTCGGCCGTGCTCCGCCTCGCTCTTCGCTGGATCCGGCAGGTGCCGATCGCGCTTCGTCACATGCGGGACGACGTGTCGGCCGCCTGCGCCAACGATCCTGCGGCGCGCTCCCCGATGGAGGTCATCCTCACCTATCCCGGCATCCATGCGCTCTGGGCTCATCGCGTCGCGCACGATCTCTGGGCCGAGGAGAGCCGGCTCGCGGCGCGGCTGGTCTCGCACGCGAGCCGCTTCGTCACGGGCGTGGAGATTCACCCGGGCGCGCGCATCGGGCGCGGCGTGTTCATCGATCACGGGATGGGCGTCGTCATCGGCGAGACCGCGACGGTGGGCGACGGCTGCTTGCTCTACAAAGGGGTGGTCCTCGGCGGAACCAGCCTGGAGAACCGCGTTCGCCACCCGCAGCTCGGGGCCAACGTGATTGTCGGATCCAACGCGTGCATCCTCGGGAACATCACCGTCGGGGACGGGGCGCGGATTGGATCGGGATCGGTGGTGGTGAAGCCGGTGCCGGCGGGCGCGACGGTCGTCGGCGTCCCCGCGCGCATCGTGCCGGCGGGGGCGGATCGTCACGCGCGCTTCGCGGCGGCGCTCGATCACGCCAACCTCCCCGATCCCGTGACGGAGATGATCCGCGCGCTCGCCGCGCAGAACGAGCGCCTGCGGCACCGCGTCGATCACCTCGAGCAGGAGCTCGGCGTGGCGAGCCCCGCGGACGAGGCTCACCCGGACGAGCCGCTCTTCATGGCCGGTGAGGCGTTTCCGAAGTTCGAAGGTGGCTGAACGCGGAGGGGGCGGGGGTGTCGAGCGCGCTGGTGGGCTCGTCGAGGTCGCGATCGATCTCCCAGGGATCGGCGGTGAGATCGTGGGGCTCGGGCGCGACGGCGGGGTCGGCCTTCTCGTCGGCCGGCTTGTCGTCGGCTGGCTTGGCGCTTTCGGGCTCGTCGGGCGGGGGCCACTGCTTCACGTAGCGCGCGGCCTCGTGTGGACCGGAGGCGTCGATCCACGTGACGCTGCCCGTGCCCGGGTTGCGCACGTCGACGTGCACGAACGAGCTGTTCGGGTAGTAGCCGCACGCCGTGTCGGTGAGGGTCTTGCAGAACGCGACCAGCTCCTCGTTGCGCACGCCCGCGACGCGCAGATCGAGGGCGCGCGCGGTCTGGTGCTGGCTGCCGCGGCTCTGCGGGCGGTAGCCGCTCACCACGGAGATGGCGCGCCCGGGGAAGTGCCGCGCGATGGCGTCGACCCGCACCAGCAAGCCTTTGTCGACGAGGCGCACGCCCGGGGCGATCTCGCCCGCGGGGAGCGTCGCGCCCTTGGCGGGCTTGAGGCGCGCGTGGCCGTGGCCGTGCTCGTTCCCCGGCCCGTCGAGGCGAGGTCGAGCTGCGCTCCACGGGCGCGCGAGGAGGCTGAGCTGCTCGCGCGCGACGTCGCGCGGAGCGCCGTTGCAGTCGACGAGGGCGAGGCTTTGCCCCTCGAGCCCGCCTCGATCCACCGTCACCGGTGAGCCGAGGCAGGGTCGTTGTGGTGCGTCGGAGTCGGCCTTCTTGGCCGGGGCCTTCTTGCGCGACGACGTGCCGCGCGAGGCCGTCTTCTTGGTCTTCTTGCCCTTGGAAGACGACGCCGCGCCGTCGTGGCCCTTGCTCTTGGCGAAGGGGTCGGAGTCGTCGGTCTTGCTCAACGCTTCCTTCCTGGGGGCCGCGTCCTTCTTGGCGTCCTTCTTCGCGTGCGCGTCCTTCTTCGGGTGCGCGTCCTTCTTGGCGTGCGCCTTCTTGGCGTGCTTCGCGGGGTGCTTCGGCGGAGCCTTCGCCGGCTCCTCTTGAGCCGAGTCGTTGCCCGCGGGGGCGCCGGCCGCGGGCGTCTCCGCCAGCGCTGTGCTCGCGACGAGCGAGGGGACCGCCGCGGCAACCATCGCTGCCAGCGCGGAGAAAACCGAGCGCCTGAAATCACCGTTGTGACGGCTCACCATGACAAAGCCTCCATCTGCGTTCCTCGACGAAGCGCGGGCCGACGCGTCCTCCGCACCGAGAGCCCGCGGACGAGGCGGACGGAGGGACGACGTCGCCGCTGTGCGGTTCGCCTTTTGCCCGCCCACCGTTGTCATGAAGGTCTGCGCGCGGCCCAATTTTATGCGGCTTTCCTCCGGCGCTGTGGTAGACGAATCCGGCCGGCGCGACCGGGTGAGGGCCATGCAACGCTCCTCGCTCGGCGGGGCTTTTCGAGGCTCCACCACTCGCTCCAGCCACGACGAGGAGGCCGCTCGCGGCATCCGGTGACGACGAGGACGCAACCCGCCCTCCTGCCCAGGTACCGAGGCTGGCGATGATCGCCTCGTCTCTCCTTTCGAGGGCTCGCTCTCCGCGCTGTCCTCCTCATCCCCCAAGCTGGCCATCTGGTCGACCTGGCCATCTGGTCAACGTAGCCCTCTGCCCGTCCAGACAAGACCGGCGTCGCCTCGACCCCGAGGTCACCCGTCTCCCGGTGTGAATCCGGGCACGACAAGGTCACCCTCGGCCTCGGCGTCGGGGCATCGAAGCGCCACTCCAGAAGCACCACCGAGGATCGCGACGCATGCGGCGGATACGCAAGGAAGCAACGAAGGTCTGGCACAACCCGGAGATCAACACGTTCCCGCGCCGCGCCGCGGGCAGCGCCTCCGGGAGCGCCGGCAGCCCCAACGCCGACGATCGGCGCGCGCAGAGCCAGCACCGCGCGGCGCTCGAGGCGCTCTTCGCCCCCAAGCGCGAGCCCGAGCTCGAGGCGGAAGCGAAGGGGAACGGCCGCGCCGCTGCGGCGCAGAAGGCGGCAGGGCGGATCGTGCTCCCGCCGGCGCCCCAGTCGGATCCGCGCACGGGGGAGCGTCAGAAGCTGCTCAACAAGCTGCTGATCGCCGAGGGCCGCCCCAACGTCTCCAAGGCCGCCGACGATTTCCTCAAGGCCGGCTTCACGCTGCCCGACGACCAGGACGTGCACCTCAAGCTCCTCGAGCACGCCGACGAAGAGCGGGTGCTCGCGGCGATCGACGCGCTCTCGTCGCTGCTCGCGGGGGAGCTGCCCAAGCGGCGCGCGGTGCTGGAGTCGCGCCTCCGTCGCATCGAAGAGTTCGCCGAGGAGGCCTGCACGCGCGAGGGCGCTCGCCTCCTGCGCCGCGCCGTCAACGGCCGCGGCGGGGCTCCTTCGCAGGCCTCGGCCACGACGACGCCCGTGCCTGCGGTCAGCGCGATCAGCGTCGAGCCCGCCTCCAAGCCCTCTCCCGAACCCTCCGAGCCCCAGTGAGCGCCGCCGACAACAAGGGCCGGGTCATCCCCCGCGCCGAGTTCGAGGCCGAGCTGCGCAAGCTCCTCCAGGCCTACGAGCAGCGCGCCGACAACGAGCGCTGCATCGAGTGCACCGGCTGCGAGCGCTGCTCCGACTGCACCTTCTGCAAGGGCAGCAAGGCGCTGACGCACTGCCACTACTGCGTCGACTCCCAGCGCTGCGCCGACTGCACCCACTGCCGCTCGAGCCGCGATCTGCTCTCGTGCAACCACTGCGTCGCCTGCGATCGCTGCACCAAGTGCTCGTACGTGGTGAAGTCGATCGACTGCACCGCGTGCTCGTACTGCTTCGGCTGCGTGGGCCTCTCGCGCAAGGATTTCCACATCCTCAACCAGCCCTACGATCGCAGCACGTACTTCGCGATCACCGCCAAGCTCACGCGCGAGCTCAACCTCGGCTGAAGCGGGGCGGAGCAGGGCAGCGCGAGAGCGCCCTTCTTTTCCAGAGCGATCGGCGCTAGTCGAAGCGCCATGCACGTCACGATCATCGGCGCGGGTACGCTGGGGCGAGTCTACGGTCTGCGCTTGCTCGCCGCGGGCGACGAGGTCGCCTTCGTGGTGCGGCCGTCGCGCATGGCGGAAGAGTCGGCGTTCGTCCTCGAGCAGGTCAACGGCGATCACCGGCGCGACGTCCGCGAGCAGCCTCGGCGGGTGATCGCGGTGCCGCTGGCGACGCGCGTGGTGCTCCTCGCGGTGCGCTTCGATCAGATGGCCTCGGAGGAGGTCGCCTCGCTCCTGCGCGCCGCGCCCGCGGTCCCGATCGTGGTGCTGACGCCGCTGCTGCCGCGGCAGCAGGTCGCGCTCGAGGTCGCGAGCGGGCGGCGCGTGACGGCGGCGATGCCCTCGGTCTCGGGGTATTTCGACGAGCGCGGCGTGGTGCGCCACTGGATCATCAAGCTGGCCTCGACGCTGATCGACGAGACCGACCTCCGCGAGGCGTCACGCCCGGCGCTGGAGGAGCTGGCGCGGCACCTCACGCGCGAGGGGATCGCCACGCACCTCGAGGCGCACGTGGGCTCGCTCAACGTCGCGACGACGTCGGCGTTCTTCCCGCTCATCGCCTCGATCAACGCCGGCGGCGGCGTCGACGGCGTCCTCGCCGACAAGGAGCTCCTCGCCACGACGCTCGACGCGGCGCACGAGACGGCCGCGCTCGGCGCCAAGCTCGGCAAGATCGCGCCGTGGGCGAACGTGCTCACCAAGTTCGTCGGCCCGTTCACGATCAAGCCCGGCGTCGCGCTGGCGAGGCGCCTCGCGCCCGAGGCGGTGCGCTTCGCCGAGCAGCACTTCGGGCCCAAGCTCCACGAGCAGCACCTGGCGATGGGCGCGGCGATCCTCGAGCTCGGGCGCGATCACGAGCAGGCGATGCCCGCGCTCGAGCGGCTGATGGAGCGCGTGCGCGCGCGCGGCGGCGAGGCCTAGTCGGCTACCGCGCCAGGCGCACCGCGAGCTCCATCGCCTCGCGCATGCCGCGCGCGTCGGCCTCGCCCGTACCGGCGAGATCGTACGCCGTCCCGTGATCGACGCTGGTGCGCACGATCGGCAGCGCCAGCGTCACGTTGACGGCCTCGCCGAAGCCGAGGAGCTTGCTCGGGATCGTCGCCTGGTCGTGGTACATGGCGACGACGCCGTCGAAGTCGCCGTTCACGGTCAGGCGAAACGCGGACTCCGCGCCCATCGGCCCGGAGAGCTCGGCTTTGCGGCCGGCGCGCTCGATCCGGTTCTGCGCGAGGATGATCCCCGGCGCGATCCGCGCGCCCTCTTCGCCGCCGAGGAGGCCGCCCTCGCCGGCGTGAGGGTTGAGCGCCGCCACCACCACGCGCGGGCGCCGCTTGCCGAGGCGGCGCAGCAGGTCCACGAGCCAGTAGATCGCGCGCGCCACGCTGTCGGCGGTCACGGCGTCGGGCACCTCGGCGAGCGGCAGGTGCGTCGTCACCAGCGCGGTCGTCAGCTCCTTCGAGGCGAAGGCCATCACCACCTCGCCCGCGTCGAGGCGCTCGGCGAGGTGCTCGGTGTGCCCGCGAAAGAGCGCGCTGTGCGGCGCGCCGCTCGTGGCGATCGCCAGCTTCGACGCCGGGCCGGTCACCAGCGCCGCGGCGAGCCCGCTCGTGACGAGGTCCGTGGCCTGATCGATCCAGGCGAGCTGCGCCGCGCCCGCCGCCGCGTTGGGGTGCCCGGGCATCGCCGGCGCGCCGACCCGCGCGCTCGCCGCCCACACGCCGATCTGACCGGGCGCGAGGGCGCGCGCCTCCCTGGCGTTGCTGATCGGGACGAAGCGCCGCAGCGCCACGCGACGGAGCTTGGCGGCGCGGTGGACGACCTCTTCGTCGGCGACGAGCACGCAGCGCGCGCTGGTGACGCGAGCCGCGGCGGCGACGGCGACCTCGGGCCCCACGCCGCTCGGACATCCCACGCTCACGGCCAGGATCGGACGCTTCTTCATCGGGGTAGCGTAGCCTTCGATCGGGGCTCGGACGCGGCCGCGATCGAGAGTTTCGCTTCCATCGCGGGCGCCTCCAGTTTGTAGCCGGAGCCGCGCAGCGTGGCGAGGGGCAGCGCCGAGCCGAGCTTGGCACGCAGCCGGCGCACGTGGATGTCGACGGTGCGCGCGCCGCCCTCGTAGCGGTTGCCCCAGACGCGCCGCAGGAGCTCCTCGCGCGAGACGACCTTGCCGCGGCGCTCGCACAGGTAGGCGAGGAGCGAGAACTCCTTCGCCGTGAGCGAGACCGCCGCGCCCCCGAGGGTGACCTCGCGCGCGGCGCGATCGATGAGCATCGCCCCGACCTTCATGCGCTCCTCGGTGGCGAACTCGCTCTTGCGCCACTCGAGCAGGCGGATGCGCGCGTAGAGCTCGGCCGGCACGTAGGGCACGAGGACGAAGTCGTCGAAGCCGCCCGTGGGATCGATGCGCGCGACCTGCGCCACGGTGACCGCGAGCAGCGCCCCGGCCGACTCCAGCCGAGGCTCGCGCCGGAGCGCGCGCAGCGCGGCGATCGCCAGGTCGGGGCGATCGAGCGCCTCGACGATCAGGGCGCGCACCTCGGCGCCCTCGTTGTCCGCGAAGAGGCGGTGAGGCTCGTCCCAGAGATCGATCGTGGACACTTGCGCGCCGAGCCCGCGGAGGACGTTGGCCGCGCCGTCCTCCCGCGAAAGCTCTGGACCGTGGCCGATGATCCCGATCAGACGCCCCGGCATTCCGCGGCGTATAGGCGTCGTCGCGCGGGGCGGCAAGCAGCGGGGTCAGGATCCCCGCGCGCGGAGCGGCACAAAGCTCCGACGAGACCTCCGGCGGACGGAGCCGCTCAGCCGATCTTCGTCCCGCCCACCGTGATGCGATCGATCTTGATCGACGGGCAGCCGACCCCGACAGGCACGCTCTGCCCGTCCTTGCCGCAGGTCCAGATGCCGTCGCTCACCTGCACGTCGTTGCCGAGCATCGTCACCTTGCGGAGCACGTCGGGCCCGTTCCCGATCAGGTTCACGCCCTTGAGCGGGGCGGTGATCTTGCCGTCCTCGATCAGGTAGCTCTCGGTCAGCGAGAAGACGAAATCCCCGTTGGAGATGTCGACCTGACCGCCGCCGAACTTGCGCGCGAAGATGCCCTTCTTGACGCTCTTCAGCATCTCCTCCGGGTCGTGCGGGCCGGCGAGCAAGATGGTGTTGGTCATCCGCGGCAGCGGGGCCGAGCCGAAGCTCTCGCGCCGCCCGTTGCCCGTCGACGTGAGCTTGTAGTGCTTGGCCGAGTGGCGATCGTGCATGTACCCGACGAGCTGGCCGTTCTCGATCAGCACGCTGCGCGTCGGCTCGTTGCCCTCGTCGTCGATGTTGATCGTCCCGCGCGACTGGAGCAGCGTCGCGTCGTCGACGACGGTGCAGAGCTCGCTCGCCACGGGCTTGCCGATCTGGCCCGCGTAGTTGCTCGTGCCCTTGCGGTTGAAGTCGGCCTCGAGCCCGTGGCCCACCGCCTCGTGCAGGAGGATGCCGCTGTCGCCGGGCGCGAGCACCACGTTCATCTCGCCGGCGGGGGCCTCGCGCGCGTCGAGCATCAGCACCGCTTGCCGCGCCGCCTCGCGCGCGTGCCACTCCGGCGACTTGTCGTCGAAGTAGCCCATCGTCATCCGCCCGCCGCCGCCGCTCGATCCGTCCTGCCGCTTGCCGTCGCGCTCGGCCACCGCGCGCACGCCGAAGCGGAGCATCGGCTGCACGTCGTGGATCATCGTCCCTTCGCTGGTGGCCACGAGGATCTCGCGGACCTCCTCCGAGAAGCTGGCCTCGGCCTTGATGATGTGGCTGTCGTAGGCGAGCACCGCGGCGCTCGCCCGCTCGAGGAGCGCTCGCTTGGCCGCGCCGGGCACGTCGAGCGAGATCCCGTCGAGCTCGTAGCGGCGAGGGATGACGCGGCCGCGGAGCTCGATCTTCTGCGTGCCTCCGCCGCCGACGGCGATCTGCGCCGCGGTCTCGGCGGCCCGCTTCATCGCCTCCCAGGCGAGGTCCTCGGTGTAGGCGTAGCCCGTCGCGTCCCCGCGCTGGACGCGGACGCCGACGCCGACCGACACCCCGCGCGACGCGGCCTTGAGGATGCCTTCGTCGTAGCTGAACGAGCCGCTCGCCCGGTACTCGAAGAAGAGGTCGGCGTACTCCCCGCCTTTGGAGAGGGCCACGGCGAGCAGGCGCTCGCAGGTCGCCGCGTCGATCGCCCGGTCTCCGCCGGGGGCAAAGGGTGCGCGCGAGAGAGAATCGGTGGCGAGAGGAGCCTGGGCAGCCGTCATGGGGGCGAACTTTAGGGTGTAACCCCGGGCTGGTCGAGCCGGACGGGGCCGCGCTCGCCGCCCCGCTGTTTGCCAAGAAATGTGACCGCCCGGCGCGCCCGGGGTACCGAGGACGAATGGATCTCCTCCTCCTCTGGCTTCACGTCGTCGGCAACCTCGTCTGGATCGGGGCGATTCTCGCGGTCGGAGTCACGATCACCGGCAGCGCCGGCGACGCGAAGACCCGCGGCGAGATCGCCCTCGGCATCTACAAACGCCTCGCCGTCCCCGCGTTCGTGGTGTCGTTCGTGTGCGGCGCCGTGCGGCTCGGCCTCGACCCCGCGTACTACCTCAAGCAGCACCACTGGATGCACCCCAAGCTCCCGCTCGCCCTCGGTGTCATCGCCTTGCACCACGTGATCGGGGGCCGCGCGAAGAAGCTTGCCCGCGGAACTGTGCAGGACGCCGGCCCTGCTGCTATTCTGACGGCCGTCCTCGCGGTGGCGGCGGTCGGCGCCGCCTTCTTCGCTATTTTCAAGGTACCGAATTGAGCGATCGTTCCACGCGAGCCCCGCATTTCGCAGCGCACAAAAGCGCTCGATCAAGCTCGCCTCGGACGTTTGCGTCAGATCTCGGACCCTCCCGCTTGTGCGGCGGAAGGGTATTCGATAGGTGTTTTCCAGAGAGCAGCTGCGTGAGCCCCAGACTTCATAGGCTCGGAGGAGAACCTCATCGCCGTGGCGGTTGATCGCGAAAAGGTGCTTCAGGCGGCGCAGAAGCTCGTCGAGAAGAAGCGCTACGACAAGGCTATCGTCGAGTATCAGAAGCTCGTCGCCGACGATCCGAAGGACGTCCGCACGCTCCTGAAGATCGGCGACCTCCATCTCAAGCTGGAGCAGCACGTCGAGGCGATCACCACCTACGAGCGCGTCGGCCAGTTCTACAGCCTGCAGGGCTTCGCGCTCAAAGCGATCGCCGTCTACAAGCAGATCCGCGAGATCATCAACAAGCACGTCCCCCACATGGAGGACCGCTTCGGGCACATCGTCCCACGCCTCGCCGAGATCTACACCCAGCTCGGCCTGACGAGCGACGCGCTCGCCGCCTACGACGAGGTGGCGACGCGCCTCCAGCGCGCCGGGCGGGATCGCGACGCCATCGACATCTTCAAGAAGGTCGTCGACCTCGATCCGCAGAACCCGCTCCCGTACCTGCGGCTCGCCGAGGCCTTCATCCGGGTGAAGGATATCGACAACGCCGTCGCGCGCTTCAGCTCGGCGGCCGACATCCTCATCTTGATGGGCCGCAAGGACGACTCGCTCAAGGTCGTCGAGCGCCTGCTCCAGCAGCGGCCCGAGCCGCGCTTCGCCCGCATCGCTGCCGAGATCTACCTCGAGCGCGGGCAGCAGAGCGACGCGATGGCGGCGCTCACCAAGCTCCAGATCGCCTTCAAGGACAACCCGAAGGACCTCGACACGCTGGCGCTCCTGGCGCGCGCCTTCGAGAAGCTCGGGCAGCCCGCGAAGGCGATCGAGGTCCAGAAGGAAGCGGCGCGCATCGCCAAGGAGACGAACAAGCTCGACGTCTTCCGGGCGCTCGTCGACGCGCTCGTCAAGAGCGCGCCCAACGACGACGGCGTGCGCGCGCTCGTGGCCCAGCGCTCCGCGCTCTCGGTGGCCGCCCCGTCGGTCGAGTCGCGATCGTCGATCGACATCGAGGTCGACGAGGACGTGATCCTGGACGACGAGGGCGACTCCTCACCGTCAGCCGCGCCCTTCCCGCTCCGCCCCTCGTACGGCGCGATCCAGGTCCCTCCGCAGGTGCCGGCTCCGGCGGTGCCCGTGGTGCCTCCCGCGCCGCCCGTGGTCCCGAAGGCGCCGCCGGCGCGGCCTGCGCCTCCGCGGCGCCCGCTCGATCCCGCGCAGCGCGCTCGCCAGCTCATCGCCGAGTCGGATCGCCACCGCGCGCGCAAGGACTACGAGCTTGCCATCACCGTGCTCGTCCGCGGGATCGAGGAGCTGCCCTCCTCGCGCGACCTGCGCGAGAAGCTCTGCGATCTCCTGATCGAGGCCGGCGAGCAGGCCGAGGCCGTGCAGCAGATGCTGGCCTTCGCCCGCTGGCTCGAGCAAGAGGGCGACGTCGAGGGCGCGGCCCGCCTCCTCGACGAGGTGCTGCTCCTCGAGCCCGAGCAGGCCGACGCGCTGGGCATGCTCCGCGAGCTCGGCTACGCGATCGGGCCCGAAGCCTACGCCGATCCGCAGTCCGGGTTCTCGCCCACGGTCTCGGGCGGGCCCCCCTTCACGCCTCCGGGCGGCGGCGATCCCTACGACCCCAACGCGCCGCTCCCCTCGTACGACATCGAGGAGACGAGCGCGGCTTCGGTCATCTCGCACCGCCCCGTCGCCGGCTCGCGCTTCCCCGCGTCGCCGAGCTACGCGCCGCAGAACTTCCTTGCGGACGACATCGACGATCCCTTCGGCTCCGACGCGCCGCTGCCCAGCTTCCCGATGGAAGAAGAGGCGACGTTCCTCTCGGTGCCGCCCTCGGCGTACCAGTCGGAGTCGAGCCCGCCCCCGCAGCGCGACTCCGCCGAGATCTCCTTCCCTTCGCCGCCGCAGCCGAGCGCCTCTTCCTCGGCGCAGCTCGACGAAGAGGCCCTCGAAGAGGTCGAGTTCTTCGCCTCGCACGGCATGTTCGACGAGGCGAAGAACCTCCTCGACGAGCAGCTCCAGCGCCTGCCCAACCACCCGCTCTTGCTCGAGCGCAAGCGCGAGATCGAGGCGCTCTCCGGCGGCGCCAGCATCGACGACGTCAGCGGCAGCCGCGTCGTCCCGCGCAGCGGCGCGCCCGGCGAGGATCGCAGCTTCGACATCGCCGCCTCGCTCGACGCCCTCGACGCCCTCGACGCCGGCCCGCAGCGCCCGTCCGTTCCCCACGAGCAGGAGCAGATCAGCGTCGAGTCGGTCTTCGAACAGTTCAAGGCCGGCGTCGCCGCGCAGATCTCCGAGTCCGACGCGGCCACGCACTACGATCTCGGCGTCGCCTACAAAGAGATGGGCCTCTTCAACGACGCCGTCTCGGAGTTCGAGCTCGCCTCCCGCGATCCCAGCCGCGACTGCGTCTGCCAGTCGATGATCGGGATGATCCACCTCCAGCTCGGCAACATCGACGCGGCCATCGACGCCTTCATCCGCGGCCTCCACGCCTCCGCGAAGACCCGCGAGCAAGAGCTGGCGCTGACCTACGAGATCGGCGACGCCTACGAGCAGCGCCGCGCCCCCGATCAGGCCCTCTATTACTTCCAGCGCGTCGCGCGCCTCGATCCCGCCTACAACGACATGCGCGGCTCGGCGGCCGAGCGCGCGCGCCGCCTCGATCCCGGCGTGATCAAGGCGCAGAGCCGGGTCGAAGTGCGAGCCGACGTCGTCGGCGACGAGTTCGACGCGGCGCTGGACGATCTCCTCGGCGGCAGCAAGCTCCCCTGATCGCCTGGTAGCGAGGCCTGGCCTCGAGTTGCGCTATCCTCGCCCGCCATGGCGCACGACACCCTCCGTCGCTGCTCGATGTGCGACGCCACCTTGCCCGGCGGAACACGCTTTTGCGGCATCTGCGGCCATGACGCCGACGACGCCACCGCGAACCTCGCCTTCCTCGCCACCGAGCGCGCCGTTCCGGATGCGACCCAGGCCCAGCTGCGGGCCCCGGCACCGACGCCGCGCGATCGCTCGTCCTCGCCGCCGCTCCCGCCGATGCGGCTCCTCCCGGGCACGATGCTCTCGGTGTATCGCATCGAGTCGGTGCTCGGCGAAGGAGGGATGGGCGTCGTCTACCGCGCTCACGACGAGGCGCGCGGTCGCACCGTCGCCCTCAAGTGCCTTCACACCAACCTCTCCGGGGACGCCGAGATTCGCCGCCGCTTCGCCCGCGAGGCCAAGGTGCTAAGATCGCAGTCGCACCCCAACATCGTCGCCGTCTACGACTTCATCGAGCACGAGTATCTCCTGGCGATCGTCATGGAGATCGTCGAAGGCCCGAGCCTGGTCCAGCACGTCGCCAAGTGGCGTGGTCGCATGCCGTTCGCGGAGATCCTCGTGGTCTTTCGCGGCGTCCTCGAGGCCGTGGCGGAGGGGCATCGGCACGGCGTCATCCACCGCGATCTCAAGCCCGACAACATCCTCGTCAGCGGGAGCGGGGGTGAGGCGCTGCGACCCAAGGTGGTGGATTTCGGGATCGCCAAGATCCTCGAAGGCACGATGTACACGATGACCGGGGCCATGCTCGGCACCTGCTCGTACATGTCCCCCGAGCAGGTCCAGCGCCCGCACTCGGCCGATCCGCGCTCCGACGTGTACTCGCTCGGGGTCACGCTCTATCAGGTCGTCACCGGGCGTGTGCCCTTTCAAGGCAGCAACCACTTTGCGATCATGATGGCCCACGTCAACGAGGCTCCGCGGCCGCCGTCGGAGCTCCGCGCCGACGTGCCTCCGCTGCTGGAGCAGCTCATCCTCGATACGTTGGCCAAGGACCCGAACGCGCGCCCCGCGTCCTGCGAGGTCTTCCGCGCCCGGCTCGACGAGGCCCTCGCCGACTTCGCTCATGCGCGCCCGCCGGCCGATCCAAGCACCCTCCCATCGGTGCTCAAGGGCAAGGGCGGAGAAGAGATGGTGCTCGTCCCCGGCGGCCCGTTCCTGATGGGAAAGGCGCGCCGCACCGTGCAAATCGACGCCTTCTACCTGGACAAGACCCCGGTCACCAACCGCGCATTCGCCACCTTCGTCGAGGTGACAGGCTATCGCCCCACCGACGCCGGCGCGACCCGCTTCTTGAGCCACTTCCGCAGCGGCAAGATCCCGCGAGGGCAAGAGGACCACCCCGTCGTCTACGTGTCCTGGACCGACGCCAAGGCCTATGCGATGTGGGCTGGCAAGAGGCTGCCTTCAGAGGCAGAGTGGGAGAAGGCCGCGCGCGGGACCGACGGGCGGAAATACCCCTGGGGCCGCACCGAGCCCGGCTTGAAGAAGGCCAATTTCGGCCACAAGGACGGCGGCACGGTGCGCGTGGGGTCCTATCCCGAAGGGGCCTCTCCCTATGGCATCCTCGACCTGGCGGGCAACGTCTGGGAGTGGTGCGAGGACCAGGACGCGCCTTCCTTTTACGAGGACGGTCCGTCGCACAACCCCAGGAACGAGCGCTCCGGGGAGAAGGCCTTGCTGGTGATGCGCGGAGGATCCTACATGTACGGCCCGCGCTCGCTCCGCACCTACGCGCGGACGAGCTTCGAGGCCGAGGTGCGCTTTGCGGGAGGTGGGTTTCGCTGCGCGCTCGGCGTGGAGTGATTCCAGGAGCTGGGCGGCCATGAGCTCGGAGGTCATGGCCCAGCGCTCGCTGGGAGGCTACCGTGCGCCATGGGCACCGCTCATCTCCTTCAGCGGAGGGTCTTTGCGCGATTCATAATCCAGCGCTCGATCCCCTTGCTTAGTTTGTCGTTCCCCTCGAGGATTTCTGCAGCGCGAGGCCACTCCGCGATGACGTTGTTGACAAACGACGCAACGACCGAAGCCAGGTCTGCCTTCGCTCCAAGCTTTTTGTCGAGTGCATCGAAGGTGTTGAGCGTTACGACCTCGAAGCGCCTGCTACCGCCCAGTTTCAGACCCAGGTCTTCTTGCCCGAGGTTCTCCGGGCGGTAGATTGCAGTCGCTACGAGATCGTAGGCCGGAGCGAGCGTGGGGACACGAGGGTCGCGGTAAATGAGCGACCAGTTCTTGAGGTGGGCATCACCGTTGCCGACCAGCACGTTGAACGCGAGCCGGCGGGCAAATTCACGGAGCGCCTCGACGTCGCGACCACGATAAATCAGCGCGCCCACAGTCTCGAATGAGCCCAGGTACTTGTCGTCAGGATAGAAACCTCGAACCTGGGCCATGTCCTCGATGTGAATGAGCTGACGAGACTCGCCGCGGTCGAAACGTCGAATTGCATACGCATAGGCTTCTCCGCGCGGCCACGCCTGATCCGGGAGAGGCTCCACGAGGTCGCGATGAACGAGCTTCACGTCGGGCACCGCGATGCCCGCAGCTCCGGCGAGCGTCATCATTGCGAGCTCATTTCGTGGCACGTCGGGGTGGTCCGGATCGGGGAGCTTCACGATCCAGTCTCCGCCTTCGCCGACAGCAGGGGCCGTGAATCTGTCCCCTTGCGCGAGCATCGAGAACTTGAGCCCCACGCCGGCGAGCGAAAAGCGCCAGAGGATGGGTGGCAATCCTTCTACCCCTGCTCGTGGGTGATGGTCTGCCTCGGTGAGATCTACGATAACAGGCGCGTCCGCGGCGAGCACCCGGACCGCACCTGGCAGGTCATGCCCAACCTGGGCGAGCAGCTCCATCTCGCGATCGACCGATCCCCCTCGAGCCTGGCCGATCCATTCGCGCAAGCGGCCCTCAGGGAGCAAATTCGAAAACCACGGGGGGAGCCGCATGTTGGCGGTATGGCGGGCGAACAGATTCTCCTCGAAGCGCAGTCCGAGCACGGCACGATGCGGATCGTTCAGGTAATCGGTGTCGAAGACGAAGCGGGTGAGGTTCTCGCGTCGGTGCAGGTGACCAACAGGACGGTCGTAGAGATAGACGCGAAACTGGTCTTCACGTGTCATCGCGTGCTCCGTCGTCATCGAGATCGAGGCTGTCGAGCGGCGGTGTGTCCTCGAATTCGAGCTCGGCCGTTCGCGCGATGAAGTCTTCGACGGCCGCTTGGATCAGCTTCTGTCGCCCCTCCAGGAAATGTTCAACGTTGCGGCGCGAGAGCGCCTCGACCAGCTCCTCCGTGAGCGCGTGGGAGGTCAGCGTGTCTCGGAAGCGAGAACGCTCGATCCCGGGCGTGAGATCGAGGTGGGGTGTAAGGAGCAGATCCGCCACCCTGTTCATCGGTTCCTTCTCGAGCACGAAGAGGCGATTTGCAGCCCACGCCTTGTGGCCTTCTGGCTCCCTCGAGACGATGCGCCCAACCACTTGACCCAGCGTTCCTTCAGGGGAGATGGCCTCGCTGAGATCTTGGCGACTGAAGACCTCTCCGGTCGCAAAGGAGCGCGGATTAAGGGACCAGAGCGCGCAGAGCACTACGCGGCTCTCCGCCGTCTTCATGTTGAACCGCATCAGGTCTGGGAGCTCTGTCTTCCGGTCCATCGGTTGTTGCAGAAGACGCTGCACCGAGCCCGTCTCGTCCTGTGCGACGATGCGTGTGGCTAGCACTCGCATGGCCTCCGTCCAACTACCGCTGAAGAGCACCGGCCCAAGCATCGCGGCCCGCCAGAACCAGCGCCGGAGCAGCGCCCGGTTGCGGGGTGCAGGTTCCGGGAAGTGTGCAAAGAAACGCGCCAGAACTACGAGGAGGTAACGGTAGGGGAGAAAAGCGAAATGCGGTACTCCCGCGTCCGTTTGCAAGAATTCGACGGCCCGGAGAATGGCACGCTCCCCTTCTCGGTACGCCGTCTCCTGTGTCTCGTCACCAAAGTCCCTATCGGGACGTGCCTGCTCCGAAAACTCGAAATGAATATCGCGGTTGACGTTCCCGCTGCGTCGGGCGAGCACCGCTCGAAGCACGGTGTCGTCATCGAGCTGCCCAAACCCACGCTCGCGGTCGAGGGTCGCGATGATGGTTTCAAACGACGAGCGGGGCGCGCCGTTCTCTCCCTCCCCCGGATGCAAAGCCGAGAAGACCTCGGCGCGGGAGAGGCGTTTCCCGTAGTTGTTCATCCGGTCGTAAATGTCGCGCAGGACGGCTTCGTCCTGCTGCTCGACGACATACGCTGGGATCGAAAACTCGCGGATGGCCTTGGTCACCCGTGAGGCATCGTCGAGCTTCTCGCGCGCTTCAGGGTGCTCGACAATCCAGCGAAAGAGCCGCGACAGGTCGAAGAGGATCGGGAGCGGCACGATGAACGGATCTTCGGTCGGCGGCCGGTGACAGAAGATCTCCAGGTTCAAGTCGTACGCCATGGCGAAGCGCTCGTCGCGCGCGGCTTCGTCTCCGAGCGCGTTGGCCAGGCTCGTGAGGCGCTGCTGCCCATCCACGACCCACCAGCCGTCCGAGAACTCCGGCGCCTCGAAGGAGAGGGCGCCGAGCGTGATGTGCGCCGCCGGGGCGTGTCTCTGCCAGAGGAGAAAGTTCCCAACGGGATATCCCTTCACGATGCTGTCGAAGAGGCGTCGGACATCTTCCCATTGCCAGCGGAGGGGGCGCTGAAACTCTGGAATACGCACCCGCCCACGACGGACCTCCGCGACGAGGTCGACCACCGAAAAAGTGCGCGCATTGGGCTGGGAAATCGGCTGGCTCGCCATGGTCTGGTCCTTCGCGCTTTTTTACATAGAGGCCTGATCCTACTCGCCGCGTCAAGATGCAGTGCTCTGCCCGCTTCGCGCCCGCTCCAGGTGGGGACGATCTCGGGTAAACGTGGCCCTCCCGGAGCATTAGCGCTCGCGCGCTGCTCTTTCCTGGAGAACGACTTTTTTGCGGAAGAAATGGGTGAACAAGGCCGGCGACGGGCTCCCAGGCTACGGCGCCCGATAGCCAAGGCGCCTGCCCTCTGTTCACACGCGACTCGCTACTCCTCGTTCTCCGGTTCGAGGGCAGGATTCTGACTCTCGATAATGCTGGGAGAAACGGTGCGACGTCGCGGGATGTTCTGCGTTTGAACGCGAAAGCGCGAGCCACATTGTGGCTCGCGCTTCTGCTGAGATCGAACGCTCCAATTTCAGGAGCTGCGAGGCTCGATCTCAGAGCGGATTGACGTTGATGATCCCGTCGATCGAAGGACCCGTGTAGAAGTCCCGCACGCGCTTCATATCGCCCTTGGAGACCGCGAACGCCGCCGCCGCGCCGGCCGCCGCGCTGGTCGAGTCGCTCGACTGGCCCTGCACGTCCTTGCCCGTGCTGGGGTCGAAGCCGTCGACGCGGCCGTCGGCGCGGACGCCGCCGTGCCAGCCGGTCTTGAGGTAGCCATTGCCCATCACGTAGAGCCAGTTGGAGTTGGCGGGCGTGCCGTCGGGCCAGCCGTTGCGGTTGCGCGGATCCTTGGGCGTGTCGCCGTGGACCGTCATCACGACGTTGTCAGCGAGCGAGCGCGAAGTGCAGAGCGGATCCTGGTGGCCGCCGAGATCGGTGAGGAACTGGTCGAGGATCTTCCCGAGCGTGCCGACCGTGCTCTGGAGCGTGCCCATGTTGCCGAAGGCGCCGTGCGGATCGTCGCGCATCGCCGGCATGATCACGCTCTGGGTGAGGCCCAATCGGAAGGCCTTGGCCGTGGTGATCAGGGCGCGGCCGATCTCGCTGAGCTTGTTGGGCGTGCCGCCGTTGATACCGTAGTCGGCGAGGTCCTGCGCCGAGGGCAGGAGCTGCGAGGCGAGGTTCTTCCCGAGGAAGTTCGAGGCGGCCTTGCCGGTGCGGAGCGGGCGCGCCCAGGTCGAGCGGCCAGCGGCCTTGTTGAGGCCCAGGAAGGCCTTGTAGTAAGCCTCGAAGAGCGCCGCGTCTTCCGGGGCGGAGAGGATCGCCTGCGAAGCTGCGCTGTTGAAGAGATCGACGAGGCCGTTGGCGTTACCCACCTTGGCGATGTCGGGCGCGCCGGGGGCGTTGCCGAAGTTCACCGGATCGATGGCGATGACGGGCAGAAGGGAGGGAGTCGCGCGCTGGATCGAGGCCAGCGTCGCGAGCAGGCTCTGGCCGGCGCCGAGCGTGGCCGCGGACATCGGCGTCGGGGTGTGCGTCTGGTTGGTCCCGGCCATGTAGGCCGAGATTCGCTTGCCCTTGTCGAGGCCCTGCCAGGGCGACTCCGGCGCGTAGTAAAAGGCCTTGTCGGTGTCCTTGGCCTTCACCTGCTGGCCCTGCGCGTGGAAGGCGAAGCCGCCGTCCTTGGAGGTCGCGATCTCGGTGTGCGGCCAGAGGAGCTGGAACCAGGCGAAGCCGCCGTCGCCGGCGACGAGGCTGACCGAGCGGTTCGTGAGCGAGCACGAGCTCTCGTCGGCCATGGCCGTACCGGCCGAGTCGGAGATGACGTCGAGCACCTTGGCCCGGTCGAGCGCGAGCACCGCTCCTGCGGTGGTGGCGAAGCGGAGGAAGTTACGGCGAGCCTTGCCGTCGAGGTTCTTGAGGCGATCGTTCACCATGGGAGTTCTCCGTCTACTCGCAGGAGTGGGCCGCGCTGAGGATCGTCGCGACCGCGATCTTCTTCCCCGTATCCATGTTCGAGCCCGCCTTCACCATGCCGTTGCAGATGGCGACGTGCTCGGGTGTCGCCGGGCGGCCAATGAGGCAGCTGATGGCGTCGGGGTTGCAGCTGTTCTGATCATCGAACATTGCAGGGCCCGTGCCATCGACCTTGCACTGATCGGCGTTGGGCAGATTGGCGATGATCTCCGGCGCGGCCTGCACGAAGATGTCGAAGAGCTTGGCGGCGCCCGCCGAGCTCCAGAGGATGGTCTCGCCGACGCGAGCGTCGTAGTTGGCGGCGCCGAGCGCGCCGGCGGCGCCCTTCCAGAGCTCGCCGGCCGAGGGCGGCTTGCTCGTCTTGTCCATGTCGACGCCGAGGCTTACCAGGATGTTGCGGAGGGTGCCATACTGCATCTTCTGGCACGAGTGGAGCCGCGTCCGGACCTCGGGCGCGCCTTCTTCCTGGCGCTGCGCGAGGATGTCGAAGGGATCGCGCGCGCCGGTGGCGCCGAGGTCGGCGAAGTGATCGAAGGTGTTGTGCTCGCCGCCGACGTACGCGCCGGGGGTCTGCACCGGATCCTTGGTCGGATCCTCCTGAAACGTCTTGTGGCGCGCGTCAGGGGAGAGGTCGTCAGGGGCTTGACCCGCGCAGCTCGCCGTCCCGAGGAGGGCGGTCACCGCGAGAGAGGAAAGGATGGCTCGTTTCATCGCTAATCTCCGATTCGCGGCTAGAACGTGGTGAAATCGTCGCTCGTGAGCATGGCCCGGAGCGTCTTCTTGAGGTTCTGCCCGTTGCCCTCGAACTCGGCGAGGTAGGGCTTGAGCACCGCCGCAGGCACGGTGGCCAGATCGCTCACGATGTCTTCCTTCGACATGGTGAAGTTCCACATCCGGGCCACGGCGCACTCGCCGACGTCAGGGTCCTTGGCGATGGCGGCGCCCAGGGCGGGGAGGTCGGGAGCGGGGTTGGTCATGCGCCAGAAGGTGGTCTCGCCGGGCTGGAGCCAGTGCGAGATCTCGGTGGGGACGGCGTTGGGCGCGAGCGGGGTCGTGACGGCGATCTTCTTCTGGTAGGCGCCGTTCTCGTCGAAGTTCCCGAAGAGCGGGGCCAGGTGGTTGATCGTCGTGTGGCAGTTGGCGCAGATGACGCTCTTCGTGTCCTGGAAATCGATGGGCGCGTTGGCGATCGACTCGAAGGGCCAGGGAGAGGTGTAGTCGGCGCTGCCCTTGTGGACGGGCGTGCTCGAGTACTCGGCCGGGAACTTGGTGCAGACGAAGACCTCCTGGATGAACCGCACGCGGCGGAAGGCCATGCTGCCGTAGAACTGGTACATCACGCCGGGGTCGGTGAGGATGCCGGCCTCGGCGGGCGCGCCGCTCTTGCAGTCGCCGTCGACGAAGGCCTTGGTGGTGGCGTCGTAGGTCGGGCAGTTGCCGCTCGAGGCGGTGAAGAGCTCCGAGAACGGGCGCCCCTCGGTGACGATGCGCGCGGCGAACGTCGGCGCGGTGTCGCGGCTGGGGGCTTTGCCGTTGGCGCCGCCGCCCATGCGCATCACGTCTTTCCACCACTTGATCATCCGCTCCTGGAAGCGGGGATCGTCGAGCATCTTGTCGAGCTCGGCCTCGTAAGCAGCCTTCTTGTTCGTGGCGCCGGCCACGGACTTGATCTGCGCGAGCGTGGGGAGCTGGCGCACGAGCTTGAGCGAGGCCGTGCGGAGCGCCTCGCTGTAGTCCTTGGGGAGCGAGTCGAGGAAATCGGTGTCTTTCTTGGTCGGCGGGGGAGCGTCGTCGACGACGCCGGCTCCCACGCTCCCGCCCCCACCGCTGCCGCCGCTCCCGCCGTTGCCGTCGAGATCGCTCGGGGCGCCCTTGGTGCACGCCGCGAGCATCGGTATCGCCGCGACGAGGAGGGTCGCGAGCATCGGGCTCTGTCGCATCGGACGCATCGGGCGCCTGCCTTTCGTTTTCATGAAGGGTCTCACTTCTCCGCCGAAATCCACTTGGAGACGCTCTGCTTGAAGGCGTCGAATTTCCCGTTGTCGCCGCCGAACTTGAAGGGGTGAGCGGCGTTGCCCCCGGGATCCGTGGTGATGAAGAGCTGACTCGACCCCACGTTGGCGGGGCTGACTCGGTTCTTGACCTGCGAGCACGCGGCGGCCTCGTCGGAGTTGAGCGCCGACATGTCGACAGCGCCCTTGGCCTGAGCGTTGTTGCCGCCGTGGCAGGTCTGGCAGTTCTGCTTGAGCAGGCCCACGGCGTTGGCGCTGAACGCGGCGACGTCCTTGCAGCCGCCGTTGGTCCCGCCGTCGGCCCCGCCGTCGCCCATCTGCGCGACCGACTCGATGGTCTGGAAGGCGAGGGTGAGCTTGGCGCCGGTCTGCCAGTTGGTGAGGAACAGCGTGCCCGGCCCGAGCGCGTCGGCCTTCCCCGCCTCGAACGTTTGATCGATGTTGGAGAGGCTGTCGACCGGATCGGGATCGACCTCTTTGCCGATGGGATAAACGCTGAAGAGCGGGTGAACGAGGTGGACCCCGAGCGCCGCGGTGGGGTGAACCTGGAGGTCGTCGAGCTCGAGCACGTGCTCGCTGACCAAAACGGCGTTGAACGTCAGCGCCATGCCGGTGTACTCGCCCCCGAGAGCGTCGATGTACACCGCGTTGAAGCCGATGATCGGGGCGAAGGGGGGAATGTGCTTGCCCGCGTCCTCGGCCGCGCCGCTGGTGACGATGTTCTTGGCCTCTTCGGCCAACCACGCCTGGACAGCGGGATAGAGGGTGTCCTTGTAGAGGTCCGAGTCGAGCTTCTTGTAGGCGTGCTGGGGGCCGGCGACAGGATACGTGAGGAGCTTGCTCTCCTTGGAATCCTTCACCACGAGCCCAGGCCAGCTCACGATCGTCGAGTAGATGTCCGGCCCGGCGAGGAAGGGGGTGTCGGCGATGCCGCCGGCGTCGTGGCAGGCACCGCAGGCCGTGTAGAGCTCGGCCTCGAGCGCGGCGAAGAGCTCTTTGCCGTGGTTGGGGGCGCTGCCGCCGGTGCCGCTCTCACCGCCGCTCCCGCTGCCGCCGCCGCTGCCGCCGGCGCCGAGATCGAGGGTATCGGGGGCCGGCGTACAAGCGCCGGCGACGATGGCCGCGCCGAGCGCAAAGGCACCGGAGGCGACGAGCCAGAGGCTCCAGCGAGTGAGGGGGTTCAAGCGGGGTTGCACGCGACCATGCCTGGAGCAAGCCTCGGGCCAGCGCGGGGGCCGTAGAACCTCACGAATCTACGCGCATAAATAGCGGGTAGTACAAGGTGGGATATTGGAGCAGCCACAAGACTGGATCACGCAAGTACCACCAGGTGGATCCGGCGGGGCCCCGGCTCGAGATGAAATTCTATGTCTCAAATTCGGCCCACCAGATCCGGTTGAGATACCGGAGACTCCATGAACCGCACACTGCTGACCTTCGCCATGGCCTCCCTCCTCGCGACCGGCTGCGCTCGCGCGACCCTCGCCCCCACGGCGGCGACCCCCGCGTCCGAGCATGCGGCGAAGGCGCCCACCAAGGCCGCAGACGCAGACGCCGAGGCCGACAAGGCCGCTCCCGAGGCGGCGCCGAGCGAGTCCGCCGAGGTCACCGGCGCGCGCAAGGCCGGCGACTTCATCGTTTACCGCTTCTCGGGAAGTTTCCGCAAGGCACCGATGACGCTGACCGAGCGGGTGATCGCGCGCCACGGCTCGCTGCTGACAGTGGACATCGTGGCCGAGGCGGGCGAGACGAAGCGCCAGATCCGCGTGCAGATCGACGAGTCGTCGGCGACCAAGAACGACGTGATCGCGGTGAGCGTGATCGAGAACGGCACCGAGACGCCCGCGGGCATCGACGCCTACGAGTCGCTCCTGGCCGAGACGTCGCTCGCGGCCGACGAGAACGAGGAGATGCTCAACACCGAGGACGCGATGCTCGACGTCGGCGGCGCGCCCCTCCCGGTGCGCAAGACGAGCTACCGCGTGCGCGTGGGCAAGAAGAAGGCGACGCTGCGCACGGTGGAGAGCGAGGGCTTCGCCTGGGGCGACCTCGGCGGCGAGATCACCGCGGGCAACGGCAAGGTGCTTTACCGCGCCGAGGTGGTCGAGCTCGGCCACAGCGACGGCGCCAAGGGCACGGCGACGGCGCAGGTCGACGACAAGCACTGAGGCCGGCGGGCGGAGAGGGGGATTCGGAGTCAGAGCGACGCAATCAGTACCGCGACCGTCAGGGAGCGGTGCAGTCGGCTCTCGCGATCTGCACCGCTCCCTGACGGTCGCGGTACTGTGCATTGGCTCGATGGTTACGAGATAGGTTTGGATTCGAGGATCGATGTCGCGCGCTGAGCTGACTCCTTGACGAGGTGGCCCATCTTCGGGTGGGTGGGCTCGAGATCGGGAGTCAGGCCTTCGGCGCGCAAGGCCTCGGAGCAGACCGGGCCGATGGAGGCGACGAGGCCGCGGTGGAGGGCGCTCTTCACGGCGGCGGCGATGCGCTCTTCGGCGGCGACGGCGAAGGCGTGCTCCACCTGGGAGCGGCTCGTGAAGAGGACGATGCGCGCGCGCTGCTCGGCGATGGCGTGGAGCGCGGCGCGGAGCGGGGCGGTGTCCTCGGGCAGGGCCCACTTGTAGACGGGGACGGCGGTGACCTGCGCGCCTTTGCGGGCGAGCGCTTCGTAGAGATCGAGGCTGGGCGCGCCGTGCTCCTGGACGGCGACGCGCAGGCCGGCGAGGGGGCCGCGCGCCTCGAGCGCGGCGAGGACCTCGCGCCAGGTGTTGGGCTCGGGCACGGTGACGAAGCCGGCGACGCCGAGCTCGCGCAGCACCTGGGCCGGCTTGGGGCCGCGGGCGATGGTGAGGGCGCGGCCGAGGGCGGCGGCGAAGGTGAGGCGATCGAGCTCGGGCGCGATTTCGTCGAGGAGGGCGCGCGTCCCGACGCCGGTCAGGAGAATGACGACGTCCCACTCGCCTCGGGCGAGCCGCTGGGCGAAGGCGCGGGCCGCGGGGTTCTCCTCGATTTTCAGCTCGCGCAGCGCGGGGGCGCTGACGGCGACGCCGCCGTGGCGCGCGATGAGCGAGGCCATCTCGGCGGCGCGGCGGCTCTCGAACGTGACCACGGAGCGGCCCGCGAAGCCCTGGACGTCCACGTTTTCACCGGTCTCCATGATGTTTGCGGCCTCCCGTGCGCGGCCCCGCTTTCAGGTGCCGTTCGAGTTTGCTACTCTCGCAGCGTGACGCCTTCAATCGGGGATCAGGGTGTCGGCGGCGAGCCGGCGTACGCGGGTGACGAGAGCGCAAGCGCCGACAGCGCCGGCCCGGATCCCGTCATCGGTGCAGGCATCACGCTGCTCGGCATCTTCCTGATGGGCACGGGCGGCGCGCGCGACGCGCACTACGTCTTCGACTTCGGCGTCCTCATCGCCGTCCTCGGCGCGATGATCTTCGTGCTCTTCGTCGCGCTGTCGGCGCTGAAGCTGCGGCGCGCGCGCCAGCTCGAGAGCGAGGCGCCGCCGCAGGAAGAGATGTCCGAAGAGCCGGAGCCGCCCACCACGTAGAGCGTACGGAGCCGCCAGTGATTTTCGTCGAGCCGGGTGTGCCGCCAAGGCGGAGGAGGAGCCGTCCTTCAGGACGGTGACGACGACAACGTCCAGGGCTCGCTTGCGAGCCCGCATGGGTCAGCCGGCGCGCCCGGATCGGCGAAAAGCACCAGGCTCCTAGCCGAGCGAGCGCGGCGCGTGCTCGCTCTCGCGGGCGACCTCTTCCTCGACGGACTCGAGGTCGCCGAGGGGGATGCCCAGCTCGGCGGCGATGGCTTCCAGGGACGCGTGCTCGGCCTCGCTCGTCTCGCCGTCGGCGGCGGCGAGGCGCGTGAGCAGGCGAATGACCTCGCGTCGCTCCTGGAGATCGCAGAGCGCCTTGAGCTCGCGGTAGCAGAGCGAGAGCTCGCTGTCGGAGACCTGGGGGACGTTGCCGCGGAGCGTGGCGCACACCGCCTCGACGCCGCTCGGCGCGATGCGGTCGATGTGCGCGAGCAGGGAGCGCAGCGTGTCTTCCTCGCCGGCGTTGAAGCGGCCGTCGGACCAGGCCACCTTGCCGAGGAGAATGATGACGATGGCGATGTAGCGGAGGACGACGCTCTCGTGATCAGGGAGCGCCTTGCGCAGCTCTTTCAGCAGCGCGTCGAGGTTGGGGTAGCCGTCCCCTTGTCGCAGCCCGAGCCAGGAGAGAAGACCCACGGCCACCACCGTACCACGTTCTCGCGGGCGCGGAGGATCCGCCCGCGACCCCGAC
>FSTQ01000296.1_pt1 | contig 31603 bp, 25 predicted proteins | sample 1637281 | NCBI WGS metagenome assembly FSTQ01 (sample SAMEA3914818, study PRJEB12502) | metagenome | biome: forest; material: soil | place: Canada | collected 2010-06-26 | depth 0.1 m
CCGCCATGCCCCCGTAGGCGCGAGCGGTGTTCTTGACCGCGGTGCGGAGATGGCGGCGCTCCTCGGGGGTGATGGAGAGGGCTGGCGCGGGCCCGCGGCGCCTCTTGGGCGGATCTGTACCTTGGCCCTCGGGGGCCGGATGGACTAATCGGAGCATGGGACGTGACCTCTTTCAGGAGGGGTGGCGGCCAAGTCGTCCGGCGGTGCTTGCAACACCACCGGGCGGCGCCTTCACGTCTAGCGCGTTTATCCGCGCTTTTGCTCAAAGTGCATCACTATCGGGCAAACTGCATCACTACCCCTCGAGTGGTGATGGGTGCTCGTCGCGAGGTCATTGCAGGTGGTGCACGGCGCACCACCTGTGCACCTCGGGTGGTGGGTTCTCGCCGCGAGGTCATCGCAGGTGGTGCACGGCGCACCACCTGTGCACGTCCCGCGACAGGTGCTCGCCGGGAGGCGGCCGTCAGAGCCGAGCTCAGAACTGAAAATAAATGAAGGCCACGTTGGAGCGGTCGTACATGAAGATCAGCCAAAGCGCGCCGCTGTACGCCGCGGGCCGCAGCCAGAACGTCCAGCGCGCGTAGTCGATCGACGCGGGGTTGCGGTCGACATGGCGCTTGAAGAGCGGCTCTATGCCCACATAAACGGCGATGGCAAAGAGCACGAGGATGTAGTCATTGACCGAGTAGGCCGGCTTGAGCCCGCGGAGGCGAAACATGCTCCCCAGCATCGCCCCGGCCTGACGCACGGTGGGCGCGCGAAAGAGGATCCACGCGGCGTTGACGAGGGCCAGCGTCGCGAGGCGGCCGGCGATATCGAACGCCGTCTGGAGCAGAGAGGGCCAGTCCCGCGCTTTGCCCTGGAGGAGGCGGTGAGCGACGAGGAGCGCGCCGTGCCAGGTGCCCCAGAGGATGAACCCGAGCCCGGCGCCGTGCCACAGGCCCACCAGCGTCATGACCACGAGCAGGGTCACATAGCGGAGCCAGATGCGCTTGCCGGCGCGGAGGTTGAGCGGGAAGAACAGGTAGTCGCGGATCCAGCGCGAGAGCGTCATGTGCCACCGGTTCCAGAAATCGGTGGGCGTGGAGGCGTGGTAAGGGAGGTTGAAGTTCTCGGGGAAGGTGAAGCCGACCATCCTGGCCGAGCCGATGGCGATGTCGGTGTACGACGAGAAATCGAAATAGACCTGGAGGCCAAAGGCCAAGGCCAGGATCCAGTTGTCGAGCGCGGAGTTCCCGGCGGCGCCGGCGAACCCCTGGTCCACGAAGCCCGAGAGCGAGTTGGCGACGACGAGCTTCTTGGTGAAGCCGATGATGCACCGGTCCACCCCCAGGAGGATGTCACGCCCGCGCGCGGTCTCGAGGGCGTCGAGCTGGGGGACGAACTCCTTGATGCGCAGGATCGGGCCCGCCACCATGTGCGCCCAGAAGGCCGGGAAGAGCAGGAATCGCCGGAGCGGGAGGAGCTCTTTGCCGCCCTTGTGGAGGTCGAGCAGGTAGCTGATGCACTCGAAGGTGAAGAACGAGATCCCGAGCGGGAGGATCAGCGAAGGGATGGTGAGCTGCTTTGGCGGCGGCAAGGCCAGGTTCACGAGCTCGGCGACCATGCCCGAGTACTTGAAGACCCCGAGGACGAGGAGAATGACCGCGATCGGCCAGACCACCAGCGCGAGCTTGCCACGCTGCCGCGCCACGGCGTGGCCGGCGACATAGGTGAGCACGCCGATGGGCAGGAGGACGGCCAGATACCGCACGTCCCACACCGCATAGAAGAGCAGGCTCGCCCCGAGGAGGACGTTCTCGCGCGCCTTGCCCGAGGTGAGCCGGACCAGGATCACCGCCGCGGCGAGGAAGAGGAGATACGTGTAGCTCGTGAAGGACATCGGCCGCTCTACCGCTGCCCGGCGATCGCGGCGCCAAAGGCCTCGTCGAGGCGGGCCGCGAGCGTCTGGTGGCCCTTCTCGTCGAAGTGGATGGGATCGGGGCCGTCGACCCAGTAGCCCCACTCGTCCCGCGGCACGATGTCGGGGAGGTTGGCAAAGCTCGCTGACTCGGCCTCGGCGAGGCGGCGGAGCCGCTCGAGGTAGGCGTCGTACTCCTCTTGATAGAACATCGAGACGAGGGGGTTCACAGGAGCGTTGTAGATGTAGACGCCGGCGCCCGAGGCTTTCGCCAGGCGGACGAGATCGGTGAGCGCGGCGAAGTTGTCGAGGAGGGGAGTCCCGGTGATGTGCCGCCGCGTGGTCGGGCTGATGTTGAAGAGGAGCACGCGCGTCAGGTAGAGGCACCCGAGCATGCTGCCTTTGTACTCCTCGCGGCGCCGGTAGAGAGGCACGTGCTCGAGCCCGGCGCGGAGGGTGCCTTCGAGCGACCACGCTTGCTCCTTGGACGCGAGCGAGAGCTCTCTCTTGCGGTCGGCGTGCTCTTCACGGACCTTGACGAGCTCGGCGAGATACGGCCGCTCTTTCTCCCCGGCGGCCTGCCAGGCGTCGAGCGCGGCGGTGAAGCCAGGGTCCTCGAGGAGCGTCTGGAAGCCGGGGCGGATACCCGTCTTGCGGAAGGTGTCGAAGCTCGCCTGGAGGACGATGGCCGCGGGCTTGACGCTCGCCACCTTGAACCAGTAGAGCCCTTGCCAGAGGGTCTCGATGAAGTTCTGGTTGGGGGCAGAGGCGTTGTAGACTGCGAAGGCCCCCGGCGCCCGCGCCTCGAGCCTGGCCTCGACGAGCTGGCTCGTGATCTCCACGAAGTGGTTGGGGACGATGGTGGCGCCGCGCGGGAGCGAGGCTGTGTATTGCTGCGAGTTGCCGAAGAACACCACCTGACGCCGGCCCGCCGCGGGGAGGGGCCGGGCCCGGAACGCGTCGAGGATCGGCGGCCCATGGCTGATACCGACGCTCGCTGGATCGAGGCGCGCCGGCTGCATCCGCTCGGCTTCGCCGCCGTGGGTGAGGGCGTCCTGGAGGGCGCCAAAGGGGTTGACCTGGCCGAGGAGCGCGACCGCCGCGGCCGTGGCCAGCACCAGACCGAGGGCGCGCGCCCGGGTGAGCGTGCCAGTCGCCGCCGCGCGTGAGCCCTTGTCGGGAGCGGGAGGAGCGCTCTTCTCGGCGGCGCCGACGGGAGGCTCCGGCGGCGGGGCGGCGGCGGACGTCATCGCTTGATCGCGCTCACGCTCGGAAGCGATCGAGGGTCGCGGCGATCCGGTTCACCGAGTCGAAGTCGTCGGGCTCCACCTCGCTCACCTGGATCTTGACGCCCGTCGCGCCTTCGAGATCGAGGATGACGTCGACGAGCGACATGGAGTCGATGAGGCCGCCCGAGACGAGGGGCGTGTCGTCGGTGAGCGCCAGCCTGCGCTGGAGGTGCTTGTCCACGATTTTTCGGATCACGCCGAGGTCCGTCGCGCCTTGTCGAGCCATCCTGTCGTCTCTCCTGCCTTCGCCGGCCGAGCGCCGGTGGTGTGGTGCTCTAGAGTGCCCGCGGGCCCGCGAGCTCGTTCCACCGCTCGAGGAGCCGCGCCTTGGTGTCGGCGCGGGCGATCTTGCCGGCGGTGCTCTTCACGACCCACTGGGGTGGGACGATGAAGACCTTGTACGGGGCGACGCCGCCCACAGCAACGATTACCTTGCGGGCCTCGGCCTCGATCTCGGCCGCCCGCGCCGCGTCGCCTTCGCTGTCCAGCTCGGCCACGACGACGAGCCGCTCGGTGCCGAGCGCGGCGTCGTCGAGCCCGAGGGCCACCACGCGGCCGGCGTGGACGCCGGGCACCGCCGACACCGCGCTCTCCAGGTCCTCGGGATAGAGGTTGACGCCACCGATGATGATCAGGTCTTTCTGCCGGCCCGTGACGTAGAGGTGGCCATCCTGGAAGCCGCCGAGATCCCCGGTGCGATACCAGCCCTCGGTGAAGGCGCGGCGAGGCTCGGTGTCCGCTCCCGGGGTGTGGAGATAATCCTCCATGAGAAACGGGCTCTGAAGCCAGATCTCGCCGATGTGGCCCGGAGAGAGGTCGCGGCGCTCGGCGTCGAGGATGCGGACGCTCATGCCCTCGATCGGCGCGCCGCAGGAGACGAGCGTGCGGGCCCCTTCGGAGTCGGCGACGGGGACGAGGCGACTCTGGCCCAGCGCCTCGACTGCCACGCTGAGGCGGCGCGGCGGCGAGGCGTCGGTCGACTGGGTGACCGCGAAGGTGGCCTCGGCCATCGCATAGCAGGTGTGGAGGGCGGAGGCGCGGAGCCGGTGCGGCGCGAAGGCCGTAGCAAAGGCGTTCAGGCTCTCGGCGCGGACCGGCTCGGAGCAGTTGATCGCCGCGCGGAGCGAGGACAGATCGAGCGGAGTCGAGGTAGGCAGGCCGCTCTTGCGGGCCATGAACGAGAAGGCAAAGTTGGGCAGCCAGCACAGGGTCGCTCGATCGCGAGCAATCGATTCGAGGAAGGGCCGCGGATCCATCACCCACTCCATCGGCGCGAAGAGCGTCACCGAGAGCCGATAGACGAAGGGCAGGAGCAGACAGGCAATCAGCCCCATGTCGTGATAGAGCGGCAGCCACGAGACGAGGCGATCCTCGGGGGAGAGGCCGAGCGCGGCCCCGTAGCTCGCGAGCTGGGCGCGGAGGTGCTCGTACGAGATGGGCACCGACTTCTGCGTCCCTGTCGTCCCGCCCGAGAACTGGATGAAGGCTGTCCCCTCGCGCCGCGGGTTGGGCGCGAGGCGCGCTGTCTCGAGGCCCGGCGTCGCCGCTGTCGCTGGAGACGAGCCGTCCCCGTGCGCGGGATCGACGACGCGCGCGCTGCCGACGGCGCTGCCGAGGCGATCCGCCGTGGCCGCGTCGGTGACGAGGAGCGAGGCGTCGAGCGAGCTCACCACCGCGAGCACGTTGCGGCGGTATTTCTCGGGATCCATCTTCGCTGTCGGCGAGGCGATGATCGAGGGCACGAGCCCCGCGTAGAGCGCGCCGTAAAAGGTGGTGACGAGGCGCGCCGAGGGCGGCATGAGGAGCGCTGTCCGCTCCCCCGGGCGCGCGCCTCGCGCGAGGAGCGCTGTGGCCGAGGCGACGGCGGCGTCGCGGAGCTCGCGATACGTGAGGTCGACGTGCTGCGCCGCGGGGCCGATGCGGAAGCGGATCGCCGGACGCGCGCCGCTCTCGGCGTCGTCCTCGAAGGCGATGAGCGCGGGTATCTCAGCGGAGAGGCGCATCGGAGGAGGGAGCGAGGGTGGGGAAGAGCCAGCGTGTCTCGTCGAGGATGGCTTGCTCCAGATCCACATGGCAGCTCGCGCCGAGCTCGGCCTGGGCGCGGCGAGGGGAACACACCGTCGGTTCCATCAGCTTGCGGAGCTGCTCTCGGGTGAAGGGAGGGGCCTTTCCGGAGAGAGAGAACACCGCCTCGAGCGCCCCCAGCGCCGCGCGCACCAGCGGCTCTGGCACCGAGGGCGGCCGCGGCGCTCGCAGCGCGCGCGCCATGGTGTCGGTGAGCTCGCGCATCGTCGGCGCCCGGGTGTCCGCTACCAGGAAGATCCCGCCCACGTCGGAGTCCACCGCCGCGCGCGCGACCTCGGTGACCGTGGAGATGTGGACGATGCTCTTGCGGTTACGGCCGCCGCCGGGGAGCACGAACCGGCGCCGCGCGACGGCGCGAATCATCGTCTGGACGTTGCTCTTGTCGCCGCGCCCGAAGACCGGGCAGAGGCGGAGCACGGCAGTGGAGAGGAGGCCTCGATTCGCGGCGTCGAGGACCAGCTGCTCGGCCGCGATCTTGGTGCGCGCATAAGGGCTGTCCCCGACGACAGGCGTGGACTCGTCGAGGATCGCCGCGCCGGGCTCTTCGCCGTAGACCTTGATGGTGCTGATGAAGACCAGCCGTTTGACGCCGGCCGCCTGGCACGCTCGGAGGAGCGCGCGTGTCCCCTCCACGTTGAAGCGGGCATACTCGGCCTCGGTCGCGCCGGGGTGGTGGACGACCGAGGCCGCGTGGACCACAGCGTCAACGCCGTTGAACGCGCGGGTGAGGCCCTCCTCCGTCCAGGCGTCGAGGGTGCGGAAGGAGAGGCCGCCGGACGCGTTGCCGGCGCGGCCGGGGCGGACCAACCCGACGCGCCTGCGCTCGGCGGGATAAGAGGCGAGGAGAGAAGAGCCGACGAACCCGCTGGCGCCGGTGACCAGCACGACCCGCTCGCTCATGCGTGCTGAACGCCTGCGAGCGACGGCGAGGCGAGCTGGGCTTCGACGCTGTCGGTGAGCTCTGCGGCCTTGTGCGCGCCGCTGCTGGGCGGCGGATCGCTGGTGCCCATCGTCAGCGTGGCCTCCGGGACCATGTGGGAGATGACGCGGCGGATCGCGTCGTCGTCGCCGGCGACAGCGACAGCGCGGAGGGTGGCCAAGTCCTTGTTGACGATCTCGGCGGGGGTGGGCAGGAAGCGGCCGACGACGATCTTGGGGTGAGGCGTCGTGTCGAACGTCTCCTCGTTGTGCAGGAGCTCTTCGAAGAGCTTCTCGCCGGGGCGCGTGCCGGTGAACTCGATGTTGATGTCGATGTCGGGGCGGAGGCCGGAGAGCTCGATCAGGTCGCGGGCGAGGTCGATGATCTTCACGGGCTCGCCCATGTCGAGGACGAAGATCTCGCCGCCGTTGCCGAGCGCGCCGGCCTGGAGGACGAGCTGCGCGGCCTCGGGGATGGTCATGAAGTACCGGCGCATCTCCGGGTGGGTGACCTTGACGGGGCCGCCCTTGGCGATCTGCTCGCGGAAGATTGGCACCACGCTGCCGGCGCTGCCGAGCACGTTGCCGAAGCGGACCGCGACGTAGCGCGTGGGGCTGGTGCCGGCACGGGCCTGGATGATCATCTCGGCGATGCGCTTGGTGGCGCCCATGATCGAGGTCGGGTTCACCGCCTTGTCGGTCGAGACCATCACGAAGGCGCGGGCGCCGAAGTCGTGCGCGGCGTCGGCGACGAGCTGGGTGCCAAAGACGTTGTTCTTGACGGCCTCGCCGGGGTTGAACTCCATCATCGGCACGTGCTTGTGCGCGGCGGCGTGGAAGACCACCGCGGGCCGGTGGGTGCGGAACACCGCCTCGACGCGGAGCCTGTCGGTCATGTCCCCGATCAGGGCGCTGATCTGCGCCTCGGGGTGGAGGGCGCGGAGCTCGCGCTCGACGTGGAAGAGGCCGTTCTCGTTGTGATCGAAGAGGAGGAGCCGGCCCGGGCCGAAGCGGAGGACCTGGCGCGCGAGCTCGCTCCCGATGCTGCCGGCGGCGCCCGTGACGAGGATGGTGCGGCCCTCGAGGAACTCGCCGACCTGGTGCGTATCGAGCTGCACCGGGGCGCGGCGGAGGAGATCTTCGATGGCGATCTCGCGGAGGGCGGCGAGCGGGAGCTGCCCCTCGATCCGGTCGGCCAGGCTGGGCATCGTCTTGGTCTGGACCCCGAATTTACGGCAAACCGCGACGATCTGGCGGAGGCGCGCGCCGTCGGCCGTGGGGATGGCGAGCACCACGAGCTTGATGTCGAGGTCGGGGATGAGGCGGCTCAGCGTCGCCTCGTCGGCGGGGCCGAGGATGCGGATGTCGCGCACCATCGCGCCCGTCTTGCCGAGGTTGTCGTCGAGGAACCCCTCGATGATCCATTTGCTGTCGGGGGCGCGCTGCATGTCGCGGAGCAGGCTGTCCCCGGCGTCCCCCGCGCCGACGATCAAGGTGCGAAGCCCGTCCGCGCGGCGCTTGCCCGTGCGGGCGCTGCGCTCGCGCAGGATGCGGATGACGAAGCGGCTGCCGCCGCCGAGCACGATCGCGGCGAGCCACTCGCCGAGGTACGTGCCGAGCGGCATGCGGAAGCTGTTCACGCTCATGCCCAGCGCGAAGACGAGGAGCGACGGGAGCGTGCTGGCCCAGGCGAGGTTCTTGAGCTCGGGCATCCCGGCGTAGCGCCAGAGGCCATGAAAGAGGCCGGCCCGGTAGAAGGTGACGAGGCGCAGGCCGATGAGGATCGCGAGGACGGGCCAGCGGCGGGTGTTCCAGGGGCGCGGCACGTCCCCCTCGAAGCGGAGGGCCAGCGCGAGCTGGAAGGCGAAGAACCAGAGCACGAGGTGATAGCCAATCACCACGACCCGGCGGACGAGGGCGCGCGCGGCGTTGGCTTCAGCGGAGAGCTGCGGGGAATATTGCATGGTCAGAAGCCCCGCCGCGGGCGAGGTGCCGAGGCGAGTGGGCCGGCGCGCAAGCAAGAAACAAGCCCTGGAGCCGCACCGTCGCCCTGGTCCATGGGCGGTTGGTTTCGCGGGAGGGTCAGGAGATTCATCCCGCGGCCTCTTCGAGTACGGAGCGCCAGCGCGCGACGGCGATCGGCCGGTCGAGCTCGGCCTCGAAGAGCGCGCGAGCCCGCAGGCCGCGCTCGGCGCACCAGGCCGGGGACGCCGCCGCGGTCTCGATCGCCTGCGCGAGGCCCGCGCCGTCGCCGGGGCGGCCCTGCCAACCGAGGTTGTTCTCGCTGATCACGCGCGCCGCCTCGCACTGCTCAGGCCCCACGAACATCACCGGCCTCGCGGTGGCGAGGGCGCCGTATAGCTTACTCGGCACGAGCAGGCCATCCAAGCCGACGCGCAGCGAGATGAGGTGTACGTCGGCCGCCGCGAGGCTGTAGCCCAGCGTTTCGTAAGGCTGGTAGCCGAGGAACCTCACGTTGCTGAGGCCACGCGCGAGCTGCTCGGCCTCGGCGCGGCGTGTCCCCTCGCCGATGAACAGCAGCAGCGCGCGCGGGCAGCGCGCTTCGAGGAGCCTGGCGGCCTCGATGAACGTGGCCACGTCGTGCCCCACGCCGAGGTTGCCGGAGTACATGACCACGAAGCGATCCTCGAGGCCGTGCTCGCGGCGGAACGGGTTCTGCTCGGGGGCGAGCGGGCGGATGGCGCGGCCGTCGGACCAGTTGGGGATCACGCGGAGCTTGCCTTCGGGGGCGCCCTGCGCCTGGAGGCGATCGCGCATCCCCGGCGAGAGGACGACGACGCGGCTCGAGGCGCGGTAGGTGAGGCGCATCAGCGCACTGAGGCCAATCGCCGCAGGGCTCGAGGCGCTGATCAGGCCGAAGGCCACGGCGATGTCGGGGTACACGTCCTGCGCCCACATCACGAGGGGCACGCGCCGCGCCGAGGCCACCGCGAGCGCGCCGCTGGCGATCATCGGCGGCGCGGTGACGGCGAGCATGACGTCGGGGCGCGCTTCAGCAGCGGCGCGCGCGACCGCGGTCCCCCAGAAGCTGAGGTAGTCGGTGAGCCGGCCCGCGAGCCTGCGCTTGCCGAAGCTCGTCGCCCACGGGCGCACGACGCGGACGCCGCGGATCGTCTCTTCCGGGGCGAGCTTGTCGCCGCCGAGGTAGCGACCGCGGCTGGCGATCACCGTCACCTCGTCGCCCTGATCGACGAGATCTTCGCAGAGCTCCGTCAGGAGCTGCGAGGTGGCAGCGTGATCGGGCGCGTAGAACTGGTTGATGGCGAGGATGCGCATGGCTGGGGCTACCTTGGTTGCGCAGCGACGGCCCCGTGGTGAATTTCCCGCGCCTTGACGCAACGAAACTCGGCCCGTAGCCTTCGCCGCCCTCCGGCGCCAGAGCTCCGGTTCTGCGCGTCAAATACGGGCTGGAGAGCTGGATGTCGAGACTCGTGCTGGGGATCAACTCGGCCCACGGCGATGCCGCCGCGGTGCTGGTCGGGGAGCAAGGAATCCTCGCCGCGATCGCCGAGGAGCGGATCAACCGCAAGAAGCACTGCGGTGGGTTCCCCGCGCTCGCCATTCAAGAGGTGCTGCGCATCGGCGGCGCCCGCGCCGAGGACCTGACGGACATCGCCGTCGCGCGCGACCCGCGCGCCAACTTCGGCGCCAAGGCGGTGTTCATCGCCAGGAACCCCAGCCTCGGCTTCGGCAAGGCGATGGCGCGCTTCAAGGTCCACCGCGAGGTCCGCGCCACCAAGGACCAGTTCGCCGAGGCCATGGGCGTGCGCAGCGAGCCGGTCACCGCGCGGTTCCATCAGGTCGAGCACCACCTCGCTCACATCGCGAGCTCGTTCTTCTGCTCGCCCTTCGAGCGCGCCACCGGCCTCAGCATCGACGGCTCCGGCGATTTCGCGTCATCGATGGTCGCCACGTGCGAGGGCCCGCAGATCAAGGTCCACCGCCGCGTGCTCTTCCCGCACTCGCTCGGCTTCTTCTACACGGCGCTCTGCCAGTTCCTCGGCTTCGATCGCTTCGGCGAAGAGTTCAAGGTCATGGGCCTCTCGGCCTACGGGGTGAACCGCTTCGCGCCGGAGCTCCGCGAGATCGTCCGCGTCGATCCCTCCGCCGGGCTCGAGCTCAACCTGCGCTTCTTCCGCCACCACACCATCAACGAGGCGATGGAAGAGAACGAAGAGCACGAGGTGACGATCCCCCAGCTCTGGGCCGACCCGCTGATCGAGCTCCTCGGCGCCCGGCGCCGCCGCAACGATCCGCTCACCGATCGCGACCGCGATCTCGCCGCGTCGATGCAGATCCGCTTCGAAGAGGTCTACCTGGACATGGTGGGCCAGGCCGTCGACAAGACGCGGATCCGCGACATCGTGATGGCGGGCGGCTCGGTCCTCAACTCGGTCGGCAACGGCCGGATGATCACCGAGCGGGCCGTCGAGCGCGCCTACTTCCACCCGGCCGCCTCCGACGACGGCACCGCCGCCGGCGCCGCGCTCCAGGTGATGTTCGGCCCGGTCCACGCCGTCCCGCGCAGCGGCCCGCTCACCCACGCGTACCTCGGCACGGAGTGGAGCGACGCGGAGATCGAGGCCGCGCTCGTGGCCTCGGGCCTGCCTTACCGCAAGCTCTTCCGCGACGAGCTGCTCTCCACGGCGGCGACCGCGCTGGCCAAGGGCAAGATCGTCGGCTGGTTCCAGGGCCGCGAGGAGTGGGGCCCGCGCGCGCTCGGCAACCGCAGCATCCTCTGCCACCCCGGCTGGCCGGGCATGAAGGCGACGCTCAACGCGCGCATCAAGAACCGCGAGCCCTTCCGCCCCTTCGCGCCGGCGGTGCGCGTGGAGAAGCTGTCGACGTGCTTCCACGGCTCCCACGAGGTGCCGTTCATGATCATCGTCTACAAGGTGCGGCCCGAGTGGAAAGAGCGCCTCTCGGCGGTGACCCACGAGGACGGCACCGGCCGCGTGCAGAGCGTGCGGCGCGACGACAACGTGATCTTCTACGACCTCATCAGCGCCTTCGAAGAGAGGACGGGTATCCCGGTGCTGCTCAACACCTCGTTCAACGAGAACGAGCCCATCGTGCACCGGCCGGAGGAGGCGATTGCCTGTTACGCGCGGACGCGCATGGACGCGCTGGGGATTGGCTCGTTCTGGCTGGAGAAGACTGACTCGACCTGAGAGCGTGTTGGACACGCTCTCCGCGCTACTGGCGCTGCGGGATACGGCGCATCCGCAGCCCGGCGAGGCGGTTGGCCTGGCCAGAGGCCTTGAAGGTCTCCTTGACCGAGAGGAACTTGGCCAGCCAGTAAACGATCCACGACGAGATGAGCGGACCGATGATGTGCTGGGTGATACCGCTGTAGGTGATGGCCAGCGAGCCGCAGACGACGAGCTCCGAGAGCTGCGCCACGCCCATGGCCTGGATGGCCCAGTGCTTCACGGCGTACATCTTCTGGACGACACCGACCCAGAGCCCCACGAGGACGGTGACGAAGACGACGCCGGACCAGCCGAAGTTCCAGTATCCATCGATGACGAGGGGCAAGAGGATGGATGTGCTCCGCGCGCCCTCCTTGGTCTGTCGATTGAAGACGACGCTGTAGCGCTGTTCGAAGTCGTCGGTGGTCGGCTTGTCGGCCCAGAACAGGCGCGGGATCGGGGCGTAAAGGATGTTGAGCCACCCGGCCCCCTCGGCGAACTGCACGCGCCCGGGGAGGAACATGAAGGCGTGCATGATGGGATCGAGCTCCATCAGCCGGCCGATGGCCGAGCTCTTGGTCTCCTCGCCGGCCTCGCGGCCGGACCAGAAATGCTCGAACGAAGTGACCCAGGCGTCCACGCGCTCGGAGTAGCCCGCGGACTGCGCCGAGCCGCGTGACGTCCACATCTGGGCGCGGAACTCGGCCTTGATCGGCTGGACGATGACGTAGATGGCCAGCGTGCTCACGACGAGGGTGCGCGAGATGCGCCGCCAGTAGCCCCAGCGGGCCATCAGCGTCGTGGAGGCGAGGCGGACGATCGGGTCGAGCATGCCGCGGACGAGGCCGCCGGCGCCGCCGAAGAAGAGCAGGGCCACGCTGATGTAGCGGCTGCGCGCGCCGCGAAACACCTCGGGCTTGGCCACGGTGATGCCGATACCGAAGCTGTACGAGAAGGTGATGCTGACGAGCACGGCGATCGCCGCGGGCAAGCGCGCGAACGAGACCAGGATCTGCGTCGTCGCCATGCACGCCATGCAGAACCAGGCCGTGGCGCGGACGAAGCCGTCGGGCAGATCCGCCGGCGGGGCGGCGCGGATCATCAACGGTTGCAGGCGAGCGCCCAGCTTCTCGCCCAGGCGAAAGCCGGCGTAGATCATGATCGAGCCCAGCGCGACCGCCGCGGTGCCCTGGAGGCGAGCGTCGTCGGTGAAGGTGACCGGGCCGCTGAGATCGGTGAACTCGGTGTCGAAGAAGGCCGAGAGCGAGAAGGTGACGTAATAGAGCAGGAGCGCGAAGACCCCCGCGGGCAGCTCGAGCCGGTGATCGAGCTTGTGATAGCGGTGGAGCTCCCAGAACAGCGGAATCACCGGGATGGCGATGAGGAAGCGCTGGACGACGTCGAACTCCGTCCGACCGAAGGCGAGGTGGGCGGCGAAGAGCGCGAACCCCGTCACGACGATCGCCGTCTCGAGCCGGTGCATCCGGCCGCCGTCGGCCTCTTTCGCCGCCGGCTCCGCGCGCGCCGCCGGGAGAGGCCGGCGCCGCGGCGAGGGGCGCGCGCTGTGGCTCGCGGCGAGGGGCGCGCTCTCCCCCGCGGGGGGCGGCGCGGGGCTCGGCGGGTCGGAGGGATCGCTCATCGTCGGTTCTGTGGGGTGAATCGGACGGGCAGATCATTCAACCGGGCCGGAGGCCGGGTCAAGGAGCGGCGCCGCCGACGCCGTCAGAGAGTGACGCGGTTGGTGCGGCACCAACCGACCAGGGCGGCGATGCACCAGATGCGCGAGTGCGAGGTGTAGCGCTCGCTCCGGAGAAACGAGCGCCAGAGCCGCTCGACGGCGCCGGGGCGGAAGAGGCCGAGCTGCTGCGTGGCGGAGGAGAGGAGCATCTCCTCCATCCAGCCGCGCAGGGGACCGCGGAACCAGGCGTCGAAGGGGAGCGTGAACCCCATCTTCGGGCGCATCGACACCTCGCGAGGGAGGCCGGGGACGGCGGCGACGAGCATCGGTTTGTTCGCGGCGTCGCTGAGCTTGAGCGCGCCGCGGACGCGGAGGACCTTCTCCACCAGCAGGTGATCGAGCAGGGGAACGCGGACCTCGAGCGAGTGGGCCATGCTCATGACGTCGGAGTCGCGGAGCAGGGTGTTCTTGAGGTAATTCGTGAGCTCGAGCGCGGAGAACGCGTTGATGGCGTCGACCTCGCCGGAGGCGAGCCGCTGGTGCAGGTGCGCTGGGAGGGTGACGCCGTCGTAGGCTGCGCCCGCGCCGAGCTCGTCTGTCAAAAGGAGCTCGCGCTGATCGAGGGTGAACATGGCGCGGAGCACGGCATACGCGGTGTCGGGGCGCCCCGAGGAGGCGAGCAGCGCCAGGAGCTTGCGGGCCTGGGTCGGCGCCATGGGGAGCCGACCTGCGCGTTGCAGCGCGGCGCGGAGAGGCGATGGGAGCGCCTCGACGGCGCGCGCGACCGGCAGAGCGCGGGCGAAGGCGCGAAAGTAGGTGTAGCCGGCGAAGAGCTCGTCGCCGCCGAGGCCGGAGAGCGCCACGGCGAGGCCGGCTCCGCGCGCGGCCTTGGAGACGAAGTAGGTATTGACGCCGTCGGAGGAGGGTTGATCGAGCGCGCCCACCGCCGCGTCGATCTCCAGCGCGGCGCGGGCGCCGGGCAAATGCACCTGCTTGTGCGTGCACCCGTAGCGGCGGGCGATCTCGGCGGCAAAGGGCGCTTCGCTGTAGCGCTCTTCGTCGAAGGTGACCGTGAAGGTGTGGACGGGCGCGGCGCCGGGCTCGGTCGCCAGCGCCACGAGGGCCGAGCTGTCGATACCGCCGGAGAGAAAGACTCCCACAGGCACGTCGGCGATGAGGCGAAGCCGGACAGCCTCTTTCAGGATGGGGCCGAGCTCGCGGACCTCGTCTTCGAAGGTGGATTGAGGGGCGCGCTCGAGCGGGATCTCCCAGTAGCGACGGAGGGCGACGCGACCGCCGCGGAGCTCGAGCGTGTGGCCGGCAGGGACGCTGTGGACGCCTTCGAGGATGGTGCCTGGCCCGGAGACCGCGCCGAACGCGAAATACGACCCCAGCGCGGCCCGGGAGAGCCGGCGATCCGCGGCGCCCACGGCGAGGAGGGCGCGCACCTCCGAGGCGAAGGCGAGGCCGCCGCCGGGGCGCTCGACGTAGTAGAGCGGCTTGATCCCCAGGCGATCGCGCGCGAGAAAGAGGGCGCGCTCGCGGGCGTCCCAGATGGCGAAGGCGAACATGCCGCGGAAGCGAGAGAGGCACTCTGCGCCCCAGCGCACAAAGGCCTTGAGCACGACCTCGGTGTCGCAGCTGGAGTCGAAGCTCACGCCCTGCGCCGCGAGCTCGGCGCGGATCTCGACGTGGTTGAAGACCTCGCCGTTGTAGACGATGGTGTAGCGGCCGTCGCTCGTCGTCCGCGGCTGGTGCCCCGCGGGCGAGAGATCGATGATCGAGAGGCGCGTGTGGGCCAGCCCGCAGACGGTCGTGCCGGCGTCGTCTCGGTAGCGGCCCCGATCGTCGGGGCCGCGATGCCAGAGGGCCTGAATCGCGCTCTCCAGCGCCTCCGGGGAGGCGAGCGCGGATTCAGGCCCGACGTATCCGTAGATGCCGCACACAGGTGAGCTCCGAAATCATGTCAGAGGATGGTGCCAGGGAACACCAGCTCGGACTCTTCCTGATTCTTAGCCGCGCGCGCGCTTTTCACGAGCCGCAAGCTCGATATCGGCGTCGACCATGCGCGCCACGAGCTCGGGGAAGCTGACCTTGGGGTTCCAGCCGAGGGCCTTCTTGGCCTTGGTGGGGTCGGAGAGCAGGAGATCGACCTCGGCCGGGCGGAAGTAGCGCTCGTCGATGCGGACGTGCTCTTGCCAGTTGAGGCCGGCGCGGGTGAAGGCGAGCTCGAGGAACTCGCGGACCGAGTGCGTCTCCCCGGTGCCGATGACGTAGTCGTCGGCCTTCTCTTGCTGGAGCATCAGCCACATGGCCTCGACGTAGTCGGCGGCGTGGCCCCAGTCGCGCTTGGCGTCGAGGTTGCCGAGGAAGAGCTCGCGCTGCGCGCCCGTCTTGATGCGGCCGATGGCGCGGGTGATCTTGCGGGTCACGAACGTCTCGCCGCGGCGCTCGCTCTCGTGGTTGAAGAGGATGCCGTTGCACGCGTAGAGGCCGTAGGCCTCGCGGTAGTTCTGCGTGACGTAGAAGGCGTAGGCCTTGGCCGCGGCGTAGGGGCTGCGCGGGTGGAACGGCGTCGTCTCTTTCTGCGGGATCTCCACGACCTTGCCGTAGAGCTCGCTCGAGCTCGCCTGGTAGAAGCGGCAGGAGACGCCGAGCTTGCGGATGGCCTCGAGCAAGCGGATCGAGCCGAGCCCGGTGATCTCCGCGGTGTACTCGGGGATGTCGAACGAGACGCGCACGTGGCTCTGCGCGCCGAGGTTGTAGACCTCGTCCGGCTTCACGTCGCCGATGATGCTCTGGAGGGACGAGGCGTCGTTGAGGTCGCCGTAGTGGAGGTGGAGGCGGACGCCGCGCTCGTGCGGATCGCGGTAGATGTGGTCGAGCCGCTCGGTGTTGAACGAGCTGGAGCGCCGGACGATCCCGTGCACCTCGTAGCCTTTGTCGAGGAGGAGCTCGGTGAGGTACGAGCCGTCTTGCCCGGTGATGCCTGTGATGAGGGCGCGTTTCATTGCAGCGGGTAGTCTCGCAGAGAAAGCAATTGCGGTGGGTCTGAAGCGACGAGCGGGGGACGCTAGCATCGTGCGTCAGTCGCTGCTAGCGGAGCGCTTTTTTCAGGAATCGAGCCTGGAATGCGCGTGGGCTTGTGGGGTGCAGGGGTGCCGCGCGGCGGGGGAGCGCGGGAGTCGAGCCTGGAGCGCGCGAGGGCGCGGGGAGCAGCGCGGCCGGTGGAATTCAGGAATCGAGGCCGGAGTGCACGTGAGCTCGCAGGTTGCGGAGGTAGCTCGGATACGTGAAGCGCTCCTCCAGCCTCTGGCGCGCTGCGGCCCCCATCGCCGCGAGGCGGGCGCGATCGGCGAGCAGATCGACACAGGTGGAGGCGAAGCCCTCGACGTCGTCGTAGGTGACGAGGCGCCCCGTCGTGCCGTCGACGATCACCTCGGGGGTGCCGCCGTGGTTGCCGCCGATCGAGGGTTTGCCGAAGAGCGCGGCCTCGAGGAAGACGATACCGAAGCCCTCCTTGGCGCTGGGCATGACGAAGAGCGAGCTCTCCGCGTAGGCCTCGGCCAGGGCTTCGGGGGAGAGGCGGCCGCGGAACTCGACCCGCTCGGCCACGCCGTGATCGCGCGCGACTTGCTCGAGGCGCGGGCGATCGGTGCCGTCGCCGATGATGGCGTAGCGCACGCCGGGGACGGCGCGGGCGATCGCCGGCAAAGCGCGGATGACCTGATCGATGCCTTTGTAGCGGTCGGAGTCGGCGAGGCGGGCGACCGTCATCAGCAGCGGCCGCTCGGGATCGATCTTGCCATCGGCCGCCGCGGGATCGCGCAGGCGGGCGAAGTCGTCGGCCCAGAAGGGATCGAGCGCGCAGGGCTGGAGGCCGACCCGGCTCCGGCGGACGCCGTTGTGCTGGACGAGCTGGGTGCGCGTGTAGTCGCTGACGGCGAGGACGCGCTCGGCCGTGCCCACCGCGAGGCGCTGCTGCGGGCTCATCCGCCGCCAGACCTCGATGCCGTGGGTGATGAACCACTGCGCGGCGTGGGGCCGCAGCGCGCGCGCGGCGACGGCGGCGAGGGCGAAGTTGACGTGGCCGAAGACGATGAGGCCCGGGTCGAGGAGCGCGGCCCGCGCGAGGATCGAGGCGGCGAAGCGCGGCCGCGAGCCCGCGAACCAGCGCGGCCGCGGCATGCCGCTGCCCGAGTAGCGGTCGTCGAAATGGCTCTCGGCGTCGAGGAGGAGCAGCGTCTCGCAGGTGGTGCCGCGCTCGCGGGCGATCTCGTGAAAGGCCTTGATCAAGAGGCGATTGTACATCTCGATCCCGCCGGTGGGCCCGAAGGCGCCGGGCAGGGCGAGGAGGATGGGCTTGCGCGCCGAGGGCTTCATGCGGCGGCCCCCGCGCGCGCGCCGTCGAGGCTGCCCAGGGCCCGCTGGAGCCCTGCCGTCGTCTGTTCGTAGGAGTAGTGCGACACGATCTCGAGGCTCCTTTGTCCCCACGCGCGGAGGCGCTGGCGATCCGCGAGCGCCTGCTCCAGGCAGCGCGCCAGCGCGGAGACGTCACCGGTCGGGAAGACCAGTCCGTTCTGGCCTTGATGCACGAGATCTTCGGCGCAACCGACGTGGGTGCTGACGATAATCGGGCGAGCGAGGCACATGGCCTCGTTGACGGCGAGGCCCCACGACTCGCCCGGCCCCTGGCTGGCGAGGACGAAGAGATCGCCGGTCGCGTAGGTGCGCGGCATCTGGAGCTGGTTCTGGAAGGGCGCGAAGCGGATCCGCGGGTGGCTCGCGGCGAGCGCGCGGAGCTCGGCCTCGCCTGGGCCGCTGCCGACGAGGAGGAGCACCGCGCCGGGCGCGTCCGCGCGCTGGAAGGCCCTGACGAGATCGGGCAAGCGCTTCTTCGGCTCGAACTTGCCGGCGCTGAGGATCACCGTCTCCTCTTCGGTGATCCCGAGCTCGCGCCGCCACGCCGCGGCCTCGCGCGCCGTCGCCTCGCGCGAGGCCGAGAAGCGCGCGTTGTCGACGGCGTGCGGAGCGAAGAAGAGCCGCTCTTCGGGCACGCCGTGATGAACGAAGTAGCGTCGGTTGGCCGCGCCCACGTGGAGGAACGCCGAGAAGCGCCGCATCATCTGCGTCAGCGCCGCGCGACGCGCCCACTCCTTCACGCCGGCGCGGTGGACGAGGCGGTGCGAGTCCCCGCGAAAGAGGAGCGGCGACGAGCGCCACGTCCAGAGGAAGCGGTGCGTGCTCGCGTAGTTGTAGGTGAGCATCAGGACGGCGTCCGGCGCGAAGGCCCGCACGCGCCGCGAGAGCTCCGGGTTCTGGAGCCCCGTGAAATGGCTGGTGCCCGGCTCCTTGCTGACGTTGGGCACGAGCTCGTACGCGTAGCCGTCGAGCAGCGGGATGTCCCACGTCACCGCGCGTTCGAAGCCGGGATCGACGCGGCTCGTCACGCCGAAATCCCAGAGGTAGAAGACCTTGAGATCGATCCCCGGCTGCGCCGCCACCTGACGGAACCACGGCGCGTTGTACTGGATCGGGTGCGAGGTGATGATCGCGAGCTTCTTCATCCGATCCGGGGCGGCGAGGCTAGCATCCGATCGCGACCTAGCCAACCGAAGCGGACTTCGCGCCGCGCCTCCCCCCGCGCTGCTATGCTCGGCGCCGATGCTCGAAAAAATCAACGTGGGATGTGGGACCAACCCCACTCCGGGCTGGTTGAACCTGGATAACTCCCCTTCGGTGCTCATCGCGCGCTCCCCCGCGCTGATGACGGTGCTCGGAGCGACTGGCTTCCTCAGCGGCGTCCGCCTCACCTTCGCCAAGGCTTCTCAGGCCGGCGGGATCCGCTGGGCCAACGCCAAGCGCTTGCCTGTCGCCGACGCCTCGGCCGAAGCGCTCTACTCGTCTCACATGGTCGAGCACCTCGACCCGGGTGAGATGCGGAGTTTCCTGGCCGAGGTGCGGCGCGTCCTCGTCCCCGGCGGGATCCTCCGCCTCGGCGTCCCGGATCTGGCCATCATGGTCCGCGATTACCTGGCAACCCACGACGCAGACCGGTTCATCGCTGCCACGCTGATGGCGCGAGAGAACCCGCGGACATTGCGTGATCGCGTGAGCGCGCTGATCATGGGTCACCGCGGACACGCGTGGATGTACGACGGGCCCTCGCTGGTGCAGCTCCTCGAGAGAGAGGGCTTTCGAGGCGTGGTTGAAGTGCCTGCGGGCGAGACGACGATTCCGGCTCCGGGGGCGCTCGATTTGCACGAGCGCGCGGGGGAGACTGTCTACGTCGAGGGGCGTAGAGCTTAGCGCGGGCTGGATTGGACTCGTCAATCGAGAGGGAGAGTTGTCGGCGCGCAGGAAGGGTGGTTATCGCGAGCTCGACGTGAGCTTGTGAGAGCATTCTAATGCTGGAGCAATCGACTCCCCGCGAGCGATCGCTCCGCCTGAATCCGCTGCTTCAGCTCCGCATCCCCCCCGCCGTGGCGCTGCGCGACCCGCTCCAGCGCCTCGGCCGCCCGCCCATGCTCGTCAGCGCCGCTGGCCACATCGGCGAGCTTTAGCCACCTGGCCTCGGTCGGATCCGCGCGCGCCGCGCGCTCGTACATGGCAAGAGCGAGCCCGATCTCGCCGCGGCCTCGCCGGATCTCGCCGACCCAGGTGGCCATATCCGCGCAGCTCACCGCGGTGTTGCAGGCGTTGCCGACCAGCTCTTTCGCGGCGGCGCCGAGGCGATCGATCGCGCCGGGTTTGCTCGGGTGAACGTCCTTGATCTGCGCGGCGGCGGAGACGCGGGCCTGGAGGCAGGGGATGCGCTCCGTCACGCGCTGGCACTCGATCTCCAGCAGCGTCACGGCCTCCTCCGGCTTCTTGTCGACGAGGAGGAGGCGGCTGCGGATGAGCGCGGCGGTCGCGGACTCGGGGCGGGCGAGGGCGATCGCGGTCGCGTGGTCGAGGATCTCCTTGTGGCAGGCGGCGGCGTCGGCGCAGAGGCCCTCGGGCTTGCCGGTGGCGAGGGCGTCGAGGCGGGCGCTGGTCTCGCGGGTGCGGGCGCCGATCTCGGTGGGGTCGCGGGCGAGCACCTCGTGGTTGCAGCGGGTCTGGAGGGGCCAGTCCTGGGATTGATCGAGGTAGGCGGCGGCCTGGTCGAGCATGCGGATGCCGGGCTTGCCGGCGGGGACGGCGCTCATCAGCTCGTCGTAGTCGCGCGTCCAGCGGACGAGGATCTTGGACGCGGGGCCGGCGAGGCCGCCGTCGTTCTCGACGCTGAGGCGGAGCTCGAAGAGCGCTTGCTTCTTCGCGCCGCGGCCGCCGAGGAGCTCGGCGAGGAGCAGGTGCGCGCGGCCGTTGACCTGGCCGCGCTCGAGGGTGTGCTGGAGCCAGGGCATCGCGCTCTGGTCGTGGGAGCGCAGGGCGACGAGCGCGCCGATGAGCGGGAAATAAGGCTCGGCGGGGTGCCTCAACATCGTCGCGCGCACCAGGTTGCGGACGCGGGCGAGCTCCTCCGGGTACTGGAGGTTGTGCTCGGCTTCGTAGGTGGCGCGGAGCGCGGCGCGGTCGCCGGCGATGTCGGTGCTGCGGAACTGCGCGCCGAGCAGGATCAGGCCGAGGCCGATCGCGGCGACGGCGATCGCCGCGGGCAAGCCCCAGTCGCGCGGCTCGCGCGTCGGCTTGGCGCGGCGAGGGGGGCGGAGGCGGCGCGCGTCGCCGCCGAGCGAGCCGAGGACGGCTGCTGCCGCGATGCAGATCGCCGGCACTTCGAGCGCCAGATCGAACATGTTCTGGAGCAGGAGGATCGCCACGCCCATCCACGCGCCCGCGGCGACGGCGCTGCGATCGACGCCGAGCCGCCGCGGAGAGAACGCCAGGCCGAAGGCGACGAAGGCCGCGAGCGTGACGGGCACGCCCCACTCCGAGGCCCACTGCGCCGGGAAGTTCTCGGCGTGCGTGAAGACGAGGTTGCCGGGGACGAGGCGGTAGACGGGGAACACGCTCTCGAACGCGCCGCGCCCGATCCCGAAGAAGGGGTGATCGCGCAGGAGAGGCTTGGCCCAGAGGAGCATCTCGATCTTCGAGAGGTCCTTGGCGTAGAGCTCGGTCCAGGTGTTGCGCGTGGCGCCGAGCGCCGCGAGCACGGTGCCGCCGACGGCCGCCGCGCCGACCATGATCCAGATCGAGAGGCCGCGCTTCGCGGTGCCCGATGCGCTCTGCCGGCGGGTGATCAGCGCCAGCGCGATTACGCCGAGGGGCAGCGCGAACACGCCGGCGCGCGAGGCCGACGTGACCTCGACCCCGACGATGAGCATGACGCCGACGCCGATGAGCCAGGGAGGAACCACCGGCTTGCGCGTGAGCGCGAGGCCGAGCCCCGCGAGCGCGCCGAGGTTGAGGTAGCCCGCGAGGTTGTTGGGGTTGAGGAGCGGCCCGATGTGCCAGGCGCTCGCGGCGAAGGCGGGCTGGTAGAGCCCATAGACCCGCGTCGCGCCCGCGAGCCCGTGCGCCACCGTGACGATGGCCGCGAGCATGGCGCTGGTGAACACGAGCGTGACGCCCCAGGCCGCGCCGCGCTTGGCCGAGATGGCCGCGGCCGAGGCGAAGACGGCCGCGTACGTCGCCCATTTCAGCGCCTCGACCACCGACGCGCCCGGGTCGAGCGAGAGGCTCGCCCACTTGAGCGCCGGCTCGCCGAAGGGGAGGAGGACGCGCTCCCAGACGTCGGCGTTGGCCGGCGCGATGACGCGGAGGAGGCCAATCGGCAGCGGGAGAGCTTGCAGCAGCGTGTAGAGCGCGAGCGCGCCGCAGGTGATGACCGGGAGCGAGAGCGTGGGGCGAATCGACGCGCCGGTGACCGTGCTCCCGTAGAGCGCGAGCGCGACCGTGGAGAAGGCGGCGGCGGCGACGACCAGCAGCGTCGTGGTGTGCACCGTGCCGATCGCCAGCGCCGACCCGATCACCGTGAGCCCGAAGAGCCAGGTCGAGGCCTTCTGCGCCAGGCTCGCGTAGGGCCGCTCCCCCGGCTGCGCGTCATCGAGCGAGGATCGCGGCGCGACGCGTCGAATGCCGGAGTCGACCCCTCGGCGGCCCTCCGAGTCCCTCCGAGGACGATGTTCCACGCTGTCCGACAAAGGCCTCTGGCTCCCCGCTCTCTTCTAGCGCGGTACTGTTGCGCTGGTGAAGGAGATCATTCGGCGCCGCGAAAGAACGCCTCGATTTGCCTCACGACAGCTTCGATCTCGGGGGCCGTCAGCTCCGGAAAAATCGGGAGGGCCAGGGTCTCGCGCGCCGCGGCTTCAGCCGCCGGGAGGCTGCCTTCGCCGAGGCCGAGCGAGGCGAAGCACGGTTGGCGGTGGAGCGCGACCGGATAATACACCTCCGTGCCTGCTTCATTTTCGGTCAGGAAGGCTCGCAGTCGATCGCGGGTCCCCGCGCCGCGGACCCGGATCACATATTGATTGTACGTGGCCTCCGGGCTCGGCGAGGGCGGGACGACCGCGGCCAACCCCGCCTCGCCAAAGAGCCTGTCATAGAGCGCCGCGTGCTCCCGCCGCGCCGCGATGGCCGCGCCGACGCGAGGCAGCGTGACGCGGAGGAGTGCCGCCTGGAGCGCGTCGAGGCGAAAGTTGCCGCCGACCTCGGTGTGATGATTCTTCACCGGCGCTCCGTGGGCGCGGAGCGCGCGAACGCGGGCGGCGAGCTCGGCGTCGGCGGTGGTGACGAGCCCGCCGTCCCCGAAGGCACCGAGGTTCTTCGTGGGAAAGAACGAGAAGCACCCGAGAGCGCCCATCGCCCCAGCGCGGCTCGCCCCCTCGCCGGCGCCAAAGGCCTGCGCGGCGTCCTCGAGGATCGGCAGCGAGGTGAGCGCGCGGAGCGCGGCGACATCGACGCAGCGGCCAAAGAGGTGGACTGGCACGATGGCCCGCGTGCGCGGCGTGATCCTGGCCGCCGCCGCCGGGAGATCGAGGAGGTACGTGGAAGGATCGATGTCGACGAAGACGGGAGTCGCGCCGAGGCGGGCAACCGCGCCGGCGGTGGCAAAGAAGGTGTACGCAGGACAGATGACCTCGTCGCCGGGGCCGACCCGCAGGGCCATGAGGGCGGCGAGCACCGCGTCGCTGCCGGAGGAGACGCCGACGGCGTGGGGGACGCCGATGGCCGCGGCGCACTCGCGCTCGAAGGCCTCGACCTCGGGCCCGAGGATGTACCGGCCCGAGCGGAGGACGCGCTGGAACGCCGCGGTGAGCTCGCCCTCGATCGCCGCGTCCCCGCGGGTGCGATCGAAGAAGGGGACGCGCCGCGCGCTCACGGGCCACCCCGGCGGTCGCGCTTCACATCACGATACCTGATCACGCCTGTGACCTGCTCTTCCGGTAAAGGGGTCTCCTCGTCGAGATCGAGGCAGCGAAGGTTGTCACCAAATAGACGATAGCGATATCCGCTCTCGGGGCAGATCAAGAGTCCATCCTCGCTCGGGGCGGTGAGCCGGTGGCCGTGGCGGCTCATCCACCCTGCCTGCTGGCCGGGGACGCCGAGGATCAAGGCGTAGTCGGGCACGTCGCGCGTGACCACGGCGCCGGCGCCGATGAAGGCGTAGCGGCCGACGGTGACGCCGCAGACGAGGGTGGCATTGGCGCCCACGGTGGCGCCGCGGCGGACGAGGGTGGGTGAGAAGAGATCGCGCCTGCGGATCTGGGCGCGCGGGTTCTCCACGTTGGTGAGGACGCAGGAGGGGCCGAGAAAGACGTCGTCCTCCAGCGTGGTGCCGTCGTAGAGAGAGACGTTGTTCTGGATGCGGCAGTCGTCCCCGACGACGACCCGAGAGGCGATGAAGACGTTCTGCCCGAGGGTGCAGCGGCGGCCGACGCGGGCGCCCGGCATCAGGTGGCAGAAGTGCCATACCTGGGTGGACTCGCCGAGAGAAGCAGGGGAGTCGACGCAGGCGGTGGGGTGAATGAAGGGGGCTGTCATGCGCTGGCCCGATCACTCGCCGGCGAGGCGCGCCAGCGCGGCGCGATCCAGCGCGACGGCCTCGTCGAGGGGGACGAGCTCGCGCGGGAAGGCGAGCGCGACCTCGCCGTCGTGCCAGTAGAGGTGGGCGGGATCGATGCGCCCGTGCGCGCCTTGTGCGGCGTGGAGCGCAGCGACAGCCTCGCGCAGGCGGGCGACCTGGCCGGGCGAGAGGCCGCGCGAGGCGTCGGCGAGGGCGCGGCCGCGCGGGGGGGCGATCCAGATCGTGGCGGCCTCGGCGTCGAGGCGGAGCACGGCGGGCAGCGTCGGGTGACCGGCGCGCGCGAAGGCGGCGGCGCGGCTCAGCGTCGCCTCGTCGGCGGGGAGGACGAGCACGTCGCGATCGAGCCAGGTGTCGTGCCAGCGCGCGGCGGCGTCGCGGCCGTCGCCGTTGTCGATCGACGCGGTGAGGCGCGCGCCCTGCGCTGCGGGGGCGCGGCTGCTCTGCGGGCGCGTCGAGGGGCGGCTCGGGCGGGCCCACACGCGCTCGGGCCAGGCGATGGAGAGCAGGAGGCGGCGCGCTTCGAAGGCGTCGCCGGGGCGCTTGCGCGGATCGTCTTGCAGGAGGCGCGCGACGAGGGCGTCGTGGGCCTCGCTGATGTCGGGGTGGCACGCGCTCGGCAGGAGCTCGAGGCGATCGGTGACGGGGCCCGGCGCCTTGCCCGTGAGGATCTCGCCGAGCAGGACGCCCGCGCCGTAGAGATCGCTGGCGAGGCTCGCGGAGCGGCCGAGGCGCTGCTCCGGGGACATGTACGCGAAGGTGCCGATCGCGCCCGCGGTCGCGGTGGTGGAGAGATCGCCGAGGTGCGCGGCGCCGAAGTCGGAGAGCCGCGCCGCGCCGACGTCGTCGAAGAGCACGTTGGTGGGCTTGACGTCGCGGTGGAGGATGCCGAGGCGGTGCGCTTCGCCGAGCGCGGCGAGGACGGCGCAGGTGATCTCCACGGCGCGCGCCGGCGCGATCGGCTCGCGCAGCAGGCGATCGGCGAGCGAGCCGCCGCCCATCCACGCGAGCACGATCGCCGGGCCCTCGGGGTGGTAGGCGCGGAGCGGGACGACGTGAGGATGGCGGAGCTGCGCCAGCGCGCGCGCCTCGCGTTCGAAGCGGAGGAAGGCGTCGCGGCCGCCCTCGTGATCGAGGCCCGCGAGGAGCTTGAGCGCGACGCGCTCGCCGGTGACGCGATCGATGGACTCGAGCACGCGCGCGTGCGGCGTAACGGCGACCTCGCGCACGGTCTCGTAGCGGCCGAGCAGGAGCGCGCCGCCCTGGTTGTCGGTGGGCGCGGGCGCGTGCTCTTCCTGGCTGGGCTCGACGTCGGCGATGCCGTGGCGGTCCATCTCTTCGCGGAGCGTGCGCGCGGCCTCTTCGAGGCCGATCTCGACGAGGCAGCGCCGCAGCAGCGGGAGCGACTGCACGCGCTCGGGCGAGCCCGGCTCGAGCTGCTGCAAGGTCTTCACGGCGGCCTCGGTGCGGCTGTGACGCGCGAGGAGGCGGCCGAGCTCGAGGCGGCAAGCGGCGTCGCCGGGGCGCATGCGGAGCGCGGCCTCGAGGGCGCGCGCGCCGTCGGCGGGGCGGCCGGCGCGCTCGAGGCTGCGCGCGGCGCGGCAGGCGTCGCCGACCGCGGCGAAGGCCTCGCCCGCTTCGAGGTGCGCGCCGAGGAGCGCGAAGAGCGCGCCGGCCGGGCGGCCGAACCCGCGCGCGGCGAGGTCAGCGGCGGCGCGGCGCGCGTCGTCGCCGGTCAGCGTCGCGGCGACCTGCTCGACGGCGAGCTGCGCGAGGCCCTCGTCCCCGGCGAGCGCGGCGAGGAGCGCGCCGCGGCGGGGATCGGCGGCGAGCAGCGCTTGCTGGGCGGCGCCGCGAAAATCACAGGCTTCTTCGAGCCGTCGCGAGGCCGCAGCGTGTTCGTCGCGTTCTGCGTCCGAGCGCAACCGCGCGCCTACGGCGTGTGAGCCACGAGCGACGCGCGGCCGACGACCGAGAGATCGAAGCGAATCTCCCCCGCGTCGAGCCCGGCGAGGCCGGGCGTGAAGCCGCTGCGACGGACCCGGTGGAGCGCGAGCGTGGCCGTCGCGCCGCTGCCGCCGAGCTGGGCCGATCGCAGCAGCGCGCCGGGCACCAGCGCTTCGCCCGCGTCCTCGAAGGCGCAGCGCACGGCGGCGCCGCTCGGGCCGCTCACGTCGATGAAGACGAGGTCGCCGCGGGCCACGTCGCGGCTGCGCCAGCGCACCGGAGCCGAGACGCCGTCCTCCAGCGTGATGCCTTCGGTGAGGAGGACGCCGCCGACGCGCACATCCTCCGGCGCGGAGGGAGCGCTGGCTTCGATCGAGAAGTGATCGAGGCCGGAGGAGCCGCTCGCCTCGACGATATAGGCTTCGCCCGCCGGCAAATCGCTCGCGGCGTCGGGGGAGGTGTAGAACACGCCGGAGACGATGTCGCCCACGTCGGGGAAGGCGCGGAGCGCGAGAGGAACGGTGGGCGCGGGGCCGGAGATCGGCGCGGGGGCCTTCACGCGCATGGTCACGTCGCCGACGTCGACGAGCTCGATCGGGCCGAGCGTGGCGAGCGAGGCCGCCTGCTCGCCGGCGCCGCCGACAGGGAGGCGCATGCACGCGCCGAGGCGGGGCAAGTCGAGCCGCGAGCCCACGACGCGCTCCGCCATCTCCGCGTCCGAGGCGACGCTGAGGCGCATGAACTTCGCGGAGATGTTGGTCTGCGTGGCCCCGTCGCTCGAGACGACGCGCTCCACGAGCACCACACCTTCCGTCAACGCGCTGCTGGCGTCGGCGACGTCGTCCACCACGGGAGCCGAACAACCGGCGCCGAGCAGGGCAAGCAGGAGCGACGCAGAGCGAAGCGAGGGCATGATGATCGAGTCTAGGTTGGCCGTTGAAAGGGGGCAAGCACGCGCGCTCGGGGCGAACGGCTACGACATAAAACCGCAGTGATCAGAAGGAGATCACGAGCGCGCCGCTCGGCGTGAGGGAGAAGAGGCCGACGCCGGTCGAGGAGCCGAAGATCGAGCCGTCTGCTCGGTGGTACGCGCCGTCGACCTCGATCGCGACATGGATGTGGCGGAAGCCGCCGCGGACACCGACGACGAAGCCGCCGAAGAAGTGCCGGGCCGACACATCGGAGAGCGCCAGCGCGTCCGTCTGCACCTGGCTCGTCGCGATGTGTCCGTTCAGCGCTTCGAAGCCGGCGCGCGGGCCGACCCAGAAGGCGTAGAGGTCGCTCTTCGAGTGGACGCCGAAGAGGACGGGGATGTCGACCCCGCCGCCGAAGACGCTGCTCCCCTCGACGTCCTGGCCCGGTCGCTCGGCGGCGATCACGCTGCCGCCGATGCCGACGGAGAGCGCGGCCGTGCCCAGCGCGAACGCATGGCGCACGTCGATGCGCAGGTTGCGACCGGTGTACGTGAGCCCCGCCTCGTTGCTGCCCGCGATGCCGAAGCGCCCGCCTACCCAGGGCGCGATGCCCGGCGCCGCGGCGATCTGAGCCAGCCTGCCAGCGCCGCGCGGATCCGATCCGGGGCTGACGCTGAGCTGGCTGAGCGCGAGCTCGCCCGAGAGGCCGGCGCCGGCAGTTACATCCCCCGCATGGAGGACATGGGCGGAATGGAGTAGAGGCGCCCCTGCGCCGCAACCGAGCAGGCTCAGGGCGGCGCCGACGAGCGCAGCAGAGGCGCCCGTCGGGGACGGTGTCACTTGCGGAAGCGGGAAGGGTAGTCGTTCGCGGCGGCCTTCTTCTTCAGGTCCGCGTCGTCGGGGTGGAGCTTGAGGGCGCGCTTGATCAGCAGGTCCTCGGTCTCCACGATCTCTGGATTGGGGAGGCAGCACTCCACCGGGCACACGGCCTGGCAAGCCTCGTGGTCGTAGAAGCCGACGCACTCGGTGCAGAGCTCGGGGTCGATGACGTAGATCTCGTCCCCCTCGCTGATGGCTTCGTTCGGGCACTCGGGTTCGCAAGCGCCGCAGTTGATGCAGTCTTCGGTGATGTAAGTCGCCATCGGCTCGTTCCTCCCGGGCACCTCCCGGCGAGCGATGGTTCTAGAGGGGAGGCCCTTTCCTGTCAATTCACCTCGATACGAGATCGGTCGTACCAACGTCGCGCCTCGAGATCGCGCTCGCGCCTCGTGGTGTCGGAGGAGCGCGTCGCAGTTCCGCCCGAGGTTCCCGGGGGCCGTGAAAATGGTGCCGGGGTCCGGTTCTGGTGCCTGTCCAGTTGCGCGCGCTCTCGCGGGCCGGTACTACGGGGCGCCTCCATGCTCTTTCGGCTGCCTCGGTTTGCTTGGGTGTTCCCGCTCGCGGCGCTCCTCGTCGCGTGCTCGCCCAAGATCGGCAACAGGTGCACCCTGTCGACCGACTGCTCCCAGCTCGGCGACCGGCTCTGCGACACGACGCAGCCCGAAGGCTACTGCACGATCTTCAACTGCGAGCCCGACACCTGCCCCGAGGCCGTGTGCGTCGGCTTCGACTCGCAGATCGATCCCGCGTGCGGCCCGGCGCAGGCCAGCCAGACCGCCCGCTTCCAGCGGACGTTCTGCATGCGCGCCTGTGACGACGACGGCGATTGCCGCGACGGCTACAAGTGCCTCGAGCCGGTGACGCTGAGCGCGACGATCGTCGACATCACGCTGCCGTCTACCAAGGGCGTGTGCATCGCGGGGGTGCAGACCTTCAACCGCTGCGGCGCGGCGGGCCTCGCCTGCACGAGCGACAAGGACTGCTGCAGCGGCGCCTGCACCGCGAGCGTCTGCGAGGCGCCGAAGATCTGCGGAGTGACGGATCCGGGCGGCGAGAACTGGACTCCCTATACGCCCGACGGCGGAGCGAGCACGAGCTCGAGCAGCGGGTCGAGCTCTTCGTCGAGCACGAGCTCGAGCAGCGGATCGAGCTCGAGCAGCGGGTCGAGCTCTTCGTCGAGCACGAGCACGTCGACGAGCACCGGCACGGGGACGAGCACGTCGACCGGCGTTGGTGGCGCAGGCGGCGCGGGCGGCGCAGGCGGCGCGGGTGGTATGGGCGGCGCGGGCGGGAAGAGCGCGAGCGCCTCCAGCAGCGCGAGCACCGGCTGAGGGCGGGGCGCGCGCCTCGGCGATCGCTGACCGGTCGGGGCGCAGCTTTGCGCCTCCGTGCTAGCCTCCGCCGCGATGTTCCGGCCTCCTCCGTTACCGCGCACGCTCGACGCCGCGCTGCGTGACCTCGGCGCCGCGAAGCCCGGCGTGCGGATCGAGTCGCTGCGCGATCTCACCCGCCACGCCGACGCCTCGCGCGAGCAGGTCGTGAGCGCCCTCGAGGGCGCGCTCCGTGACCCGACGAAGGAGGTGCGCGCCGCGGCGGCGACCGCGCTCGCCGACGTCGAGGCGCGCGAGGCGACGGTCGCGCTGATCGCGGCCGCCGCCGATCCCGAGGTCCTGGTGCGGCAGATGGCCATCGCCGCGCTCGGCGAGATCGGCGATCCCGCGGCCACGCCGACGCTGCGCGCCGCGATGGAAGACCCCGCGCCCGAGGTGCGGTTCCAGGCCGTCATCGCCTATCCGCGCGCCGTTGCCACGCGCGAAGAGGCCGTCCAGGTGCTGCTGAAGGCCACGCGCGACGAGGACGCGCTGGTCTGTCACATCGCCCTGCGCATGGCCGAAGAGCTCACCGACGACGGGCGCGCCGCCGACGAGCGCGTGCTCGTGCGCGGCCGGGCGCTGCTCCGCCACGAGACCCCGCTCCTGCGCGTGGCCAGCGCGATCTTGCTGGCGCGATCGGCGCGCGACGCGGCGCGAGCGGATCGCGCGGTGTGCGAGGTCCTCACCGCCGTCGTCCTCCGCGAGCTGATCACGCCCGACGGCGAGGACGAGGCCGCGTCGGTCGAGCTGGCGGGGGAGCTCGGCCTCGTCGCCGCCAAGCCCGGCCTCTCGCGGCGCGCGTTCGGCGGCCTGCTCCTGCGGCGCGATCGCTTCGCCTGGCACGCGCGCGTCTCGCTGGCGCAGCTCGGCGACGAGCGCGCCCGCCGCGAGATCATGGCCGAGCTCGGCTCGTGGGATCGCGACCGCCGCACGCTGGCCATCGCCGCGGCGGGCAAGGCGCGCATGGCCGAGGCGCGCGGGCCCATCGCCGCCCTGCGCGGCGACGCGCTGCGGGCCGATCCCCACGCCGTGGAAGAGGCGCTCGCCGCGCTCGACAGCGCCGCGAAGTCCGCCGGGGTCGAGCAAAAGAGCTGACGCGCCGCGCGCGCCGAGCGAGGACAAACGCATGACCGAGGGCCAGTTCACCGCAGCCGATCTCGAGCCCAGCGACGACGACAAACGCGCCGCCCGCCGCGCGCTCGTCGATCGCGTCGCCGCCTCTGTCGCCGTGCTCGTCACCGGCGTCTGGATCGGCGGGATGATCGCGCTCGGCGCCTGCGCCGCGCCGTTCGTGTTCGAGATGACGCCCGCGCCGATGTCGGGCTACGCCATGGGCGCGGCCTTCGCGCGCTTCGATCAGATCGCCATCGGCGCCGCGGTGGTCCTCCTCGGCGCCGAGGTCGCGCGCACCCTGGTCGCCGGCCGCCGCAGCCGCACCCTCGCCGCGCGCGCGCGCCGCCTCGCCGCCGTGCTGATGGCGCTCGGCGCGGTCTACACCGGCCTCCGCATCACCCCGCGCATCACCACGCTCCACCACGAAGGCGCGCGCCGCGGCCTCGGCGAAGGGGGCGCCGAGCTCGAGCGCATCCACCGCAGCGCGGAGCTCATCGGCAAGGCGGTGACGCTCGCCGGCGTCGTGGTGATCACGCTCCATGTCTTCACCCTCGGCCTCAAGAAGCCCGAGGAAGACGACGACGACGCCCCGGGCCCGCTGCCCCCCGGCCCGCGCGACTAGCTCGAGGAACCTCATGCCCCGCGACAACAAGCTCTACAACGGCTTCGTCCTCCACGACTACCTGCTCACCTTCATCATCAAGGACCCGGCCAACCGCGAGCGCTTGCTCGAGCTCTTCCGCGGCCCGTGGCAAGGCGACGAGGTCACGCCCTTCACGTGGGAGGTCTCCAACGACCTCAGCCCCGACCAGATGGAGCAGGCCATTGTCGCGCTGATGGGCGACAGCGATCGCGTCGTCTATTACTACCTCGCCGACGCCAAGCGGATGTTTCGCGTCATCCTCGGGTGACACCCGGCGCCGGCGCGCGCGCCCTCCTGATCGTGATAGGTTCGGAGCATGGCCTTCCCGCGATGGCTGCTGATCCCGGTCCTCGTCACGCTCTCTGCGGGCACGTTCGCCGCGTGCTCGGGCGAGGAGAGCCCGACGGGGAGCACGGCGAGCAGCTCTTCCTCCTCCAGCGCTGGCACGGGCGGGACGAGCGGTGTCGGCGGAGCGGGCGGCGCATCCGGGACGACGGCCTCGACAGGCGCCGGGGGAGCCGAGCCGGACGCCGGCCCTCCCGGCCCTCCCGGCCCTCTCATTTGCAAGAACCACTCCTACTCGACCATCAAGCTCGGGCCATGTGACTTGCTCCAGCAGGACTGCCCCGCGGGCCAGACCTGCAAA